>Ga0160432_100016_pt1 | contig 326439 bp, 265 predicted proteins | sample HID1971M_E0MG_FD_108250 | JGI IMG/M metagenome (GOLD analysis project Ga0160432, IMG submission 108250) | Enriched millipede-associated microbial communities from UW Madison campus, WI, USA - HID1971M_E0 MG | ecosystem: Host-associated > Arthropoda: Insects > Digestive system > Unclassified ... | reverse complement strand
CTATACAGCAGAGGCTTTTTTGTGTTTGTACCTTTTTATGCTGTGAACAGGGCTATTCCTGTTCTTTCGGTAGCTTCTGCAGGCCCTTCATGCTCATCATTTAACCTATTCAGCTTCTACATCTTCTTCCTATCGGACAAACATAATGGCAGCTTCTGCTTTTATGCTATACATACCTATGCTTCTAACCCCATTAGTTTCAGAATCCATAATTATTACTTATTGATTGCTCCTCATAGTGGCATTAGATTCTTTTAATATGTTGATTGATTCTTCAACATATTACTAGGATTGTGTTCAGTTTGATAACACATTATTATTTCATAGTATATTTTAATAATTCATAAGATATGCCAACGAGCTCTTCAGATTGAGGTTTATTAATCCAAAAGAAGGACTTCAGAAATGATTTTTATTTTAATAACAGATACATGTCTCTGCGTTTCATGATAAGAGAATTCAGGATGCTATAAATTATAAATCAGAAGTTTCTTCATTTAATTATGAACAAGATTATTAGATGTAACTAATTGGTTACTAGAATTTGAGAAATATCTGAATGCTGGATGTCACTTTGCAAACGGTTGTTTATTTTAAGCAAACGATTGCTTTGTTTTTTTATTTTTAATTACCGATTTTCTAGTGTATTCTTGTTATAGAAAAGGTCTACGGCTGATTCTATAACTAATTATTGAACGACTGTTATCATTAAGTTTGATAATCATTTCAAAGACTGTTTAGTTTGTTTTAAAATAGGTGATTTTAGAGGGGCTTTCTATGGCCCCTTTAATTTTGTATGTAAATTAATCTATCAAAATATGAATTCTAATAGAAGAGATTTCTTAAAGAAAGCGGGTATCTTATCATCTGTAGCGGTGACATTACCAACTTTAAATTCCAATGTATTGGCCGCAACAAAATTCAACATGTCCGGTCATGCGGCCCCTAAGATTGATAAAGTGCGTGTAGCAGTTATTGGTTTAGGAATGCGTGGCCCTGGTGCTGTGGATCGTTTGTCTTACATTGATGGTGTTGAGATCGTTGCGTTATGTGATAAACATGCAGACCGTGTAGAACGTGCTCAAGGTATCCTGCGTAAGAAATCGCTGAAAGATGCAAAATCTTATTCTGGTGAAGACGGATGGAAAGACATGCTGAAAAATGAGAAATTGGATTTAGTTTATATCTGTTCTCCATGGGACTATCATACTCCCATGAGTATCGGCGCAATGAAAGCTGGTGCGCATGTTGCGTGTGAAGTGCCGATTGCCTTAACTCTTAAAGACTGTTGGGAAGTGGTTCGCGTATCAGAAGAAACGAAAAAACATTGTATGATGTTGGAGAACTGTTGCTATGATTTCTTTGAAATGCTAACATTAAACATGACGCGTCAAGGTCTATTTGGTGAGCTGTTACATGGCGAAGGAGCATATATTCACGATTTATTGGACTTAAATTTTGCGAAAAATGGTTACGATAATATGTGGAGATTGCGTGAAAATATTAAGTTAAATGGTAACTTATATCCAACACATGGTTTAGGTCCGGTTGCGCAATGTATGAATATAAACCGTGGTGATAAAATGAATCATTTAGTTGCTATGTCTACAAATGATTTCCAAATGGGCGCTAAAGCGAAAGAATTGGCAGCAAAAGATTCTTTTTATCAAGAATTTGTTGGTAAGAACTTCCGTGGTAATATGAATACAACTTTAATCCGTACAGAATTGGGTAAGACAATTATGTTGCAACATGATGTGACTTCGCCAAGACCATATTCTAGATTACATACATTAAGCGGTACAAAAGGTTATGCGCAGAAATATCCTGATGAAAATATTGCGTTTGGACATGAATTTATCTCCAAAGATAAAATGAAAGAACTGTATGCTAAATATACACCTGAACTAGTGAAATTTATTGGTGAGCAGGCAAAACAGGTAGGTGGTCATGGTGGAATGGATTTCATGATGGACTGGAGATTAATAGATTGTTTGCGCAATGGTTTACCATTGGATCAAGATGTTTATGATGCAGCTTCTTGGAGTTGTATCGTTCCTTTAAGTTTTGATTCTGTAAAAAACAACTCTAGAACGGTCAATATTCCTGATTTTACTAAAGGTGCATGGAAAACGAATAAGCCTGTAGATATCACTTTAAATGGTGGTGGTACAACGAAAATACGTTCAAAAGAAGGTAAAGTAAGCGGTGTTCAATTAGACGTATAATCTTTTTGTTAACTATTAGAAAGGGAGAGCGGTTATTGTTCTCCCTTTTTTATTGACGATCGTTTCACTTCTTGTTTAAAAATATCTAAATTGTAACTTTATTTGTTATCGACCGACCTATGTACAGGAATATATTCTTTTGTGTCCCATGTTTTGTCTTATTGACTTCATGCTTCAGTAACAGTAAGCCGAAAGGTAATACTGCCGATCTCTTTGTTTCGCAGGATTCTTCCCGCTGTTATATGGCAACAAATATTCCCTCTCGATTTTCGAATTTAGATACTGCGCATCATATCGTTGAAGGGGCTGGTATTGATCAAGTTAAAATGGTCAAGGTTACAGGTGGATATTTTATGATGGGTTCGGATCAGTTTGTTGATGCTAAACCAGTTCATGAAGTTAAAATCAATGATTTTTTAATTGATGAACATGAAGTAACAAATGGTCAATTTGAAGCATTTGTAAAAGCGACCGGTTATGTAACTGTGGCTGAAAGACCGTTAGATCCAAAGGAATTTCCAGGTGTAGATCCGGCGATGTTAAAGCCAGGTTCTGCTATTTTTTCACCACCAAAAGAGGTTCAAGGTTTAACCAATCATCTGCAGTGGTGGTCTTATGTCGTAGGGGCTAATTGGAAGCATCCTGAAGGTCCAAATACCAGTATTGAGGGTAAAGAGGACTTTCCTGTTGTACACATTGCTTATCAAGATGCTGAAGCCTATGCAAAGTGGGCAGGAAAACGTTTACCAACAGAAGCCGAATGGGAATACGCAGCACGTGCTCGTACATCAAATCCGATGACCTATTATTGGGGAAATGAATTGTTGGATAATGATCGTTATTTGGCTAATATTTTTCAAGGACAGTTTCCTGTTCTCAATACGAAGTTAGATGGTTACATCGGTACGTCGCCAGTTAAAGCTTTTCCTGCAAATTCAATCGGTCTGTATGATATGGAAGGGAATGTTTGGGAATGGTGCGCTGACTTTTATCGTCCTGATTATTATGCAAAAAGTACTGCCGATAATCCTAAAGGTCCAACTGATGCATATGATCCCGATGAACCGGGGGCTGTAAAACGAGTACAACGGGGTGGATCGTTTCTCTGCAATGATCAATATTGTGAGCGTTATAAAGCAGGTAGCCGGGGAAAGGGTGAGATTAATAGTCCGACAAACAATGTAGGATTTAGATGCGTTAAAGACATTTAACTCGTGAACAAATATGATCCTATAAAAAAGCCTTCTTAAATAAATAAGAAGGCTTTTTTATGCAATAAGAGTTTAAGCTTATTTCGATAAGAACATCGATTTTTTAGCAACTAAATCTCTAAAGTAAGGATCATTTAAATCTTTGATGAAACGGATAGCTTCACCTGTAGACTTCATTTCTGGACCTAATTGTTTATCAACTTCAGGGAATTTAGAGAACGAGAATACAGGTTCTTTGATTGCCCAACCTTGTAATTTGCGCTCAATTTTGAAATCTTTCAATTTGTTTACGCCTAACATGATTTTTGTTGCGATGTTGATGTAAGGTACATCGTATGCTTTAGCGATAAAAGGAACTGTACGAGATGCACGTGGGTTTGCTTCGATTACATATACATTTTCACCTTTCACGGCGAATTGAATATTTAATAGCCCCCTTACATCTAATGCTTTCGCTAATTTGATCGAATACTCTGCCATTTTATCTTGTACAGCTTGTGATAAGCTAAATGGAGGTAGTACTGCGTAAGAGTCACCAGAGTGGATACCTGCAGGTTCGATGTGTTCCATCATACCAATGATGTGTACATCTTCACCATCACAGATGGAATCAGATTCTGCTTCTTCAGCACGATCCAAGAAGTGATCAATTAGGACACGGTTTCCAGGAAGGTTTTTCAATAAGTTAACAACTGCTTTCTCTAAGTCATCATCGTTGATCACGATGCTCATTCCTTGACCACCTAGTACATATGATGGACGAACAAGTACTGGATATCCAACTTCGTTCGCAACTTTGATTGCTTCTTCTGCCGACTCAGCTACACCATACTTAGGATAAGGAATATCCAAAGATTTCAATAGATCTGAGAAACGACCGCGATCTTCAGCTAAATCCATATTTTGGAAATCTGTTCCGATGATCTTAACACCAAGTGCTTCTAATTGATCAGCCATTTTAAGAGCTGTCTGACCACCTAATTGAACGATAACACCTACTGGTTTCTCTAATTCAATAATTTCGCGAACATGTTCCCAGAATACTGGCTCAAAGTATAATTTATCAGCCATGTTGAAGTCCGTTGAAACCGTCTCTGGGTTACAGTTAACCATGATTGCTTCGAATCCTGCTTCTTTAGCAGCTAATAAACCGTGTACACAAGAGTAATCAAATTCGATACCTTGACCGATACGGTTAGGACCTGAACCTAATACAACAATTTTTTTCTTATCAGAAGCTACTGATTCGTTTTCTTCTTCAAAAGTAGAGTAGTAGTATGGTGTTTGCGCAGGGAATTCCGCAGCACAAGTATCAACCATTTTGTAAACACGGCTAATGCCTAATGCCTTACGACGGTCATATACTTCATCTTCCGTTACATTTCCTAATAACCAAGAGATTTGGATATCTGAATAACCTTTTTGTTTCAAGGTCATGAAGAAGTCTTTTGGAATATTGTTCAATTGGTAGCGGCGAAGTTCTGTTTCTAAGGCTACTAACTCTTGAATTTGTACTAAGTACCATTTATCGATACGTGTTGCTTTGCGGATAGATTCCAATGGTACCCCCAATTCAAACGCATCTTTGATATGAAACAGACGATCACCACTTGGATGCTCAAGGCTATGCATGATCTCTTCTAAATTGCGTAATTGACGACCATCAGCTCCTAAACCTGCGCGGTTTGTTTCTAATGATTGACATGCTTTTTGAAGTGCTTCGATAAAAGTACGGCCGATTGCCATTACTTCACCTACCGCTTTCATCTGCAAACCTAATTCTGTATTTGCTCCTTTGAATTTATCAAAGTTGAAACGAGGTACTTTTACGATTACATAATCTAAAGTTGGCTCGAAGTAAGCTGACGTAGTTTTTGTGATTTGGTTTTGTAATTCATCCAAATTGTAACCAATCGCTAATTTAGCAGCAATTTTTGCAATGGGGTAACCCGTTGCTTTAGATGCTAATGCTGAAGAGCGAGATACACGAGGGTTGATTTCGATTGCGATGATGTCTTCATCCTCCGGATTAACAGAGAACTGTACGTTACAACCTCCTGCAAAGTTACCAATAGAACGCATCATCAGGATTGCTTGATTACGCATGTTTTGGTAGCATTTGTCGGATAAAGTCATCCCTGGAGCAACCGTGATTGAGTCACCTGTATGGATTCCCATCGGATCAAAGTTCTCAATAGTACAGATGATAATTACGTTATCATTGGTATCACGTAATAACTCTAATTCGAATTCTTTCCAGCCTAATACTGCTTTTTCAACTAATACTTCGTGAGTAGGAGAAGCACTTAAACCTCTACTAAGAGCTGCGTCGAATTCATCTTTCGAGTGTACAAATCCGCCACCAGTACCAGCTAAGGTATAAGAAGGACGAATCACTAATGGATAACCAATTTCTTGCGCTGCTTCTTTACCTTCTAAGAAAGAGTTAGCGATTTTCGAAGGTGCTACACCTACACCGATATCAATCATTAATTGACGGAACTCTTCACGGTTTTCTGTTTTTTCAATTGCAGCAACATCAACACCGATAACTTTAACGTCGTATTTTTCCCATAGTCCGATGTTTGAAGCTTCGATACATAAGTTTAACGCTGTTTGGCCACCCATAGTAGGTAGAACGGCGTCAATCTTTTGTTCTTTAAGAATTTCTTCAATACTTTCTACAGTTAAAGGAAGTAAATAAACGTGGTCTGCAATGACTTTATCAGTCATAATCGTTGCAGGGTTCGAGTTGATGATGGAAACTTCAATGCCTTCTTCTTTTAGAGAAAGGGCTGCTTGAGATCCCGAATAATCAAATTCACAGGCTTGACCAATTACAATTGGACCTGATCCAATGATTAAAACCGATTTAATGGAGGTGTTTCTTGGCATTATATCTAGTTCAAAAAATAAAATTTCAAAGTATGAACAAAGACAATCAAAAATGCGCTTCGAGAAGGGTATATTCCGACCGCTTTGTCGGAGTGCAAAATTACATTATTTTATTTGATTTTCCGATATTTATTTTCAGATAAATCATTTATGTACGGGCGGATAGTCAAAAAGAGAGCAACAGCACATTTTTGTAATACCGCTGCTCTCTGTAAAGAATGCATTATTTAATAGACAATCAGCTCATCCGCAAATAGAAATCCTTTTTTCGGATTTGTTGCTACGACACGTACAAAACGTGCTTGTTGAGGCTTCGCTAATTTCAATTCAAACCGTTTGAAAGTTAAGGTTGGGTCTTGATCAGAAACGTCGTTCTGTACGATACCGACCTCTCTGAAAGTTCGACCATTTTCGGATAATAAAACTTTAAATTCTCCAGGCATATATACGCCAGGACCTGTAATCTGCATGAAATTCATGGCAACACTATTGATCTCTTCACGTCGCTCGAAATCAACAACAACATCAAGATCTTTTAAAAATCCTTGCCATTGTCCATCTTGGTATGTTAACCCGCCTTTAACACCGTTTGTTAATGTCAGTTCTTTCTGTGCAGGATATCCATCGTCCCATTTATTTGTATAAGAAACAGCTTTTCCTATTGCTTTATGAACATCCAGTTGGATCGTTTCGATGGGTCCGACCTGAGTTGAATCTAAAAAGTAAGCTGCTTTAACAATCGTAGGAACAGAGAGATCAAATGAATTGTTATAAGGGGTTGCTTGATAAGTGGGTTTTGATCCATCTATCGTAAATCGGATATTATCTGCATGTAATTGTTCGGTCGTTAATGTTACCGTATTTGAGGCCTTCTTTGCATCAAAATCTACGGAAGCTTTTACATTGTACGATGGTCGATAATAATTGATATCGAAGTGCTGTAAAATTTTATAGTGTGATTGCAGTCTTTTATGGAAGTTCGGCCAATTTTTTAGATCAGCTTTTGTCCAGACAACTTCAGCTAAAGCTAATGTTCTTGGAAAAGCCATGTATTCTAATTGTTGATAATTAGGCATGTATTCTGCCCATAAATTTGCCTGAGCACCTAAAACATGCTTAATTTTATCTTGCTGAATAGCAGCTGGAATAGGGTTGTATTCATAGACTTTACTGATAGGAAGGTATCCGCCAATTGTTTCAGGTTGCGTTCTAGGGTCCGTTTGGTATGAATCAAAATAAAGGTGGGATCCTGGGGTCATGATGACATCGTGTCCTGCATTAGCCGAATTGATACCTCCTGATTCGCCTCTCCAGCTCATCACAGTAGCACCTTTTGTCAATCCTCCTTCTAAGATTTCGTCCCAGCCGATAATTTTACGACCTTTAGATTGGACATATTCATCCATCTGTTTAATCAAGTAACTTTGAAGTTCTTCTTCAGATTTTAAACCTTCTTTTGCTTTTAAAGCTTGACATTTAGGACAGGTTTTCCAATGTTTCTTATCGGCCTCATCTCCTCCAATATGAATGTAAGGTGAAGGAAATATGGCAATAACTTCATCCAGTACATTTTTTAAAAACTCATAAGTTTTCTCATTACCGACACAGAATTCAGATTGTGTATACGGTTTACCGGAGCAGGATAATTCGGGGTAAATGGCTAAAACTTCTTCAGAGTGTCCAGGCATTTCAACTTCAGGAATGACATTAATCCCCCGTTGCGCGGCATAGGCTACGAGTTCTCGGGCTTGATCCTGTGTATAGAATCCACCACTTGCATTTGGAGTTCCTGCATCCACATATTGACGGCCATTGTTCCACCAGTCTTTCCATTTTACATGCGTGCGCCACGCCGCTTTATTGGTTAATTCTGGGTATTTCTTAATCTCTAATCTCCATCCCGCTCCATCAGTCAAATGCCAGTGCAGATTATTCAATTTGTAGAGAGCCATAACATCTACAAATTTCTTCATAATAGGGAAAGGAATAAAATGACGTGAAGGATCTAAATGTAATCCGCGATATGAAAAACTTGGTTGATCTTCGATATCCACAGCATTTATCTGAGCAGGATCGTCCTGTAAGTAGCCGAGTTGAACAAGTGTGTAAATGGCATTGATGACAGGGGCAACTTCATGAGCTAAGATAACAATTCCTTTATCAGTAATACCGATGCGATAGGCTGCTTTATCTAGATTATCTGTTTCCTCAGCTTTTAAGATGCGAATTCCTTCTTTGGGGGCTTTCTTTATCTTTTTTACAATTTCGGTCGTAATAGATGTTATAGCCGGATGTTCCGTTAGTAACTGACTGGCATTTATGAATTCTTCTGAAACATAAACTTTTGGAAAAGCTGGAATTTGATAAGAACCAACTGCTAGTGTAAGACTGCTGGGTTTCGGTATTAAGTCAAAATTTTGCTGAGCAAATATTTTTAGGGGTAAAAGTCCCGCTAAAAGTACCAAAGTTACTGAATGGCTAAATCGCATGTGAATTGGTATTTAATATGATGTTTTACAAATATCATAAAAAAAACAATACGTTCAACTGTATGATATGTGGTGACAATGTTTATTATGATAGTATTCAAACAAAATGTCGATAAAAAATTACATTTATAATCATTAACTTTGCATCATGATTGAACTTCCAGTTATCCCTGCAACACAAACACAGCGTAAGCCAGATTGGTTGCGTGTAAAATTGCCAGTTGGTAAAGAATATAGACATGTAAGAGGACTAGTAGACGAGCATAAGCTACATACGATCTGTGAGAGTGGAAACTGTCCTAATATGGGTGAGTGTTGGGGTGCAGGAACTGCTACATTCATGATTTTAGGCAATATTTGTACACGTTCGTGTTCGTTTTGCGCTGTATCAACGGGGCGTCCCAAAGCTGTTGAACTGGATGAACCAGCGCGAGTTGCTAATTCGGTTAAACTGATGCAGGTGAAACATTGTGTTATTACTTCTGTCGATCGTGATGACTTGAAAGATGGGGGTTCTATCATTTGGGCAGAAACAATCAATGCTATTCGTCAAGAAAGTCCTACTACTACTTTAGAGACTTTGATTCCTGATTTTAAAGGACAATGGGAAAATCTTGATCGCGTGCTTGCTGTTCGTCCAGAGGTTGTATCTCATAATATTGAAACCGTAAGACGTTTGACTCGTGAAGTGCGTATTCAAGCAAAATATGATCGTTCATTAGAATGTCTTCGTCGTATTTCTGAAGCCGGTCTGCGTACCAAATCGGGTATTATGCTTGGTTTTGGAGAGACTGAGGAAGATGTTATTGAGACAATGCAAGATTTATTTAATGTAGGGGTTGATATTTTAACAATAGGTCAATACTTACAGCCGACTAAGGCTCATCACCCTGTAGTGGAGTGGGTTACACCTGCGCAGTTTGATAAATATAAAGAAATTGGTTTAAAAATGGGATTCAAATATGTTGAATCTGGTCCATTAGTGAGATCTTCTTATCATGCAGAAAAGCATTTGTTTGATATGCAATAGAAGAAAAAATATATGTTAGAAAAGCCTTTACTATAAATAGTAAGGGCTTTTTTTTGTGGTTTTTTGATTTAAAATTGGCATATTTAAGTTATGACTGCATTGGAACATTTCAAAACCTTATATCTTATTGATGACGACTTAATGTTGTTGTTTTCTCAGATTATTGAAACAAAGGAATTTTATAAAGGAGATATAATTTTTGAACCTGATAGCTACTTAAAATATATTTATTTTGTAGAATCTGGCTTAACACGGATCTTCTACTATAAGAATGGTAAGGATATTACACATTATTTCTTTGGACCCAATACATTTAGTACAGGTATAGAGAGTGTTTTCTATCAAAAACCCTCTTTATTTGGTTTTCAAGCCTTGACCACATGTAAAATTTCATTCATACCTTTTCAACATATTTTGGAATTAGCAAAGACTCACATTGTCGTGAATCAGATCATTCAAAAAGTTTTACTCGATTCGGTGATCAGTTTCTCCAATCGGTTTTATAATATGCAGTTTCAAACGGCTATGGAACGATACCAATTATTATTAACAGAAAATTCGGAACTTCTTAAAAATGCTTCTCTAGGACATATTGCCTCATATTTAGGGATGTCGCAACAGACTTTATCGGTAATAAGAGGACAACTTGATTAATTTTTTCCTTTTTAAGATATCTTAAAAATTAAATCGTAAAACATACGCATCTTTGTATTGTTACTTAATATACTAATCGACCCTTATGCGAGTTATGAATATGTTAGTTAAAAAGATTTCATGCTTTATATTTTTAATGCCTTTTCTGTTTCAAAATACAACGTTTGGACAGCAAGGTATTAGTCCCCAGCTAAAAGAATTTATTCAAAAGGCAATTCAGAATAATAGCGATATTAAGAATAGTTATTTAGAAAATCAGAAAACCCTTTTAGATAAGAATTCTGTGAGCGGAAAGTTATTACCCCACATATCTGCTATGGGTATGTATGGATATCTCAATGCTAGTGGAGAATTGGATCTTCCGACAAAAACCCTTCCGATCTTGGGACTGAATCTTTTTGAAGGTGCACAAAAATTTAATACCTCTTCTCAGGTTGGCTTTGCAGGTGTAAATGCGACACAGGTTATCTTTAGTGGTCTACAGATTACGAATGGGAAAAAAGCTTTGGACGAAAAGTATAAAGCACAGCAGCTAATGACCGAGGCCGGTTATGAGGGGCTTGCTCAGGAAGTGGTGCAGACTTTCGACCAGATCATGTTATTGAAAGAAGTTGATGCCTTGATTGCTGATTCGGAGAAAAGATTGAATAAGGAGCATCTTAAAGTAGTAAAAGCGATCGAGAATGGTTTGGCTATACCTTACGATCGTGATAAAATTAAATTGGCTATGCTGGAGTTAGAAAGCAAGAAAGCCGAATCGACCAATAGTCGTGAACTCTTATATTTTAAATTGGAGGAATTGACTAAAATGCCTCTAGATCGTCTTAAGACAGTGAGCTATCCATTGGAATTAGCGATTGTAGATCCGGTACAACCTGCTGTAGAGAACAGGAAGGAAATGCAAGCTTTGGCGAGTTCTCAACGTGCGTACGAGTATGTACTGAAAAAAGAAAAGGGTGCAAAATTACCACAGATTTTTGCTTTTGGTAGTGCTTTTTATTTCAACGCCTTTGACACAAAGTTCAAATTCAAAGATGTACCGCTTGCCGGTGATCTTAATTTAAGTGCTAATCATTTTCAGATGGCACCGGGTTTTGCTGTAGGGGTTGGTGTTAAGTGGGATGTATTTGATGGAAATCAACATCGAAATAATATCAAAAAAGCAAATCTGGATCTGGTTATGAATCAGAATAAATGGAATGATACGCGGGATAAACTAATGTTGCTGCAACGTAAGACAAATTCGGATTACCAGTTGTCGATGAAAAAAATGGCGGTGCATGAACAGCAGATAAAAATTGCAAATAATAATCTTTCATTGGCATCAAAGCAATTTGAAGCTGGATTAATAGATGTAACGGAAAGGTTAAGTGCAGAAAATGAGCTTTACAAGCAGTCACTTAGTTTTTATAATCAACTTTTATTACAGCGTACTGCTGTTTTAGAATTATTAAAATCACAAGGAAGTCTTTATCAATCATTAGTGAAATAATTATGAGAAAATATATATCTATACTTGGAATCGCGGCATTAATGCAAAGCTGTAGCAATGAAGCTCCTTTTAAAAATACTTTTGAGGGAAAGATTGAGCGGGATCAGATTGCTGTAACGACCAAGATTCCTGGCAAAATACATCAGATTTTAGTGAGTGAGGGCGATGTTGTGCAGGCTGGTGACACCTTGATGATTTTGGAGTTTCCAGAGGTTGAAGCCAAATCTATTCAGGCTAAAGGGGCTCTTGAGTCTGCTGAGGCGCAATATAAAATGGCTGTAAAAGGAGCAACAGATAATCAGTTGAAGCAATTGCGAGCGAAGCGTGATGGGTTGCGTGAGCAATTTGAATTTGCACAAAAATCACTGAATAGAATGCAAAACCTCATTAAGGACTCTTTGGTTGCTCAACAGCAATACGATGAAGTTTATATGAAATTTCAAGGAGCAAAGAATCAATATTTAGCTGTTCAGGCCGAACTTGCGGATGCTGAAAACGGTGCACGAATAGAACAGCAGAAAATGGCGCTGGGACAAAAGGAGAGAGCAATAGGGGCGGTATCCGAAGTGGATGTTGCAACGAAGGAACGTTTTATCATCGCGCCTCAAAATATGACAATTGAAACCATAAATTTAAAAGTCGGGGAACTTGCTTTGGCGGGATATAGCTTAATTTCTGGTTACTTGGTGGATGGTACCTATTTTCGGGTTACTATTCCTGAAAAGCAGTTACATAACCTGACGGTAGGAAGTAAGCAGCAACTTTCATTTCCATATTTAGAGAATAAAAAAATAGAAGCTGAGGTGGTTTCCATTAAAACATTGAGTTCTTATGCGAATATTGCTACGGCTTATCCTGATTTTGAACAGCAGGAATCTTTGTTTGAGGTAAAATTGAAACCTGTGCAAAAAGATGGTTCGGATAAATTATTGACTAAGGCGACGTTTATTCTTCATCTTGATAACACAAAATAAGTATTATGCGCACATTCGTATCCTTATTAAAACGAGAATTTAGGCTCTTTTTTCAAAATAAAGTGTTATTGATGCTTTTTGTGGGCGCACCTATTTTATATGGGGTGTTAATTGGTGCAGTTTATCAAAAGGGTAAAGTGACTCATCTACCTATTATCGTTGTAGATCAAGACAGAAGTCCGCTAAGCAAGCAACTGATCACAATGTTTAATGAGAGTGAGGTGATTTATGTTGCAGCAGTTTTGCCAGATGCTTTTAATGCAAAACAAGAGGCATTGAAACATGAAGCAACGGTTGTGGTACAGATTCCAAAGAATTTTGATTCGGATGTGAACTATAACCGTTCTACGGAGTTGACGCTCTTTGTCAATGCAGCCAATACATTAACTTCTAATTATGCGAGCATGGCGGCGAATGTCTGTGCAGCAACATTAAAAGCTGGTATTCAGATTAAAGCACAGCAGAAGAAAGGTGTCCCAGGGTACGTAGCCAATCAGCAATATGAACCTTTTAAAACTACAATCATTAAACAGCATATTAAAAGCGGAAACTATTTATATTTCATGCTTCCGGGCGTGCTATTAACTGTATTACAACAAGTGATGATGTTAGCTTTGGCATTAAGTTTTGCATCAGAGTTTGAAAAGGGAACATTTAAGGAGTTAGTAACTAAATCGTCTAATGTGCTACTGCTGATTTTAGTGAAAATAGCTCCTTTTTTGATCATGTCCGTAGGTATTTATTTTCTTTATTATGGTTTTTCACTTTTTTATAGAATGCCTCTTGAAATACCAATTGGTCCGTTTTTATTAGGAACTGTATTCTTCTTACTCGCAGTTAGTTTTATCGGTATACTGGTGAGTATTATTATTCCGAGTCAACTTAAAGCAACCGAGATACTCATGGTTATCGCTACACCAAGCTTTATCTTGAGCGGCTTTACGTGGCCTTTGAGCCAGATGCCTGATTGGGTAGTCTATATCTCTAAATTGATTCCGCTGACACATTATTTAGAGATCTTCCGGGTGTTAGTGATAGAACAGGGGGCAGTTGCAAATGTGAAGTCCTCGATCTTAGCGCTGGCTTTGACAACTGTTGTTTGTTTTATTCTTTCATTTGTTCTATTGTATTTAAAAGTTCGAAAAATAAAGAAGGAGAATACACCAGTTGTTAAGGAGATTGAATGATGTGTATGAATATAAGGATATGTGCATGAAGTATGGAGGTTAAAACATACAGTTTTAATATTTTACAGATTTCTGTTTAAAAATAATTTCATTACCTGTAATCATAATTATTATAATACAATAATAAATGATTTTTGATTTTAATTTATTGTAAATAAGTGTGTTAAATAATTTGGGGATTGTTTTGTGGCACTTGGTTTGAGCGATTCTTATCAAAATAAACTAACGCTATCTTCAATTATGAAAGCAATAAAATTTTCAGGAATAACTGCAGCTATCGTTGCCTCTTTATTGGTTTATGGAGCAGCCGCAGTATCTGCGCAACAGACGCATCCTGTGAAAAAATCGGAACCAAAGGTGAAGCCAGCAACACCGGTTAAAGAAAATCCTGAGGCGGCAAAGGATTCAACTGCAGGAAAAAAGACTCCTGACAGAAAGGGTAATAAAATGATGCCTAAAGCTAAGCCACCAGGTAAATAAAGAACCAGATTAAAGGGTTTTATGACTGATCTCATAAAACCCTTTTTTTATTAACCATTAGTAACGTTAAATATCTGTTAACGTGCTTGTTGTTAAGGTGTTTTGGCATTTGTTTTGATTTTTAAAACTAGTTTTACACTTAAATATATTGGGTTATGAATACCTTAAATTATTTTAAAAAAATGGCAGCATTAGCTGCATTTGTTTCTGTGTTTGGTATTACTATGAGTACTGCACAAGAAACTACTCCAAACAAAGCTGTTAAAAAAACAGAGAAAGCGGTGAAGGATAATACCGTAAAAGCAAAAGAGACAGCTAAAAAGGAGAAGGTTTCCGCAAGTAAAACGGTAAAAGCTTCGGAAAAAGTAAAGGAGAATGCTGCAAGTACAAAACAGGTCGCTGAAAAAGAAAGTAAGGTCGCTAAATCAGATGCCGTTAAAGCTACTAAAGCTGCCGGAAAAGCGAAGGATGAAGCAATAAAAGCGAAGGAAGTAAATAAGCAGTCAGTTAAGAACGAAAGCGCTTTATCAAAAGCGGAATCTGAAAAAGCGATTAAATCAACTGAGAAAGCTAAAAGTAATGTGACAGCTTCAACAAATAAGGTGAAAAAATCGACTGCAACTCCTACTAAAGCAACTGCAGGCAAGTTATCTTCAGAGAAGTATAATGGTCATGATGTATATATTGGCCCAGAAGGTGGCAAATATTATATCAATAGTAATGGTAATAAGACTTATATTCCAAGAAATTAATTTGAATCTGCAAGGCTCATTTGAGCAAAGCAAATGATTTGATAATATCAAAAAAGGCTATTCGAATAACTCGAACAGCCTTTTTCTTTTTCAAAAATCAAAATAAATGATTAACAGTACTCGTCAAATGCAGCTGCTAAATTATCAGCGATCATTTGGGCAGAGCGACCTTCAATCATATGTCTTTCTATCATGTGAACTAATTTGCCATCTTTGAATAATGCCATAGCAGGGGAAGATGGAGGATAAGGCAACATATAGTTTCTAGCTTTATCAACAGCTTCTTTTTCCATACCAGCAAAAACAGTAACAAATTTAGTTGGATGTTTTTCATTTTTTACTGCCGCTTTAGCAGCAGGACGAGCATTTGCTGCTGCACAACCACATACTGAGTTTACAACCACAAATACAGTTCCTTCTGTAGCAATAGCCGCATCAACTTGCTCAGCAGTTTTTAATTCTTCGAAACCTACATCTGTAAGCTCTTTACGCATTGGTTCTACTAAATATTCTGGATACATAATCTTCTTTTTTAAATTTAATCATACAAATATAAGTGTTGTTAGGAGCTAAGTCAAGACGTTAGTCTCAAAACAATGTCAGAATTTTACAGCTTTCAAATTCAACGTTTTGATTTAAAGGTATTGAATGGTATTTTTGCTAATAAATTTAAAACTTAAAAAGAATAATATATGTCATCAGTAGAAAGTACGTACGTACCATACAAAGTTAAGGACATCACCCTTGCTGAATGGGGCCGTAAAGAAATAGAATTAGCGGAAGCTGAAATGCCGGGTTTAATGAGCCTTCGTGCTGAGTTTGGTGCTGCAAAACCTTTAAAAGGTGCGCGTATTGCGGGTTGTCTTCACATGACTATTCAGACAGCTGTTTTAATTGAAACTTTGGTTGAACTGGGTGCTGATGTGACTTGGTCATCTTGTAATATCTTTTCTACACAAGACCACGCCGCTGCTGCCATTGCCGCTGCTGGGATTCCCGTATATGCTTGGAAAGGTATGAACGAAGAAGAATTCAATTGGTGTATTGAGCAAACATTATTCTTTGGTGAAGAGCGTCAACCGTTGAATATGATCTTAGACGATGGTGGTGATTTAACAAATATGGTGTTTGATAAATATCCAGAATTGATCGCTGAAATCAAAGGTTTGTCTGAAGAAACAACTACTGGTGTTCACCGTTTATACGAACGTATGAAGAACGGGACATTACATTTACCAGCTATCAATGTTAATGATTCTGTTACAAAATCTAAATTTGATAATAAATATGGTTGCCGCGAATCTTTAGTAGATGCTATCCGTCGTGCAACAGATTTGATGTTGGCAGGTAAAGTTGCTGTTGTAGCGGGTTACGGTGATGTAGGAAAAGGTTCTGCAGAGTCTTTACGTTCTGCTGGTGTTCGTGTTATCGTTACTGAAATCGATCCTATCTGTGCTTTACAGGCAGCTATGGAAGGATTTGAAGTGAAAAAATTTGCTGATGCTGTTAAAGAAGCTAATATCGTTGTTACGACTACAGGTAATAAAGATATTGTTCGTCCTGAGCATTTCAAATCAATGAAAGACAAAACGGTCGTTTGTAATATCGGTCACTTTGATAATGAAATTGATGTTGCCTGGTTAAATGAAAACTATGGTAATACAAAAATTGAAATTAAACCTCAGGTTGATAAATATACGATTGACGGTGTTGATATCATTTTGTTAGCAGAAGGTAGATTAGTGAATTTAGGCTGTGCTACGGGACATCCTTCATTCGTAATGTCAAATTCATTCACAAACCAAACGTTAGCGCAATTGGAATTATGGACGAATACGGCTGCTTATGAGAATAAAGTGTACACACTTCCAAAATATTTGGATGAGAAAGTTGCTCGTTTACATTTAGCGCATATCGGTGTTGAACTGGATGTGTTGACTGAAGAGCAGGCTTCTTATATTGGTGTTACAGTTGACGGTCCGTTTAAAGCGGAAGCTTACCGTTACTAGTATTCACTTTGTTAAAAATAAGAAAGGCGATCTCTAATCAAGATCGCCTTTCTTATTTTTATCTCATTTCTTTTGCCATTCCAAAGCTTTTGTGACATGAGGATGTATAACTATTGATTTTTGTAGCTCTTCTCTAGCCTATTTTAGGTTAAAATACGATTTATTTTGCGGTGCTACCAAGATAAAATCTTTTTTATGATCAATATTACTTTTGACATTTCTATAATCGGAGTCTATGAATTATAAACGAGCTTAGATATCAGTTTAATACAAATGGCAAAAAAGCTATTTGCTTTTAATCGCCTTAAGTGCATTTTCAAAACGTTCAGCTCCTAATCCGGAAATAATGGCATATCGCGCATTGAGTTGATTTAATTCCTGTTTCCACACTTCCATAAAGTGTTCACGTTGCTCCGGGAAATCGCGTAATGGATCTTCCTCCCATGGTAGGTCAATATCCATGAGCAGGAAAAGGTCATATGGTCGTTGTTGTATTTCGTTTTTTACTTCCTGAGGTGTATCACCAAAGAGATGATCACACCAGATTTTGACAGTCAATATCGTTGTATCACATATCAACATATTATTATTGGCTAAAGGTATTAAAGTGTCTTCAAGAGCGATTTGTCCATAATACATATTAACTTCATCTTGCAGGGTGTATTCATTATGCAAGTTTTTACAATATTCACGTGCAAATTCAGGCACGCAAACCGTGTTGAAATGTCTTGCTATAGCCTGAGCAATCGTTGATTTACCTGTTGATTCAGGTCCAACGACAGCTATCTTCATTAATTCTGGATTTGATGTACTCATTTGTGCGCATAAAGTTAGGCATCTTGTTTGGACATTATTGCATAAAAGTACGATAAGTGGACTTCCAGTCTCTATAGCCTCCCCAAGCAATCACGGCAAATACAAAATATAGAATCGCCGTTAGCAATAAACCTTTATGTAGGTAAAGCGGAATATAACAGATATCTACAAAAACCCACAGTAGCCAGTTCTGCAGTACTTTTCGTGTCATTAAAAATTGTGCAACAAAGCTTACGGCAGTGCAAAAACCATCTGCATATGGAACGTCTGAATCGGTCAACTTTTGTAGAAAAGTGCCAAGCAAAGCAGTCAGGATTCCGATAGTAATTATCGTGAACAGCATTTCACGTTTTGTAAAGGAGACAATAGGCTTATCGTTTTCTTTGATTTTCTTTGACCAATAATACCAGCCATAAATGGCTGTACCTAAAAAATAGAGTTGTAATACGGCGTCCCCATATAATTTACTATGATAGAAAATATAGCCATAGGTCACCACACTGATTACGCTGATGGGCCAATTAAGGATATGTTGTTTAGCGGCGAGATAGACACATAAAAAACCGGTGATGGTACCGATCCATTCAAGCATGGTCGTCTGGGCAAATTGTTGTATAATCTGCTGTATAATTGCTGGCATAGCTCTCGTGTCTTTAGAAGTAAAGATACGAATTTAGCAAAACCGTTCATTTGTCCAAAAGTAATTTTAGGACATCAACACTTTAAGATGAATTGCGCACTATTAGAGCTATCGTATCGAACGATCTTTAAGGTGCTCAGTCACTATTTTCATTTATTGTACTTGCTTGTTTGCACAAGTCGTACTGGCAAATGATTCTGGTTTTGCCTTGAACACAAAACCCATTCCCATAATGTAACCCATGGCTTCTTTTAATGCGACATTAGATTGAAAATTAGGATTGGTATTAATGTCTGCATGGACTTCCAAATCGACTTGGTATTGCTCTAGGAGTGGACAAAGTGCGTAAGCAACGTCGATGGATTTTTGAACTTCGAGGAGCATCCGTTCTTTAATGCCCATCAGGTGATTTCTTTTATCTTTATGTACGAACATAAATCCGCCTCGATGTTCTCGGAGGAAAACAATAACGGTTGCAAAATCAATAGTTCCTCTTTTAATCTGTGAATCTGTCCCGATATAGACTTTGAGCTTATTGCCTAGATCTATTTCTTTTAAGATGTTGGTTTCAACAGCATCCCATATGGATGTCTTGATGCTTTCGCCATTGTATTTTTGCCAAGTCATATAAAGATAAGTTAGTTTGTTTATGTGCGTATTTCATTTTGTTGTTTAAATTTACTGATATATAATGTGTTAAGAGCGGTGCTCTGTATTAAGTTTTTACTACTAAATTATTAAAAGACTAATGCTTATTTCCAAAAGCAAGGTCTCCCGCATCGCCTAAACCGGGTACAATGTACGCTTTGCTTGTCAGTTCATTATCTACTGCTCCGACCCATATTGTCGCTTTGGGTAAGAATGCCTGCACATGTCTAATACCTTCTTCGGAAGCGATGGCAATAACAATATGTAATTCTCTAATTGCATAATCATTTAAAAGATCCTTACAGCATAGTACTGCGCTTTTTCCGGTGGCGAGCATCGGATCGGCAACAATGACAATTTTGTTATCCAGATTTGGGGTGTTTACATATTCTTTATGGATTTCAAATTCACCACTTTTCTTGGTGTGACGATAGGCCGCAATAAATGCACTGTCCGAGTGATCGAAAACATTCAACAAACCTTGATGTAAGGGTAATCCTGCTCGCAAAATAGTTGCCAAAACGGGTTGATCAAGGAGCATCTGCGTATTTGCAACACCCAATGGAGTTTCTACATCTACAGGTGCATAAGTCAGTGTTTTACTAATTTCATAGGCAAATATTTCCCCAAGGCGTTCTAGATTGCGCCGGAAGCGCATGCGGTCTTTCTGAATGTTGACATCACGTAGTTCGGCAATGTATTGATTTGCGATGCTGTTCTGTGTGCTGAGGATATTGAGCATATCGTGTAGATTTTAGTGATTATACCAATTTACACAAATATTATTACTTATTGTTTGTTTAAACGGAAAAATAGTTGTGAATAGCAGACTCATTGAATAATATAAATGCCTCATTTATTTTGATTAAATTTGTATTACTTGAATAAGATTTTATGAAGTTCCAACTTACGTCTGAATATAAGCCTACTGGAGATCAACCTTCTGCAATCAAAGAATTGGTGCAGGGTTTAAACGAAGGAGAACAATACCAAACACTCTTAGGGGTGACTGGATCTGGAAAAACGTTTACAGTGGCGAATGTGATTCAGCAAACACAGAAACCGACTTTAATACTCAGCCATAATAAAACATTAGCAGCTCAGCTTTACGGAGAGTTTAAGCAGTTTTTTCCTGACAATGCTGTCAATTATTTTGTTTCTTACTACGACTACTATCAGCCGGAAGCTTTTATTGCGTCATCGAATACGTATATTGAGAAAGATCTAGCGATCAATGAAGAGATTGAGAAATTACGTCTTGCTACTACAACGGCACTGATGTCGGGAAGGCGTGATGTTATTGTTGTATCTTCTGTTTCCTGTATTTATGGTATGGGTAATCCTGAAGATTTCTCCAAGTCGATTTTTCGATTTGCTGTTGGGACAGTGATTTCCCGTAACGCATTTTTGCATCGCTTGGTTGAGATCTTGTATGCGCGTACGACAACTGAATTTAAGAGAGGTACTTTTCGTGTAAAGGGAGATACAGTAGATATTTTCCCAGCCTATTTGGATTTTGCCATTCGCGTATCATTTTTTGGTGATGAGATTGATGAGTTGAGTGAAATCGATCCGGTAACAGGAAAGACCTTAAGTAGAATGGAAGATCTAGCTCTTTTTCCTGCAACACTCTTTGTAACACCAAAGGAAAAGTTTACTTCAACGATCTGGGCAATTCAAGAAGAGATGGTACAACGTAGAACACAGTTGGAAGAGGAAGGTAAGATGCTGGAAGCGAAACGTCTGGAAGAACGTGTTAATTACGATCTGGAGATGATGCGAGAGCTTGGCTATTGTTCCGGAATTGAAAATTATTCGCGGTTTTTTGATGGTCGTGAGCCTGGGATGCGTCCTTTCTGTTTACTGGATTATTTTCCCGAAGATTATTTACTTGTTATAGACGAAAGTCATGTAACGATTCCGCAATTACGGGCCATGTATGGTGGAGACCGTTCCAGAAAAATTGCTTTGGTAGAACATGGTTTTAGGTTACCGGCAGCGCTTGACAATAGGCCTTTGAATTTCCCTGAATTTGAATCTTTGACGAATCAGACGATTTATGTTTCTGCAACACCGGGAGATTACGAGTTACAGCAGACGGAAGGTGTTTTTGTTGAGCAAGTTATACGGCCGACAGGGTTGTTAGATCCGATTATTGAAGTTCATCCTGCGATTAATCAGGTGGATGATTTCCTTGAGGAAGCAGATAAGGCCATTAAAGCCGGTGGACGTGTGTTAGCGACAACGTTGACGAAGCGTATGGCAGAAGAGTTAACCAAATATATGACTAAGCTGCATATAAAAGTTAGGTATATTCACTCTGAGGTAAAGACATTGGAACGGGTCGAAATTTTAAGAGGATTGCGTCTTGGTGAATTTGATGTTCTGGTAGGGGTCAACTTATTGAGAGAAGGTCTTGATTTACCTGAAGTAACATTAGTCGCGATATTGGATGCTGATAAGGAAGGTTTTTTGCGTTCTCAGAGATCATTGATTCAGACAATCGGTCGTGCTGCGCGTAATGACAAAGGGCGTGTGATTATGTATGCAGATCGGATGACAGATAGTATGGCTGCTACTATTGATGAGACTACCCGCCGTCGTGAGAAACAAATGAAATATAACGAAGAACATCATATTACGCCTCGAACTGTCGGAAAAACTAAAGAGGAGATTATGGAGCAAACCTCGGTCGCTGATTTCAATGGACTGGAGCCAAAGATATATGTTGAGCCAGATCCTTCGGTAGCCATTGCCGCAGATCCGGTGTTACAATACCTAGGTGAGAAAGAGCTTAAAAAAGCGATCGATACAGTTCGTAAGAAAATGGAAAAGGCAGCCAAAGAAATGGACTTCTTAGAGGCCGCTAAACTTAGAGACGAGATGTTCTCTCTAGAGAAAATATTTGATGAACGATTTAAATAAAAAAAAGGGCTTAAGCCCTTTTTTTATTCTTTTTCTTTATATAAAGTTTTGTCGCCTTTAATTAATGTCCAGCAATGCTGATCCTGAATTAACTTGTAATCCTGATTTTCATATGCATATTCTTTGACGTGTTTTAAGACAATGCTTTCTGGGCTTTCTTTTAGAAAAACCTCTGCGGCATGTTTCTTATCATCAATAATCAGAAATGCCGCTGTTTCATAGCTATCTGAATTATTAACGATATCCAATTGTATCTGTTCAAAAGGCCTAACACAGCTATCTTTTAAAGTTGACCAAGTGTATCCTGCACTGGCGATACAGCCGTGCTTGTCTTTATCACCGCCCACTGTCGCTGTTTCTTTGGATTGGGCAGCCTCCTTGTTCTTTTGTTGGCATGAAACGAACAAAAGCGAAGCAACCATGATACTGTTAAGTAAACGATTCATATATGATGGTGTTTTGAATTGAGAGTATTCCTACACAAATTGTACCATATAAAATATACCTTTTTGGTAGATAATTTTTCATAAACCTTTCTTTTGTCAAAACGCTTCTTTATTTTTATAAGAATAAGTAATTACCTAAACAAAATAAACACAAAAAAATATATGAAAAAGCCAATTGTTGTTATCAAGTTTGGCTCAGCTTCTATTACGACAGCGGACGGGGAGGTAGATGAACGGATCGTATTGGAGATTGCAAGACAGGTTGCTCAAATACAACAGAAATATAATGTCGTTCTGGTTTCTTCAGGAGCAGTTGCGGCAGGGAAAAAGTTTTTGACACGGTATTCGGGGACTTTGTCAGAAAGAAAGGCTGCAGCAGCTATTGGTAATCCTTTGTTATTGCAAATTTATAGTACTTATTTTCGACCCTTTAAAATTGCTTTAGCTCAAAGTTTATGTGAGCGTCAGCATTTTGCAAATAGGAATCAATTTGTGCAATTGAAAAATACTTATGAAACTTTATGGAAAAATAACATTATTCCTATTGCCAATGAAAATGATGTGGTGAGTAATAAAGAATTGAAATTTTCTGATAATGATGAGTTGGCGACTTTGATTGCAGTTGGCTTTGGTGCTGAGCAAATTTTATTTACAACTTCGGTACCCGGAGTTATGGATTCGGAAGGAATAGTTATCCCCGAATTAAAAGTGATCGATAAGGCGGCACTTTCTTTAGCAAGAACAGATAAGTCTTCTGTCGGTCTTGGTGGTATGACGTCAAAATTAAATTTTGCACGGTTGGCTAATCAGATGGGGATACGGGCTGTTATTTTTAGCATGCAAACTGAAAATGCGTTGCTGAAGGCGATCGAAGGTCAAACGGGTACGATCTGCATGGCACAGCCTAAAAAGGTTTCTTCCCGCAATAAATGGTTAGCAAGTGGAAGTTTAATTAAGGGTAAAGTAATTATTGATAGAGGTGCTGTAGAGGCACTTTTGCAACGAAAAAGTCTCTTACTTGTTGGTGTTAAAACCTGTGTTGAACAGTTTGAGGAAGGTGAAGTGTTCCATATTTTTGACGAAGATGATCAAATCATTGCTGTTGCTAAATCTAAGTGGGATATGGGCGATTTAATGAAGAATGTAAAACGTAAAGATATCATCTTAGCACATGCTGATGATATCGTATTGTTATAATATGGAAAATATCACAGAGCAATTAGAAGCAGCATTGGCTTCAACAAGGGATATAAATCAATTGGATTCAGATACAAAAGCACATATTTTAACTGATCTGGCAGAGACATTGCGAGCACGGGTTACTGCTATTCTATTTGAAAATGAAAAAGATCTGAAATTATTAGATGCAGATGATCCGAAAAGGGATCGGTTGGTTTTGAATGCCGAAAGGATAGAGGCTTTGGCAAAAAGTGTGTTGGATGTTGCTAAACTTCCTGATCCTTCCGGAAAGTTATTAAACCAGCAGATTTTGGATAATGGTTTATTGTTGGAAAAGAAAGCAGTTCCTTTGGGGGTAGTCGCGGTTATATATGAGTCTAGACCGAATGTGACTATTGATGTGGCTGCATTATGTATTCGCTCGGGCAATGTTTGTCTGTTGCGGGGTGGCACGGATGCTTTTCATACAAATCAGATATTGGTTGAGATCATTCAAAAAGTTTTGATTCAGCATCATTTAAACCCAAATATTGTTCAATTACTGCCAACAGACCGGAAATTTGTACAAGAATTACTTACGGCAACTAAATTTGTGGATATTATTATCCCCCGAGGTTCGCAATCATTGATTGATTTTGTTCGTGCGCATGCTAAAGTACCCGTTATTGAAACAGGTGCTGGGGTGTGTCATACCTATGTAGAGCAATCAGCAACAATCGATAAGGCAGTTGCTATTGTTGCTAACGCAAAAATATCCAGACCTTCTGTTTGCAATGCATTGGATACGATATTATTAGATGAAGAGATTGCTGATTCATTTTTAGACGGAATTATAGTTCCCTTTGAAAAGGAGCGGGTGGAAGTTTTTGCTGATGAACGGAGTTATGCTATTTTAGAGCGATTGGGATATCCTTATTTGCAACAAGCAAATGAAGTTGATTTTGGGCGTGAATTTTTAGATCTTAAATGTTCAATTAAGATATTAAACGGACTGGAACAGGCTTTGACGCACATTGCTACTTATTCCTCCCGTCATTCAGAATGTATTGTCTCCAATGATTCTGAAAAATTGGAACGATTTATGAATGCTGTGGATGCCGCTGCAGTGTATGCCAATGCCTCCACGCGATTTACAGATGGTGGAGAATTTGGTTTAGGAGCTGAGATCGGTATTTCTACACAAAAGCTTCACGCTAGAGGACCTTTTGCCTTAGAAAAATTAGTGACTGAAAAATGGTATGTAACGGGTAATGGACAAATAAGATAGTATGGGAATTAGATTTGAAAGTAATTCATTGTTGAATTGGACAAATGAAATGGGTAAGTTTTTGAGATTACTTGTCGATGAACAGCATGTTTTTGATGAGCCTTCATCAATTGTATTTGATAAAGCTTACGATGAGTTTTTTAAAAAAAGCCGTCAATTTTTCTTGACGGTAACTGATGAAGCTTTATTAAGCTACGCGAAAGAAGATCTGGAAGTGGAGCAGATAAGACCATTAGCATTGGTACTGATGCACGATGGTTTGAAAAGTAAGGACGTTCAAGAACAGCAAATCTTACTTCTAAAATCTAAGTTGTTATTAAATTATGTAATGAAAGAAACCTCTAGCTTTGCATTTGAAGATTATGGCTATTTAGCAACAATAGATGGTAAGCTTGTTTAATGGCAGATAAAATTTGATCACTTTTTAATCTGCTATCCTTAAAATAGAGGAAAATAAAAAGATTCACAGGGCATGATCGGCTGCCCTGTGAATCTTTTTATTTTAGTATCTCTCTAGCGATGACTAATCGCTGTATCTCAGAAGTTCCTTCATAAATCTGTGTGATCTTTGCGTCACGCATCAATCTTTCTACATGGTACTCTTTTACATAGCCATATCCACCATGGATCTGAACGGCTTCAATACTTGTTTTCATCGCAACTTCGGAAGCATGTAGTTTGGCCATTGCCGCTTCTTTGCTGTAGGGCAACCCTTGATCTTTTGTCCATGCTGCTTTATATGTCAATAGTCTTGCGGCTTCTATTTCAACTTCCATATCTGCGAGTTTAAATTGAATAGCCTGATGCTCAGCAATTGGTTTTCCAAAGGTTTTTCGCTCTTTTGCATAAGCAAGAGCGAATTCATAAGCACCTGCGGCGATACCTAATGCTTGGGCCGCAATACCAATTCTACCTCCATCTAATGTTTTCATGGCAAATTTGAATCCAAATCCATCTTCACCAATGCGGTTTTCTTTAGGGACTTTAACATCAGTAAATAAGAGTGAGTGGGTATCTGAGCTTCTGATGCCAAGTTTATTCTCTTTTGGTCCGATTGTAAAACCAGGCATCCCTTTTTCTACAATCAGTACATTTATGCCGCGATGTGCTTTTTCGGGATGCGTCTGTGCAATGATGAGGCAAATATCGGCATTACCGCCATTTGTGATCCAGTTTTTAGTGCCATTTAAAAGGTAATGATCTCCTTGATCTATTGCTGTTGTGTGCTGGGATGTTGCATCTGACCCCGCTTCAGGTTCGGATAGGGCAAAAGCGCCTAGCTTTTCTCCAGAAGCTAAAGGTCTTAAGTACTTTTCTTTTTGCTCTTCGGAGCCGAAAGCTTCTAAGCCGTAGCATACGAGAGAATTATTAACAGACATGATCACTGCAGCTGATGCGTCGATTTTAGCAATTTCTTCCAAGACCAAGGTATAAGCTAATGCATCAAGCCCTGCACCTCCATACTTACTGTCGACCATCATGCCCATAAATCCTAATTCACCCATTTTCTTCACCTGGTCGTAAGGGAATAGTGCTTTCTCATCCCGTTCTATGACACCCGGTTTTAAATCCTGCTGCGCGAAATCTCGAGCAGCTTCCTGAATCATGCTATATTCTTCGTTTAATTCAAAATTCATAATGTGTACATTGGTAATGGTTTGTAAGTAAATATACTTATTTTATTATTATGCTTGCATAATAAAGTTTAATAATTTTTAACAGGTTTTTGTAAAAAACAAAGCTTAGATTTTGTTATGAATAAAAATCTACTATATTTGTAGAGTATATAGTGTATTACGAATTTAAAAAAGAAAGATATGAGTTTAAGATTAGGAGATGAAGCGCCAAATTTTAAAGCGCAGACGACAATAGGAGATATTGATTTCCATGAGTTTATTAAAGATAGCTGGGTTGTGTTTTTTTCGCACCCTTCTGATTATACACCTGTTTGTACAACTGAACTTGGACGGACAGCGAAATTAAAATCGGAGTTTGATAAAAGGGGTGTGAAAGCAATCGCTCTAAGTGTTGATCCTGTTCAAGATCATTTGGATTGGATACAGGATATCAACGAAACCCAGAATACTACTGTTAATTTTCCGATTATTGCTGACGAAGATCGTCATGTATCCGAATTGTATGATATGATTCACCCCAATGCTTCTGCAACGGTAACAGTACGTTCAGTATTCATTATAGGGCCAGATAAAAAAATTAAATTAACACTAACGTACCCTGCATCTACCGGTCGTAATTTTGATGAAATATTACGTGTTATTGATTCTTTACAGTTGACTGCCGATTATTCTGTAGCTACACCTGCGGACTGGAAACATGGAGAGGATGTGATTGTGGTTCCTGCTATCAAAACAGAGGACATCCCTGCAAAGTTCCCGAAAGGCTTTAAAGAAATCAAACCTTACTTAAGAACAACTCCACAGCCTAATTTATAATTAGGAGTATATTATTCATAAAAAAAGGCATCAATTTGAATTGATGCCTTTTTTTATGGGTCTTAAATGATTAATATACTTTCACCATGTATATATAATCTTGCATTCTTTTTATTTGCTCTGTTCTTGAAAGACCAGAGAGCATATTTTTCTTATTTAATTTTACTTGCCCTTGCAATGAATCGGCAGGTATTTCATCTAATGCTTTCAATATCGATTTTGTTTTGATTGCAAAACCGGCACCATCAATCCCTCTTTGTTTACCGGAGATAATACCGATAACATTTCCTTTGGTGTCCATTACTGGACCACCGCTGTTACCTGGGTTAACAGGGATTGAAATTTGATAAGCGATTGTATCACCGGCATATCCTGTCGATGAACTCAAATATCCTTGCCCGTACACGGCCTCATCCCGTGGGAAACCTATCGTATATATATCTTCCCCTAAATCTGATGCTGCGGTTTTAAAGGTGTATGGTAAAGTTTTGCCTCTTTTAAAGTTAGCATCTTCAATTAGTAGTATCGCTAAATCATTGCTGGCGTCCGAATGGATTACCTGTGCTTTGTATGATTCCCCTTTATTATTTTGCAGGTATATTGAATCTGCACCGCTTACAACATGGTAGTTGGTCACGACATAACCATTATTTGAAACCATAAACCCTGTAGCTCCATATTGACTGACAGAAGATTCACTTGCTTTGGTTGATTTATTATTAATACTTTTCAGCGCAGCATTATGTTCATTGACATCTTTCTTCACATTATTCATGTCACGCTTCAATGCACTGTAATCTGTATTAGCTTTATCAATATTCTTATAATATCCTGAAATCCATAATGTGGAAAATACGGCAACTACGGCTACCGAAGCAGCTACTAATGAACTTGCTTTCAATTTTTCCCATAAAGAGATTACTTTTGTTTGCTTCATCGGAAGCACTTTCGCCTGCTGATGCGACTGGTGATAACTTTTAGCGGACTGTGCGAGTTGCTGTTTAAAATCAATACGTGACTGTGTATCTTTAAGATTGTCAAGAAATTGACGGTGTTGCGTTAGCTGTGCCGAGAAAGAAGGGTTTTCTGCACAGAAAGATTCGAAAGAAGCACGCTCTTCTTTTATCATTTCATCCCTGAGATAGCGATCTGCTAATTCAAAAAACTCTTGTTGACTCATCATACTCATTGTTTGTTATACTAATTTCTTTACTGCATGAAAAATAGTTTTTTCAATCTTTGCAGGCATTTGTATTTTTGAGTTTTGGCATTGTCAGTATTGGTATATCCAAACTTCTCGCAGATCTCCTGCATGGAATGGTTCTGGATATAGAAATCGTGGAGAATGGTTTTACAAGGTTCTCCTAAAAGAGACATTGCGTGTTCCATTTGGTCAAATTTTTTGTCAAGCTCCTGATGTCGCTCGATATCATCGTTATCCGGTAACGAATCTTCATAACCTCGGATATCTACTGATCCAAAACCTGCACGATTTAACTGCTTAAGCCAAAGTCTTCGGCAAATCGAATATAGATAGGTTTTAAGTTTACTGCTTAATTCAAAATTACCTTTAGAAACCTTGTCATAAAGAACAATCACGGCCTCTTGGAAGATATCTTTTGCCTCATCTTCGCTTCCGTTATTTTGAGAAATCATATGGGCAATAGATGGATAGTATAATTCATATATTGCATCCAATGCAATACTACTACCCGATTTAATACCGGCTATGATTTGCTCATCATTCTCGAGCTTATTTGATTTACTGATCTTACTCACCTATTAATACCTTAATATAACTAATAGTAACCCAACGAGTTTAATATTTGTGTTGTTTGGTAGAAAAACCCATTCTACGTAGGGCCAAACCTACTCTTTTTTTTTGATAAGCGTAAATTTTTTAAACGAAAAAAATAACGGTTTCGTGTGCATCAAGTTTATTTTTGATTTTGGGCACTCAGCCGTTTATGAAGCTTTCCTAATTAACTTTTTGAACAGAATGGAACTTATCCATCTTTATATATATAAATTTTACGCAATCGAATGATTAATTGTAGCTACTTGTATTTCATTATATTGCTTATATTTTTGTGGACAACCTCTATTTAATAAATGAATATGATCAAATCATTATCTATGCGAATAAGCTGTGTCATGGCAGTTTTATTAGCATCGGCCTTTCAGGCGAATGCACAAATCGGTGATCCGATTGCAGGCTTTCGTTATGGGGTCGAAACGATTCCAACAGGTAAAGAGTGGGAGTCTCCCCAAGACCTCGCGCTCAATAAGGAGCAACCCCATGCTTATTTTTTCTCTTTTAAAGATGCTGATAAGGCTCGTAAAGTATTACCGGAAAATAGTGAGTATTGGAAGTCTTTAAACGGTACCTGGAAATTTAATTGGGTAAAAACTCCTGATGAAAGACCGAAGAATTTTTTTGATCCTCAAGCAGATGTAACAGCTTGGGATAATGTTGGTGTTCCAATGAGCTGGAATATAGCGGGCATTCAAAAAGATGGCACTTTAAAATATGGTGTGCCGATCTATGTTAACCAACCTGTTATTTTTCAACATCAGGTAAAAGTGGATGACTGGCGCGGAGGTGTTATGCGTACCCCACCAAAGCATTGGACAACGTATATCTACCGAAATGAAGTTGGATCTTATAGACGCTCATTCGAAGTGCCAACTAATTGGGACGGCCGTGATATCTATATTAATTTTGATGGGGTAGATTCATTTTTTTATCTATGGATCAATGGGAAGTATGTTGGTTTCTCAAAAAATTCACGTAATGTCGCTTCTTTTAATATCACTGATTATTTGAATAAGAAAGGTGAAAATGTTGTCGCCGTAGAAGTGTACAGGAATTCAGATGCTTCTTTTATTGAGGCTCAGGATATGTTCCGTCTTCCGGGGATATTTAGAACTGTCGCTTTAACAGCAAAGCCGAAGGTTCAGATTCGTGATGTTGTCGCCATTCCAGATCTGGATGAAAAGTATCAAAATGGAACTTTAAGTATTAAAGCTGAAATCTTAAATAAAGATAAAAAAGTTGCTAAAGGGCATCAGATTAAATATAGTCTTTATGCGAATGAACTTTATAGCGATGTTAATACAGCTGTAAAATCTATTTTGGTATCGAGTGATGTGGTAGATGTTAATCCGAATACCTCATCTATCGTGAAAGCTTCTCTTCAAGTTGAAAACCCCAATAAATGGTCAGCAGAGCGTCCATACCGGTACACACTTGTTGCTGAATTAAAAGATAGTAAAAACCGTACAATAGAAACATCTTCTCTTTATGTTGGTTTCCGTAAAGTGGAAATTAAAGATACAAAGGCTTCTGATGATGAGTTTGGTTTGGCAGGACGTTATTTCTTTGTAAATGGCAAAACTGTAAAATTGAAAGGGGTAAATCGCCACGAATCAAATCCTGAGAAAGGAAAAGTGGTGACACATGAGCAGATGGAGCAAGAAATCATCTTGATGAAGAAAGCGAATATCAATCATGTTCGTAATTCACATTATCCAGATGATCCATATTGGTATTACTTATGTGATAAATATGGTATTTATTTAGAAGATGAGGCTAATATTGAAAGTCATGAATATTACTATGGCGATGCTTCTCTTTCACACCCTCCGGAATGGAAGAATGCACACGTAGCACGTAACTTGGAGATGGTTCATGCAAATGTAAATCATCCTTCTATTGTTCTCTGGTCATTGGGTAATGAGGCCGGCCCTGGAAACAACTTTGTAGCGGCATATGATGCGATTAAAAAATTTGATACATCACGTCCTGTTCAGTACGAGCGTAATAATAATATCGTTGATATGGGGTCGAACCAATACCCTTCGATCGAATGGGTTCGTCAAGCTGTAAAAGGGCAGTTTAAGATGAAATACCCGTTCCATATTTCCGAATATGCACACTCTATGGGGAATGCATCAGGTAACCTGATTGATTATTGGGAAGCAATTGAATCGACAAATTTCTTTATGGGCGGAGCTACTTGGGATTGGATCGATCAGGCCATGTATTATTATGATAAACAGTCTGGTGAAAAGTTCTTTGCTTATGGAGGTGATTTTGGTGATAAACCTAATGATGGAACATTTGTCAATAATGGTTTGATTTTCGCAGATATGAAGCCAAAGCCGCAATATTATGAGGTAAAGAAAGTTTACCAGAATGTGGGCGTTAAGGCTGTTGATATTGCACAGGGTAAAATAGAAATCTTTAATAAGAACTATTTTGTTTGTTTAGCAGATTACGATATCGTTTGGTCTTTATATGAAAATGGTGTGGAGATACAGAAGCCTGTCTCAGTAGTAAAGGGTGAAACAGTTGGAGCTCGTGAGAAGAAAGTGGTTACATTACCTTTGGACTTTCAAAAATTAAATAAACAATCGGAATACTTTGTTAAAGTACAGTTCTTATTAGCTAAAGATCAATTATGGGCAGCTAAAGGATATTTACAGATGGAGGAACAGTTGTTTGTTAAAGCTGCAAGTGAAAAACCTACTATAGCTGCTGTTCAGACAAACGCTAAACTAAGCATCGTTGATGAACAAAAGTTAAAAGTAATTAAAGGTTCAGATTTCATTATTAAGTTTGATACGGAAAATGGTAGTATTTATAGCCTAAACTATGCTGGTAAACAGGTTATTCGTGACGGAGAGGGACCTAAATTAGATGCTTTCCGTGCACCAGTAGATAATGATAACTGGGCTTATCAGCAATGGTTTCAAAAGGGCTTACATAATCTGAAGCACAAAGCATTATCCAGCTCGATCTACAAGAGACAAGATGGCGCAATCATTCTATCATTTATGGTCGAATCGCAAGCGCCTAATGCAGCGACTATTCATGGTGGTACTTCTGGAACATATACGATTGAAGAACATAAAGACAAACCTTTTGGCGCTAATGACTTCAAGTTTACAACAAATCAGGTCTGGACAGTATATCAAGATGGTTCGCTCGAATTAGCCGCTAATGTAACATCCAATGATGAAACGTTAGCTTTAGCCCGATTAGGTTATGGTTTGCAGCTACCAGAACAATATAGCAACTATACGTATTACGGAAGAGGACCGATCAATAACTATGCAGACCGTAAAACTGCACAGAATATAGAGTTACATACGAGTACGGTTAAAGACCAATTTGTTCCATGGCCCAATCCTCAAAGTATGAGTAATAATGAAGAGGTGCGTTGGACAGCTTTAACGGATGAGTCGGGGTCTGGTGTGGTCTTTATTGCCAAAGATCATATGTCGACATCTGCACTACCGTGGAGCGAGATGGAAGTTACCTTAGCAAGTCATCCCTATAAATTACCAAAAAGCTCAGGTACACATTTACATGTGGATGCGGCAGTTACCGGTTTGGGTGGAAATAGCTGTGGGCAAGGACCTCCATTGGAACAAGATCGTGTGAAAGCAAAATCAACTTCGTTTGGCTTTATTATCCGTCCTGTTGCTAATCAGGATTATCGTCAGAAGTCTCAGGTATCTCTAGCGGGTGATGTGCCGATCTCGGTGTCAAGAAGCCGTAACGGTGACTTGCATATCGCAAGTGAGCAGGTAGGTGCGGAACTATATTATACCATTGGTAAAGGAAAACCACAAATATATAAAGCTCCTGTTAACTTACGTGAAGGTGGTATTGTGACAGCATGGGCAAAGGGCAATGAGAAATTGAAAGCTTCCTTCCAATTTCCTAAAATAGAAAGTATCCCGATGCAAGTTGTATTTGCTTCGAGTGAAGAAACAGGGGAAGGTGAAGCTTCTAATTTATTAGATGGTGATCCAAGTACAATTTGGCATTCGATGTATTCTGTTACTGTGGCACAATATCCGCATTGGGTAGATTTTGATGCGAATGCAATTAAAACCATTAAAGCTTTTACCTATACCCCACGTCAAGGTGGTGGTAATGGTACCATTAAAGGCTATAAATTGCAAGTGAGTACAGATGGTAAGAATTGGAGCGAGCCAGTTGCTGAAGGTAATTTCGAAAATAACGGAAAGCCGAAGACAGTAACTTTGGCTAAGCCAGTAAAAGGTCGTTTTATTCGTTTTACAGCATTAAGTTCGCAAAATGGACAAGACTTTGCTGCAGCAGCGGAATTCTCTGTGAGCGCAGAATAATAGCTTTATAATAAAGCAAAAGAGAAGCCTTCGTATGCCTTGCATATTAAGGCTTCTTTTTTTTGTCAGTATCTATATATTGATAGGAATTTTAGAGTGTACATTTAATTTGGACAGTTAGCCAATGATAAGCTTGTCTTGCGCTATTATTAGTCAAAAATGATATTTAGGGACGAGTTAACACAATAATCTGCTAGATCTATCTCTGAGTTTGAAAAATAGATTAAAAGCGTTAAAATAATAGGGTATTTAGATGTTCAAGATGTTGAACATGTTTTACGTTATGCATATTTCGTATAGCTATACTAAAAGCTATCTATAGAAAATGTAATAAAAAAGAACAGGTGAATTAGGGAGAAGTACTAATAAACAAAAAAAGCTTTCAATTTGCATTGAAAGCTTTTTTATTCCAGCGGTCCGGACGGGACTCGAACCCGCGACCCCATGCGTGACAGGCATGTATTCTAACCAGCTGAACTACCGGACCGTTTTTACTTTTTTTGGCGGTCTGGACGGGACTCGAACCCGCGACCCCATGCGTGACAGGCATGTATTCTAACCAGCTGAACTACCAGACCGAAAAATGTAAAATGTTATTTAAAATTGGCGGTCCGGACGGGACTCGAACCCGCGACCCCATGCGTGACAGGCATGTATTCTAACCAGCTGAACTACCGGACCAAATTTTAAATGTTGTTAAAGAACTATTCGAGATTACTCTCTTATTTCTGGCGGTCTGGACGGGACTCGAACCCGCGACCCCATGCGTGACAGGCATGTATTCTAACCAGCTGAACTACCAGACCGTTTACCTTCTCTCTTGAAGGTGTGCAAATATAGCGTTTATTTCTTTATTTGCTAATATTATTTTAAAAAAAACTAGTCTACGGCTCCGTCTTTCATCTTTTCTGCATTCTCAGCGAACTGTAATGCGTCGATAATCGGCTGAATATCACCGTCCAAAATAGCTGGTAAATTGTATGTTGTCATTCCAATACGGTGCTCTGTAAATCTTCCCTGAGGGTAGTTATAAGTACGAATTTTTGCAGAACGGTCACCGGTTGAGACTAAAGTTTTTCTTTTTGCTGCAATATCGCCGTTCTTTTTGTTCAATTCGATCTCGTAAAGTTTAGTACGGAGCATTTCCATTGCCAATTCACGGTTCGCTAATTGAGAACGTTCTACTTGACATACCACTACAATACCAGAAGGTTTGTGAGTCAACTGTACTTTTGTTTCTACCTTATTGACGTTCTGACCACCGGCACCACCTGAACGTGACGTATGCATCTCAACATCTCCTGGGTTGATGTCAACATCCACTTCTTCAGCTTCTGGAAGAACAGCAACAGATGCCGCAGAAGTATGGACACGACCTTGCGTTTCTGTATCAGGAACACGTTGTACACGGTGTACACCTGATTCATATTTCAATTGCCCGTAAGTATCTTCACCCATTACTTTCAAGATTACCTCTTTATAGCCACCAGAAGTTCCTTCCGTTACATCCATAACCTCAACTTTCCAGCCTTTGGTTTCAAAGAATCGGGTATACATACGGTATAAATCACCTGCAAATAATGCCGCTTCATCACCACCAGTACCACCACGAATCTCTAAAATTGCATTTTTGTCATCTTCCGGATCTTTCGGAATCAGCATCATGCGGATTTCATCTTCCTTCTCTTCTTTTGCAACTAATAATTCATCAAGTTCTTCTTTCGCCATATCGCGAAGTTCTTGATCTTTCTCATTGCTGATAATATCTTTATTGGTATCGATATTGCTTACCATATTTCTGTAAATATGGTACTGATCTACGATTTTGCCTAAATCTTTGTATTCTTTATTTAATTTGGCAAAACGCTTCATATCTTTGATGGTCTCTGGATTGCTTAATTCAGCCTCCACTTCTTCCCATCTTTCTTTTATCGCCTGTAATTTTTCTAACATAATTCACATTATTCAAACCCTGCGACATGCGCAAGAGCTTTTAAGCTTACAAAAGTAAAGAAATTTTGTCGATTTAATAATAGTTCTATTGCTTAATGTGAAGAAACTGCCTTCAAGCCTACAATAGATGCGATAAGAGTGAAAATGAAGAATATGCGCCAAAAATCTGCAGGTTCTTTAAAGAAGAAGATTCCGATTAAAACTGTTCCTACGGCACCAATTCCTGTCCAAACTGCATACGCAGTACCGAGCGGTAATGTTTGCGTTGCTTTGATTAGTAAACCCATGCTTAAAAACAGGGAAAGGACAAATCCGAAATACCAAAGATACATGGCAGAACCTTCGCTTTGTTTTGCCTTTCCTAAGCAGGTGGTAAACCCAATTTCAAATAACCCACCTAAAATTAATAATATCCAATTCATAGCCTTTTTTTTGCAAAGATGGATACAATTAGCGTAATTATTTTTTACTAATGTTAAAAAATTACCGAATGTTGGCGCGGATACGGCTTAGGGTGACTTGGGAAATTCCTAAATAGGAGGCAATGTAACCTAATTTGATACGGTTGATATAAGTGGGGTATTTGTCTAGCAGATCCATATATCTACTTTGTGCAGTATTGAAAAGTTTGGACATCGCTCTCTGTTCAATTTTAATAAACTCGTACTCTGCAATTTTTCTCCCTAAGTTAGCAATGCGAATATTTTCTTCATACAACCTGAAAAGGGCGGGAGAGTTTATTTTAAATAAAGTAGCATCTTCTACAATAGCAATGTTTTCATATCCAGGCTCATTTCGGGCGTAGGTATTGATCGACATCAGCATACAGCCTGCATCATTAAAATCAAGTGTGATTTCTCTATTAGGAACTTCATAATAGACGCGTGCTAATCCTGATGATAGTATGTAGATATCATGTTGCAGTTTGTCCTGTTGTATAATGATAGTATTCCGAGGGATATGGACTTCGGTCGTAATAGCTTCTATAGCCTCAATATCCTCAGCTTCTAAGGGGTAGTAACTCAAAAGGCAATCGCGTAAACTTTTTTTTATTTCGACCATTTTTCAAGTTTTAGTTTATGACCATCCCAGACTGCATAGGTCTGGTAATTCATCCATTCACCTAAGTTTATCACTCGGCTCTGATCCGAAAGTTTAATGTCATAAGGTAAATGACGATGTCCGAAAATGTAGAAATCATGGTGCTGCTTGGCTTCCATTTCTTTTGCATAACCAATGAGCCATTCCTGATCTTCACCTAAAAAATGCTCATCTTCATTATTAGCAAGTCGACTGTGTTTTGACCAGCGTGTGGCAATGCCGATTCCTAAATTTGGGTGCAATCTTGCAAATAGCCATTGAGAGGTCTTACTTCGGAAGAATTTTTTTAAGATTTTATATTTACGATCTCCCGCACCTAAGCCATCACCATGATGGAGATAAAAAGATTTTTGATCTCGGTTTATGAGTAGTTCGTCATCGACAATAGTTGCTTGCAGTTCGTTTTTAAAATAATCGAACATCCACATGTCATGATTTCCTTTAAAGATGGTTAATTTGACTCCCTTATCCACCAATTCTGCCAGTTTTCCTAGAAAACGAATATATCCTTTTGGTACAACGGTACTGTATTCAAACCAAAAGTCAAAAATATCACCGACTAAATATAATTCAGCAACATCATCTTTAATATGATCAAGCCAAGATATAATTAGACGTTCCCTTTCTTTGGATTTACTTTGTGGATAAGATCCCAAATGAAAATCCGAAGCGAAATAGATATTTTTTCCTGTTGACATGTGGTCAAAACTACCTAAATCACTTCGGATTTCAAACTTCGATAAATTTGTTTTTTACAATTCTAATTTTTAATGGAAATAACATCCATTAAAAATTACCATCAGCGTTTTTCTTTAAGCTGTTTGATGAATGGTGCTAAATATGCTTTTGCTTCGGAATCCAATGATTCAATTGATTTATTCAATTTTGAAGGAGCGATTTTTTTTATGGCCAGCAATGATGCACTTAATACAGCATAGGATTGTTCTTTTAGACCTTTTTCAATAATAGGCAAGTATTTATGATTACCGCTATTTCCTAATGCGACCAATGCTGAAGCTCTTACTTTCGTTTTGGGATCCTGTTGCGCCATGGAGATAATTTTTGATTCAACACTATTTTTAACGGATGGGTCTGTTAAATCCAATCCTTGAATTGCAGCAGCTCTAAGATCTTCTTCTTTGTCGTTTAATGCTTCTATTAACAATTTTGTTGTTTCCGTATTTTTATTGTGTAAGGCATATCCAATTGCTTTAATACGGTTATAATAGGTCGGTACATTTTGATATTGATACGTATAGTCGGACATTGTTTTATTATCGATGACCTCACCAACCAATATTTTAGCAGGATCAAAATCGATAAAATCAGGCTTTTGTTCAAAAGGAAAACTAAATTCCTGTGTTCGCTGATTAATAAGAATAGTTTTAGTCTCTTTTCCATTTGCCGTATAAAAATCGATGCTTAAAGGTAAAGTGAACGTTTGTACGCTGACATCCTGCATCTGCTTAATGGCTAATTTCTGCGTCCCATTTTCATAACTATATTGGATATTTAAAATAGGATGACCGCCTTGATAATACCATTGATTGAAATATGGACTCCAATCTTTACCTGTTATTTCTTCCATAGCAAGTCGAAGCTGGTGCGTTTCTCCTGTTTTATGGGCATTGTCTGTTAAATATTTTTGTAACGATTTATAGAAAGCAGCATCTCCCATCTGATTTTTTAATGCATAGAGAATTACCGATCCTTTTGAATAGGAAATATTATCAAACATATCTTCTTTATCGTTATAATGAAAGCGTGCTAAGGTAGGGCTTATTCCATTTTTGGTCGATCTTAAATAACTTTGCAGTTTTTCAAACCGAGATTTATCTTCTTTATCTTGTCCGCCATCATGACCGCGCCATATCACCTCTCCAAATGTTGCAAAAGATTCATTCATGGTCAGATTTGACCATGATTCGGCTGTTACTAAATCACCGAACCATTGATGAAATAGTTCATGGGCAATAGTTCCTTCCTCATTATCATCTAGTAATTCCCGTGTTGTCTTTTGTACCGGTTCACCATGTAAAGTTGCGGTTGTATTTTCCATAGCTCCCGATACATAGTCTCGCGCAACTACTTGGGCATATTTATTCCAGGGATATTCTACGCCTAAAATTTGACTGTAGTAAGCCATCATTGCTGGTGTTTTGCCGAATATATCTTTCGCATATGGAGCGTATTTTGGTTCGAGGTAATAATCTACCGGAATGGATTTGTAGTGATCATTTGTTATTTTGAAATCACCAACGGCCATCATAAATAAGTATGGAGCATGAGCTTGGGTCATTTCCCAAGTATCTGTTCGGGTACCATCCGTATTTTTATGCTGTGCTGTTAACGCTCCATTAGAAAGGGTTGTATAGTGGTCCTGCACCGTAATGGAGATTTCAGAAGTAGTTTTTTGATTTGGTTTATCTATGGTAGGAAACCAGGCCGAAGAGGCCTCCGTTTCACCCTGTGTCCATATCTGGATCGGTTTATTTGGAACTTTTCCATCCGGGTTGATAAAATACAATCCTTTTGCATCGGAAATTGCCGCACTGCCTTTGGCTTTTAATTCATCTGGTTTAGAAGTGTAGGCTATATAAATGATGTATTTCTCGGTCCCTTGAAATGGTTTTCCTAAGTTAATGAATAGCGATTCGCCATCATAATCATATTTGAGTGGTGTTTTTTGATTACCTTCTTGTAATGCAATCTCTTTTATGTCCATCCCCTTGGCATCTAAGCGTAAAGAGTCGGTTGGATAGAAGTGAGGTTTTAGCGTCAACCATTCTTCTCCATATAGGTAGCGTTTTCCGTAATCAAATTTTACATTCAGTTTAGTATGGACCAAATCATTGATTTTAGTCTCTGTGGCCCGGTATTGATTGATCGGTAACGCTTGATTAGGTTGTGCAAACACTGTTGTTAAGCTGGCAGCAGTTAGTACACTTAGCGTTAAAAATATTTTATGAATCATTCGATGTTAATTTATTCTTAGGCAATTTGCGATATTTTCTGTAGTAAACGAATTTTGTTGAAAAAATGTTTGCCTAATCTAATTATTTAAGCGACGCTGAAACACGTTATAATTTATTAAATTTGTTTATAACCTCATTTGAAAAAAACATGAATAAAAAACTGAGTTTAATTTTAACAGTAATAGCTATGTCGTCCGTACATCTTGGAAACGCACAAGAATTGAAATATCCAGAAACAAAAAAAGGTCAGGTAGTTGATCAGTTCTTTGGCGAATCAGTGCCAGATCCTTACCGTTGGTTGGAAAATGACTTAGCAGCGGATACAAAATCTTGGGTTGTTGCGCAAAATAAAGTGACGTATGATTATTTAGCTCAGATTCCATATCGCGATCAGCTGAAACAACAATTGACAGATATTTGGAATTATGAGAAAGTTGGAACTCCTTTTATAGAGGGTGCTTATACTTATTTTTATAAAAATGATGGTTTGCAGCAACACGCCGTTCTATATAGAAAATCAAATAAAGGTGGAAAGGAAGAGGTCTTTTTAGATCCAAATACATTTTCTAAAGATGGATCAACTTCTTTGTCAGATGTAAGTTTTTCAAAAGACGGTAGTTTGATGGCTTATTCTATTTCAGAAGGAGGCTCGGATTGGAGAAAAGTAATTATTTTGAATACTGCTGATAAAAAACAAATTGGTGAGACATTAATTGATATCAAATTCTCAGGTATTGCCTGGAAGGGGAATACTGGATTTTATTACTCCAGCTATGATAAACCGAAAGGCTCAGAATTATCGGAGAAAACAGATCAGCATAAAGTTTATTTTCATCAACTAGGTACCGCTCAGGCAAAAGATAAAATGATTTTCGGAGGAGCTGCTGTTCAACGCCGTTATATCGGTGCCAACTTAACGGATGATGAGCGGTTTTTAATCATTTCTGCCGCAAATACAACGACCGGCAATGAATTGTATGTACAGGATTTATCTAAGCCTGGAAGTAAGATCATCAACATCTTAAGTGGATTTGACAGTAACACAAGTATCATTGATAATGATGGCGATACTTTTTATGTGCAAACAAATTTAAATGCACCAAATAATAAATTGGTGAAGATGAGCATTCATCAACCTGAATCGAAGAACTGGATTGATGTTATTCCTCAAACGGAAAATGTTCTTGAAGTTTCGACTGGTGGCGGTTATTTATTTGCTAATTATCTTAAAGACGCAATCTCAGTTATTGAGCAATACGATTATACAGGAAAAAAAATCCGTGAGATCAAATTACCGGGTGTAGGAACTGCTGCAGGTTTCTCCGGGAAGAAAAAGGAAAAAACAATCTATTACGGTTTTTCAAATTACATCACCCCATCTACAAGTTTTACATTTAATGTAGACAATGGACAATCTGAGGTTTATATTAAACCTAAAGTGAAGTTCAATTCAGATGAGTTTGAATCTAAACAGGTTTTCTACACATCAAAAGATGGAACAAAAGTTCCAATGATCATTACGCATAAAAAGGGATTGAAGCTGGATGGTAAAAATCCGACCATTGTTTACGGTTATGGTGGCTTTAATATCAGTTTGACTCCTGGTTTTAGTGTATCTACAGCCAATTGGATTCAAAATGGTGGCGTATATGCTGTCGCAAACTTACGAGGTGGAGGTGAATATGGTCAAAAATGGCATGATGGTGGCCGTCAGTTTAATAAGCTGAATGTGTTTAACGATTTTATTGCCGCAGCAAAGTATTTACAGAGCAATGGCTATACTTCTCCTGATTATACTGCACTATCTGGAGGTTCAAATGGAGGATTGCTCGTTGGGGCAACCATTACGTTAGATCCAACTATTGCAAAAGTAGCTTTACCAGCAGTAGGAGTGCTGGATATGTTACGTTATCATACATTTACAGCAGGAGCAGGTTGGGGATATGATTATGGTACTGCTAATGACAGCAAAGAGATGTTTGATTATCTGAAGGGATATTCACCTGTACATAATGTTAAAGAAGGTGTTTGTTATCCTGCGACTTTGGTTACCACCGGAGATCATGATGACCGTGTAGTGCCTGCACATTCTTATAAGTTTGTTTCAGAACTACAGGCAAAACAGAAGTGTGATCGTCCTGTTCTCATTCGGATTGAAACAAAAGCTGGGCATGGGGCAGGCCGTTCTACAGAAGTGGTGATTAATGAAACAGCTGATAAATATGCTTTTACCCTGTGGAATATGGGAATTAGAACACTAAAATAAATATCATTTCAAAGTAAATCCACTCCTGACAAGAGTGGATTTTTTATTAAAAGAGCTACTTTTACTTAAAACAAACTAAGATGAGTACAAAAGCATATGCAGCCTTTTCGGAGGCCGAAGATTTAAAACCACATCAGATTCAACGCCGGGATTTGCAGGATAAGGATGTTTTTATTGATATTGAATATTGTGGTGTTTGCCATAGTGACATTCATACAGCAAGAGCAGAATGGGGACAGCCTCATTACCCCGTAGTTCCTGGTCATGAAATTATTGGACGTGTGTTGGCCGTAGGGCCAAATGTGACAAAATATGAGGTCGGTGACCTTGTTGGTGTAGGCTGTATGGTCGAATCATGCAAGCACTGTAATCCTTGTGATGAAGGGTTGGAGCAGTACTGTGAAAGTGGGATGATCGGCACTTATAACAGTGCTAAATCTAAATATGGTGGTATTACATATGGTGGCTACTCGGAGAATATCGTTGTAGAGGAAGATTTTGTTCTGAGTATCCCGACAACAATTGATGTGAAAGCAGCTGCTCCTTTATTGTGCGCAGGTATTACAACATGGTCGCCTTTGCGTCACTGGAATGTGAAAAAAGGTGATAAAGTTGGTGTTATTGGTCTTGGAGGATTGGGGCATATGGGCGTTAAATTTGCGAAAGCGATGGGTGCACATGTTGTCATGATTACAACTTCTCCAGAAAAGGGTGAAGATGCAAAGAAATTAGGTGCTGATGAAGTTTTGATTTCTAAAGATGCGTCACAATTGCAGACGCATGCAAATACGTTTGATTTTTTATTGAATACAATTCCAGTGGGTCATGACGTTAATCCATATTTAAGTCTTTTAAAATTGGATAAAACAATGTGTATTGTAGGAGCTGTAGAGCCATTGCCTGGAGTTCATGGTGGTTTGCTGATCGGTAAGCGTAGACACTTAGCAGGATCGTTGATCGGTGGCATCAAAGAGACGCAGGAAATGTTAGATTTCTGTGGTGAACACCAGATAGTTTCAGATGTTGAGGTTATCAATATTCAAGATATCAATAATGCATACGAACGTATGATTAAATCAGATGTGAAGTACCGTTTTGTAATCGATATGAAATCATTGAAAGACAGTTAATAATTTCTGCGGTATCGAAAAGGGTTGAAAATAAATAATTTTCAACCCTTTTTCTATTTAATAATTATGTTCAAGAGTATTATAAATTCCAGGTTGGGATATCACTCTTCATTTTAGCTAGTGTATCCTGATAGTTATCTTGTTCGCCTTCTGTCGCTAGAGATAATGCTTCTTCTTGCCATTTTATAGCATTTATCTTATCTCCTTTTTTATACAGTAGATTGGCATAGGTGTCTAAGTATGCGCTTTTTACATCTTGTTCTACAGCTCTTTTGCTCCATTTTAAAGCTGCGTCTAAACATGCCGCATCGGTACTGTTTTCAAATATTTCCCAAGCATAACTATTCAATTGATTTGAATTTAGATCTTCTGATGTTAAATAGCTGTCAACAATATTTGTTAAAGAAGACCAATTACGCGATTGTACATAATACTGTGCCTTCATCAATTTGAAGATTGGGTCAAAATTGATATTTGTGTATTTGTCGGAAATTTCTGTTTTTAAAGCTTCCCAATTAGGTTCTGTATTGAAATCGATTTTAGTTCCTAATACTTCATTGATGGCCACAGTGGCAAGTACACGATTTGCCGCGCCGTTTTTTTCTAATAAAGCATCAATTTTTTCAGGATTATCCCGTAGTAGCTCGAAAGCTTTAGATCGGGATGTGCGTGTGTTTGCCACGAGATAGGCAGCACATTCTTTCGTTAAATTTTCAGGTTTGGTATGGGAGATAATGATATCTTCAGCTTGTGTCACAGTAGCTTCATCATAAGCTGTGTTCGCAGCTCTAACCATTCGGTGCGCTAAGGCTAAATCTGTTGGATTCTCGTTAAACGCTTTTAACAAAGCATAATACTGTGTTTCAGGTTTTAAAGCATCTTTACTCCGCTCAATGAATTCATCAGCATCGCCACCTCCGACCATACGGTGCACAAGTTCACCTTGAGGATTGAAAATTAAGAAGGTAGGATATGCGGCAATTTTGTAGTCTTTACCGAACCGTTCGGCTTCTTCATACCATGCTTTCACTTCTTCACTATCCTTGTCCGTTTTATCCATTTGGATTTTGGCGTTAACAAATTTAGAATTGAAGAAATCTCCCACTTTTGTTTGTGGAAATACACTAGCACTCATGTATTTACAAGGACCACACCAGGTAGTAAACAAATCCACAAAGATAAATTTGTTTTCTTTTTTTGCTTTTTCTTTAATTTGGCTCCAGTTCAATCCGTGCTCAAATGTTATTCCTTTTTCTTGACCTATAACGGCAAAGGGTAAAATAAGGAGGAATAATAATATCTTTTTCATAACCAGTCTCTAAGAAGTTGCTCACTTAATCATTTCTTGAAATTAAAGTTATGTAATAAAATTGTAAAAAAAATAGGTTACAGAAATTTATTTCTGTAACCTATTTGTAGAATGGTGCTTTTTATAAGCCTAGATCTTCATTTTGGACTTTAAACCTTTTTGAATTCCGTCTTTATGAACTAAAAGTGATGTTGTTTTGTAACGAACAAACTCTTTTGTTACATACAAGTAACCTTTATAATCGTTTGTCACACCCCAAGAGTTTTTAACGATATAATACTCTTTACCTGTTTGATCTTTGGCTAATCCAACGATGTGCATACCGTGATCATCAGTTGTTTGGTAGTTGTCGAAAGCAGTCTGTCTTTGTTCAGCTGTAATTTTAGCCTCAGGTTTTGGTCCAACAAACATTTCTTGTTGTTCTTGTGGGGTCATTTGCTCGAATGGTTTTGTAGGGACATAAGCCACACCATTTTTCCAGCTAAAGCTTTTCTCAGAAACATCTGTTGCCCACGCTACTGTATAACCATTATTCAATGCATTATCAATGATATCAGTTAGGTCATTGATTTGAACATTATAAAAATTATCAAATGACCAGTTATCAGGAATCAATAATACAAATTTATTGTAGTAAGGTTGATCTGTAACAGAGGCAATACCGACATATTCATCAGGGTTGATACCAATTACTTGATCAGCAAATGTACGTGGTGTATAGCTTTTACCTTTGTATTGGAAGTTTTTAGGGACTTCACCTAGGTACGAATCCATTGCGGCAGTGTACGCTTTTTCCCAGTTTGGAGTTAACGTTTTGCTTTTTACAAAAGTAGCTAACATGGCATCCAACATATTGGTCATTTCACCAAAGTTGTTTTTATCAGATCCATAGTGTAGGCCTGTGTACTCTGTTTGTGGCAAAGCACCATAGTGGCGGAACGCATTTAAAACATCATGAAATTGTCCACCTTCGCCTAAAGATAATCCGCCGTGTAAACGCACGTAGTTTTTTGCTTTTCCTAAATAAGTATTACGAGCAGAGAAAATCTGTGAAATTTCTACAGGTTCTTTTCCCATACGGATCATTTCAGACTCGAGGAATGAATTCCCAGAATATGACCAACAAGTACCGGAAGAACCTTGGTTTTTGATCGAAGTATTTTTTAGATTAATGATTTCGGTAAAAGTGAAGCCAGCCTTACTGTTATCATTTTGATTTGTTTTTAAGGCATTGATTAAATTATCCTGAGCCTGTACTACTTGTAATGAAGCTGCAAATAGTGATGCTGCCAATACGAGTGATTTATTCCAATTCATTTTTTAAAAGTTAATGATTTTATGATGCTAAATTAAAAATAAATTCATTTACCATCATGACATTCTTACAATTTGATTGTAATAAAATTGTGCTTAACAAAAAAACGGGGCTTTTAAAGCCCCGTTTTTTATTAATTTTCTATTTTGAGATCTGGTTTTTTAGGAAATACCAATGACGCGACGACACTGATCACCAAAATACTGACGATAATAATCAATGAATGTGATGTTGAAAAACCAATTTGTACCAACCAGTGATGCAGTAACATTTTTAATCCAATGAAAATTAGTAAAAATGCTAATCCTACCTTCAAGTAATGGAATTTGTGAATGATATTAACCAGTAAGAAGAACATCGAACGCAATCCTAATACCGCGAAGATATTTGAGAAAAATACGACGTATGCATCTTTTGTTACCGAGAAGATCGCTGGAATAGAATCTACAGCAAAAATTAAATCGGTAAATTCAATTACCAACAGAACCAAGAATAAAGGTGTCATATATTTGACACCATTTTCAATATGGAAAAAGTGACCACCATCTAATTTAGGCGTTACCTTAAAATATTTAGATGCAAATTTTACCACAGGATGGTTTTGTGGATCCACTTCTTCCTCTTGATTTCTATTTAAGAACATCTTAATACCGGTAATCAATAAGAATCCTCCGAAGATGTATAAGATCCACCCGAATTTTGTAATCAATGCTGCTCCTAAGAAGATGAATATGAAACGCATTAATACGGCTCCAATTACGCCCCATACCAATACTTTATGGTAGTAACGCTCTGGAATACCAAAAGATGAAAATAAGAGCACCATAACGAAGATATTATCGACAGATAGGGCATATTCTACTACATAGCCTGTTATAAATTCTAGGGCTAGGTTATTATTGTATAACGCAATGCTTCCTTCCAGATCTCCAGGTATGATTTTAACGTCATGCAGATGAGCTTTGATGACTTGTTGCAGATGATCTAGATCTTGAATGTTGTGTAATTCATGGCCATAGTGACGTAACACCCAGTAGAAGCCTAATGCTAATAATACCCAGATTATACTCATGATGGCGGCACTTTTTAGGGATACAGTTTTGTCTCCTTTCGAAAACACTCCTAAATCGATCGCTAACATTAAAATAATGAAGATTAAAAATCCTCCAAAAAACATGATCTCGTGACTCATTTTCTATTTTTTTCTTTCAGTTGTAAATTTGACAAGTTGTAGTAACCCTGTTTTATATTCATTATCAGGAAATTCATCTAATATTTTAAAAGCATCTTTTTGGTAATCCAACATTTTTTCTGTTGCATATTCCAATCCACCACTTTGTCTTACAAACGCGATGACTTCTGCTACTTTTTTATTGTCATCATTATGGTTTTTTACCAGATTGATGATTCTTCTTTTTTCTGATTTGTCCGCTTGACTCAATGCATATATCAGTGGTAGAGTCATTTTTTTCTCTTTGATATCATTACCGAGTGGCTTGCCCACATCGTCGACTCCAAAATCAAATAAATCATCTTTTATCTGAAAAGCGATACCGATTTTTTCGCCAAATGCATGTAGTTTCTGAACGGTCGCCGCATCGGCTCCCGAAGATGATGCTCCACAAGCACAACAGGAAGCAATCAATGAAGCTGTCTTCTGACGGATGACTTCAAAATAGATTGATTCTTCGATATCCAGTTTCCGCGCTTTTTCAATCTGTAATAATTCACCTTCACTCATTTGTTCAACGGCCTCTGAAACAATTTTCAGTAAGTCATATTCATGATGCTTTACTGAGAGAAGCAATCCTTTGGAAAGTAAAAAATCTCCGACTAGAACGGATACTTTATTTTTCCAGAGTGCGTTCACAGAAAAGAAACCTCTTCGTTCATTTGCATTATCTACAACATCATCATGGACCAATGACGCTGTATGAAGTAACTCAACTAAGGAAGCGCCACGATAGGTGGATTCTTTTATACCGTTGCACAGGCCTGCCGAAAAGAAAACAAACATTGGACGCATCTGTTTTCCTTTGGTTTTCACAATATATCCTGTAATACGATCTAATAGAGGGATTGAACTTTTCATTGAAGCTTTAAATTCAGTTTCAAAAGTTGCCAATTCCTTGAGGATGGGACGTTGTATTTCTTTTAATTTCAGCATGCAAGATGGTTAAAAACCACTATAATCTCCTTAAATGTCTATAAATATAAGCAATAGATTATAATGAATCTACCGCATTCTCTAATTTTTGGTACCATTCGTCACCATATTCCCGAATCAACGGGTCTTTTAGAAACTTGTATACGGGAACCTGTAGTTCTTTTCCAAAAGTACATGCATCTTTGCAGATGTGCCATCTGTCGTAATGAAGCACATCAAATTCAGGATAATTTGTCGTGCGAATAGGGTATAGGTGACAGGAAATTGGCTTTTTCCAGTTGATATCTCCAAGCTCATATGCTTTCTCAATGGCACATTTTGTGATACCATTTTCCCAGGTAACATAGGCACATTCTTTATTGCCATCGACACATGGGGTTGTTAAATCTCCGTCCATATCAATCACATGTGTGCCTTGATCTTCTATGGCTTCTATACCCTTAGCTGTCATGTAAGGTTTTACTTTTGGATATATCTCCGCAAGTATGGCCAGCTCATTTTGTTTTAATGGAGCGCCGGAATCTCCTTCTATACAGCAAATGCCTTTGCATTTGGAAAGATTGCATACGAAATCATTGTTAATCAAATCTTCGTGCACTAATACATTTCCTACTTCTATCATGATATTTTTTTATTTTGAATAACTCGCACGCTGTCCGAGTTTATGTTTCAAGCCTTCGGCTTTTAAGAGTTCTAATGTCACAGAACCAATTAAAATGTCTACGTTAGCTTTTACTGGGATACGATTCCCATCATTGGTTACCCAAAGATATAACTTACTGTTTTTCTTGAAAATTCGACCTGGCTTTATTTCAGGACTGAATTTAAGACATTCTAATGATCCTAAATCTGTTTTTATGGTTTCTACGCCAATATATTTAATGCCTAATGTGGCGATTTCGTCGTTTAAGAAATAAGTCAATTTAAATGACTCTCCTGGCTTGACAGACGAAAGGTCCAAATTGCGCGCAAAATAGTATGCTGATAGTAAATCAAATGTTTGAGATACTACACTTTTAAAGTCTCCTTTGTTTCCGCTTACTGATCTTGTCTTTTGGTCGAAAGTAACCTTATCATTCCTTCTGTAGCCTCCTTCTCGGATGTTTTCAGTGTAATAATAAGGAAGATAAGTCTTACCATCTATATAGGAGTTGTATTCGTTCTTTACTGTATATAAAGCAAATGCTCCGGCAGTTTTCCCAGTTGCATATAACCGGAATGCAGGTGCCCCGCTACCTGATTTAGTATCTGTTACCGTCAATAGGCCAGTTGCCGCAGATAGAAAACCATACTTTAATTTGTACTCTAATTTTTCTCCGCCTTTAAAAGCGGATTCTTTCAAATGAGGAAGTTCTTGAGCAAATATCTGACCGCAGAAACTGAGCACTAAGAGTATTAACGAGACTAGCTTTTTCATATACGTAAGAATACAAAAATATTTTGAAATTACGAATACCGCTATTTACGTTTAAAGACAGGAACGGTAGAACAAGGTTCTCCATACATGATACTTTTCGCAACTTTTGCCAAGGCAGTAGTGAACTGAACGAAAGCCGATTCTGGAATTTTGATATCTCCACATCCTTTCACAACTACGCGTTGATCTGTATATTCAGACATGTCAATTTCGGCTATAGTTTGGGCGTACAGTATACGTTCCAGTTCAACCAGATCTCCAAATACAACAGTCTTTGCAAATGGTTCTAATTTGGTCGCTAAGAGCATATATGCCCATGTCTGGACAATAGCATCAGTCGAACATGTAATTGCGACATGTTTGCCCGCATATGCTGACCAGTCATGTGTTTTTATAAAATCTCTAAAGTCTTTCTCTTTTAAGATCAGGCCATGAAATAGATTGTCTTTAATATCATATTCAACAAGTTCACCTGTTGGCTTGAACTTCGCAAGATCTACAGTGATAATACCACTCTGAGCAACTTTATTTACAATGTCGGTTTGAATATCCATATCAAATAATAAAAAAGCCGGACGATATACTCGTCCGGCTACAAAGTTAATTAAAATTATCTTAAAAGAATTTCACGCGATTGTCAGTGATTTCTGATTTATCTTGTAAAGCTTTAAAAATTGAAGCCCAAGAACGTTGCAGTTTTCCGGCTAAAATTTGTTTTTTCTGAGCATTTAAATCAGGAATCGCAGCAGGGTTAACAAAGCCATTCACTTGAACAGCGTATACACCTTGTGCACCTTCAATTGCTTTAGATGGTTTGTTCGGTTGTAAACCAAATACCGTACCTACCACTTTGTTTTCTAAAGAAACTCCAGGGATAACTGGATTTGCCAATACGATATTTTCAACTGCTACTGGAGTTTTACCTAATTTCTGTCCTACCTGATCAAGAGAGCTAGCACCGCTTAAGGCAGCATTCATTTTCTCTGTCAATAGTTTTGCTTTAACTGCATTTTTTACAGCAGGCTCAATATCTTTTTTTACAGTTGCTAAAGGCAAGATACCTTTAGGTTGTACATCTACAAGGCGTGCTAATATATACGATTGTTCTGTTTCAAAAACACGATCAGAAATATCATCTTTTTTAGCTTCGAATGCCCATTTGATCAATTCTCTTGGAGCTTCATTGCCGTCTAATGTATTATCCATTGCTAAAACACGAGTTGCAGTAGTTGCTTTCAATCCTAATTTTTGAGCTTCTTGAGCAAAGTTTTGTGCTGTAGCTGCAGTCAAGAAAGCATTTGCTTTGCTATGTGCCGTGTTTAATGTTTCTTTACCGCTGATAATCGCTTTATCTACGATCGCAGCTTTAACATATTTTGCAGAACCAATTTGATTCTCGATTTTGATGATATGTACACCAAATTGTGATTCCACAACTTTAATATCACCTGTTTTTCCATTGAATACAGCGTTATCAAAAACAGGAACCATTTGTCCACGAGGGAATGTTCCAAGTTCGCCGCCATTTACTTTACTACCTTGGTCAGTACTGAATTGGACAGCTAGTGAAGAGAAGCTTTCTCCTTTCGCTAATAAACCTTTAATTGAGTCTGCTTTTGCTAATGCTTTCTGAACACCACCTTCAGCAGTTGCATTCAATAAAATGTGACTAGCTTTTACGGAGTCAGGTCCAACAGTTGTTTGTGCTACTTTAGCAATTTCAAATAGACCGTTAGATTCGTAAGGACCAACAATAGTTCCAGCCGGAACATTGAAAAGTACTGAATCCAATGCTGGACTTAATTGACCTTTTTTAACAAAAGTGTAAGGGTATTTATTATCGGAGTTGATCGATGCAAATAAAGAATCGTTTGTTGAAGCTGCTAATTCAGTTTTCAATCTATTGATAGTCTCTTTTGCATAATCGATATCTTTTGCAGTAGGACGTGCATCTACAACAACATACTCGATAGAGCGAGTTTCTTCTTGATTTTTAAATGAGTTTTTATGCTCATCGTAATATGCTTGATAGTCAGCATCCGTGATTTTAATTTCACTATCCTTAACGCCAGCATAATCCAATAATACATATTTGAAATTTGCTAATTTATTGCGTTGTTGATATTCATCATTAGCTTCTAAAGATGTAACATAAACACTGTTGTTTAATAAGCTTGAGTATTTATTGTTCAAACGTTCTTCCTTTACAGCTGCTAATAACATTTCCCACTGTTGTGCCGCCTGAGGATTACCTGCAGTGTTTAATTGTGAAATGAATGTTAACAATTGGTTACGATTAAATTGACCTGTCTGTGGATCAGTAAAAGCTTGAACGATTTGATTAGAAGGACGATTACCAGTTACTAAATCATTTAATTCATTCTTACCAACCTCTAAGCCGATTTTTTCAATTTCGCTTTTTAGGATTTCTTTTTGCAACAATTGATTCCATACCTGTTGTACAGCATATGATTTCATTTGAGGAGTCAAGTTACCACCCATTTGTTGCTTAAACATTTCTGCTGTTTGATCAACTTGTTGGTTGAATTCTTGGAAATCGATTTTCTCTCCATTTATTTCTGCTACGCGATTTTGGTTTTTAGCCCAAAACGGAGTTCCAGATTTGACAACATCTCCTAATAAAAATGCTAGAATTGCCACAGCCATAGCTCCAGTTAAAATGAAACCAGCTCGGTTGCGCAAAAAGCTCATTAATCCCATAGTCTGTTTATTGTGTTTATTATTGTTTAAATACTTAAAATACCATTATTTAGGAAATAGTATGCCTAAATGCGGTGCAAGATACAATTTTTATAAAAAAAAGAGTAATTATTTCTGATTAAGGGAAACTTATTTCATCCAAATTTGTTTTGAGCAAATTTTATTGACCAAATGAAGGGAACATACTATTGTCTTTTACGAGCATGACACCTGTTGAATTTTGGATATTTATTTTTTTAAAATCCTTATCAGAAGTAAAGGAAGATCCTTGCAGGTTACCTCTATTATCTTTGAAATAGGCCGTTATAGGCATATTATTATAGAAAGATTCTTTGCCTTCATCGTAGATGATTTCATCTGTTTTAATGATTGACCCGTCTGCCATCGTTACGACAACGTTCTTTTTGAAAGTTGTTGTTTTTGCCGCTTCATGCTGAATCGCATAATCCGAGATAATACGTTGTGTTTCTTTAACATCTTTATCATAGAATATGATCTGGATACCTTTAGGAAATTCATACACTTGTGTACTATCATGTTTAATGCGCATTTCAGGAGCAGTCATCCGTGCTTTTACGATCGTTGAATCGCTATAGATGACGTCCACGTGACGAGAGATATCAACGGCTTCTTCTTTTTTAAGATTAGCGATCCGATCTACTTCTTTTAAATCGGGTTCACAAGCTGTAAAGAAGATTGCCCCTACTGCAATGAGGAGCAGTAGAGGCAATGTATAATGCTTTTTTGAGGCAATTGTATGTGTTGCCATATCAGTCTCTTGATTAATCAATGGAGTTTCTTCTAAACCAACGGTCATTTAAAGTAAAACCAACATTCAAGTTGACGTATCTCTCTCTGATCAAGCTATTGTTCATGGTTCCCATTTGTCCCAGTTCTGCAGAGATATTGATTTTGGAAAATGCACCACTGTAAGGATTTCTTGCTAATGGAAGGCCAACACCAAAGGTAATAGCCATATCATTGATATCCTGTTTGTTGATAAAGTATTGCGTTCTGTTATAACGGAAGCCGATACGGTAATCCATTAAGCTTGTGTATTTAAATGAAGTTGGATCTGGTGTGATTTGTCCACCGATTGCAAATCCATAATTTGTTTTTAAGTTTTCTTCGTTTTTTCTTACCTGAAATTTCGACCAGTCTGCATATTTGAATTCTGCCCCTACTAACCAACGGTTTGTTCTGGCAAAAGTAATACCTACATTATGTTTTAATGGAAGGTTTAAATCTCTTCTTGTTCGCTCAGTTTGACTCACTGTATCCAAAGCGATGTTTGTGTCGTCACTATTGTTTGAGGGTAGCGTACGCGTTACAAATGATGTTGTGCGGTCATGGATCGCATTATTCAATGATCCCGAATAACCAACTGTTATAGAATATTCTTTATTGATCGTTTTGTAATACTGCGCTCCGTAGTCAAAGCTTACGCCTTGGATTTCACGTTTATCTTGTTGTTGTACGTTCAGACCGTAGTTAAAGGGTAATTCAAGTCGGCTAAAATCATTTAACGTACCAAATAGGTAAGAAATATTAGCTCCGACACTGAAATTCTTCGTGATATTAACACCGTATCCGAAATAAGCTTTTGTTAACCCACCTTCTCCGGTAAATGTTTTTCTGTAATTAACGGTGTCTATTTTTTGTGTACTGTTTGAGTTGTAACCTAAATCTGAGTATGGTAAAAGACCGATACTGATACCGCCCGCTTTTTTCATTGGGAAGGTCATTGTGATATGACTGAAAGCAAAATCTGCCGTATTATCTGACTTGTTTTTCGAACTCAATTGGGTGAAATTTCCATATAGACCGGCATCAAAAGTACTGAATTGGGCAGCAGAGTATGAAGCTGGATTACTAGGATTCGTATTATAAACTGAACCGAAGTAACGGACACCCGTGGATAAGCCACCCATCGCACGATGTTGAGGTAGTAGATCTTCACGCATTTGACCTAAGCCAAATTGTGAATAAGGTGATGCAGACGTCGACTTCTGCGCAAATGCTGCTGACGAGCTGTATAATAAGCCTAAAGTCAATAACACTTGAGGTACTTTACTTGTAATGGAGCTTAAAAAGCGTTTCTGCATGATTATAGATTAAAGTTGCGAAACTTTTATTTTATATAAATAATATATTAAAGTTTTGTGTTTCAAAGATTCTAAAAATATGCGAAAAGATCGGTATAACGGGTTAAAAATCTGTTCAAATTTATATTTTAAGATGATCCTATCAGCATACAAAACTATTTAATTTTTGCGACCTTGTAGAGTTGATTTTGTTAAAAAAGGTTAAACTCCTGATAGCTAAAATTTTAGAAAAACTGAAAATACAGTATTGTTAAAATAATGATTGCATATACACTCTCAAAAAGCCATTTTTTCTTTGCATGTGTGAAATAATAAGCCATATAAATTGCCAATGGAGGTGCACATAGTAGAAAGTGTGTTTCGGTTATTTGCTTGTTCCAATAAAAGGAACCAACTGCTAATAACAACATGAAAAATAAGAGCTGAAATGATTTTCGAATATGTACTACGCTCTTAAAAAAATTATCTTTTAGAATGATGAGAAAAAGTATCAAATTAAATACGATGGGTATAAGTACAAAGTAATCATGAATTTCCATCGTTACTGTTGTTGGAAATGTTTTCGTCAGCGGTAGCCAGATGCTATAGAAATCCTTAAATCTCCCTAACCAAAGGTAGATTACCGCAAGGATAAAATAGATGGTTGCAAAACCCAACAACGGTGAAATCCATTCTCTCCAGTTGAATGGTCTGAAAATGATGAGACTGATCCAAAGTAATAGAAACATGATGATGAAAGGGAAATAGATCAAGCTACCGATAGCTACGATCATGCCCAGGTCAAACATCAGTGCCTTGATATCTTGTTGCCGGTATAAACTTAATAATTTGCTCAGCATCCATACCGATATGAAATTACAGATCAGGGTAGGTGATATAACCAGAAATGGTAAAAACAAACTGGCTAAAGTCAAATACATCAATGCAACAAGAAAACTTGGTTTACCCAACAAGTTGAAATGACCGATGATTCGATTTAGGATGGTCGCTTGAATAATGGTTAATCCTAATGTCACCAGCACATTCATTTGCGGTGATAAGGTATTGATACCGTCTTTTCCGAGTAAATTGCCAAGTGCGGGCTCAAATAGGATAGGAGTTAGGCTTTCGGGCAGATGAATGAATACGCCAAAGCATAAGAAAAATCCTATAAGTATAAGAAGAACGATATTAATGGGCGTGAATTTCCTAAATTGACTGATAATCATGTATGCCTTGTTACAAGTTGTTCTCTACAATATTACTATTTAATTCCGAATTAGGTTGATTAAAACCAACAATGCCATCACATTTTTGATATGATAGCATTGCCTTTTATAAGATGATATTGTAAAATTATTTTTGATTTTGTTTCTTTTCTAATCTTGTTATTTTCCTATCCAGGATAAACAAATAACCAGCTATTCCTAAGAACAAAACGAGCATAACCAAAACAACCACGTATATTTTACCTGAACTTCTTAGTCCGGTCGCCATATCAATTTCGCTTTGTGCAAAGATGTTTAATGTTGTCATGAAGACTAAAGCGATTGATAGTGATAACTTTTTCATATCAAATGTAGTAAGATTTTTCAAAAAATTAATTAATTTCATTTTGCTTCTGTTCGATGATACGTAAACGGTAGCGTAAGGTAAACATCCAAGTACCGATCAAAATCCACCCAATGACGGCTGTATAAAATACCGGTCTTAATTGATTGTTCATGTCCAGGTTACTGAAAGCGCTATTTCCTCCGCTTCCTGGGTGCAGTGAATCAGTCAGTTTTGGTAAGATATAAAGCAAAACAATCATGATAGGAAAAGCAAAAATATTATATACGGCAGATATTTTAGCTCTTTTCTGCTCCTCTTCAAGCGCATTTCGCAAGACCAAGTAGGCCAAGTACATCAATGTCGCAATGGCAGATCCATTCAATTTAGGATCATTGGGCCATGCTTCCCCCCAGGTAATATTTGCCCATAGCATACCGGTAGCTAATCCCATAAAACAAAATGTAATCCCGGTATTTACAGCTTCTACCGCCATTAAATCATACTCTTGCTTGCCCGTATTCAAGTACTTGATACTGTAGATAACAGATATTGTATAAAGGAATAGCATTGCAAACCACATCGGGACATGGAAGTAAATATTTCGGATGGTTTCATGAAGAAGGAATAAAGCAGGTACTGGACCTAGTAGCCCTGCAATGATGACCAATGAAATTAAGACTACTGCCAAAATTTTCCACCAACTTTTTCTCATTTTTATGAATATTTAAAAACTGTAATTGTGCAATTAATCACGCCAAAGGTAAGGAAATAACAATAAAGAAACAGTGATTGTGATGATATTAATTGCAATTAAAACGACGATTTCATTCAAACTTTCTGCTCTATCCATACCCTGCATTGCATTCTGTGACAGCTTAATCAGTACAATAAGCAACGGAATAATAACGGGAAAACTCAGGATGGCCATTAAAGTGCTGTTATTTCCAGCTTTAGAAGTAATACCCGAAACCATAGTGAAAACAGAAGCAAAACTGACACTGCCCAGGATGACTGCAAAAAAGTATAAAACGGGATCGCCTAATGGATTTTTAAAAATTACAGAGTAAGTGATGTATGCAACAACGGCCAAAAATGCCATCAAGCACATATTATAAAAGATTTTAGCGAGTATAACTGCTTTCGGGTTTACGATGGAGTAGTAATAAAGTTGGCGTTGTTGGTTTTCTTGTGTGAAACTCTTATTAATGGCATTCACCGATGCGAAGAGCATGATAATCCAAAATAAAGCGTTCCATATCGTAGCATCTACAGATTTGAATGCTTGATAGCAAACAAATACTGTAGATATTACATATAGTAAAATGCTATTGATGGCATATTTGGATCGCCACTCTAGAATAGCATCTTTATAGACTAAAGTTTTTACTTGTTGTAGTAAATTCATACAGCGCAAAGATACAAATGAAATGTAATAAGCTGAATGAATAGTGCAACGAGGAAGTAAATTTTAAAAGGTTTTAGGCTTTATCAACTTTGCTTTTTGCTGTATCGACAGCATCGTCAACGTGATCTGCTAATTTATGAGCAGCGCTATTGGTATTATTCAATGCTTCTCTGCCTACTTCTTTTGCTTTATTTTTTAAAGCATCCACTTCATCAGAAGCTTTATCTTTCAATGATCCAAATCCTTCAGCAGCTTTATTTTTTAAAGCATGTAATTCTTCGGAAGCCTGGTTTGCTAATTTCCGAGCTCTTTTTGCTTCTCTTTTTGATACATCTTTTAGAGAACGAGTCAGATCTTTAATTCCGTCATTAGCACGACTTAATTGTTTCTTGCCATCATCAGTACCTAATAAATACCATGCTGCAGCACCTGCTGCTAAACCTATTAACGCAAATGCAACTAATCCATTTTTATTTTTCATATCGCTCATATTTTAATATACTTCTTTCAACTATGATACCAATTAAACAGTTGATACAGAGAAAAGTTTTAAAAGGGCTTATGAATTAACATTTTTTTACACTTGAATCTTATGTTTGGATTGCAATGAGTAGAGGTGATGGTATAGTCCACTACCTTTGCTCATTAATTCGATATGATTTCCTGATTCGGATACCACGCCGTTTTCGATGACCATAATTTGATCCGAGTCTACAATAGTAGACAATCGATGTGCGATGATAATGGAAGTTCTTCCTTTCATTAATTCTTCAAGTGCTAATTGTACTTGTCTTTCTGATTCGGAATCCAATGATGATGTTGCTTCATCCAGGATAAGGATCGCAGGATCTTTCAATAAAGCGCGCGCAATTGCGATACGTTGACGTTGACCTCCTGATAATTTAACCCCTCTTTCACCTACCAGTGTATCATAGCCCTCCGGGAAATTCATAATAAAATCATGTGCATTTGCACGTTTTGAAGCTGTAATGATATGGTCAGCATCAGCGTCTAGGCGTCCATAAGCAATATTTTCACGAATAGTACCGCCAAAAAGTAAGACGTCTTGTGGAACAATGGCGACTTGATTACGGATGTCAGACAATAAATAGTCAGCGCTGCTCATCCCATCATACAGAATCTCTCCGCTGTCAGGTTTGTAAAATTGCAAGACCAATGAAGCAATAGTTGACTTACCGATACCACTCGGGCCGACGATCGCAATTTTTTGTCCAGCTTTCGCATGAAAGGTAATATCTTTTAATATTTTAATATCAGGTCTGCTAGGATAAGAAAAAGATACATGGTTGAAAGTCAGATCACCATGAAAATGTTTACGGATCTCTTTAGAAGATTCATCGATTGTGATACTTTCCTGTTCTTCCTGTAGGATTTCCAGTACGCGTTCGCTTGCTCCCAGAGCTTTCTGAATATTGGCATAGAGTTCTGGAAAACTCCCCATAGATCCAGCAACGAACATCGAATATAGAATGTAAGTGGTCAAATCTCCAACAGACATTTCTCCTAAAAACACTAGAGTAGAACCGTACCAGATCACTGCAATGACAGCACCAAAGATACAGAAGATGATAAAGGAAGCAAATGCACCACGATATGTTGCACCTTTTACTGCTAAGCCAACAACGGCATCTAGTTTATTGGAATATCTGTTTGATTCATAATATTCATTGACAAAAGCTTTAACATTGCTGATTCCCTGTAATGTCTCTTGCACGATGGTGTTAGATTCTGCCAATTTATCTTGAGCCTGACGTGATAGATTTCTGATGAATTTACCAAATACAATAGCTGTTACAACGAGTACTGGCAAAATGCATAAGTTCATTAAAGCTAGCTTTGGTGATACAAAAACTAATAATGCAACACCAAATGCTAAGCTGATACACTGTCTCAAGATTTCAGCTAAAGTAGTTGTCATAGTGTCTTGTATCTGCGCTAAATCTGCAGATAACCTACTGTTGAGTTCGCCAACGCGACGATTGGCAAAATACTCCATGGGAAGTGATATCAATTTCTGGTATGAATCCCGGCGAATTGATGCGAGAGATTTTTCTGCAATCTCCACAAATAGGCGAATTCTAAAAAAAGAGACAATGGAAGTAAAAGTGAGGATAACAAAAGCGATGGATCCTATTTCAAAAACATCGGCTGGGAGCCATGTGTAAGTTTGTTTTCCTTCAGAAGCATCAATCATTGCACCTAAAAGTGCTGGGAAAGTCAGCATTGCCAAACTTGAAAGTATCAAGAAAAGCATTCCTAACAAAAACTTGGTTCTAAATGGTTTTAGATACGATAGTATTTGTGCCGCTCTTTTTAATAATTCCTTATTAAGTTTCGGTTTTGGTAGTTCTTCTTCTTGCTTATTTCCGCTGTTAAATCCTCTTGCCATAGCACCAATCAATTTAATATTGAGACCTGCAAAAGTAACTACTCTTCATTAATCACTTATCATCCTTTAGTAATTTTTTGATTTCGGTATACTAAATAACTCAGAACAGCTATGATAGCGAGGGCGATATAAAGTAAAATATTTGAACTATTGTCACTTCCTTCTAGATTTTCGATGTCTTTTTTGAGTTTCTCATTCTCTTTTTGCAGCTTATTGATGGTGCCCATGTAAGCAGAAACCTGTTTGTCATATTCCGAAGCTAGATTCTGGAACTTCTGTTTTTCATCATCTTTGATGCTGATGAGTCTACGTGTTTCCAAAAAAATATTGTTGTCGGTGATGACGATATTTTTTAAAATATCTATGGTGCGCTGCATATCATCTTTCGATTTAAAAAGCCCAAATATGGCTGATTTCTTTTCCAGACTTAGATCGTATTCTCCAAATTTTACTTTACGATCTTCAATAAGTTTATTGACACGCATACGTTGTGCCTCAAAGGAAGTTGAGTCTGCATTTTGTGCGCTAACAGCAAAACCTGTCAGAAAGAATAGAAGAAAAGAAAGACTTTTTATAAACTGCATATTCAAATGATATTTTTTTAAAATCTTGGATAAGACAAAAAAAAGGAATAAAAGTTTAATCGCTCGTTTTGTTATTAATTGTGGAATTCGATTCTGATGATATGAGATTCATCATCAAATAATCCTAAGAGCTGACTTGCGTTTGCTTTATTCATAGCGATCTCCAGATAATTACTGATTCCAAACAAACATAGTTTTTCTCCCTCCGTTACCTCATTGTAGTTCCATGATAAATTAGTGATGGTTTCACTTCTTTTAAAATATAGTGTGAAGCTTCGACCTTTTTGTACACGGTTAAATAATTCCTTGGAGATATTGGTAATCGCATTTCCAAAAGCATCGACATAGACGACATTACCGCGGATGGTATCATTGTCATATATAGGTTGTAACGTAACTTTTTCAACGGTTTGATCTATGGAATTGCCAATATCCGTTAATTTACCGCCTTTAGCAATGTGACAGGCCGATTTGGTCAAAATATCAGCAAGTGGAAAATGTAAGTATCGAAGATCCTGAATCAAATTAAGTTCAACAAGTTCTTGAGGTTTATCACCATTTAAGAGTAAGCTAAAGATGCCATTGTCAGCACCTACAAAGAAGTGATCATTATACATCATTGCCACGTAACGTGATCCTTCATGAAATAAGGTGTTGATTCCAATGATATGGACTGTTTTTTTGGGGAAATAATGATAAGCATTGGCCAGCACAAAAGCTGCTCTCGGAATATTGAAGGCAGGTATCTCGTGTGTAATATCAACAATTCGAACATCCGGAAGTTCCGATATCAAACTGCCTTTAAGTGCTGCTTGATAGAAATCTTTATGTCCTAAATCTGTTGTTAATGTAATAACTCCCATTCTTCTTAATTACCCTTTATGATATACCCTAGAATTCTTTTTGTTAAGGTTTTAATATATAAACTTAATCCTCAAAATTAAAGTAAAATTAACTCAAAAAAAAGAAAAGGTACGCAAAAGTACGTAATGTCTTCTGATAAAAATAAATAGAATGTACATATTCGATCCGATCGATTTGAGTTGGATGTTTTTAATCTTGATATCCACCAATATAAAAATAAAAAATGAACTCTTTTTTTTATTTTTGTTGCATATTCTGATGCTAAAATTGATATTAATACTGTATTTTTGGATATTGGTTGATGTTTGTAGGTAACAGGCCAATATGGAAATAATTCACCTTAAATTGAATGATTTGAACGAATTACAAATTACATTGGATGCTATTAATTTAGCGATACTTTGGGGCGCTCAGAATGAGCACTTTGACTACATAAAAAAACAGTATCCAAAATTGAGAATTGTAGCTAGGGGTAATGAGATGAAGGTATTGGGTGATGAAAAGCAACTTGAATCTTTCAAAAATTCCTTTGACGATGTTATCAACCATTTGGAAAAGTACAATAAACTTTCCTTAATGGATTTGGAAAACCTGATGCAGACAACTTCGGGATCTGCTGTACTGGAAGAAAAAATGCTTGCTGATAAAGCTGCAAGTGTCGGTTCCGAGCCTATTGTTTTTGGGCCTAATGGCATTATTGTGCGTGCACGTACACCGAATCAAAGAAAGATGGTGGATAGCATCACGAACAATGACATCCTTTTCGCTATAGGTCCTGCAGGTACAGGTAAAACCTACACCGCCGTTGCCTTAGCGGTCCGTGCATTACGCAATAAAGAAATCAAACGTATCATCTTAACACGACCGGCTGTTGAAGCTGGAGAAAATTTGGGCTTTCTTCCGGGAGATCTAAAAGAAAAAGTTGATCCTTACTTACGTCCTTTATACGATGCGCTTGATGATATGATTCCAGCAGAAAAACTCAAAGGATATCTCGAGAATAGAACCATTGAGGTCGCTCCGTTAGCTTTTATGCGTGGACGTACTTTAGATAATTGTTTTGTGATTTTGGATGAGGCACAGAATGCAACCGATATGCAATTGAAAATGTTTTTAACCCGAATGGGACCGACAGCAAAATTCATTGTTACGGGTGACGTGACACAGATCGATTTACCAAGAAAGAATCAGTCAGGACTAGCAACTGCTGTACGATTGCTGGATAATATTGAGGGTATTGATATTATACATTTAAACGGTTCAGATGTTGTGAGGCACAAACTAGTGAAACGCATTTTAGAGGCTTACGGAGATATTTAATAGTCAATAATAAATTTGAGATAGAGAGATACTATCCATTCATCAATATATGAACGCAATACAAGAAACAAATTTCAATTTCGAAAATCAAACCTCTTTTTACAGAGGTAAAGTACGTGATGTATATACCATTGCTCATGAATATTTAGCTATGGTGGCTTCAGATCGTATTTCGGCATTCGATGTGGTATTACCAAAACCTATCCCGTACAAAGGACAGGTGTTAAATCAGATCGCTGCAAAATTTTTGAAAGCAACGGAAGATATTCTGCCTAACTGGGTAGTTTCTGTTCCTGACCCAAGTGTTACGATTGGTAAAATGTGTGAGCCTTTTAAAGTAGAAATGGTGATCCGTGGCTATTTATCTGGTCACGCATGGAGAGAGTATAGTGCAGGAAAACGTTCGGTATGTGGCGAAGCGCTGCCAGAGGGGTTGAAAGAAAATGATAAATTACCTGAACCTATTATTACTCCCACGACAAAAGCAGCAGTAGGTCACGATGAGGATATTTCCAGAGATGCTATTTTAGCAAGAGGAATCGTGAGTGAAGAAGATTATATCCAGTTGGAGAAATATACAAAAGCATTATTTCAACGAGGTACTGAAATCGCAGCTGAAAGAGGATTGATCTTGGTGGATACAAAATATGAATTTGGCAAAAAAGATGGTCAGATTATTTTGATCGATGAAATTCATACACCAGATTCTTCCCGTTATTTTTATGCGGAAGGTTATGCTGAACGTCAGGCAAGTGGTGAAGCACAAAAGCAATTGTCGAAAGAGTTTGTACGCAAATGGTTAATTGAAAACGGATTTCAAGGTAAAGATGGACAGCAGGTTCCGGAAATGACAGATGAAATAATAAAATCAATTTCTGAGCGATATATCGAACTTTATGAGCATATTGTAGGCGAGAAGTTTGTTTATCCAAATCAAGAAGATGTTTTGGAACGTGTAGAACGGAATGTGACTCAAGCTTTAAAACAACTAAAATATTAAGAGAAAGGATCTAGATTATGAAATATACGATTGATAAGCATGACCGCTATATTGTAATAGAACCGCTTTGTGATAGCTTAGATGCGGAAAAAGCGATTAAATTAAAAGGTGAGTTTTTGTTGAGAAACACGGTTGGTCAACGTAATATTATTTTAGATTTATCTAATGTGCGTAAAATAGACGAAAGCAGTATTCGCTTGGCACTATTGGCAAATCGTCTTTGTGATTCAAGTGGTGGGCTATTCATTTTAGCAAACTTGGATTCTGAAGTCCTTGAGGTATTGGAAATGTCGCACCTACAGACCAACTTTACGATCGTAAACTCTGTTAAAGATGCTGAAGACCGTGTTTTTGCACACGAAATTGAATTAGATTATAGAGGAGAGAAAGAAAAATAATATGCGATTTGAAGTTTTGATTTTAGGGAATAGTTCCGCAACGCCTATGTACGATAGGCATCCAACTAGTCAAGTCGTAAACTTCAATGAGCAATTGTTCTTAATTGATTGTGGAGAAGGTACACAAATGCAGCTTAGCCGTTATGGCATAAAAAGCAATAAAATAAATCATATTTTTATCAGTCATCTGCATGGAGATCATTACCTCGGTTTAGTTGGGTTATTGTCCTCCATGCACCTGATTGGGCGTAAAAGTGATCTACACCTTTATGGACCAAAGGGTCTTGATGAAATATTAGCGGTTCAGTTTAAATATTCAGAGACATTACTTCGCTACGATCTTATTTTCCATGAAACTTCTGCCGACGAACCGCAGGTTATTTTTGAAAATAGAACCATTAAAGTAAGTACATTCCCTTTGACTCACCGAATTCCCTGTACGGGCTTTCGTTTTGATGAGGGACAGCGTTCACGACACCTACTTGTAGAAGATATTGAGGAGGCCGGTATACCTGTTGCTTATTATCAATTATTGAAAAATGGGGTGGACTATGTTCGTGAAGATGGACAGGTGTTCAGCGCATCAGATTATACGTTGCCTGCACCATTATCCCGCAGTTATGTGTACTGTTCAGATACCATTCGTACAGCAAACTACTTACCCTATATTCAACATGCAACATTAATCTACCACGAATCTACTTTTCTCCATGAGATGGTCGATCGTGCAAAGGAAACTTTTCATACTACAGCCCTGGAGGCTGCAGAGATAGCCAAGGAAACGCATGCAGATAAATTACTATTAGGTCATTATTCTGCACGATATAAAGATTTACAGCCTTTATTACTTGAGGCGCAGTCTGTTTTCCCGAAAACGATGCTATCGCAAGAGGGAAAATGGTTTTCGGTATAATGTTATTTGTAAAATCTCCCTGTTATATTAAATTACGCCAAAAATTTTCAGAAGGGAGCAATAAAGTTATATTTGAGCGGCATGCGTCAATACCTATGAACTAACAATAAATAAGGCTAAATTTCTATTGATCTGTAATTATATTGTGGATGTAAGCAAATTTATCTAAGTTTACGATTTAAAATTTAATAATTTAATGGACACTCCATTCAACTTAACGAAACTTTTACGGGAAAATATTAAAAATCTCGTACCTTATTCTTCTGCTAGAGATGAATTCAAGGGGGAAGCATCTATCTTAATTGATGCCAATGAAAACGCTTTTGGTTCTCCTTTAGCGCATAACTATAACCGTTATCCAGATCCTCTGCAACATCAACTTAAGCATAAGCTAGCACATATTAAAGGAGTGCCTGCAGAGAATATGTTCTTAGGTAATGGAAGTGACGAAGCTATTGATATCTTATTTCGTGCATTTTGTCGTCCAGGTGTTGATAATGTAATTTTAGTCCCACCTACATACGGCATGTATGAGGTTTCAGCCAACATCAACGATGTTGCTTTTCGGAAGGTAAATTTAACAAAGGAATATCAATTGGACTTAGAAGGTATTGAAAATGCTGTCGATGAGCATACTAAATTGATCTTCATTTGTTCACCGAATAATCCAACCGGTAATACGATAAATCGTCATGATATCGAAACCATTTTGAACAACTTTGATGGTCTGGTTGTGGTGGATGAAGCTTATATTAATTTTTCACAAACTAAATCCTTTACTCAGGAATTGGCCGAATACCAAAATTTAGTTGTTTTACAGACGCTTTCAAAAGCATGGGGGTTAGCCGCTTTACGTTTAGGTATGGCCTTTGCAAGTACCGAAATTATTTCGGTATTTAATAAGATAAAACCTCCGTATAATATTAACCAAGCGACACAGGATATTGTTCTGGAAGCATTAGATCAAGTTGATCAGGTTAATAGCTGGATCAAACAAACTGTGGTGGAACGTGAAAAGTTAGTGCAGGGATTGTACAAACTGGATATGGTCCAACACATTACTCCTTCTGATGCCAACTTTATTTTGGTAAAAATGAATGATCCAAGAGCAGTATATGCCTATTTGGTATCACACGGTATCATTGTACGTGACCGCTCGAAAGTGGAACTTTGTGAAGGCTGTCTTCGAATTACAATCGGTACACCAGAAGAGAATAGTATATTATTGGAAAAATTAACCACAATCAACATATAAAATAATGCCTAATCAGCTAAAACGTGTATTGTTTATCGACCGTGATGGTACTTTAATTTTGGAACCTGAGGATCAACAAATTGATTCTTTTGCTAAACTTAAATTTTACCCAGGTGCATTGCAATACCTTCCACGCATCGCGAAAGAATTAGATTTCGACTTAGTATTAGTTTCTAACCAAGATGGTCTGGGTACAGATGTTCATCCAGAAGAAAACTTTTGGCCTGTCCATCAATTTATACTGGATACATTTGCGGCTGAAGGTGTAGTTTTTTCTAAAGAACATATCGACCGTACGTTTCCTCATGAAAATGCGGCTACACGCAAGCCAGGTATCGGTATGCTATTGGATTATTTCGATCCTTCACAATATAATCTAGCACAGTCTTTTGTTATCGGAGATCGTGTCAATGATGTAAAGCTGGCTCAAAATCTAGGTGCTAAAGCTATTTGGCTACGTAATAATGATGACTTGGGGGCTTTGGAAAATGTGCAGATTGATGCAGAAACAATTGGTCTTGAAACAACCGACTGGAAGTCTATTTATGAATACCTGAAGCTAGGAACACGCACCGGTGAACATCATCGTAAAACGAATGAAACGGATATTTATATCAAATTGAATTTAGATGGTTCAGGAAAAGGTGATATTGAAACAGGTTTGCCATTTTTTGACCATATGCTGGATCAGATTGCCCGTCATGGTGCAATCGATCTGACAGTAAAAGCGAAGGGTGATTTACATATTGATGAACATCATACGATAGAAGATACTGGTATTGCGCTCGGAGAAGTATTCTTAAAGGTTCTGGGTGATAAACGTGGTATTGAACGTTATTCATATACATTACCTATGGATGATTGCTTAGCGCAGGTTGCTTTGGATTTTGGTGGCCGTAATTGGATTGTTTGGGAAGCTGATTTTAAGCGTGAGAAAATTGGTGATATGCCTACAGAGATGTTTTTCCACTTTTTCAAATCATTTTCGGATGCATCTAAGTCTAATTTAAATATCAAAGCTGAAGGTGACAATGAGCACCATAAGATCGAAGCAATATTTAAGGCTTTTGCCAAATCAATAAAGAAAGCTGTACGTCGTGATGCTGATAATATGGAGCTCCCGAGTACGAAAGGAGTTTTGTAATCGGTAGATTAGAGATATTAGATTTGAGACGATAGATAATAGATTGGAGACCGTATATCGTTTCCTAAATTCTAAAAAAATAGCATATAAGAAAATCAGATATCTTCAATCTCATGCCTGATATCTATTATCTGACATCTAAAAAAACAAAAATGATAGGAATTATAAATTACGGAGCAGGTAATATATTTTCATTGACAGCAGCTTTAGATCGTGTTGGACTAACCTATGGCATGGTCAACAAGGAAGAAGAGCTGGAACAATATGATCGTATTATCATTCCTGGAGTAGGACATGCAGGTGCAGCGATGCAAAAACTGCGTGACTCAGGTTTAGCTTCATGTATCCATAACATTGATAAGCCTGTTCTAGGTATTTGTGTGGGCATGCAGTTGCTAACGGATTTCTCAGAAGAAGGAAATGCCTCTTTATTATCCATTATACCTTTGAAGACTTTACACTTTGATCAAAAAATCAAGGAAAAAGTTCCGCATATGGGTTGGAATAGTGTATCGATCAGAAATGACAATCCATTATTCAGCAATATAGAAGATAATGCTTATTTTTACTTTGTACATTCGTATTTCATTGAGTATGATGCGAAATACACGGCAGCAATGTGTGCCTATGGATTGCCATTTTCGGCCGCTATAGCAAAAGGTAATTTTTATGGTGTGCAGTTTCATCCTGAAAAATCAGGAAAGGCTGGCGAGCAATTATTAGTGAATTTTTCAAAATTAAGTTAGAAAATAAAAAACAGTTTACAATGTATATTATACCCGCAATTGATGTATTAGATAAGAAAGTTGTTCGTCTAAGAGAAGGAAATTATGACGATGTTACTACTTATGAAATCAGTTTAGAAGAGCAGATTGAGAAGTATCATGCAAATGGTACAGAATTGGTACATATCATTGATTTAAATGGTGCAAAAGGTGATTTTAGTAATCAAGAATATTTATTTGATATCATTCAAAAAACAGAAATGAAAATTCAATACGGTGGCGGTGTTCGTAGTATTGATAAAGTTAAAGAATTGGTTGATGCTGGTATTTACCGTGTTATTGTTGGTACTCAGGCAATCACTAATCCATCATTTTTGGAAGAATTAAGTAGCTTGAATGAAGGTAAAGTTAAATATGCCGATCATATCGTTATTGCAATTGATGTATTGGACGAGGTGATTAAATATTCAGGTTGGCTGGAATCTTCTCCAATCAAGTTAATTGCATATATCGATAAGTGTTTAGCTTTAGGTTTTTACCGTTTCTTATGTACGGATATCAGCAAAGATGGTAAATTAGGCGGTGCTGGTGTTGAATTATATAAGAAATTATTAGATCATTCTCCTATAATTAAATTAATCGGATCTGGTGGTATCAGTTCAATGGAAGACATCAGCAACTTAAAAGCATTGGGAAGAATGGAATCTGTTGTTGTTGGTAAAGCGATCTATGAGAATAGAATTTCAATTGAAGAGATTAAAGATTGGAATCTGAAATCGTTAATTAACTTCTAAGGATGTTAGCAAAACGTATAATTCCTTGTCTTGATGTTAAAGATGGCCGCACAGTAAAGGGAGTTAATTTTGTTGATTTACGTGATGCTGGTGACCCAGTTGAATTGGCATGGCAGTATTCTGAACAGGGAGCTGATGAATTGGTCTTTTTAGATATTGCAGCCACGCATGAAGGGCGTAAAACAACTATTGACCTGGTTAAGGCTGTTGCGCGTCAGGTCAATATTCCATTTACAATCGGAGGTGGAATTAACGAAATGAAAGATGCTGAGATTTTGTTGAATGCTGGAGCGGATAAGATTTCGATCAACTCTGCTGCTGTTCGTAATCCACAATTGATCAATGATCTAGCGGCGGCCTTTGGTGCGCAATTTGTTGTGGTTGCGATTGATACGCGTTTTTTAGAAAATCAAAATTTTGTTCACTTGAGTGGAGGTCGTATCAAGACTGATATCAAAACAGAGGATTGGGTACACGAAGCACAGGAAAGAGGGGCTGGCGAGATTTTACTGACATCTATGGACCATGATGGAACCAAGAATGGATTTGATAACGGGTTATTGAAAAAGATTAATGATGCTATTACTATTCCGTTAATTGCATCGGGAGGTGCGGGTAATCAGCAACATTTTGTCGATGTATTTCAACAGGCAAATGTAGATGCCGCTTTGGCAGCATCAGTGTTTCATTACGGTGAAATCCTTATCCCAGAATTAAAGAATACTTTAAGGAGTAATGGCATTGTAGTACGTTAAATTTGCTTACTATAGCAACTCTAATGACTTCATACCATATACTCGATACTAATTAAAAGAAATGTTAGATTTTTCAAAAAGTGACGGACTTGTCCCTGTAATTGTACAAGACGCCCAAACATTGGAAGTGTTAATGCTCGGTTATATGAACGAAGAAGCATGGCAAAAAACACAAGCCGAGAAGCGTGTTACTTTTTTTTCAAGAAGTAAAAACCGCTTATGGACTAAGGGTGAAGAAAGTGGGAACTTTTTAGAGGTTGTCGGCTTACATATTGACTGCGATAAAGATACGGTATTAATTAAAGCGAGACCTGCAGGCCCTACTTGCCATACAGGTAGCCGCAGTTGTTTTAATACTGATTTTAATCAAAATTTCTTGCTGGAGCTAGAGCGAATCATCAAACATCGCTATGAATTTCCTTCCGATGAATCATATGTTAATCGTTTGCGTTCAAAAGGAATCAATAAGATTGCTCAAAAGGTAGGTGAAGAAGCCGTAGAAACAGTTATCGCTGCATTGACAGAAACAGAGCATGATTTTATTAATGAAACTTCTGATCTATTGTTTCACCTTCTCGTATTATTACGCGAAAAAGGAATTTCATTAGAGACAATTGCTAAGAATCTTGAAGGTAGACATCAATAGTATTGTTCTACGTTATTAAGATGTATAAAATTTGTATAAAAGGCACCTATGGGTGCCTTTTAAGATTTATAATACGCTGTAAATTTACTGATATAGCTTCTAGTTGATGTAAATTTAGCTAAGTTTGTATAGGGTAATATGATTATGGATACATTAGAAATGGAATTAGCAGCAACATTAACTGGACATCAAAATCCTATCTTCGCTTTGGAGAGAGGATATTTTACCAATACGTTCTTTTCTGGAGGAAATGATAAAGGTGTAGTGGAATGGGATTTGGAAACGAAGTCATTCAAGCGCATTCTTTGTGCGGTAAGTTCTTCAATTTACGCCTTACATCTTATCCCTAATACCTCTTTTTTGGCGATTGCACTTCGTGAGGGTAAGGTTATGATTGTTGATGTTGAAAATCAAAAATTAATAGCGAGCATTCAAGTTTCTAAGAAAGCAATTTTTGCCCTTCAGAGTATTCCGACCAAGAATGAGCTGGTTGTCGTAGGGGAGGACGGTATTGCTAGTGTATGGTGTTTGACAGATTACAAGAAGATATATGAATTTGCTATTTCCTCCAACACAATCCGTACGATTGCTCTTTCTCATGATCAAAAGAAAATCGCATTTGGAGATAAGAACGGGGATATATTTTTATTCTCTGCAGAAGATTATCATTTTCTATTAGCGAACCAGAAACATACCATGCCGATTACGAGTCTGATCTTCTCTCGTAGCGGACTTGAGCTCTTGAGTGGAGCTAGAGATGCTGCATTGAAAATCTCCGACGTAGCAACTTTAAAAGAACAGCATGGGTTTGTTCCGCATATGTTTACCGTATATGGCATTTACCCACATCCCAGTTATCCAGTATTTGCGACGGTTAGCCGGGACAAATCTTTCAAAATTTGGGATGAGGAAACCTATGCTTTACGCAAAACAGTCAGTCGTGATAAATTTTATGACTCGCATACTTTATCGATCAACACCGGACTTTGGACTACTTCTGGAAAATACTTTCTCACTGCAGGTGATGATAAATTAATCAAAGTCTGGGAGATGAAATTGTCTTAGGTATTCTTAAGAAAGCAAAGCAACTATTTCAGTTAAATATTGCTCATCGACAGCATCGAAATCGTTGAGTTCGCTGCTATCTACATCTAGAATACCGATGATGTTGTTGCCCTTGTAAACAGGGATAACAATTTCTGATTTTGAAAGTGAGCTGCAAGCGATATGCCCAGGAAATTCATCTACATTGGGTACGATAATCGTTCTGTTTTCTTTCCAAGAAGTTCCGCAAACGCCACGACCATACTGGATCCGTGTGCAGGCTACAGGTCCCTGAAAAGGTGCAAGTACAAGTTGTTCACCCTCAATTAAATAAAAACCTACCCAAAAAAAATTGAACTGTTCTTTCAATGCTGCAGCAATATTTGCCAGGTTAGCGATTTGATTCGTTTCACCGCTGATCAAGCCTTTTATTTGAGGAAGAATAGCAATATATTGTTCTTCCTTTGTTCCTTTTTTAATTGTTAAATCTTCTGCCATAAAAAAAGCGCTATTATGCTGTTCAAAGTTAACAGAATAATAGCGCTTGTTAAAAATAAATAATCTTTCTTTACAACTTTTTCAAAGCTAATTTGATCATTCCTTCGACGGTCAGATTTGGATCCGTTTGGATGACAGTATTTAAAACTTTTTCTGAGGTAGCTTTATTGAATCCTAACATGACCAAAGCGGATAATGCTTCGTCTGGTACAGATTGTGCCATTGGAATCGTTGACAAGGATTCTACGCCCTGTTTTTTTAGCTTATCCTGCAATTCTAAAATCAAACGTTGTGCTGTTTTAGGACCAATACCTTTTATTTGCTGAATCAGTGTAACCTGACCATTTACAATAGCAGATTGTATTTCTTCCGGTGTATTGGATGAAAGGATCATACGTCCTGTATTTGGACCAATACCTGATACTGAAATCAGATTTTCAAATAGTTTTTTTTCACCTTCTGTTGCAAATCCGTATAAGGTATGCGCATCCTCCCTAACCTGAAAAGAAATGAATAGCTTACACTGTTCCTGGTCTTTAATCAAGGAAAAAGTATTGAGGGAAATATGGATATAATAGCCAATCCCACCCACGTCGAGAACAACATGGGTAGGTGCTTTATGTGCTAATTTCCCGTTAAAATATGCATACATAGCGATACGGAATTAATTACCTTGTTTTTCGTGAGATTGTACATCGACAACAGCGATCGTTACCATATTCACGATTTCGCGAACTGAACTATCCAATTGTAATACGTGAACTGGTTTGTTCATACCCAATAAGATTGGACCAACTGCCTCGGCGTTGCCTACTTCCTGTAATAATTTGTATGCAATATTTCCAGATTCCAAATTCGGGAATACCAACGTATTTGCTGGTTGTCCTTTCAATGTACTGAATGGAAAGTTTGCTTCTAATAGCTCGCTGTTTAATGCGAAGTTTGCTTGTAAATCACCATCTGCAACAATTTCAGGATGCTCCTGGTGTACGATTTTAATTGCCTCACGAACTTTTGTCGGTGTGTTACCTTCGTTAGAACCGAAATTAGAATAAGAAAGTAATGCAATACGAGGGCTTACATTCATTTTTCTAACTGCTTTATCTAACAATACGGTGATGTCTGCCAACTCTTTTGCTGAAGGCTCTTTGTTAACAGTAGTATCTCCTAAGAAGATAGGGCCTTTTTTTGTTAACATCATGTACATACCCGCAATACGGCTACCTTCTTTTGCTCCGATAACGTGGATTGCTGGTTTGATCGTATTTGCATAGTTTTTTGTTAATCCAGAGATTAAGGTATCGGCATCGCCAAACTGCACCATGCTTGCTCCGAAGTAGTTGCGGTCAATTAAAAGCTTTTTAGCATCTAATTTTGAAAGACCGCGACGTTGTCTTTTCACAAACAAATGTTCAACATATTGGTTGACACGTTCTGTTTCCATTTCTTCAAATGGATCAATGATCTGTACGCCTGCTAATTCAAAACCGTACTCATTAATTAAAGCATTGATTTTTCCTTTTTTACCTAGCAAAATAGGAACTGCAATACCTTCTTCTTTTACGATCTGTGCCGCACGAAGTGTTTTGTAGTTATCTGCCTCAGCAAAGACAACACGTTTAGGATTACGTTTTGCTGCCATTGTCAAGTTACGCATAATAGCATCATCTTGACCTAATCTTTTACGAAGAGTTTCTCTGTATTTATCCCAATCTTCGATTGTATGTTTGGCAACACCTGATTCAATCGCTGCTTTTGCAACTGCTACTGAAACTTCAGTGATCAAACGTGGATCATTAGGTTTCGGGATGATATAATCTGCTGAGAATTTTAGATTATTGGTATTATATGCTAAGTTTACTTCTTCTGGAACTGGTTGTTTAGCGAGGTCAGCAATTGCTTTTGTAGCTGCCACTTTCATCTCTTCGTTGATCGCTGTTGCACGTACGTCTAACGCACCACGGAAGATGTAAGGAAAACCTAACACATTGTTAACTTGGTTCGGATAATCTGAACGACCTGTGCCCATAATTACATCGTTACGTGTTGCAATTGCTAAGTCGTAAGCGATCTCCGGGTTAGGATTTGCCATTGCTAATACAATCGGCTGGTTAGCCATTGTCAATAACATTTCTGGAGTCAACACATCTGCTGCAGAAAGTCCGATGAAAACATCAGATCCGTTTACCGCATCAGAAAGCGTATGGATATCACGGTCAGTAGCGTAGGTAGCTTTCATCGCATCTAACGTTTCACGGTCACGACGGATTACACCTTTACTGTCTAACATAACAATATTTTCTTTTCTTGCACCTGCAGATACATACATACCTGTACAAGAAATAGCGGCAGCACCTGCGCCGTTTACGACGATTTTAACATTCTCGATATTTTTTCCGATCAGTTCGCACGCATTGATCAAGGCTGCACAAGAAATAATTGCTGTACCATGCTGATCATCATGCATAACCGGAATATTCATTTCCGCTTTTAGGCGTCTTTCGATTTCAAAACATTCTGGAGCTTTAATATCTTCCAGGTTGATACCGCCAAAGGTAGGTTCCATTGCTTTTACGATATTGACAAACTCATCTACATTTTTAGTGTCAAGTTCAATGTCAAAAACATCGATATCAGCGAAGATTTTAAATAATAGACCTTTTCCCTCCATAACTGGTTTGCCGGCTACAGCGCCAATATCTCCAAGACCTAGAACAGCCGTACCATTACTAATAACTGCAACTAAATTACCTTTTGCAGTATATTTGTAAGCATCTTCATTATTTGCAGCGATAGCTAAACAAGGCTCAGCAACCCCTGGCGAATAAGCTAGCGATAAGTCTCTTTGAGAATTTGTTGGCTTGGTTGGCACAACAGCTATTTTACCAGGTCTACCCATTGAGTGGTAGTCTAATGCCGCTTGTTTACGATTTACATTACTCATTTTAATTCTTTTATATAGTGCTAGTTTGTTAAACTAAGGTTACAAATGTATCATTCTTTTTTTGAGAAAGAAATGATAAATAGTCAAAAATTTATTCTGAAGTGTCAATTTATTTTAAGGCATCAAGAAGTGTGAACATTCGTTTGCGCATTGCACTAGTCGATCCTGAGTAATTATTCACTAACAAGGTGAAGGTGAATTTCTCTCCTGTGCTATTATTTTGGATACCGGTATACCCTAAAGCTCCTCCAATCGTACCGCTTTTCATCTTCATATTATTGTATTCGGGCAGACTTTTATAGAATTCGGGAAACCAGGATTGTGATTGTGCATATTGCATAATTTTGGTCATCGCGGCAGTTGTTACTCTATTTTGTGGAGATAGACCAGATCCATCCTGGTTATTCAGTTCGCTGCTATTGATCTGCAATTTATTTTCCCAATATTTTTGAATAAAGGTTGCTCCCTCACTTGTTTCAGTCTTTTGTGCCGTTTGGTATGCAATTGCTTTCAGTAATGCTTCACCGTATAGGTTAATACTTTTTTGGTTGAACCAGTAGATAATCGCAGCAAGATCAGGTGATTCATGGGTGTCCAGAATATGCTTTGAGATTTCTGCTGTTGAAATCGCTTTACTATTACTCGGTAATTCAGCGGTTTTAATGCCGACATTCTTAAGTGCCTTTGTTAATTGAAAGGCAACATCATAAGCTGGATCCGGTACGGAGATTTCAATTGTTTTTTTAAGATCTGAACCATACGTGCCCCGGATGTAAATGTTTGTAGCATATGGACCTGAATAGGCGTATACATTGTCTCCTGAGCCGTTTTTTCCGGTAGTAACTTCGTTCGTGATTTTTATATAGGAAAGATCCGCCGTAAGCTTTTGAATTGTTGCTGGTTTTCCAAGGGCATCGTTAGGTGTGAAAACTACTCCTACGGCATTTTCCCGCCAATTCAGCGATGATACGCCCGCACCATAATAGTTTCCAATGTCGGACCAGATCCAGCCTCCAGGAACTTTATATCCTTGGTAGCGGCTGTCATCCCCGATGATACGGCCTTTTATTTCCTTAATACCTGCATTCTGGATTGCATAGATCCATTTGTTGAGTATTTGTTCTTCACTGGTTTCGGGGTAACGGTTACTTCCCAACGTGGGATCACCACTACCTTCAATAATAATATCTCCATGGAGCACGCCGTCGGCCTGAATCGTTCCGGTATATGATAGATTGGTTTTAAATTTAAAATCCTTGCCTAGAATATCAAATGCTGTGCTGGCGGTGATAATCTTCATCGTAGAAGCCGTTGCTAATCCTATCTCTTGATTATGCTGAAAAATGGGTGTTCCTGTGCTTGCATCAAATACGGATAGCGATGCTGTACCATTTTTTAATGAAGGGTCTTTTTCAAATTGACGATAAGCTTCTTCAATTTTGGTTTTTGTTGCTGACTGTGAATAAGTAGGAATACTGTATAACGGGGATAAGCAGATACTGAGAAGGGTAAGGGATATACTGGTTTTCATTAATATTAAATCTTTCTGTTTTCATAAAGATACTATTGTTTGATCAAAAGTGTTTAATATGAAAGTCAAAAGTTAGCCTTCAAAACGTGTTTACTTCTTGAAATTTTATAACTTGCATGATCAAATTAAAGAAACAATGACGCATTCAGAAAAATTGACGGCAATTAGAAGTCTGATGAAAGAGCAAGGTGTTGATGGTTATATCATTCCTTCTTCTGATCCGCATATAAGTGAATATTTACCAGATCGTTATAAGTGTATCGCTTGGACATCAGGGTTTACAGGTTCAGCAGGTACTTTAGTTATTACACAGGATTTCGCGGGTCTGTGGACAGACACCCGTTATTTTGTTCAGGCAAATGAACAGCTGGCAGGGAGCGGTTTCGAACTTGTAAAATTAAAAGTTCAAGGGAATGCGGAGTACGCAGATTGGTTAGGTGAGCATTTAACAAAAGGTGCCAAAGTTGCTTTTGATGGTAATTTAGCTTCTTTGTTAGTTGCACAATCTGTTCAGCAAATCTTGAAACCTCTTGATATTGTAGTTGACGGTCATGTGGATCTATTGTCTCCATTGTGGGAGGGTAGGCCGGCTTTGCCTTTAGCAAAAGCATATTTATTGGCCGATACGACAACAGGTCAATCAACAAAATCTAAATTGGCGGCTGTGCGCACTGTATTGGCCAAAAATAGAGCACAGGCACATCTGGTTTCTTCTTTAGATGATTTGGCTTGGTTGCTTAATATCCGCGGACGTGACGTACCATGTAATCCTGTTGTTTTGGGATTCGTTTATGTAACAGCAGATGAAGCTATTTTATATATTGAAACAGCTAAATTGGATTCGGAAACGGTTATCAGTTTAGAAGCTTCCGGTGTAACTGTTAAGCCTTATGAGGAAGTGTATGCACAAGTGAGCAATCTAGCTGTAGAATCTATTTTGATTGATCCAAAAAGAACTTGTTTTGCTATTTATGATTCTATTCCCTCTGGCGTAAAAATCATTGAGAAAATCAATCCTTCAGCTTCTCTGAAAGCAATTAAAAATGAAGTAGAGATTGGACATACGCGCGAAACAATGATCAATGATGGTGTTGCGATGACTAAATTCTTTAAATGGCTGGAATCGGCAGTACCTGCCGGTGGTGAGTCTGAGATTTCTATAGCCGCAAGATTACAAGAGTTTAGAGAGGAGCAACCTGGTTTTAATGATATTAGTTTTGGTACCATTGCCGGCTATTTAGACCACGGTGCATTGCCACATTATTCCGCTAGTAAAGAAAGCAATTACGATTTAAAAACGTCAGGGCTGTTATTGGTCGATTCGGGAGGTCAATATCAGACAGGAACAACAGATATTACGCGTGTGGTTTCGTTGGGAAATATTACGCAGGAAGAGAAGGAAGATTATACAACTGTATTGAAGGGTACGATAGAAGGTAGCCAGGCTATTTATCCGCAAGGATCTAAAGGTTATCAGATTGATGCGATTACACGTCGTCCGATTTGGGCTACATTACGTAATTATGGACATGGTACTGGTCATGGTGTTGGTTTCTTTTTGAATGTGCACGAAGGTCCGCAGACGTTTAATGCCGCAAATATTGATGTTGCAATTGAAGCGGGAATGATCAGTTCGATTGAACCGGGGTTATACCGTGAGGGAAAACATGGTATCCGCATTGAAAATCTTGTCTTATCAAAACGTGCCGATTCTTCCATATTCGGAGAATTTATGGATTTTGAAACATTGACAATCTGCTATATTGCAACAGATCTAGTTGATAAAACGTTACTGGATCAGCAACATATAAACTGGTTGAATCAGTATAACCAATGGGTTTATGATAAACTGGAAGGCAGATTGAATGATGATGAAAAGGCTTGGTTGAAAACCAAAACGCAAGCAATTTAAGATTATTTAAAATGTAATATAATAGGAAAAGGAGATCATATGATCTCCTTTTTTAGTTTAATGTAACGGGCATGCTATAACGTTTTAATTTTTTAAAATTAATGCTACTTTTGTTGAAAGACCAAATCACTATCATGCGTAAAATCCTATTTTTAAGTTTTATTTTTTTCTATTCTTCTGTCTTATTCGCACAGAAGAACCTGATACCGATGCCTCAACATTTGGAGATATCAAAGCAAGGTTCCTTTCCTTTAAAAGGAAATCTAACCGTTGGAGCAGGGGCATTTGAGACCCAAGCAAAATATTTGGCTAATCAATTAGAAAGCTTATTACAGACGAAAGTTACTCTTAAAAAATCGGGACCAATCCGATTTCAGAAAATCAACAATACTGTCTCGGAAAAGCATGATTATTATGAATTAAAGATAGATCCTAGTGGTGTCTTCATAGCTGCTTCTACAGAAAGTGCCGCTTTTTATGCTGTTCAAACTTTGTTGCAGCTTGTGGAGGAGAACCAAGCTAGTGGAAGTATTCCTGCTTTGGAAATTAAAGATTATGCGAAGTTCACTTATCGTGGTGCACATCTTGACGTCAGCAGACATTTTTTTACTGCCGATGAAGTGAAATTATTTTTAGATTATTTATCGCGTTATAAAATGAATAAGTTTCACTGGCATCTTACAGATGACCAAGGATGGCGTATTGAAATCAAAAGTCATCCGAAACTTACCGCTATCGGAGCATACCGTGCAGTGACAGATGATGTGAAAGATTCTAAATTAACTAAAGATGGCCGTTACGGCGGATTTTATACCCAGGAACAGATTAAAGATGTTGTTGCCTATGCAAATAAACTGCAGATTGAAATAATCCCTGAAATTGAAATGCCAGGTCATGCTCAAGCTGCATTGGCTGCATATCCTGAACTTTCTTGCACAGGAGGTCCTTTTCAGGTAGGTACAACCTGGGGTGTTATGGATGATATCTATTGTCCTAAGGAAGAAACTTTTGCTTTATTGGAAGATGTGATCGATGAAGTTGTTACACTTTTTCCAAGTCATTATATTCATATCGGTGGCGACGAGGCCCCTAAAACAAGATGGAAAACCTGTGCACATTGCCAGGAAATGATTAAAAAAGAAGGATTAAAAGATGAATTCGAGCTGCAATCTTATTTCATCAAACGGATGGAAAAATACATTAATGCAAAGGGTAAAGATATTATCGGCTGGGACGAGATTTTAGAAGGCGGTTTGGCTCCAAATGCCACAGTTATGAGCTGGACAGGTATTGAAGGTGGTATTCACGCCGCAAAGGCAGGACACGATGCCATCATGACTCCCGTAAGTCATATGTATCTGGATTATTATCAGGGGAATCCGCAATCTGAACCTTTGGCTTTTAATGCTGAACTTCGCTTGGATAAAGTGTATAGCTTCAACCCGATACCCAAGGAGTTGAATGCGCAAGAAGCAAAGCATATCTTGGGACCACAGGCCAATATGTGGACGGAGTATATTACGAATTTTAAACATGTTGAATATATGTTGTTTCCTCGATTGTTGGCTTTGTCTGAAGTGGCATGGGGAACATCAAAACCGGAAGCGTATAAATCTTTCGAAAACAGGGTGATTCATGAGTTTGCTTATCTGGACAGAAAAAAGATCAATTATAGTAAAGCTATTTTTGAATTGAATGGTAATATCATTTCCAGAAACGGAAAGATGTATTATGAATTGTCAACAATCAAAAATGACAATACGATTCGCTATACTACAGATGGAACAGCACCGACTGTTCAAAGTGCCGTTTATAAGGAGCCTGTTGTAGTGGATAGAACAATGACCATCAATGCCGCAAATTTTAGTGCTGCACGTATGGTCGGTTCAGTATTGAAGCAGGATTTTGTAATTAGTAAATCTACAGGGAAATCTGTTCAATTGCTATATGAGCCAAATGAAGCATATCAAGCGAACGGTACAGCAACATTGGTGGATGGTGTTTATGGCAATAAACAGTATTTTAAGAAAAACTGGTTAGGATTCAATGGTAAAGATTTAGTGGCTACGATTGATATGGCTGAGCCAGTTTCATTTTCAAATGTGGAACTGAATGTCGTTGATCAAAATGCGAGCTGGATATACTATCCGCAAGCTGTTAAAGTTTATGTTTCCCAGGATAATCAAAATTTCACCTTGGTACAAGAGGTGGGAAAAGAAGTGATCGCTAAATCTAAAGGAACCATCAAATTATCATTTGAAAAGCAGCATGCTAAGTTTGTTAAAGTTGAAGTGCAACATCTGAATAAGATTCCCGCAGGATCTGGTGGTGCGGGTTCTCCGGCTTGGTTATTTGTGGATGAGCTGTCGGTATATTAGTATATAGGATACCCGATAAGCGATAATAAAGCGCTACTTAAGGATCTGGATACAGATTTATAAAGTAGCGCTTTTTAATTTGTCGGAAGTATGGTTAAATAAATAGCATCATGTTATGCTTCATTATTCAGTTTGCGGATCAGTTCATACAATTTAAGTTTGTCTATAGGTTTCAATATGTACCCATCAATGAATGGGTAGTCTTGAATTTGTTCCCTATCGCTTTTACTTGTGGATGAACTTATGATATAAATGTTCAAAAGATTTAAAAAGTCAGGACCAAACTCTTCTAATTTATCCATCATTTCCCAACCTGTCATAAAGGGCATATTAATATCCACAAATATTATTTCTGAAGAAGGGTCGAGATTTTCCTTTTTATTTTCAAAATACTCTAATGCATCTAGCGCATTTTCAAATAAGTTGATCTGTAGCGGAAAGTCTGGAAAACTCTTGATCATGTTACTGAAAATAACGCGTAAAATAGCATTATCATCGACAAGGGTGACAGTTCTTATTTTTATAGTATTGGTTGATCCCATTTAGTTGTTTTCTAAAAAATTTACTAAAAAAGTAGTGCCATTGTTTGGCTTGCTAATAACATCGATCTTACCTCCTAAAGATTCAATCTGATAGCGTGTGATGAATAAACCTAGGCCTTTGCTATCAAAGCCACGATGAAAAACTTTTCTAAACATAAAGATTTGCGATTTGAATTTAGGTAGGTCAATACCTATTCCATTATCTTGGATGCTCAGTAAAGTTGAATTATTTTGTTGATATGTTCTGATATGAATTTGTGGTTGAACACGGGGAACGGTGTATTTTAGTGCGTTGCTAAGCAGATTATAAATAATACTTTCGAGATATATTCTAGGGTATTGTAAATACTCAATCTCAAAATCTGTTGTCAGGATTACTTTTTTACTATATATCTCTGCTAAAAATTGATCATATACCTTTTTAAAAATTGTAGGGAAATGACAGTTTACTTTTTCTATGTTTCTATTTTGACTAATTTCTAATATCTCCGATAGTTCTTGTAAAGTATCTGTTAAACTGTTGTTACTACTTTTCAGTAGTTTAAAATATTCTTTGTTAACTTCCTTTCTGTTTTCATCTTTCAGCTCATCGATGAGCATATGAATATTGCTGACGGGCTCCCTTAAATTATGGGCTACAATATGGTTAAACTCTTCCAACTGGCGCACTTTCGTTTCCAGATCGATTTTGACAATTTCGATTTCCTTCTTTTGCCTTTCTAGTATTTCAAGATTCTTTTTACATTCCGATATGTCCTGTAGCTGAACAATAAAAAAAGATACTTCATTGGATTGGTTATGTACGACCGAGGTGGTCACTGAACACCATACATAGTGGCCGAGTTGATGGCGATACCGTTTTTCTAATGTGAAACTGTCCATTTCTCCCTTTAACAATCGTTGACGTTGTTGATAATCATTATTGATATCGTCAGGATGTATATAATCAAAGAAGTTTGTGCAGGATAATTCTTCTTGCGAAAAGCCTAAAATTTTACTGAGCATATTATTTGCATCCAGGCAGTAACCTTGTGTGTCGGTCAAGGATATTCCTAACCCGGAGAAATGAAAAGCTTGATTGAATTTATGTTGATTATATCTAATTTTTTCAAGCGATTTAATTTTTTGGGAAATATCGGAGACAACAACTGCTACACGATCTTTTGTACTGTGTATGGGTTTAATTTTTAATTTGAACCATCTACCTTTATGCGTATCAAAAGGAGAAGGAAATTCCATATGATAAACCTTGTTATAGGTTAACGCCTTATTGATCAATGGTAATGTTTTTTCGGTCATTTCCGAAGGAAATAGATCTACAATATTTTTGTTCAAAAATTCCTCTGGTTCATAAAATAATAAATCCGGTTCGCTGGTCCAATAATTTTTGAAAACTCCTTCTTTGGTTACTTCAAATACAATATCATCGAGCGATGTTATTAGAAGTTGTAGTTCTTGTTTGCTATCTAGTAATTTTTTGTTTTCATTGACGAGTGGGGAAACATCCTGAATGCTGATGAGCATGTGGATATCAGGTCTATCTGGTATTAATTTAGAGCTAAAAGAAAGCCAGATCAACGTGTTATCTTCTGTTGTGATACCATAGATTATATCACGCTGTACCGCACCAGTCTCCAATGTCTTATTAAATGATAATTCATTGGGATGTATTGGATGTTGACCTTCTTTGCTGTAGAAGGTCAACGCCTCATGCAATTTTTTATGTGCTATTTTGTCAAAAGGTAATAAGGATTTAGCCTGATTATTTAAAGCCAAAATATGCCCTTCATAATCAAGCGCAACTAATCCTTCAAAACCTAAAGTTTCTAGAAATATGTTTTGTTTGTCCAATGCTTGATTGTGAAATTCCATTCGCAATTCTAGTTGAGAAAACCTGTTTTTCTAATGTTAATGCATGCAAATGTGCACATTTTCTTGAAATTTAATGGCAACACTACCTATTCACATGTATATTAATCGTCTGATATGCTATGCATAACCTAAATTTATTTAATTTTTTCTAACCAAATACTGTTAAGCCAAAGTTGTTGATTTCCAGTTGTCTGGAACGTAATTTTTTGTTTTCCTGGTTGATTAATACGAATTCTACCTATGGCAGTATTCACAAATTCATCGGTGTAATTATTCTCGTTCGGTTCTACTACCATTTTTCCATTTGGTGTTAGTTTTCCTGAAGCTGTTTCGTTCGTGGTGTGAACCTTAATTTCTATAGGATCTCTATTTGGATTATGTGCAGATACATCTATTTTATAAGTTCCTGCTTCAGGAAAATCTACCTCCCAGGCAATGGTTTCTCCAGCTGTTTGAATATGGTTAGGTTTTTTTCCGTCATAGCGAATTACTTTTAATTGTTCTCTGTTTTGTGCATTAGTACTATTTAAAGCAAAACCACCAAAAGTGGACTCAGCAACAATATCTTTATCCAGTTGCAATGGTTCATTGTAATGGATTACTATGGTAGATACATAGTTGTCTGTTTGCTTATTGGGAAGATACACATGCAGGATGCTGCCAATCTGTTCAAATTTTAAGTTCTGATGATCTGTCGTACCTTGAATGGATATCTGTAACGGTTTTGTTTTAATTCCTGAGATACGCAACACCCGATCCAATGGCCAATTAAACACCTGTGCATATACATTTGTTTTTGTTCCTGTAGTTTTGGTTGTCAGGTATCCCCAATCGTGCTGGTTAGCTCTTAGATCTAAACCAGTGGCTCCGTAAATACTTTCTCCATGTTTATTGAGCCATTTACCGATATCTTCCAGTCTTGTTACGCTTTCATAAGGTACTGTGCCGTCTGCACGAGGTCCAATATTTAAGGTAAATCCACCGTTTAAACTAACATTTGAAATCAGCGAATTGAAGATTTGACTGGTTGATTTCCATTCATTTTCTTGACCGTTGTAGCCCCACGAATGTGCAATGGTACCTGGTGTTTCCCACGGATGTTGAATGTATGAGGTTCCAAATTGATTATCGCCGAAGGTTTCAAAATCAATATTTTTTTCGTCGGTCGGTAGACCAAGTCTTGAATTGATCAGGCAATTGGGCTGTAAGGTATGAATAAGCTCCACAACCTGTTCAAGCTGTTCTTTTTTAATTATTGATTTTTGATATGGAATCCACATATCAAACCACATAAGTGCGATATCGCCATAGTTTGTTAAAAGTTCACGTAATTGAGGCATTACTTTTTCCTGCCAATACTGATTGTACTGGGTGTCTGTGACATGTCCTGTGAGTTCCTGATTATGATCCCAGGCATATGGGTGTTCCCAGTCAATCCAATGTGAATAATAAAAACCTAGCTTCATGTTATGTTTTTTACATGCAGCAGCTAATTCTTTTATGATATCCCGATTGCTACCACTTAATTTGCTGAGGCTATAGTTTCCAATTTTGGTATCCCAAATGGCTACACCGTCATGATGTTTAGTCGTCATGATAATGTATTTCATACCTGCTTTTTTAGCAAGCAATACCCATTCTTCTGGATTGATCTGATCCCATACGAAGCGCTTCGCTAACTCACCATATTCATCTTTAGATACCCGGTTTCGATAGCGGAGCCATTCTGCGTAATTGTTGATATAGCGTAGTTTTTCGCCTTTCCACAATCCTTCTGCACCACTGTATAGTCCCCAGTGTATAAACATCCCGAAGCGATCATGACTAAACCATTTGGTTTTAGGATTTTCCTGGGCAAAAACCGTGAATGTTAACGTTAATAATAAAGAAAAAGTAATTGAAATTCTTTTCACATTGTGTAGCATAAAGGTTGTAGTTCTTATGTCTTACTAATATAGTGAAAAAAATCTTACGTAGGGCTAGTGATAGATGATTTTGGCTACTGTTTTATCGGCATTTAGGAGTATAGATTTGCTTTTTTTGTTCCTTACTTCTTGTTTAATAGGATAATAACTATATGTAAATTTTACCTGAGGACATCATATATAAATTGAAAACGCACCGTTACACAAACGTAGGTTCCTCTCTTTTAATTTTTAGGGAGCAAACGAAGATCAGATGATTACCAGATTATGTCTTTTAACATTACTTGTTCAGTGTTTGTTCAGTGCTTGCTCAGTGATCACTCAGTGTAGACTGTATCAATAATGATTGATTACTGTCTAAAAATTGGTTAAAAAGTGGTATTAGTTATTATATAGTATTAGGATGTTCCTGTTCTAATGTTTATCTTGATTATCTATAAAACTAATCAGGTAATTAAGACAATCTTTTGTCATCCTAAATCGCTTTTAGCACATCAAATTCGTGGAACCGTATAGTGAGTTGTTCATCTTTATCCAAGAAGAGCTCCGGATCAAGTTATAAGTAGTCTTCCAAATGATTTTTTTCATTGAATTGAAATCCAACTAACCGTTTGAGAATTGCGGGTTCCATAGACATATTTCCGGACAATTGATCGGGATTGGATTGGAGTGCCCGATACACTTGCTTATTTAGCCTGTTGATCATCTGTGAGTCGTAAAGATTCTGGTGAATCTCTGTAAAGCCAAAGCTGAACTATGTAGCTGTAAAGTATAGATGTTATTGTAATTCATATCTTTTGTATAGATATTTTATACAAATAATTTTAAATTACCATATTTAATATATATTTGTATATTAAATCTATACTAATTATTTATTATTGAATCTCTAATTATGCAACTTAACACCCAATTATTGGTCGATCGATTGGTTCAGCGGATTGATTTAGATCGTATTTTTTTGTTTAATTTTCTCAATGATAGCGTCGAAAGTCCACATCTTTTATTAGTTGTTAATCCTATAAAGGGTATCTCTGTTCAAAGTATTGAACCTATTATCCGCCTCTGTATGGCCGATATGCCCGATATTCCATTCCATGTGATCTGGACAGGGGAGTGGAGTAATCAGTTGAAAAAAGGAAGCCTTTATTTTACGTATGCTTCTTTGCCTGCACACCTGCTTTATCAGGCAGACAGCAAAAAGAGCCCCATTTTAGGGGGTAAGCTCGTGATCAGTTTAATGGAAATGTCTCATGTAGACTATGCTAAAGGCAAAAATTTAGCCGATGAATTTATGTTCGCATGTTACAATTTTCAATCTAAAACGGATTATTTTCAAGCAACTGCCATGTTGCATCAGTTTATTGTGTTGCGGTTAAAAGGATTTCAAGCCATGGCGGGTGTAACGATTGGTAAAGCACAAAATCTGGAGCATATTCTTAAACTGATGCGGGGCACTTTACCTGGACTTTTTAAGATTTTTACTTATGATGCCCATAGTACACCTTTGTTGCGGTTATTGGATACTTGTCATAGTTATTTGAAGAAAAAGGATCGTCTCGATATTTTAGAAGAGGAATTTGAGTTTTTATTGTTGCAGTGTCAGGCATTTGGTAAAGCTCTGGATGATACGGTCGATTTTATGTGGAATGGGCTGGCTGTTTATCAAAAATATCGGGAAGATCGTGTCGTCAAAGTAGTTCAGGAAATAACAAGTGTAGAGAAAGTGTCAATTTCAGAGAGAAAAAAAAGTGATGAAAAGGATGTGGGACCTCATATCCTCGAAGATTTCTCAGGCTTTCCATGGCCACAAAAATATAAGGATGATGCTAATTTACTTCTTGATAAGTTGTATTCAGGCATTCATCCAGAACAGATCTTATTGGTCAACTATCAAACGGAAGGCTTATCACATGGTAATCCTTTTCAAGAGGGTGTTGATGAAGAGGAGAATGGTATCAAAGTTGAACTTTTTCTGGTGGTGCTTACTAAACGGAACTCACCATATACATTTCAGATTAGGAAAGTGGGTGATGTTCGCGCTTCGGTTGTATTTCTTGATTTGCCTTATGTGGAAAAGCAGTTGACTCTTGGAGGCCGGTTTGTGAGCATTGTCTGGCAGAAGTCTTGGATTTTGAGGCAAAAGTCCACTTTCAATTCTCAATTGGTACCTATGGTGATAAATTGGACTGCAAAATTTCAGAAAATTAAAATCATATCGGAAAACGCTGTTGTTGTCATGCGTAACCTATTATTAACGATGACAAACTCTCCTCTATTGATGGCAGACACCGCTTTGTTGCTATTGCGCGAATTGTACAGTATCGGTATACAGACCTATCTGCGATGTGCTGTCGGATATATTCCTAAAAATACTGATTTATTGGATCTCATGGAGTGGTCTGCTATTGCCAGTACCGATGTAATACAGGGTATTCTGAATGATAATGAACTCGATATGTTGATTCTTTCCATCATTTTAAAACCTCAGGAGATCTGGTGGAAAAGTGCGGCAATGGATATGGATGATCAGCATAAAAATTTAATCATAACGCGCGCTGGTGCTGTGGTTGAATTGTATGAACGACTGTTAAAAGCCGTCGTTCAATCTATAGAACAGCGTATTGAGAAACAAGCAAATGTAGAGACGATATGAGAAGTGATATGGTGATTAAGTGTTCCTATGCAGGAATGATGTACTCGAACGATTTTCAATTGTGGTATACTTATTTTAGCCGGAGACTAAAAATGGGTTGGAGTCCTCAGGATCTTTCTTTTTTATTAGGTAAGCCTGATCATGCTTATCTGGATTTTGAAAAACTATTTGAGGTTCCTAAATTTTTATTATCTGAATCTATTTTACTGGATCGCATTTATGCTTGTTCGGAAGTTGTTCCGATGGAATTTTATCGCGAACGATATGAAGCATCAACAGAGCGTATTGTTCGTGTTAAATTAGTAGAAGATGAAGTTAAATGGAATTACAAGATTGATATTCCATGGACTTTTCAGCGCGGAGAGCATTATCCCGTCCCTCCTTTGCTATCTTTGGAAGAGTGGAAACCTGAGATTAATGTGCTTATGGAATCGGATGCGATGATTCATGTGCGCTCTAGATTGGAAGCTTTGTTGGCGGGAAGTGGATTTGAGGGCGGAAAATCTTCATGGGAATTATTTCAAAAGGTACGATTTAATGGGTCTTCTAAATTTATTATCTATCCGAGACACTTGAAAAACTGTTTATATCAAATGATTCAGAAGGGCAAAATAGTTGTTCGCAATGTGGATGATCGTTATTCTTTTAGTACTGTGAGTTAATTATCTGTGGTTTTTGCCAGATATTTTAATAGTATGTTATGTTTACGTAAAGCTGTAGCACTCCTTTACTTATTTGCGTTATCTTTATACTAACAATATATAAACTATGACAAAAAAAATTTTTTATGGTGTTGCTGTTCTGGCTTTAATTAGTAGCTGTGGGAAAGATAGTGGTACACCAGATCCTGACTTTTCGAAAAATGTTGAAGAGAAATTAGTTGGTTATGTTTGGCGGCCTATCATTAGTGAGACGGCAGAAAAGGATAATATTACCAATTACAAGCCTGATGACTGTGAAATGGATAATGGTTACCGTTTTGTATTTCAGGAAAAGTCAAATCAATTAGATCTGGATAAGGGGATGAAGGTCTGTAATTCTGGGGAAATCAACTTTGAAGATATATTTTCGAAAGCCAAAAATAGTTCCAATTTTACTTTTAATAAGGAAACAGGTACAATTAAATTTAAAGATCAGGATCAGTACTCGTCTTATTTAGTGGTAGTTAATGGAGATAAATTGGTGTTAACTTATCAGAATAATAATCCTGTTGCCAATGTTATTCCTATGAAATATTATTTTAAAGGGGTGAAAAAGTAATTCATTTTATATTTGTTGATTTTAAGATAGCGTTCAATGGATCGCGTAATTATCCTTATACTAACGATTAAAAATTATGATTAGAAAAATATATTGTAGCATTGCTATTTTGACTTTATTTAGCAGTTGTGGTAAAGATAGTGGTACGCCGGATCCAGACTTTTCGAAAGATATTCAAGTTCGTTTGGGGGCATATGTGTGGCATCCTATTGTAGGGAACGTGAAGGAAACCGGTTATGATCTAGATGACTGCGAAATGGATAACAGTTACCGTTTTGTATTTCAGGAAAAGTCAAATCAATTGAATTTGGATAAAGGAGTGAAGATCTGTGAGGCGAATAAAGGAGCTTTTGAAAAGTTTACTTTTAAGGATAAAAATAATATAAGCTTTACTTTTAATAAAGAGAACGGAGCAATTAAATTTGAAAATCAGGATAAGTATTCTTCTTACGCGGTTGCGATAAATGGTGATAAGTTGGTGTTAACGAGTCAGAATAATAATCCTGCGGCTTTTGTTGCTCCCGTGAAATATTATTTTAAAGGGGTGAAAGCTCCATAATTTCGTAGATGTTGATTGCGAGGTTTATAGTGTGCTTGTTTTTTTAAAAATTATTAAGAACAACAAAGGGCTCCAAATCTTCTGAGAGTCAGCGTTTATTTATCGTATTTGGACCATGTTTTTTCTTTGCAACAGGTTTATACACTCCATAAAAAAGGACGATCAGAATCGTCCTTTTTTATGGAGTGTATTTTTAGTGTTATTATCATGGTGAATTGCTGATTATTAATGCTAAAACGTTAATTTAGTGTTTTACAAACCGACCAATGGTCTTTTTTATATATTCTTAAATGAAACTTAGCAGTATATTTTTTAGCGGAATGATTTTTCTAGCCATTCCAAGCTTACAGGCACAACAGGCACCCTATAAAAACAGTAAAACTCCTACCGAAAAAAGGGTTCAGGATTTATTGGGAAGAATGACAAAGGAGGAAAAAGTTGGTCAATTGTCGAAATTGTTGGGTTGGGAGATGTATGAGAAGGGTGCCAAAGGTGTTGGTGTAAGTGCTAAACTGAAAAAAGCGGTTCAGGATCAACATATTGGATTGCTCTGGGCAACCTTGCGCGCTGACCCCTGGACTCAAAAAACATTATTAAACGGTTTGAGTCCAGTAGAAGCGGCACGAGCTACAAATGCGATTCAACGCTATATGTTGGATAGTACCCGTTTAGGTATTCCTTTGTTGTTATCTGAAGAGGCTCCGCATGGTCATATGGCTATCGGTGCTACTGTTTTTCCTACAGCAATTGGTCAAGCAAGTACTTGGAATCCAGTTTTAATTGAACAGATGGCGGCTACGATTGCAAAGGAAACTTACGCTGTAGGTGGAAAAAATGGTTATGGTCCTGTATTGGATCTAGCACGTGATCCACGGTGGTCACGAACAGAAGAGACTTATGGTGAAGATGCGTACTTAATAGGGCAGATGGGAAGGGCGATGGTGAAGGGCTTCCAAGGCGATGTCATTGGGAAAGAAGATAAAATAATTGGTACACTTAAACACTTTGTTGCCTACGCTGTTCCTGAAGGAGGTCATAATGGTGAAGGTGTTTCTGTCGGTGAAAGAGCAATGCGTCACCATTATCTGTATCCTTTTGAACAAGCTGTTCGCGCAGGAGCAGGTTCTGTGATGACGGCTTATAACAGTATTGATGGTATTCCTTGCTCTGCAAATCCCTGGCTACTGAAAGATGTATTGCGTAAAGATTGGGGATTTAACGGTTTTGTTGTATCCGATTTATTAAGTATTTCTGGATTAAACGGAGGACACGCCACAGCTTCTACTGCAGCAGAGGGAGCTTCACAAAGTATACATGCCGGTCTTGATGTAGATTTGAGCGGTACAGGATATGGTGCTAATTTATTGGAGGCGGTCAATAGTGGTCTTGTAGAAACTTCAGTTCTTGATACTGCTGTGGCACGTGTACTGCGTATGAAATTTAAACTGGGTTTATTTGACCGTCCTTTTGTGGATGAAAAACTGGTTGCAAAAAAGGTTGCTACTGTTGAAAATGTGACTATAGCACGTAAAGTAGCTCAGGAGTCTATCGTATTGCTTAAAAATGAAGGAGATTTATTGCCTCTGAAGAAAACGGTTAAACGTATTGCAGTTGTTGGTCCTAATGCAGATAATGCGTATAATCAACTGGGAGATTATACTGCACCACAGGCCGATGGTAAAGTGAAAACGGTACTGGCTGGTATTCGTGCTGCGGTAGGTAAAGGTACACAGATTGATTATGTGAAGGGCTGTGCTATTCGTGATACTTTAAATAGTAATATCCAAGATGCGGTTGCCGCAGCAAAATTGTCGGATGTGGTTGTCGTGGTATTAGGAGGTTCTAGTGCGCGTGATTTTAAAACAACTTATCAAGCTACGGGTGCCGCCAATGTGGATATCAACGCTGTCAGTGATATGGAAAGTGGCGAGGGGTTTGACCGCGTCTCTTTGGATATGATGGGGCATCAGTTGCAATTATTGCAAGCTTTGGAGAAAACAGGTAAACCTATTGTTCTTGTAACAATTATGGGAAGACCTCTGAATCTGAATTGGGCGGCCGCACATATCCCAGCTATTGTTAATGCCTGGTACCCTGGGCAGGAGGGTGGACTTGCGATAGCTGACGTTCTTTTCGGAGATTATAATCCTGCTGGACGTATGCCTATTTCAGTACCTCGTTCTGTAGGACAGTTACCCGTTCATTATAACCATAACAAACCCAAGCATCATGATTATGTAGAAATGTCTGCAAAGCCTTTATATGCTTTTGGTCATGGTTTGAGCTACAGTAAATTTGAATATGCTAATCTTGTTGTTGATGTGAAGGAAAGTGCAGACGATTTTGTTTGTACGGTTGCTTTTGATGTGGAAAACAAAGGACTGTTAAACGGTGATGAGGTGGCTCAGCTTTATGTTGTGGATGAGGTTAGTTCAGTAGTTACAGCTATCAAACAATTGAAACGATTTGAACGTAAGTCTATTGGGGCTGGTAAGCGTGAAAGGGTCACTTTTCAATTGACGAAGGAGGATCTGAAGCTTTGGGCTGTGGATAACCGGTGGAAAACTGAGAAGGGAAATTTTAAATTACTGATCGGTGCGGGATCTGATGATGTGCGACTGGAAGGTACATTGGAATTGAAGAACGATTATTTGTAGGAAAAATAATACACTCGGAAAGTATACTATACTTGCATCTTTAATGATCCTACTCGTTTAGGATGTAAAATAAAATTGGGGCTGTCTATTATTGACAGCCCCAATTTTATTTTAATACAATGTGTTTAATATTCTTTCTATTCCAGGTATAGGTAATATGTATCAAACCATCATCATCTTGTATTATTGTCGGGTAGGAGTATTCATCCCCCTTTTTACCATCTTCTAAGATCAATGCATCTTTCCAATTCAGACCGTCTTTAGATAATGCCACGCATAGTTTCGTACGTCCTTCCCACCAATCTTTTCCGGCAAGATCGGGATTATAAACGATCATAAATTTTCCATTGTTTAGACGTATTGCGTCTGTTGCCGCATTTGGATTAAGCAGATTTGTAGCTTGCCAAGGTTGCCAAGTCTTTCCGTTATCGTTGGAAAAGGAGCTCATGACTTTATTCTCTTTACTGCGACACAGGACTTGAATTTTTCCATCTGCATGTTGTACAACACTCGGTTGGATCACCTGAATGGGGCTATCATGGTTAATGTTAACAATTGACCATGTGTTACCTCTATCTGTGCTGATCTCTAAATGAGCTTTCCAAATTTCTTCTTTTGACTCGGTGCTTGAAGGGGAAAGGATAGTACCGTTTTTTAGGGTGATGGGTTTGTTTTTGATGGGACCTAAAATGTTTTGGGGTAATGCTTTCGCTGTTGACCAGGTATTGCCTTTATCTAGCGAATATTTGTAATAACCTTTCCATTCTCGAGGATTAGGTCCTATTTTATAATAAAGATATAGGCTGTCCGATGCTGGATGTTGATAAAATACAGGGTTCCATGTTGGATAGCGTTTGTCTCCAAGGACTCCATCGGCAACTTGCACAGGGGTCTGCCATTTGCCATTAATATAATGTGAAGTCCAGATCACAACATCGGGATTGGATTCATGTGTACCTCCAAACCAGGCGGCAATTAGGCTATCTTTTCCAATTTGTTCGATGGTAGAGGCGTGGCACTGTTTGAAAGGTACCTGACCTTCGTTAAAAATCTGAGTTGATGTTAATAGTGCTGGTCTATAATTATTGCAAGAAGAAAGGATAGTTAGTATGATTATAGAAAAGAAGAATAGTTTGTTCATATAAGTTTATTTGGTTCTCCACATTTTCATCTATCAAACGAAAAGTAAGACTTTTTTTTGTTTTAGTTCTTTAAAGCTTTAATATCTGATATATTGATTCCGGTAAAGCAATCGTCCTGACAATTTCCTATGACATAACCGCACGATGAGATCATCCCATTATTTTTCGTTTCAAAAAATATCTTTTTCTTTTCTTGTGCTATAAGCCATTCACCTTTTGCCTTGGTATAAACGTCATCGAGTGTCATAATTTCAGTTGCTCCTAATCCATTATATTTTCCTAATTCTTTTTCAGATTCTGACCAGCTGAGGTATTCTTTTAATGTAATCTTCTTATCCTTGAGGTATGTTTTGAATGCTTCCGTTATATTTGCTTCAATTGCTTCAATTTTCTCATCTGTCCAGCCCGTAGCCGGCGAGATAAATTGATTACCAAACCGCTGAATGAGATGCTCTCGTTTTGTTACTTTTCCATTGATGACTGATATTGTTGTTGTGGCACTTTGTGTCATTAATGAGGTGTTTGTTTGGTATTGATAGGAGTTATAGCTTTCTTTTTTGAATTCTTTAAACTTATCAAAGCTCTCTTCAAATTGATTTGAGTATTCAAGGTCGCTATTTTTACACGAAAATACAGACAGAATCAATAATAAAGATAAGGTATAAATGATCTTTTTCATATATAAGTATATTTATTGGTTGAAAAGATAACGAAGTTTGACGAAATATTGCTACAAAACAAAGGAAGCCACTTATGTGGCTTCCTTTTTTAAGATAATTTAATTTTAATTAACGTCCCAGAAAAGTTTGGTGTTGACATTATCCTGTGCTTTTACTGCTTCATAATTTGTCGCATTGTAAGTAACCTCTGTTGATGGCAAATTCCATTTTAAAGGTGGAGTTTTTTGTAAATCTGAACTTTCAACTCTAAAAGTAAATTTTGGATAATCTAACCTTTTAACTTCTGCCCAAGATTGTAATGGTTGCAGGATATTAAAATGCAACCATCTCTGTGTTGCGATCAACTGTAGATTATTTGTTCCCCATCCTATTTTAGCAATGTAAGCATCAATTTGTTCATTTGTTGGTGCGACAGGAGCTGCCAAAGTATTGTCATTACTTAAGGTTCTAATTGATTTATAGAATTCAATAGACTCTTTTATTCCATTTTCAAAACTAGTCTTAGCTTCTGCATTTTTACTGTTTTTCGTATAATATTCAGCGAGTAAAAAATTAACTTCTGACGCAGTAATTAGAACTCCTGGAAAATTTTGATTTCTTGAGAACGTAGATCTATTGTAAATCGCAATTGTACTCGGGGTTGCCGGTGTTCCTGTTATGAGAGCCGTTTGTTGAGCTTGTGGTAATGATTGATCTAAACCAATAAATTTACCTACTGCTCCTGCCCCAGGTTCAAAAATAAAAGGAAGTCTTGGATCACTATTTGACACCATATTATCAATCATAACTTTACTTGAAATATTGGCATTCCAACTTTCTAATGCATCACGTAGTCCTCTAGAATTGATATCGCTTGCATTGTTAAAGATATCTATTTGAATGTTCTCAGCATTGGTTTTAACGAGAGGAGATGTTGTTTGATTAGAAATAATTTCACCTAACTCTTGATTTGCTCTCGCACTAAATGAGCTAGATGAACTTACTCTTGTTAGCATTCTTAATCTTAGAGAATTGCAGTATTTTTTCCAGAGGTTTAGATCCCCTGAATTAATCAAATCCTGAGTTTTAAATGAAGCCGTAACACTTGATGGTATTGTTAATTTATTTAAATCTGCGCTGATTAATTTTAAATCATCTAGCATCTTTGTATAGATCTCTTCACCAGTTTCATATCTAGCATAAGATTTAGTGTAATCTCCCCCATTTGTACTTAGCATTCCCGCCTCTGACCATGGAATACTTCCATGTAAATCTACTACTTGCTGAGTTTGGTCATAAAAGAATATTTTGGCAGTTAAATAAAATACTTTTTTTGATTCCTTTTCATCTGTTGGTAGCGAATTGTAAATTTTTTCTAGTTCTCTAAACTGAGCTAATCCTGCATAAAAAGTATTCCACCTGTCTTGGATAGAAGCTCCTCCAGGGGCTAATTGATTTGTTTCGTTTGCCCAGCCAGTTGCTTGAACATTTCTAATTGCTGTTGATCTTAAAATAACAAAGTAGTTCCAGTAGCTTGGGACAACTAACTCTCTAAAAGAGTAGGTTATGCCAGTATATTGTTTTTCAACAGTACTGCTACTCAATTTGCCCGGGTCTTTGAAATTGTCTGCAAAGTCTGATTTCTTGCAGGAAGTTATTGAAGTAATGCCAGTTGTACATAGACAAGCTAACATAAAATATTTAGTAAATTTCATAATATTAAAAACTTGCACGTAACATTAAACCATAAGTTCTAGTCGCTGGCGATGTTCCAGCATTAGTAATTTGTGTTGTCCAGTGAGATCCACCTGTCATTTGCTCAGGATCTAAGTGTTTTGAAGTACGGTAGATAAAAAATAGATTTCTTCCAAACGCTGAAAGTGTTAGATTCTTAGCTTTAAGTTTCTGAGCTATCTGACTAGGTAATTTGTAAGCTAAGGACAATTCACGCATTTTAATGTAATTATTCTTTTGAACATATAATTCATATCTTGAGATTGAACTGTATTGAGGACCTCCCCAATTGTAGGTGGAGTTAAAATAAGTGGCCTGTGAAATAATGTTATTGTTAGGGGAGCCATCATTTAAAACACCATTAATTAACATTCCATCATGATAAACTGTTTCTCCATTAGGACCAGAATTAGAATTTGTTGCTATACCTTGATTACCTACCATATAGTAACTTAATCCTCCGTGCTCGGCATCCATATTTTGAAGTGTCTCTTCTAATAACCCTCTACTCATCATCCAATTGATTCCTGTTGGCATAATATGTCCTCCCCATCTAAAATCGATCAGAGCTTCCATCGTAATGTTTTTATAGCTGAATGAATTGATAAATCCACCAGTTAATTTAGGCATAGCATTTCCTACTTTCTTCCAATTAGAATTATCTAATGCATACATTCCATTTGCAGCGACTATTTGTTCCCCCTTTTCATTCTGAAGAACCGGTCTTACGTAAATGTCGCCAATTCCTCCCCCAACTTGTGAGATAATCTTCGCTGCATCACCATCAATATATCGATGTTCAAGTACGGTCGCATCATTAGAAAGTTTTTCAACTTTATTTTTATTAAAAGCAAAATTTAATGTAGAATTCCATCTAAAATTCTCATTCTGGATCGGTGTTCCATTGATTGCAAATTCCCATCCTTGATTTCTTAAAGTACCAACATTGGCTAAAATAGTACTTGCTCCGCTTGACATTGGTAATGATAGATCTAAAATCTGATCACGAATTTGTCCATTATAATAGGTAACGTCAAATCCTAATCTGTTATTAAGTAATTTAGTTTCTAAACCAAATTCTATTTCGTGTTTCGTCTCAGGTTTGATTCCTTCGTTACCAAAAGCTGAGGTTGGTATAGTGGTATAGATTACAGCATTGCCACTGCCTTGGTTACCAAGGGTCGATTGATTTAAGACAATTGCACTTTTAAAGATATCGGGATAATTACCTACAATTCCCCAAGATCCTCTCAATTTCGCATAATTAATGTATTCAGGTAACTTAAATGCTTCAGAAAGAATTAAACTTGAATTCACAGAAGGGTAATAAAGCGTGTTATTATCAGGATGCATCATTGAAATTCGTTCTCTTCTTAGTGTTCCTTCAACGAACCAATAGTCTTTATAATTAAAGTTTAATGTTCCGAAAAATGCATCTCTTAAAGAGGTGAGTCTAGGAATTGGTAGTGCTTTTGCTTGATTTACGGATGCATTTATATCATACCAATTTCTTACACTAAGTCCACCATCAGTAGTACTAATTTGAGTAATATTTTGAGATTTTGTAGCTGTATATCCAAGAATTGCACCGATTTTTACATCAGTAGTAATTTGCTTACTATAATTTGCTAATAAATCTGTGTAATAAATATTTGCATTCTGATTCTTTAATTCAAATCCCGATTCTGTATCATTGCCGAAAGCAAGCGGAAATCTATTTGGACGCATATCTTCGAAACGCGTGTTGGTTATATCAGCTGAGAATCTTGCTCTAACAGAGAGGTCATCGATGATTTGCCATGTATTTGTAAACGATCCGATTAAACGGTTAGAGTATTCTTCATTTCTTCTTGCTTTTACATTCCAAAAATAATCCAATACATCCGCTTTGTATCCATTATATCTTATATTTTCACCAGGAGTTAGACTCTGTTCATCGTTAAGTACATATTTATATCCTAAGCTGGTTTGGTATTTGTTTAAGTACCAGTCAGGATTATCAAATGTAGAGATCATTCCTGTAAAGTTGTTAATCAAACGGTCTGTCATAAAGGGTCTATTATGAGTGTGCTGATTAATATAATTTACAACAACATCTGTAGTTAGCTTATTCCAAAGTTTGAAACTGGTATTTAAATTGGCTATGTTTTTCTTATTATAAGAATCTATAGCTGTCATTTGATTATCCTGGCGAGTTATTGAAAACCGTGTATTGGAATTTTCAGTTGTGTGCCCTAAAGCAAGATTAAATGTCGTATTATTTGGGTTGTTAAAAAGTTTACCATAAGCGTTTTGAGCCTCATATGGACGTACAACTCCATCCCAGGATATAATATCTTTACCGTCAAATTTTGGCCCAAAGTTTACAGTTGCTGGTAAAACTCCTCTAGTAACCCCGTTGATTGCTCTATCTGCAGTGTAATAGAAGAATTTATCTTCAGCTTGTCCACCATTGGCATATGCTAATGAGTATCCAGGTCCTCGTACATCCTGGAATTTTGGTAGATAAGCAATTTGATCATGCGTAAACGTTGCATTGAAATCAATCGAGAAGCCTTTTCCTCCTTTTCCTGATTTGGTGGTGACTAAAACAACACCGTTCATAGCTTCCGAACCATAAAGGGCTGCTGCTGATGCTCCTTTTAAAATGGTGATGTTCTCAATGTCTTCTGGGTTTAAATCTTCAAGACCGTTACCGCGAGATCTTTGATCCCCCCAGTAATCGGAGTTATTGAAACTTGTTTGGCGCATTGGAACTCCATCAATGATGACTAAAGGTTGAGAAGTTAAAGATATAGAATTGGTACCGCGTATATTGATGTTGATCCCAGAAGTTGCACCACCTGGCGATGCTGTAATACGGACTCCAGGTGCTTTACCATATAAAGCTCCAGCAAAGTTAGGACTTCCTGTTTTCGTAAGCTCTTCTGCCCCTACCACACTCATGGCATAACCCAGCTCTTTTGGAGCTCTTTTTATACCCATCGCGGTTACGACAACTTCATCTAATGCTGAAGCATCTTCTATTAAAGTAGCATTAATCAATTTGGTTGAACCCACTACAATTTCTGTTGATTTGTAGCCAATATTGGAAAAACGTAAAGTTTCGCCTTGTGCTGCTTGAATCGTAAAACTACCATTAGCGTCAGTCTGCGTCGCACGTGGTGTACCCTTTACGGAAACGGTTACGCCTGAGACTGCTCCTTTTGCATCTGTTACTCTCCCGGTAATAGATTGCTGTGCGAAGAGGGAGGATGCACTAAATAAGGTGCATAATGCCAATCCCGCACTTTTTTTGTAAAAATAACTCATAACGAAAGGTTTATAAGTGTGATTAGTTTGTGTGAAAAAGTGTTTGTATAAAGTTGTCTATTATAAAGGCAGAAGTTCCTAGACTTTGTGCCTGTTTATTGGTATCTGATATTTTAAGTTGTGTGGCTTGCGCTAATCGTGGAATACAAAATTCGTTGATTGCTGTTTGGATCTGAGGCATTAAAATGGTTCCTGCTCGAGCTCCTCTGCCACTAATGATAATAGCTTCAGGATTGAGGATATGAATTAATGTCGCTATTCCTTTTCCTAGCATATAACCTATTTTTCCGAGATTAGCGACAGCTAATTGATCGCCATTTAGCGCACTTTCTAATAATGCATCACCCTGAGCTAACAGATTATTGTGCTGATCACTTTCTAAGCTTGATTTTTCTCCAGCATTAATTGCTGTCTGCACGTTTTTTACTGCCGCGGTAAGAGACGCTTCTACTTCAAGACAGCCTTTTTTTCCGCAGGAGCATAATTCGTTACTGTCACTGAGTGGAATATGACTGAACTCACCGGCGTAACCGCTTGATCCTTTGAATATTTGGTCGTTCACGATCATACCCAAACCCACACCCCAGTTGAGATTAATGACTAAAGAACTTTTTATATTTTTAGCAGCACCAAATTTTTGTTCTGAAAAAGCAATACAGGTGGAGTCATTCTCAATGATGGTTGGTATGTTAAAATGATCGGATATGTGCTTTTTAATATGATATAGCTTTGATTGTTTATCATATGAATCATTTATACCTTTCTCTGTATCGACGAAGCCAGGCATACTAATACCTATACCTAAGAAATCGGTAATAGGAATTTTTGATTCAACAATGATGGCTTCTGTTAGACTGATAATTGTCTCTAAAGCTTTATTGCTATTTTTTAGAGGATTATAGTTGTCGACATTTTCTGCAATCACGTTATTTTCCAGATCAAATATGTAAATGGAAGTGTAGAATTGGTCTAGTGCGATAACTAAGGTATAGGTGTTTAAATTGTTATTTATTTTAAATTGGATAGCTCTTCTACCACCAGTAGAAGCTGCGAGGTCATTACCTTCAATTAAATTCATTTCCAGTAATGAATTTACTGATTTTGTAATAAGTGGAATACTCTTATTAAATGTCTTACTCAACTGCGCAATCGATTGCAGTTTTTGAAAGTATATTGCTTTTATAATCTGGTTATTCATAATTGGATTGGTTTTCCGTAATAGTAAAGTTACAGTAATATTATTAAGATGCAAATACTTTTTGCTTTTTTTTAATAAGTAAATTTTCTTAATAAGGGGAATTAATATGATTTCAGTCTAGTGAAGAGATTTAGGTTAAGATTTCGATATTTTGTGGGGGAATAGAAGAAGAAATTAAAATTTTCAGGAACTTTTTTATTTTAAGCTATTTTTTGAAAAAAGATATAAGTTTCGAACAATTGTAACAGGATTCGGAGAGAAGGGCAAAAAAAAACCTACTGCAGGATCAGATGCAGTAGGTTTTATGTAGTTATTTATTGTTAAACCTTATTTCGATTTTAATTGAATAACGGTAGCATAATTTAATTTTGTGCTTGGGTTCTTAACAATAATTTTATTTTCCTTTTGTGTCCATTTCAATTTTCCTTTGTGGCCTAAGATACTCATGTCTTTAATTTTGAAATTATCTGGAACATTGAATGTAAACTCAGTTGGTTGTTGATAGCTGTCGCCTTCTACAATATGGAAAACATTGACAGTCTTACTATCCTTACTTCTGGTATAGTAATAATCTCCTTCGTGATAGGGAGCAACTGGACGGGTAGCATATACTGCGCCTTGGTTGATCTGTATCCACGAAGCTAATTCTTTTAATCTGTCATAGGCAGCTTGGTCGTAGTCCCCATTTGGTCCAGGCGCGATGTTCATTAAATAATTGCCTCCTCGTGCGATAATTTTGATCAACGTTTCTACAATTTTTTTAGTGGGCTTGTACTGATCATTAGGAACATAACTAAAAGAGTTACCCATGGTGATACAACTTTCCCACGGGATATCTAATGTGTGTTCTGGGATGGCCTGTTCCGGCGTGACATAGTTTTCCCACTTCCCCGGTACAGTACGGTCGACGACAATGATGCCCGGTTGGTTCTTCCGCGCCATATTACCGATACGGTCCATATCAATATCTTGTTCTACCTTAATGGTTCGTTGCCAGTCAACAGATTGGTCAATGGTTTTGAACGGTCTTACCCAACCACCATCTAGCCATAAAATATCCACTTTTCCATATTCAGAGGTCAATTCGTTCAATTGGTTATAGGTATAGTTTTTAAACTTCTCCCATCTTTCAGGATGTTTTTGCGGATCGTAATTCACGTTACGGTCTTTAGGCGGAAAATAGTTCCACCAATAAAAATCGGTATGCCAATCAGGTTTAGAAAAATAAGCACCTATTTTAAAGCCGTCGCTTCTAAAGGAGTTGAAAATTTCTTTTGTAATATTAGCTTTTGGATTCTTTGAAAATGGTGTATTGGGTGAGGTAACTTTGTAGTCAGACTCTTTCGTGTCAAACATGGCAAATCCATCATGGTGTTTTGTTGTAAATACAACATATTTCATACCAGCTGCTTTTGTAGCATCTGCCCATTTTTTAGGATCGAAATCTGTTGGGTTGAATGTTTTTTGTAAATTTTCATAATTCTTTACATAATCAAAATAGTTTTTTCCGTGCTCTGGTTTACGCTGTGTCCAACCTTCATCTTCCGGACATAAGCTCCAGCTTTCGACAATACCCCATTGACTGTACGTGCCCCAGTGCATAAAAAGTCCGAATTTCATGTCCTGCCACTGTTCTAGATTTTCAATAACTAACGGGTCTGTTGGTTTTTGATAACCAGAAGATACATTGTGCGCTTGTCCAAATGCTACTGTAGCTGTTGTCGCTATTAGAGCAGTTGATATAATTGTTTTTAATGTTAGCATGTATAAATATAGTTAAAATGATAAAAAGAAAGCCGCCATTTGGCAGCTTTCAATAGGTATGTTGTGGGTTTAATTAATTTACATCCCAGAAGATTTTGGTATCACGCGTATCTTTTGAACGAACAGCATCGTAATTCTCCGAGTTAACAGAGATCTCTCCGGTAGGATATAAGAATCTTAATGGTAGAGTCGAATAATTCGCTGCCCCGGCTGTTAATATCGTGATTTTTGGGTAGCCAGTTCTTCTGTATTCAGACCATGCATGTTGTGCTTGTAAGAATCCGTAATGCAGCCATTTTTGAGTTAAAATCAGTTCTAATTTTTGTGTTGAATTTCCACTATATTTTGCTGTTGAATTGTCAACGAAATTAGTGATTACGGCATCGGTAGGCTTTGTTTCTGTTTTTAAGCCAGACGTATTTAAATTATTAAGATAATAATAGAAAGTAACGGATTGCTTAAGTGCTAGATCATAAGCGGCTTTCGCATCTGTGTCATTTCCCCATCTTAAAAACGCCTCAGCTTTAGCAAAGTTTGTCTCAGATGCTGTTGCAACTATACCTGGCAGTTTTGCGTTATCAAAGAATGTTGCTGAATCCAGCACTGCATATTTTTGATAATTTGTTAATATGTCATTTTCAGTGAAGGTTATCGGCATGGCATTATATTCCTTATTGGGAGTAAATATACCATCTTTTGTCACACCGAATTTATCATAAAATACAGGGATACGCGGGTCATCAGCAGGTTTCATTATTTTATTTAGCATGTAATCTGTAGCATATTGATTATTACCCTCTGTTAATGCTTCACGTAATGTTCCTGTGTATGTTGTTAATGGTTGGAGCAAAATATCTGTACTACCAGGAACGTAGTTTGCATTACCAGAACCGTCAACTAGCGGGTATGTGCCTGGATCATTCAACATTTCTAAAACTTCTGTTTTAGCTTTACTTTCGTCTACATTTGAAATTCGCATTAATAAGCGTAAACGTAAAGAGTTGGTATACCGTCTCCATTTATTAAGACTACCGGCATTTAAAATATCAAACTTTGAAAAATCTCCGGTCGTTGCCGCTTTGCTAAAATAAGTGTTAATTTCTTTCAGATCGTCTATAAAAGAATAATACAGTTCTTTTTGATCATCGAATTTTGCTTTTTTTGCAATACTTGTTAAAGGTAGACTCCCAGCTTCTGAAAATGGAATATCACCATAATTGTCAATCAGCTTTGATGCTTCATCGTACATAACAACTTTGCCTGCTTGAAGGAAAATTTCTTCTTTCACTTGATTTTCTTGGCTTAATTCTGCATACGCAGCTTCCATCTTTCGATAGACACCTAATACGCCTGGAGCATAGAAATCTGTCCAGTAGCCATAGGAATAACTGTCATTTGGCTGGTACATCGTATTGTTCGGTATAAAAGACGATGTTTGGCTGTATATTGTTTGATTGGATAGAATAAATGTTCTGTAATGCCAATAGGATGGGCGAACTCTATCGTTGTTTAACAAATCTGCAAAAAAGCCAGGTATACTAGCCTCAGTGGTTTGATCGGGATTGTTAAACGCATCTTCCAATTGTGATTTACATCCTGTAAACCCAAGGGTAGATAGCGTTAAAAATAATAGGATATAAAATGATTTATTCATGATTAATTACGATTAAAAATTAGCATTCAATGAAAACCCGAAACTTCTAGTAGCAGCATTAGAACCCACATCTACACCTTGGGACCACCATTGATTTCCAACAGGTGATTCTGGATCAAGATTTTTTAGTGTTCTGTAGAAATAAAATAGATTTCTACCCATTAACGATACTCTAACGTTGTTTAATTTGAGTTTTTGTGTTACAGAAGATGGAATTCGGAAACCAACTGAGAGTTCCCGCATTTTTACAAACGAATTATCATATACTGCTCCTTTCTCAGTCCATGAATCCGCTCCCCAAGCGAAGGTATTCATGTAATAGTCAGCGGCGCTTAGGTGTACATCATTTTTCTCACCAGTATTCTGATTTACACCATCCAAAGTAACACCAGTTTCTCTGTATTCCAAGGTGTTTTCATAAGCACCGGTTCCCATGGCATATTTCTGATTTTCAGAAACCATTTTACCCCCTAATCTATAATCGACGGTGAAATCTAATGACCAATTTTTATAGTTGAATGTATTAGTCATACCACCTATTGCCTTTGGTAATATATTTCCTACATATTTATACTTTGTTTTATCAATAACATAGTAACCTTCATCAGAAATTAGATTATTCCCCTGATCATCTTTAGCAATATCGTAGGCATAAATATTGCCTAATTTTTTACCTACTTCGGCAACTACTTTTAAGGAGTTCTCATCTGCGCTGTAGAACGTTAGCATATCGCCGCCACTATTTAATTTATCCACCATAGTTCTATTGAAGGAATAGTTTAGACGGGTATTCCAACTGAAATTTTCACGCTGGATAGGAGTTGCTGTTAATGAAACTTCTAGACCATTATTTGAGATACGACCTACATTCGTCCATTGAGAAGTTGCTCCTGATGATGCTTCTGTTGTTAGATTTAGAATTTGATCGTCGATGTAATTATCATAATAGCTGATATCTAAACCTAATCTGTTTTTTAAAAATTTAAGTTCTAATCCATACTCCCATTCGTATTTCATTTCAGGCATAAGTCCCAAATTTCCATAGCTACCATTATATGTCAAAGAAGGTACAGATCCATTAATTGTAGCTATTGCATTTTGACTATTTGCGACATTTGCAACATATATTCCGGCATCGTTTCCGACAATACCGTAGGACACACGTAATTTTCCAAAATTGAAATTTTGAGACTTCCAGCCTAGAGCATCACTAAAAATAAAACTTCCGCTTACAGAACCATATTTGTAGTTGTTGTTGCCGGGAGGCATGGTGGAAGAATACTCGGAGCGATAAGTACCGTCTAAATAAGCAAATCCTTTATAACCAATATTGGCCATTCCGAAATATGCATATTTTATTTTTTTCTTACGCTCATTCCCTGTCGTCGCTGGTGCATAGCTATTGCTGATACTAAACCAATTTTCTTTCACAAGCCCACTTTGTGTAGTAGACGATTGGTCATCATAATTTTCTTCTCTAGATTGAAAACCTGCACTTACACTGTAATCCCAATCACTGTTTATTTTGTTAGCATAAGTCGCTAATACATCGCCATACAATATTGAGTACAATCCTTTTGAAGTGCTGAATCCACCGGAACTATTCGTTGTTGAATTATAGCGTGTTGCATGCTCGTTGTATTGTTTATTTGTGATGGCAGCCGAAGTAAAATCATTACCTATACGGCCTCTTAATTTTAGGTGATTCACGACATCCCAATTTAAGGTGGCACTTGTTAACAAGCGATTTTCTGTTTCGTCGTAGCTATTTTTATATTGAGACCAGAAATAATCCAACAAATTATATGGTCGAATGGCATATTTGAAATCCTCATCACGACCAGTAGTAGCTGCTGAATATTTATAGCCATCCGAAGTTTGATATTTTTCTTTTAGAACAGACATGTCTTCTGTACGACTAAAGAAACCTCCAAAAGATCCGAGAACTTGTCCTAGTAATTGCGATCGATTATGAGTTTCTGTATTTGTATAGTTTGCAACGAGATCTAATGACAATTTTTCGTGCATTTTTACTGTACTATTTAGATTGAAGGTATTTCTACTTTGTTTTGAACCCGGACTTGTACTTTTATAATCCATACGTGTACCGCTCAAACGATAGTTCACTTTGTCTGTTTGATTTGAAATTGCAAAGTTAATGTTTGAATTATAACCATTGTCAAAGATATCCTTAAAGTTATTTTCGCGTGCTTCGTATTTCTTGGTTGTTCCATCCCACCAATTTACTTCTTCACCAGTAAATTTAGGGCCAAAATTTCCGTATGAACGGAAGTATGGGCGTCTTCCTGAGGGTGAGTCTTTATCTGCGATCCAACCCTCCGCATCAGCACCGTTCGCTAGATTGGTCGCAGCGTCATAACCAGGGCCATAGATATTTTGGAATTTCGGTAAGAATGCGGCACGTTCTATAGAACCATTATAGTTAAAATCAATACCTAAACCTTTTCCTTTAATGCCTTTTTTAGTGGTGATGACAATAACTCCACTTGCCGCATCAGATCCGTATAGTGCACTCGCCGCAGATCCCTTTAAAATAGTCATGCTTTCAATATCGGCAGGATTAATATCTAACATTCCATTACCACGGACACGTTGGTCATCCCAATAGTTATTGTTATTGGCGCCTTTGGTTCCATATTGTTCATCATTACGAATAATTACACCGTCTACAACATAAAGGGGTTGACGTTGGTAATTTAAAGAGTTAATACCGCGAATTTGAACATTTACAGCACTTGATGCGCCACCAGGCGCTGTAGTAATTTTTACGCCAGAAACTTTACCATATAAGGCTGATCCTATGTTCGTATTTCCTGCTTTAGTAAGTTCCTCTGCTTTGATGGTGCTAACTGCATACCCCAAAGCTTTTGCATCACGTTTGATACCCATTGCTGTTACGACGACTTCGTCTAATGCAGAAGCATCTTGCGTTAGTGTTACATTAATCGATTTAGTTGAACCAACCAAAACTTCTGTTGGTTTGTATCCAATCGTAGTAAATCGTAAAGTTTCTCCTTGTGAAGCCTGGATGGTAAAGCTGCCGTTTGCAGTGGTTTGTGTCGCTCGTGAGGTTCCTTTTACGGTAACCGTTACGCCGGATACTGGTCCCGAAGCATCTTTTACTGTTCCGGTAATGGATTGCTGTGCGAATAAGGATGATGCACTGACTAAAGTGCATAACGCTAATCCTGCACTCTTTTTCTGAAAATAATTCATGAGTAATGATTTATAAGCTAATTAGTTTGTAGTTATAAGGGTTTGTAATGTGTTTTCTATAATAAAGGCAACAGTCCCAATACTTTGTGCCTGTTTATTTGTTTCTGATATTTTTAATTGTGTTGTGCTGGCCAATCTAGGTATGCAAAATTCATTTACTGCAGTCTGAATCTGAGGCATGAGTATGGCGCCAGCTTTGGCTCCCCGGCCACTGATGATAATGACTTCAGGGTTAAGGATATGGATTAATGTAGCAATGCCTTTTCCTAACATATAGCCAATTTTCCCAAGACTGGCAATAGCAAGCTGATCACCCTGTAATGCATTCTCAAGTAAAGCATCTCCTTGTGCTAATAGGTTATTATATTGCTCGGCTTCTAAACTCGATTTTTCTCCGGCCTTTAAAGCATTTTGTACATCTTTTACTGCAGCGCTGAGCGATGCCTCTACTTCTAAACATCCTTTTTTTCCACAGGAACAAAGGGTGTTGCTATGGCTTAGTGGTATATGGCTAAATTCTCCTGCATAACCACTCGATCCTTTAAATATTTGACCGTTTACGATCATGCCTAATCCGACCCCCCAATTTAAATTGATGACTAACGCATTTGTTGTCTTTTGTGCAGCGCCAAATTTTTGTTCGGCAAAAGCAATGCAGGTGGAGTCGTTTTCAATAATCGTCGGAATTTTAAAATGATCAGTGATGTGTTTTTTAATGTGATGTAGGTTACATTTTTTATCGTACGAATCATTAACGCCTTTTTGTGTGTTTACAAATCCGGGCATACTGACACCAGCCGCAATAAAATTGGCTAGTGGAATCTGTGACTTCGTAATAAGCTGATCAGCATAACTGATGATGTTTTGGAGTGCTTCTGACTCGCAAGAAAGGGGATTATATTGATCAGTAATCTGTTCAATTATTTTGTTTTCAAGATTATAAATGTAAATCGATGTATAATATTGATCAAGCGCAATAACTAACATATAATGAGAAAGGCTATTATTTAGCTTGAATTGAATAGCGCGTCTTCCTCCCGTTGATGTCGCAAAACCATTACCCTCAATGAGTTTCATTTCCAGTAAGGAATTTATTGATTTGGTAATAACCGGAATACTTTTATTAAAAGTTTTACTTAGCTGTGCAATTGATTGTGATTCCTGAAAGTAAAGTGCTTTTAAGATTTGGCTGTTCATCATTAATAATCTTCGTATTGTCGTATTGAAGGGGTAAAGAAAGCAAATTTCTTTGTAAAATCCATGACTTTATAATATTTATTAATAAGTATTAGGTTCTTTGTCTCATTTTATTAATAATGGGCAATTTAATTTGATTTATTTTTCAAAAGTTTTTTGGAATGTAACAATTGTAAAAAGCTCGCGGATCCTTTTACAGTTGTTATGCATACTTTATTGCTTCTACTTTCTTATGTTTTTGTTTGAGGTGATGATGGATAAACACGGATTTTTATTTAAAAAACAAAAATCCGTGTTTATGCCATTTTAAATTAAATTGCGCGTAAAAGTGAACGGTAAAATTGTTATTTTTATGCCTTAAACAAACTATTTTATGAAACAGCGTTATTATTCACTTGACGTATTCCGAGGAGCTACAGTTGCTCTGATGATTATGGTCAATAACCCTGGAACATGGGCTCATATGTTCGCACCATTAAAACATGCCGGTTGGCATGGCTGTTCCCCAACAGATCTTGTTTTTCCTTTTTTTCTATTTGCAGTTGGTAATGCCATGTCTTTTGTTATTCCTCGACTTCAGGAAGCTGGAGATGCTGTATTCTGGAAGAAAGTTATCAAAAGAACGGTTTTGATTTTTGCTATTGGTTTATTCCTTAACTGGGCTCCGTTTGTGCAGTGGGACGGTGATACACTTGGATTGAAACATTGGGTAAATCCAAATAATCCTGAAAAGGGCATCCGGATATTAGGTGTACTTCAGCGCATTGCGTTGGCGTATTGTTTTGCTTCTATTCTGGCTTATTACTTTAAAGAGAAGGCGTTGATCTGGATTTCTGCTGTTATGTTATTGGCTTATTGGGCTATTTGTGCTTTTGCTGGACAGGCAGAAGATCCTTATAGCCTTGCAGGTTGGTTTGGAACTCCGATTGATATACAGCTATTGGGAGTAGCTCATATTTATAAGGGAGAAGGTGTGCCTTTTGATCCTGAAGGCCTGATGAGTACATTACCGACTATTGTACAAGTCGTTTTCGGTTATCTTGCCGGTACTTATATTAAGAAGCAAGGGCAGGTAGATTGGTTATGGTCTAAGGTTCCTGAAAGTAAAGAGCCTCATTTCAAATTACTTTCAGGGTTATTTGTAACGGGGTTTATTCTGGTAGTTTTAGCATGGATCTGGTCATTAGGTTTTCCGATCAACAAAAAAATATGGACAAGTTCTTATGTACTGTACACAACGGGATTAGGAATTATGACAATCGGTGGAATGATCTGGTTTGTTGAAGTACAAGGTGTGAAAAATGGTTTGACTAAATTTTTTGATGTGTTTGGCAAAAACCCGCTTTTTATCTTTGTGCTAAGTGGTGTTTTACCGCGATTGGTAGGGCTGATCCGTATTCCGGATGGGGTAGGAGATGATGGAACTGTTTTATACACCAACGCATTTACCTGGTTTTATACAACAATCTGTAAACCTTTACCAGGTCCACCAGAGGTCGGTTCTTTCTTTTACTCGTTATGCTTTTTGGCCTTGATGTGGGGTATATGCTATTACTTGGATAAAAAGAAAATCTATGTGAAAGTTTAAGGCATTCCTTATTAATGCAGAGCGAATTTTAAGTTTATTGTTATCAGGTGTTTTGTCCCTCAATTGATTTAAACTTTATGTAAATTACTAGGTGCCTATTAAGGTGGCACTTTAATATTACTGCGTTACTACTTAAATTTTAATCTTCATTTTCTTTGCAGATTAAAGTTTAAGTGCTACCTTTGCAGTCAATTAACAAAAATTTTTAACGCTTTAATATTATTTCAGAGATGTATTTAAGTAAAGAGTACAAAGCAGATATCTTCGCGGAATTTGCAGGTTCGGCAACGAACACAGGTTCTACAGAAGGACAAGTAGCTTTATTCACTAAGAGAATTGCTCACTTAACTGAGCATTTGAAAAAAAACAGAAAAGATTTTAACACACAACGTGCCCTACAAATGTTAGTAGGTAAACGTCGTTCATTATTAGCTTACCTGTACAAAACTGACATCAACCGTTACCGTGCGATCATTAAAGGTCTTGGTTTACGTGATATCATCAAATAAGCTTTTAGTTATAAAAACTTTAGAAAGCCGTCTCTTTGGAGATGGCTTTTTTTTTGTCGCTAAATTTTGAAATGATGATTTTATGCTACTTATTATTATAAAACCACCTTCAATGGTTAAGGGTAGCATGATAATTACTGTTATAAATGCAACTTACGTCAGTTTGATTATAAATATTTTACCTTATCTTTGCGATGAAATTAAAATATTTTTAATATAGGTATGCTGCCAAAAGATGAAAAGCATATCGCAAATAACAACGAATGAGTTATAACGAAATCAAAACAGTAATTGATATGGGCAATGGCTCCCAGATCGAACTTTCTACTGGTAAATTGGCTAAACAGGCTGATGGTGCAGTAGTTTTAAAACAAGGTGATACGATGCTTCTAGCAACAGTCGTTTCTGCTAAAGAAGCGAAATCTGGAGTTGACTTTTTACCTTTGTCAGTAGATTACCAAGAGAAATACGCGGCTACAGGCCGTATTCCTGGCGGTTTCTTACGTCGTGAGGCACGTTTGTCAGATTATGAGATCTTAATCTCTCGTTTGGTAGATAGAGCTTTACGTCCTTTATTCCCTGAAAACTATCATGCAGATACGCAAGTAATGATCTCTTTGATCTCTGCAGATAAAGATATTATGCCTGATGCATTAGCTGGTTTAGCGGCTTCTGCTGCTATTGCGGTTTCTGATATTCCTTTCAATGGACCTATTTCTGAAGTTCGCGTTGCTAAGATCGATGGCCAATTGGTGATTAATCCAAAAATGTCTGAATTAGAAAGAGCAACTTTAGAATTTATCGTAGCTGGTTCTGCTCAAGATATCGGTATGGTTGAAGGTGAGTGTAGTGAAATTTCTGAGGCTGAAATGGTAGAAGCAATTGCTTTTGCGCACGAGGCGATCAAAAAACAAGTTGCTGCTCAAGTTGAATTAGCAAATTTAGTCGGTAAAAATGTAAAACGTGAGTATAACCACGAGCCAACTAATGAGACTTTGAGAGCTGAAATTTTCAGTGCGACATACGATAAAGTATATGCTGTAGCAGCTTCTGCTTCTGCAAAACATGACCGTTCTGAAGCCTTCGCAAAAATTGCTGAAGAATTCAGAGCGACACTTCCAGAAGAATTGGATGAGGATACAAAATTCTTATTCAAAAAATATTTCCATGATGTACAATACGATGCAGTTCGTAATTTAGTATTGGACGAAGGAAAACGTCTTGATGGACGTGATGTACGTACTGTACGTCCAATCTGGTCAGAAGTAAATTATTTACCTGCGGCTCACGGTTCGGCTGTATTTACACGTGGTGAAACACAATCATTGACTTCTGTTACTTTAGGTGCTAAAGATGCAGAACAAATGATCGATGGTGCTTTCATCAACGGTTATAACAAATTTATCTTGCACTACAATTTCCCGGCTTTCTCTACAGGTGAGGCTAGACCAAATAGAGGTCCAGGTCGTCGTGAAGTAGGTCACGGAAATTTAGCATTACGTTCATTGAAACGAGTATTGCCTGCTGATACTGAAAACCCTTACACGATCCGCGTTGTTTCTGATATTTTAGAATCTAACGGTTCTTCTTCAATGGCAACTGTTTGTGCTGGTACATTAGCATTATTAGATGCGGGTATTAAATTGAAGGCTCCAGTTTCTGGTATCGCTATGGGTTTAATCTCGGATGAGAAAACAGGTAAGTATGCAATTCTTTCAGATATTTTAGGTGATGAAGATCATTTAGGTGATATGGATTTTAAAGTAACGGGTACTGAAAAAGGTATTGTTGCTTGTCAAATGGACTTAAAGATCAATGGATTGAAATGGGAAGTTTTGACACAAGCTTTGGATCAAGCTAAAGAGGCTCGTCTTCATATCTTAGGTGAAATGAAGAAAACAATTTCTGAGCCACGTGAAGATTACAAACCTCATGCTCCTCGTATTGTTCAGATCATTATCGATAAAGAATTTATTGGTGCTATCATCGGTCCAGGTGGTAAAATTATCCAAGAAATGCAACGTGAAACAGGTGCTACTATTTCTATTGAAGAAGTAGACGGTAAAGGTATCGTTCAGATCTTTGCGGACAATAAAGCTGCTATTGATGATGCAAGTACACGTATTAAGAATATCGCTGCTAAGCCTGAGGTAGGTGCTACTTACGAAGGTAAAGTGAAGTCTATTATGCCTTTTGGTGCTTTCGTTGAAATCATGCCAGGAAAAGATGGTTTATTACACATCTCTGAGATTGATTGGAAACGTTTTGAAACGATGGATGGAATCTTTACTGAAGGTGATAAAGTAACGGTTAAATTATTGGATATCGACAAACAAGGTAAATTGAAACTTTCTCGTAAAGCTTTATTGCCTCGTCCTCCTCGTGAAGATAAACATGCTGCTGACGCAGCTCCACAAGCGTAAGTTTTAAAAACTTAATCATATAAAAAGCTCACTGAAAAGTGAGCTTTTTTTTGCTAAAAAAACAGGCTGTCTATTTGACAGCCTGTTTTCATTTGTTATAACATGATAACGGATTCTATTTTAGATACTTCTTTGTAATAATCAATTACTTCATCGGCATTATTGACAAAAGTCTCTACGGTGATGGACTTGTATTTACCACCTGATGATTCTTTTTCCGCGTATTTGGTACTTGCATGCGTAAATACTTGTTTTACTTGCTCTATTTTCTCCAAATCGGCTTTTACAATGAATTTGAATTTGTACAAGGATGGAAATTGTTCTACAGCAATCAATTTTTCTTTGAAATTTGTATAGAAATCTTGCTGATTATTTCCGTCTTCAATATCTTGGATATTGATGTTGTTGTTTAATTCTGACATTTTTAATCTCCTTTTGTTGATTATTATCAAAAGCTATTCCATAAATAGTGGCCTGACAGACTTGCAGATTAATTGTCGACTGCAATAGGTCTATCCTGTGGCGCTTTACCCCAATTTTTGTTTGGTGTACTGCTCATTTCAATTTCGATTGTACCACCTTTTAGAACTTCTTCATAAGTGATAAATGATTTGGAATAAGATGCACCGTTGCGTTTGATACTTTTGATGTAGCTGTTTTTCTTCGCTTGGTTTTTAACCTGAATCGTTAACTGTCTATCATTTGGAAGGGTAATCGTAGCTTTTTCCATCATCGGTGATCCGAAAACATAGACACCGCTGATTGGATTTAATGGATACATACCCATTGCTGAAAACACATACCAAGCACTCATCTGTCCAGCATCGTCATTACCACACAAACCATTAGGTTTGCTTGTGTAAAATTCCATCATGGCTTTACGGGCAAGTGCAGAACCTTTCCAAGCTTCTCCTGCATATGCATACAGGTAAGGGACATGGTGATTGGGTTCATTGCCTTGAGCATATTGACCGATAAGACCAGTAATATCATTTGAAGCTTCTCCGCCCAGATCGGAAGACATTGTTGTGAACTCGTCAAGTTTCTTCAAGAAGTTTTTATCGCCTCCAAAAAGATTGATTAGGCCTTTTACATCTTGAGGAACTAACCAGGTGTATTGCCATGCATTACCCTCACAGTAATCGTTTTCACGGTGTTTAGCCATCAATGCGTTGAATGGTCTTCTAAACTCACCGTTAGCTTTTCTTCCCACAAAATGTCCTACTTCTTTATCAAAATATTGCTCATAGAGCTTATATCTCTTCTCAAAATATGCAGCATCTTCTGTTTTGCCTAATTTCACCGCCATTTTGTAAGCACTATAATCTGCAATAGCATATTCTAATGCCCAAGCTACAGATTCATGATCCATGCTGTCAATTGGAATATAAGTTAAGTCACGTACGAATTTTAAGCCATTTTCATAACCCATTGCGGTGGTTTTTACTGCTTCCCAAGCCAATTCGTAATCTTTCTCATCTAAAATCCCTTTGATAACTGCATCAGCTACTACTGGTATTGCCGGTAATCCAACCATAGTATTGGTCTCATTACCTTGTAAATGCCATACCGGTAATTTTCCCTGTTGCTGATAAATCGCCAGCATGGTTTTAATAAAATCCTGATTGATCTTACGATCCTCAAGTAAATTCATTAAAGGGTGAAGTCCACGGTAAGTATCCCATAAAGAGAATACGGTATGGTTGGTAAAATCCTGTTTTTCGTACACTTGTTTGTCTGTACCTAGATAATCACCATTTGCATCATTAAAGATGGTCGGTGCAAAATAGGTATGATACAATGCGGTATAAAAAATGGTTTTGGTATCTGCATCTCCTTCAAATTGAATTTTATTTAAAGTGCTGTTCCATTTGTCATTTGCCTGTTTCTTCGCATCTGCAAAATTCCAGTTCGGCGTTTCCACCTGTATGTTTTCTAAAGCATTTGTCGTACTTACAGATGAAAGACCAACCTTCACTTCAATGGTTTTATTTTTTACAGCATCAAAAAATAAAGCAGCTTTAATAGCTTGACCTTTTACGGTAGAAGAACCTAATTTTTGACTGTTCTCCTCATAAAACTGCACTTTTTGGATAGGAACAGATGTTTTTAAAGCAAAATATACTTTTTGGTCACTTGCCCATCCTGAAGAAAAGCGGTATCCGACAAATGTGCTGTCATTGATTTGCTTAATGTACGAGTCTGTTGTTTTATCCCAGTTCATCTTAAAAGAAAGGTCGATGAATAAGTGGGCATTGTCCGATTTATTATAGACATACTGATGATAGCCAACACGCTCAGTTGCTGTTAGATTTGCCTGAACTTGGTAATCGTCTAATAGAACACTGTAAAATCCAGGTTGGGCTATTTCATTTTCTTTTTTAAAGCTAGATCCATAGCCGGTACCCATCTTGTTAAACTCTGCAGGTTTTAACTGTACTTTACCGTTTGCAGGTACAATCATAATATCATTAAGATCGCCAATACCGGTACCACTAAGATGTGTATGGGTAAAACCCAGAATTTCTTTGCTTTTATAATTGTAACCACTGCACCAGTCCCAGCCATTAAACTGATCCCAGGTCTGTGCAATCTGAGATGGACCTAATTGTACAGCTCCTAATGGCACATTGGCACCGACAAATACGTGTCCATGATCTTCGGAACCGATAAAAGGGTTCACATATTGAGTCAAATTTTGTTGAGCCATTGAACTTAATGGCGATAATGCAAGAATACTTAATAAAATTTTATTGTAATTCAATTGAATCATAATTAATTAGTTTGATCTTATTTAGGGGTGAAATATAGCATTTTTTTTGCTTAATAAATCCTTTTAGCTTAAATATTTTTACAATATATGGCGTTATTACTTTATTTTTTTTTAGATTAGTAACTCATATTATAAACACACTATACTTAATGAAGAAGAGAATTTTGATCAGTGATATAGCAAAGGCTTTAGGGGTTTCGGTTACTACGGTATCTTTTATATTGAATGACAAAGCCAAGGAGAAGCGTATAAGTGAGTCATTGACAAAGCGAGTTCTTGATTATGTTAAAAAAGTCGGCTATAAACCTAATGAACTTGCTAAAAGTTTACGTACAGGTAAAACGAAAATTATCGGTCTCATCATTGAAGATATTTCAAATCCATTCTTTGGTAATATCGCGCGTTTGATTGAAACTAAAGTTTATGAGCAAGGGTATCGGATTATCTATTGTAGTACCAATAATGATAGCGAGAAGACCAAAGAGCTGATCGGTATGTTCAATGATCGACAGGTTGATGGTTTCATCATTACACCTTCCGAAGGAATTGAGGAGACAATTTCTAATTTGATTCAATCTAATGTACCTGTTGTTTTATTTGACCGCTATTTGCCGGATGTGGAAACAGATTATGTTATTGCTGATAATTTTCAAGGCGCCTTTGATGCTACCGTTCATTTTAATGAGCAGGGATATAAACGCATCGGTCTAGTCTCGTTATACTCTGATCAGACCCAAATGCGGGATCGCCTAGATGGCTACATGAAAGGTATGGATCAATTTAAGAAGCAGGTATACATCAAGAAAATACAACTGGACGCTTCAGAAGCAGAGGCAATAGATGACTTACATGAGTTTGTTGTAGATAACCGCCTGGATGCTGTTTTATTTGCAACTAATTATTTGGCAATTACAGGACTTAAGTCTGGGAAGAAACATAATTATAAATTACCGGCACTCATTGCATTTGATGATCATACGGTATTTAAATTGCACGAACCTGCCATCACTGTTGTTTCGCAACCTATTGAAGAAATTGCGGATCACATTATCAATATTTTATTGCTAAAATTGCAGGGTAAAGCCAAATCAATTAAACATCTGACACTACCCTGCGAATTGAAAATACGTGAATCTTCTATTTTGAAGCAATAGTATCTGCTACAAATACCATAGAAATGGAGTTGACACAATGACGTGTGTTTTTATCGGTCAATCTTTCGCCGATGAAAACATGCCCGAGGTGTGCTCCGCATGCGTTACACAGAATTTCTGTTCTTCTTCCATCTGCATCTGTTTCTTTTCGTATGGCCCCTTTGATTTCATCATCAAAACTAGGCCAGCCACAATGCGAATCAAATTTATCTTCCGAACGATAAAGTGCCGCGTTGCATCTTTTGCAAACGTAAGTTCCTTTTGTTTTATTATCAAGTAGGGTGCCCGTGTAGGGACGCTCCGTTCCTTTGTGAACAATAACATGTTCCTCTTCTGGCGTTAATTTGTTATATTTTGTTGAATCTTCCATTGTCTTAAAGATTGATGTTTGTTTTGGAGCTTGATGCGTCTGTGCATTACAGGAGGTTATTAAAAAAATCAAGCCATATAAAAATACTAATTTTTTCATGATAACTGCATATCCGTAAAGTTACAATTCTCTAATCAATTCTTTGTCAGCATACTGTTATCAAGAATCACTTTCGGGCAGTTTTGAATTTTTTTATGTCCTATTGATGTCTTAAATTTGAGGCTTATCAATTTCCGCCTTGAAGTACAAGAGGTGGTTTAAATCTGCATTAAATAGTCATTTTAAAATAATTTAGAACGATTATAAATTGATAAATAACGTCACAAAATTGTCAGGGATTTATTAATAAGTTATACTTTTGTGGCATTACTAGGCAGAGTGTGCTCTGTTTAGAATGGTGTTTAAATTTTTATATTCACAAATAAATAGTATAAAGTGTTAAATATGAGAAATATCTCATCCGTTTTGGGAAAACTTGCGAGGATAGCGTCAATGAGTTTGGTGCTGTTGTTTGCCGTTACGACGCTGCATGCGCAAGATGTCAAGGAAGGTGAAAAAATCTTCAAAGCAAAGTGTACGAGCTGTCACAAAGTTGATAGAAAAGTTGTTGGTCCTGCCTTAAAAGGTATTACCGAAACTAAGTCTGAAGAGTGGTTGATTAAATGGATTAAAAACTCTCAAGCTTTAATTGCTTCCGGTGATGCCGATGCAATTGCAATTTTTGAGGAGTACAATAAATCTGTGATGACTTCTTTTACAGATTTATCAGATGATAATATTAAGTCAGTATTGGCTTATATTAAAGCTGAGTCTGTTGAAAAACCTAAAGAAGCTGGTGCTACAGGTGGTGGAGCTGCGAAAGATGACAATGCTAACTTGTTTATGATCTTCGGATTAATAGGGGTAGTTGTTTTGGCAATTGTTGTTATCGTTGTTTTAAACCGTGTCATCCGTACTTTAGAGAAGGTTATCGCAACAAATCAAGCTGCTGTTGAAGCAGAAGAGGAGCCTCAAACGAGTTCTAAATTCCTTGCTTTTGCTAAAGCTTTTGTTAAGAACAAGAAATTAGTCGGATTTGCTGTATTAATGCTTGTTGCTTTATTGGCTGTTGGTGGTTGGAAAACCATGTGGAACGTAGGTGTTCACACAGGTTATCAGCCGGTTCAGCCGATTAAATTCTCGCACCAATTACACGCAGGTGTAAACAAAATTGAGTGTCAATATTGTCACGGTGGTGCTTTTAAATCTAAAAATGCATCTATTCCTTCTGCAAATGTTTGTATGAACTGTCACAATACGATTACTGGTTCTGAGCATTATGATGGTGAAATTTCACCTGAGATTGCAAAAATCTACCGCGCATTGGACTTTAATCCAGAGACTCGTACTTACGGAAACAATCCTAAGCCGATTCAGTGGGTTCGTATTCACAACTTGCCAGATTTTGCTTATTTTAACCACTCACAACACGTTACAGTAGCAGGAGTAGAGTGTCAGACTTGTCACGGACCTATTGAAACAATGGAAGAAGTATACCAATACTCGCCATTAACAATGAAATGGTGTGTGGATTGTCATAAGGCAACAGATGTGAAATCAGATAACAAATACTACGAAGACTTAATCAAAGCGCATGAAAGCATCAAAAAAGGTGAAAAAATGACAGCGGCGATGATCGGTGGTCTTGAATGTGGTAAATGTCACTATTAATAATTATTCAGAAATACGCAATCTTATATACAGCTTAAATGGATAGCAATAAAAAATATTGGAAAGGTTTGGAAGAATTGAAACAAACACCTGCTTTTGTAGAAAAAAGCAAGGGTGAGTTTGCCGAATCTATTCCTGTAGAAGATGTCTTAAATGAAGCAGGGTTGAGTACAAAAACTCCTCGCCGTGACTTCTTAAAAGCATTAGGTTTTGGTGTTGGGGCTGTTACTTTAGCAGCTTGTAACAGCACTCCTGTGCATAAAGCAGTTCCTTATTTAATTAAACCAGAGGAAATTACTCCAGGTATTCCTAACTTTTATACTTCGACTTTTAACGGTCAGAGTATCTTAGTAAGAACGCGTGAAGGTCGTCCTATTAACGTAGAGGCAAACCCGAACGCAATTGGTTTAAATCAAGGTACAGATTCGGGAACTGCAGCATCAGTTTTAGACTTATATGATGAGTCTAAATTAAAAACAGCCCAAATAAAAGGGCAGGATGTTGAATGGTCTAAATTAGATAGTACTGTTATCGCTGCTTTAAATGCAGCAGCTACTGCTGGAAAACAAATTACTATTGTTGCAAGCACAGTAAATAGTCCTACTACATTGGCTGCAATCGCTAAATTAACGGCGAAGTACCCAACGACTAATTTGGTTCAAGTAGACGCTGTTTCGTATAGCGCTATTATTGAAGCGAATAAAAACTCCTTTGGTAAAGCAGTTGTTCCTTCATACAATTTTGAAAAAGCAAATGTTGTTGTTTCAGTAGCAGCTGATTTCTTAGGAACTTGGTTAGCGGGCGAGGAGCATACACAGCAATATATTAAAAACCGTGATTACAAATCATTGAAAAATGGTAAGATGTCACGTCACATTCAGTTTGAGTCGGGTCTAAGTATGACCGGTTCAAATGCCGATGTGCGTATCGCAATTAAACCTTCGGAAGAAGCAGCTGTTTTAATTTCATTGTATAATGCAATTACAGGTTCTTCTTTAGCAGGTGGTATTGCTGCAAAAAGACCACAAACTGCGGTTACTTTAGCGGCAAAAGAATTGTTAGCGAACAAAGGTGCTGCTGTTGTGGTTGCTGGTTCGAATGATATTAACATTCAAACATTAGCAAATGCGATCAACAGTGCATTAGCTTCATACGGATCGACAATTGATTTAGATAATTTCTCTAAACAACATCAAGGTTCAGACGTTGCATTTTCACAATTCTTGACAAACGCAAATGCAGGTCAGGTAGGTGTTGCTTTATTCTTAAACAGTAACCCTGTTTATGATTATTTCAAAGCTGAAGACGTGAAAGCGGCATTGAAGAAAGTTGATTTTACATTATCTTTCTCTCAACGTGCTGATGAAACAGCTTCAGAATTGACTGCTATTGCTCCAACAAATACATTCTTGGAGTCTTGGGGTGATGCTTCTCCAAAAGAAGGTTTATTCTCAATCGTTCAACCGACAATTAATCCTGTATTTAACACACGTCAAGCGGATCAATCTTTATTGGTTTGGGCGGGTGATACAACAGATATCTATTCATTCGTTAAAAACCTTTGGACTTCAACTATTTTAGCTGGAAGTACAAAGAACTGGAATAGCGTTTTGCAAACTGGATTTGAATATAAAGGTGCAAAAACTGCCGCTTCTTATTCATTCGCTGGTAATGTAGAGGCTGCTGCTAGTGCTGCTATCGCGGCTGCTAAAACAGTAGTTGGTGAGTTCGAATTGAAATTGTATGAATCAAGTGCTTTACGTGACGGTAGATATGCAAATAATGCCTACTTACAAGAAGTTCCTGATCCGGTTTCAAAAGTAACTTGGGACAACTATGCTGCTATTAACCCTAAAGATGCTGAGAAATTAGGATTGGGTGAAGATGCAACAGTTACTGTTGAAGCTAATGGTTACAAAGTTGAGTTACCAGTTGTTCAACAACCGGGACAAGCTTTGGGTACTGTTTCAGTAGCCATCGGTTACGGACGTACTAAAGTTGGTAAGGCTGGTAATAATGTAGGTAAAAATGCTTACCCTTTTGCAAGCTTAGTTAATGGTACAATTCAGTTTGTAGCTAAAGCAACTATCGCTAAAGCGAATACGATCTATCAATTAGCGCAAACACAAACACACCACACAATCGAAGGTCGTAACATCATTCGTGAAACTACTTTCGCTAAATATTTAAAAGATCCTAACTCAGAGTCAGGCCGCTTTACAGATAAACACAAAACGTATGATTTGTGGAACAAGTATGAGCAACCAGGTCACAAATGGGTGATGGCAATCGATTTAAATGCATGTACAGGTTGTGGTTCTTGTATCGTTGCTTGTAACGTAGAAAACAATATTCCTGTTGTAGGTCGTGATGAGGTTCGCCGTCGTCGTGAGATGCACTGGTTACGTATTGACCGTTACTATACTATCGAAGAGGATGGTAAAGAATATACAAAAGAAGCGGATATTGAAAAACTGAATAGTTTCGAAAATGTAACCGTTGTTCACCAACCGATGTTATGTCAACATTGTGCACATGCACCATGTGAGACAGTATGTCCAGTATTAGCTACTGTTCACTCATCAGAAGGTTTGAACCATATGGCTTACAACAGATGTTTCGGAACACGTTACTGTGCGAATAACTGTCCATATAAAGTACGTCGTTTTAACTGGTTTAACTACTGGAATGATTCACGTTTTGACAACTACTTGAATAATGAGTTTACACAATTGGTATTGAATCCAGATGTAACGACACGTTCACGTGGGGTTATGGAGAAATGTTCGATGTGTATCCAACGTATCCAAGCGGGTAAATTACATGCGAAAATGGAGAACCGTAAAGTAAAAGACGGCGATATCCAAATGGCGTGTCAACAAGCATGTTCTGCAAATGCGATTATCTTTGGTGATGCTAATGATCCAGAATCAGAAGTGTCTAAAGCATTACGCAATGAGCGTGTTTATTACGTACTTGAGGAAATCAATGTACAGCCGGGTATCGGTTATATGACAAAAGTTAGAAACACTTTTGAGGCGTAATCTTGTTCATTATTTGAAATAAAAATACTATGTCATCGCATAACGAATCAATATTAAGAGAACCATTAATGACCGGTAAGGACATTACGTATGCTAAAATTACGGATGATATCTTACTACCGGTTGAAAATAAACCGAATAAAGCATGGTGGATCGGATTCACTGTAGCCGTATTAGGTGCTTTATTATGGGTAGTCAGCGTTAGTTATACCTTTTGGACAGGTATCGGCGCTTGGGGTCTGAACAAAACTGTAGGCTGGGCTTGGGATATCACCGACTTTGTATGGTGGGTAGGTATCGGTCACGCAGGTACGTTAATTTCGGCCGTATTATTAATTTTCCGCCAGAACTGGCGTAACTCCATCAACCGTTCGGCAGAGGCGATGACGATCTTCGCCGTTATCTGTGCCGCAACTTATGTTGTAGCTCACATGGGGCGTCCTTGGTTAGCATACTGGATTTTCCCTTTGCCAAACCAGTTCGGATCTTTATGGGTTAACTTTAACTCACCATTAGTATGGGATGCATTTGCGATCTCTACATACTTCACGGTATCCTTAGTATTCTGGTACTGTGGTTTATTACCGGATATCGCGACTATTCGTGACCGTGCTACTGGTTTAAGACAAAAGATTTATTCTGTATTGTCTTTCGGTTGGAACGGATCAGTAAAAACTTGGCAACGTTTTGAGATTGTGTCAATTATATTGGCAGGTATCTCAACTCCATTGGTACTTTCGGTACACACGATTGTATCTTTTGACTTTGCAACTTCTGTTATCCCAGGATGGCATACAACAATTTTCCCTCCATACTTCGTTGCTGGTGCGATCTTCTCAGGTTTTGCGATGGTGCAGACTTTATTGTTGATCTTACGTAAAGTAATGAATTTTGAGAATTATATCACGATGTTCCACATTGAAGCCATGAATAAAATTATCATGACGACAGGTTCTATCGTTGGTATTGCATATTTAACAGAGTTATTCATCGCGATGTATTCACAATCGGAGTACGAAATGTACGCTTTCCAAAACCGTATGTTTGGTCCTTATGCTTGGGCTTACTGGTCAATGATGACTTGTAACGTAATTTCTCCACAATTATTCTGGTTTAAGAAAATCCGTACGAGTATTCCTATTTCATGGATCTTATCAATCGTGGTAAATATCGGTATGTGGTTTGAACGTTTCGTAATTATCGTGACTTCATTACACCGTGATTATTTACCTTCATCTTGGGCTATGTTTTACCCAACTTGGACAGATGTTGGTATTTTCGTTGGATCGATCGGCTTATTCTTTACATTGTTCTTATTGTTCTTACGTTTCTTACCAGGTATCGCGATTGCAGAGGTTAAATTATTGCTGAAAAGCTCTAGTTTACAACAAAAAACGAAATTGGTTAAAGAAGGCGCATTCCCAGCTGAACAAGTGGAATACTTTAGAGATTCTTTAGGTAAATATGATTCGGTAACAGAACAAGAAATTAAAGAGTTAAAATAATAGCAATGGGCAATACAAAATATATATTAGGTAGTTTTGCTGATCCGGATGAAATGATGCATGGGATCGACAAATTGCAGAAAAATAATGTAAGCATCTATGATTGCTTTACTCCAATGCCAATTCACGGTATTGAAGATAAATTGGGCGTTAAACCTTCGCGTTTGCCTATTGCAGCATTTTGCTTTGGAGCACTAGGAACAACATTAGGATTCAGTTTATTGTACTATACAATGGTACACGACTGGCCAATGAATATCGGCGGTAAACCATCATTCGCTATCCCGAACTTTGTTCCAGTAACATTTGAGGTTACTATTTTAATCTGTGCCTTGGGTATGGTTGCAACTTTCTTTTATCGCAATCATTTATTCCCGGGACGTACACCTCGCGTAATGGATTTAAGAGCTACAGATGATCGTTTCGTTATCGCTATAGATGCTCGTGAGAACACAGACCATGCTTTGATCGATTCTTTATTGAAAGAAGCCGGTGCTGTAGAAGTTAAGTACAATGATAGAAAATATGTTAGTTATGAATAAGAAGAATTTACTAGTTACAGTATGTGCAGCTCTGTCGTTGACAGCAGTCGTTTCTTCTTGTGGTGACAAGACTACTCGTAGTACAGGTTGGGAGTTTTCTCGCAACATGTACGATCCGATTGCTTTCAATCCAGATCAACCAAACGAGAATTTTAAAAACAAGCAAACTGCACAAACACCTCCAAAAGGTACAGATCCGATCGGTTTTACCAGATTTGAATATGCTAACACTTTGGAAGATTACGAACGCGCAGGACGTGAAGTTACTAACCCTTTTGAGTTAACACAAGCTAGACTTGAAAAAGGCCAGGCTTTGTTTACTACTTACTGTGCTGTTTGTCACGGACCAGAAGGTAAAGGTGATGGTTCTATTACAAAAGACCGTGAAATTACAGATTCTAGAGGCACACGTAAGCTTGAGAATTTCCCTAATCCACCGTCTTATCATAAAACGGATGCTGCAAATTCTTCTCGTGGCGGTATGATGGCTGATTTGACAGATGGTAAGATTTACCATACGATTTATTACGGTCACAACTCAATGGGATCGCATGCATCGCAGTTGTCTCCTGAAGAACGTTGGGAAGTTGTTATGTACGTTCATGAATTACAAAAGAAATAATCTAACATCAGATAAATAAATGGGAACTCACAATCATCATCACGATTATAATTTCAACGAGCGATTCGAGTTTGCTGGTAAAGCAAAAACATTCAGTATCATCGCAATCGTTGTTGGTATAGCTGCAGTAGCCTACGGAATGCTTATGGGCGATCATATTCTAGTAGAGCGTACTTATGCTAACTTATTATTGATGGGTTATTATTTTACATGTGTATGTGCTGCTGGAGCTTTTTTCCTGGCATTACAATATGTAACACAATCTGCTTGGTCAGCTGGTATCATCCGTATACCTCAGGCTATGGCAGGTATTTTGCCTATTGCGTCAATCATTTTATTAGTGATTGTTGCATTGGGATTAAGCACTCACAATCTATACCATCACTGGTATGCAGAAGGTCTTACAGATCCGAATAGCCCTGCTTATGATAGTATCATCGCTGGAAAGTCATGGTATTTGAATTTTTCAGGTTTTTTAAGTCGCCAGGTAATTTTTATGGGACTTTATAGTATTTTTGCCATTATCTTAGCGAAATTGTCTTATAAAGAAGATTTAGAAGGTGGTTTAAATTCTTATAAAAAGAGCTTTAAATTATCAGCTATATTTTTAGTTATTTTTGGTTTTACAACTCCAATTTGGTCATTTGATACCATCATGTCATTAGAAGCGCATTGGTTTTCTACGATGTTTGGCTGGTATAACTTTGCAGCAATGTGGGTTAGTGGTCTTTGTGTGATTACAATTATTTTAATTGTATTACAAAAAGCAGGTTACATGAACTGGGTAAATGAAAATCATTTACATGATCTAGGTAAATTGATCTTTGGTTTTTCTATCTTCTGGACTTACGTTTGGTTTGCACAGTTTATCTTAATCTGGTATGCTAACATGCCTGAGGAAACTGTATATTTTTACAAACGTTGGGAGCCAGAATATAAACCATGGTTCTGGTTAAACATTGTTATTAACTTTTTAGCTCCTTTATTGCTTTTAGTTGATCGTGATGCAAAACGTAAGAAAAATGCCATGTTATTCGTTGCGATTTTATTACTTGCAGGTCACTGGTTAGATTACTATATCATGATTATGCCTGGTACAGTTGAATCTCACCGTGGGTTTGGTATTGTAGAAATCGGTACAGCACTTGGATTTGTAGGTTTATTTACATTCTTAGTAATGAGTAAATTGAGTAAACAAAGCTTAGTAGCTAAAAATCATCCGTTCTTGGATGAGAGTTTACATCACCAAATATAGTTTCGCTTTTAAAGGGATATTACGTAAAATCGTTATAAAGAAATGAGCTTTAAATTAAATAATAGATTCAAATCCATCTCAGGTTTGGTCCTTGCAATCGGGTTGTTATTCGCAGTCCCATCTTTTGCAAGCCAAGATTCTGTAGTGGTAGATACGACTAAAGCTACGGAAGCTGTTGCAACTAATGCAACAGCTGCTGGAGCAAATGTTGTCGATTCGGCTACAACTGCAAAAGCAGAAGTTGCTGCGTCAGCAGGTACGTCTACAACAAAAGTTGACGCCAAAGCTGCGGAGGTAGAGAAGAAGATAGACCCTCAAGTCTATAAAAACTTCATTTATTATGTTTTATTATTCTTAGTTATCTGTACAGTTGTTGCTGTTATTGGTAAAGTTATCTCAATCTATGAGTTAACAAATAAGATGAACAGAAAGCATAATCCTTTAGCATCAAATAGTTTCCAGGCATGGTTATTATTCATCTTCCTATTTGTTTTCTTAGGAGGTGTGTATTATTCATTCTCTCACTACGGTGGTATGTCTTGGAGAGATGCTGTAACAGAGCATGGTGCGAAGATTGATACCATGTTTATCATTACAACAGTTATTACAACCTTTGTATTGATCATTACACACATTTTATTATTGACGTTTACGTTCATTTATAGAATGAAGAAAAATGGTAAAGCTTACTATTTACCACATAACAATACAATTGAAAAAATCTGGACAATCGTTCCAGCTGTTGTTTTGACGGTATTGGTATTATTTGGTTTCTTTACATGGAGATCAATTACAAATGTGCCAGAAGATTTGCAGAAATCTGCTCTTCAGATTGAAGTATTGGGTGAGCAATTTGCTTGGCATGTGCGTTACCCAGGTTTAGATGGTCAGATAGGAAAACGCAATTATAAATTAACGACTCCGACTAATCCTTACGGTATCGATTTCAATGATAAAACTTCATGGGATGATATTCAAGGTGCTGATATCGTGATTCCGGTTAATAAGTCTGTACGTTTCCACATCATTTCCAAAGATATTATTCACTCATTCTACATTCCTGATTTCCGCGTTCAGATCAATGCTGTACCGGGTATGACGAATTACTTCCAGTTTACACCTACTGTGACTACTGAAGAAATGCGTGAGCGTATGAATGACCCTAAATACGATTTTGTTATGTTATGTAACAAGATATGTGGTCAAGGTCACTATAATATGCAGAAAAAAGTAATAGTTGTTAGTGAAGCGGAATATAAAACGTGGTTAGCGACGCAAAATAAATATTTTACTGAGGATTTACAGAAGGAGTTTGCCGCTAAAGAAGTAAAAACACCTCAGTTAAAAGATAGCGTAAACGTTACTGCCTCATTAAATTAATTAGAATAATTGAATTTTAAAAACGAATATGTCAAGTACAGTTATTTCGCATAGCGCTGAGCATCACGATTCGCACGGACATCATCAAGAGTCATTCATCTCGAAGTATATCTTCAGTGGTGACCACAAGATGATTGCTAAGCAATTTTTGATCACGGGTATTTTCATGGCGGTATTTGCTATGATCTTATCCATCTTATTCCGTATCCAACTTGCGTGGCCGGATAAGGAATTTCCAATTTTGGAAGTATTCTTAGGTAAATGGGCTGAAGGTGGTCGTATTGCCCCTGATTTTTTCCTTTCTTTGGTAACCATACACGGTACCATCATGGTATTCTTCGTTTTAACAGCGGGTTTATCGGGTACTTTTAGTAATTTACTGATCCCTTATCAAATTGGTGCACGCGATATGGCGTCTCCTTTGATGAATATGTTGTCTTACTGGATGTTCTTCGTAGCTTCAGTTATCATGATTGCTTCTTTCTTTGTTGAAAGTGGACCTGCTTCAGCTGGTTGGACAATTTATCCACCGCTATCTGCAGTACCTACAGCAATTGCAGGGTCTGCTACAGGTATGACTTTATGGTTGGTAAGTATGGTTCTTTTCGTAGCTTCACAGTTGATCGGTGGTATTAACTACGTAAGTACAATCTTAAACATGCGTACTAAAGGTATGGATCTTTGGAAAATGCCTTTAACAATCTGGGCTTTCTTCTTAACTGCCATCGTAGGTATGTTATCTTTCCCAGTATTAGTATCAGCAGTTGTTTTATTGATTTTTGACCGTTCATTCGGTACTTCTTTCTATTTATCAGATTTAGTTGTTCAAGGCCAGATTTTACCTAATGAAGGTGGATCTCCAATTTTGTTCCAACACTTATTCTGGTTCTTAGGTCACCCGGAAGTTTATATCGTTGTAATGCCTGCATTGGGTCTTACTTCGGAGGTTATCTCAACAAACTCTCGTAAACCGATCTTTGGTTACCATGCCATGGTTTACTCGTTAATTGGTATTACAGTTTTATCATTTATCGTTTGGGGTCACCATATGTTTGTGACAGGTATGAATCCTTTCTTAGGAGGTGTATTTATGATCACAACATTAATCATTGCAGTTCCTTCTGCGGTAAAAGCATTTAACTACATGGCGACATTATGGAGAGGTAACATCCGTTTCACTCCAGCGATGATGTTTGCTATTGGTTTAGTATCTTTCTTTATCTCAGGTGGTCTTACAGGATTATTCTTAGGTAATGCAGCATTAGATATCAACTTGCACGATACTTACTTTGTTGTAGCCCACTTCCACTTGGTAATGGGATCTGCTTCGATCTTCGGTATGCTATGTGGTGTTTACCACTGGTTCCCTAAAATGTTTGGTCGTATGATGAACACTAAATTGGGTTACTTACACTTCTGGATGACATTTATCGGTGCTTACTTGGTATTCTTCCCGATGCACTTTATGGGTATAGATGGGGTTCCACGTCGTTACTATGCATTTACAGAGTTTGCCTTCATGGAGAAATGGGTTTCAGTTAACATGTTAATTACTTGGGCTGCTATTGTTGCAGGTTTAGGTCAAGTAGCTTTCTTGTTCAACTTCTTCTACTCCATTTTCTTTGGAGAAAGAGCTCCTCAGAATCCTTGGAAGTCCAATACATTAGAGTGGACTACTCCAGTAGAACATATCCATGGTAACTGGCCAGGAGAGATCCCAACAGTACACCGTTGGCCGTATGATTACAGTAAGCCAGGACATGATGAAGATTTTATTCCTCAGACTGTACCTTTCTCAGAAACAATGAGCTCTAATTTCCTTCATGATTTCGAAGGTAATGAAGAAGCTGAGCGTATCCAGACAGAATGGGATGCTCAAAATAAAAAATAATTAAAAACGATATTTAGAGTAAGTTGTGCGAAATGACTTACTCTAAATATTATTGATAACCAAAAAGGTAAAAGATATGTTTCCAGCTGCTGAAAAGCGTTTTATTCGATCCAATTTCATTACAATAGTTGTTTTGTTTTTAGTGATTGTAGCTGGAGGTGTTGTACGTAGTACGGGGTCCGGAATGGGATGTCCCGATTGGCCTAAATGCTTTAATCGGATTATTCCTCCTACGGATGTATCACAGTTGCCGGTTGGTTATGAAGAACATTATATAACAGGTAGAGCTAAGAAAAATGAGCGATTTGCCAAGATGATTGAATTCTTTGGCTATCGTGATTTGGCAACTAAAATTCGTCATGACAAAAGTATTCTTGAACATGAGGAGTTTAATGTAGCAAAAACATGGACAGAATATGCCAATCGTTTAGTTGGTGTTGTTGCTGGCTTTTGTTTATTGTTTACAGCCATCTATTCTTTTACCTATATTAAATCGAAACGATCAATTTTTATTTGGTCGGTGGTTAATGTTTTTGTTGTTGTCGTTCAAGCTTGGTTGGGTTCGATAGTTGTTTCAACTAATTTAACTCCTTGGGTGATTACAGTACACATGCTTCTTGCATTGGTTATTGTAGCAATCTCCATCTATACCTACTTTAAAGCAACAACATTACGGGATAAGTCAATCCTGATTAACCGAGATTCCAGTGGATTAAAAATGCTTGCCATCATCTCTTTATTGTTGATGTTAGTGCAGGTTGTCTTCGGAACAGAAGTACGGGAAATTGTTGATATGTTGACAGCTTCTGGTATGCCTAGAGAAGATTTTATACAAAATATTGGCCAACATTTTGAAATACATCGTTGGCTAGCATATAGTTCTTTGATTTTAGTAATTGTATTGTTCTTTTTAGTGCGTACAAAATTTAGTAGCAGTACAGTTCAAGCAAGATTTGGTACGCTACTCTTGATTTTAGTAGGTATTCAGATGTTATCGGGTATTATCCTGGCAAGATTTGCTGTTCCTGCATTCGCACAGACAACTCATTTGGTCATTGGCAGTCTTTTATTTGGATGTCAATATTATTTGATGTTGTTGTTAGGAAAATCGCAACGTTAATTGAATGAATGAAATGGATGTATAAGGTAATTTAGTTTTTACTTTGTACAAACAATTAAAAAGAGGACATTTGTCGCTATGAAAGAATTTATTTCTGATTTCAAGAAATTAGTTAAGTTAAGACTGACATTAACGGTTGTTTTTTCGGCATCCATCTCTTTTTTGATCGGAGCAAAGCAACTTGGAGGGGATATTTTGTGGATCAATTGGTTGCTATTGACATTAGGAGGTTTCCTAGTGACAGGTGCAGCGAATGGTTTCAATGAGATTATCGAAAAAGATCTAGACAAGTTAATGACCCGTACTGCTGACCGTCCCCTTCCTTCTGGAAGAATGACAACTGGTCAGGCCTTGATTCTAAGTTTGTTTATGGGAATCTTGGGAACTTTGGTTTTGGTACGTTTGAATTTTGTTGCGGGATTACTATCGGTATTTTCCATATTGTTATATGCATTTGTGTATACGCCATTAAAAAGGAAATCACCGATTGCTGTATTTGTAGGGGCCTTTCCTGGTGCATTGCCACCATTGATTGGTTATTTTGCTGCCTTTAGTCAAGATGATTTAGCAATCTACAGTCAAACAAATGAAAGTGCAATCATTATGATTCCATTTATTTTGTTCGGAATTCAGTTTTTGTGGCAATTCCCACATTTCTGGTCTCTAGCATGGGTGATTGATGATGATTATAAACAGGCGGGTTTTAGGTTATTGCCAACGACCAAGCGTGATAAGATTTCTGCTTTTATGGTCTTTCTTTCAGCATTGATCATGATACCAGCAGCATTTCTTCCCATGTATTATGGTTTCGGAGGCTGGATCTTTACAGCTGTTTCTGCGATAGGGGGTGTGTTCTTTGCTTATTATGGCTTTCAGCTTTTTAAGAATCAGGATATTGCTTCGGCGAGAAAAGTGATGTTTACCTCATTTTTTTATCTGCCTATTACGCAATTAGTGTTATTATTTGACTTTATACCTTTGAAATAATGTTAAATCAAGGAGTACAACAAACTGACGAGAAGTTAGTATCGCGTAAGGCTCAAAAATTTACCCTATGGTTGGGGATGCTGGGTATGTTTATGATGTTCGCAGCATTGTCCAGCGGTTTTATTGTCTATACAGCAAGTGGTGTTGATAAAGGACTTAAAACATTATTACCAGATACTTTTATCTATAGTACGATGGCAATTGTTTTAAGTAGTGTTACCATGCATTTTGCTTATAAGGCAGCGCAGGTAGGTAATTTGGCTAGACAGAAAGCGTTGCTTTTTGCTACCTTAATTTTGGGAATTATATTTTTTGCGCTACAGGTTTATTCGTGGGAAATATTAACAGAAAGAGGCGTTTATTTTGTGAATAACAATGCGTCACAGTCTTTTGTTTATGTTTTTACAGGAATGCACTTAGCACATATTATTGCGGGAGTGATCGTGTTGATTACCGCTTTAGTGGGAGTATTTAAACCACTTCCTCCAGACGGCAATCAATTCCGCATGAATCTAGCCACTATTTTTTGGCATTTTCTCGATCTTTTGTGGATTTATATATATGTTTTCTTACTTTTGAATCAATAATAGTAAACAATGAGTACAACTGTATCACAATTGGATAAGGTAAAAACCGGTCCATGGAATGGTGGAAAATCACCTTGGAATTTGGAATACGGAAAAATCATGATGTGGTTTTTCTTAGTTGGGGATGCCTTTACATTTTCTGCGTTTTTGGTTTATTACGGAACGCAACGATTTGCACATAGTACATGGCCAGATGCGGATAAGATTTTCCAATCTATACCAGGTATTGCAGAACACGGACAACCTTTAGTGTTCGTTGGTATTATGACTTTTATTTTGATTATGTCTTCTGTGACTATGGTATTAGCTGTAGAAGCAGGGCATCGTAACTCAAAAAATGAAGTAGTAAAATGGATGTTATGGACAATACTTGGTGGTATTGCTTTCGTAGGCTGTCAAGCGATCGAGTGGACTCACTTACACCATGCTGGTTTCTGGTTTGGTCAAAACCCGGCAACAGGTTTAGAGGGTGATGCTATTAAAGATGCTTTGCAACCGTATTTTACACATGATATCTCCTATACTTCAGCGTTGCAGTTTGCCAATCTGTTCTTTACGATCACAGGTTTTCACGGTTTTCACGTTACTGTAGGTATTATCTTAAATATTATCGTCCTGTGCATGACTTTGAATAACACATTCGAGAATCGCGGTTCGTATTTAATGATTGAAAAAGTAGGTTTATACTGGCACTTTGTGGATTTAGTTTGGGTGTTTGTATTTACATTCTTCTATTTAGTATAATTGTAAGTTTTTAATTTTAGAAAAGCTATGTCACAACATCACGATAATATTGCTCATGAGGAGCACGGACACGGAGAAGGAATGGATAAAAAAGGTATCTGGAGAATTTTCTTCGTCCTTTTAGCATTAACTGCTGTCGAATTCTTAATTGCATTGGGATTTGTTCATCATTGGCAAATCTTAGCAAAAGGTGCTTTAGTTAATACCATCTATATTGTATTAACATTAGTAAAAGCTTACTATATTGTCGCTTACTTTATGCACTTGAAATTTGAGAAATCTAGTTTCATCGTTACTGTAAGTATTGTATTTATCTTCATTATTTATTTTATCATTTTAATGCTAACTGAAGGTAACTTCTTATTGCATGAATTACAACCTCACCAATTGTGGGAAAATAAATAATATAAATGGGTAAAAATACTGGTAAAAATAAAGGTATTCAAACTATCATGATCCTGGCAATAATATTATTATTGCCAGGATTTTTGTATGTAGTGCTGAATAGAACTGGAATGGCGAATTCGTATTCTACTTTGCCAATATTCGGTCAAAAAGAAGTTCCAGGTACTACTCATCGTAAATGGGGACGAGATATCATGGATACAATCTATCATGAGGTTCCAAATATGTCTTTTATCAACTACGATGGCAAACCCGTTGATCTGTTTGGTAAGGATAGCGCTATTACTGTTGTACATCTTTTTTATTCGAGAGATAAGTCGTTTTCGACAACAATGATTAATAGCCTGAATAAGATATCTGGAGAGTTTAGACATAATAAGATGATTAAGTTCTATTCTGTTTCTGTCGACACGACTTATGATACACCCGATGTATTAAAAAATTACATTAAGAATATCGATCCCTCAGATAAAAGATGGTACTTTGTAAGTAAACCGAGTTCGGATATCTTTAAATTTGCAAAAGATGGTTTACTGCAAGATGCTTTAGCTACAGCAGATAAAAATAATCCTTTTGTTGTGGGGTCATCTTATGTTTTGATAGATACGAAACGTAGAATCAGAGGATTTTATGATATCACGATGAAAAAAGAAGCGGAACGCTTAAGTGATGAGGTTAAATTATTGGTTGTGGAGGAAATAAGAAATCATCCTCCAAAGATTGAAACTAAATAAAATGGGACAAACAGCAGAAGAGAAGAAATATAACAAGTGGATCATCGTTTTATCAGTTGTTATTCCACTTGTAGTGGCGGCTTTGTTTGGCGTTAATTTACGCAAATTAGGGTATGATGTAGAACCTTTGGGATTTTTGCCCCCTATATATGCAACGATCAATGGTATCACTGCGATATTATTGTTCTGGGCAGTCTTAGCGATTAAAAAAGGTAATCGTAAATTACATGAAAGGTTAATTAAACTTTGTGTATGTTGTTCTGTTGCGTTCCTAGGGATGTATGTTGCTTATCATATGACCGCTAACTCTACGCCATACGGTGGAGAGGGCATATTACGTCCGATATACTATTTTATATTAATAACACATATAGTATTGTCTGTTATTATTATCCCTTTTGTACTGATTACTTATGTAAGAGGTATTGCCGGGTCGTATGAAAGACATAAAAAAATAGCACGTATTACGTACCCGATGTGGTTATATGTAGCGGTAACGGGTGTTATTGTATATTTGATGATTTCACCATATTATGTTCACTAATTAATTCAAAAGTTATGACAAGTGCGTGGGTATATCAATCAAATCGTTTCTTTACTGATGATGAAGCGTTATTGATTCAAAACAGGTTGGCAGATTTTGCCGCAGGCTGGAAAGTGCATGGAGAACCTTTATCTGCTCAGGCGGAGGTTAGGTATAACTTGTTTATTGTGCTATCCGTGGATGAGCAGATTGCCGCAGCATCTGGTTGTTCAATTGACAGTTCCGTCCGCTTTTTGAAGACACTAGAAGCAGATTTTGATATTCAGCTTTTTGATCGTATGAACGTTGCTTTTAAAAAGGAAGGTCAGTTGCATGCTGCATCCAGATCTGAATTTGAAAATTTAGTAAAAGATGGTCAGATTGACGACACAACTGTTGTCTTTGATAATACGATCACCTCTTTAGCGTCTTTAACTGATAAATGGCAGATTCCTTTTGGAGAAAGTTGGCATAAACGAGTGTTTGGCTAGATAATAAAAGAAGCGATGATTGATCAATTATCGCTTCTTTTATTATAACATCATCATATTTTTGCTATTCTGGTATTTGGTAATGATCCATGTAACGAACAATACTATTTGCTCTACGATTCACATATGCTGATGGATTTCGGGCATCCCACTGTCTTGGATTGGGCAGGATTGCAATGATCAGTGCGGCTTGTTTCTTTGATAAGGTAGATCCTGATTTTTTGAAGTAATACTGGGATGCAGCTTCTGCTCCATAAACACCTTGCCCCATTTCAATAACATTGAGATAGACTTCCAGAATTCTTCTTTTACTCCAGAATGTTTCGATTAAAACAGTAAAGTAAGTTTCTAAACCTTTTCTAAGCCAAGAACGCTTTGGCCACAGGAATACATTTTTTGCTACCTGCTGACTGATTGTACTTCCCCCACGTAATTTTTTTCCATCTTTATTTTTCTCTATAGCTTTTTGAATAGCATCAGTGTCAAAACCCCAGTGCGTCATGAAATGAGCATCTTCACCTGCTATCGCAGCACGTTTTAGGTTGTCCGAGAGCTCATCGTAATTTAACCAATCTTTTTCCAGTTTAAATCCTTTATCAGCTGCCTGTAACTCAAACCCACGTTGGATCATGAGCCAGGTAATAGGTGGATTGATGAGTTTAAGTGCGAGTACCCAAAATAGAGTTATTGCAAAGAAACCTCCAACAATACGTATTGACCAAGTTTTAACTTTTTTTTGCCAACCTGTTTGAACCTTTTTTTTCTTTACTTGATTCGTTCTTTTAATTGCCATATCTTTTGAAAAACAATGCAAAGGAACGAAATATTTTGCCCAATTGTTATGTTCAGTATTGTTTATGATATGCTTTTTTTTAGATGTTCTTTTTTACAAGCCTGAGATCGAGGTAATGGATATTCTTCGGTATGTATGTATATTGAAAAATGATTTAAGGCGAAAAGAGAATTAAGTTTTTCATATTCTACGAGATCGTTTGTCTAATCAGGTAGATTATGTTATTTTTACGGCTTATTATCAATAAACGAAATCCAATTGGCAAAGGCAGAAAAAAAGGTAACTCCATTAATGCAGCAGTACAATGCGATCAAGGTGAAATATCCAGGTGCATTATTGTTGTTCCGTGTAGGTGATTTTTATGAAACATTTGGTGAAGATGCCATTAAGGCGGCCAGTATTTTAGGGATCGTACAAACTAAGAGAGGAAATGGAACCGAATCGGAAACTGCTCTGGCAGGTTTTCCGCATCATTCTCTGGAGACTTATTTGCCAAAACTTGTCCGTGCAGGTCAGCGTGTAGCTATCTGTGACCAATTGGAAGATCCTAAGCAAACCAAAACCATCGTTAAACGTGGAGTAACAGAATTGGTGACTCCTGGCGTTTCTTATAATGATAATATTGTCCAACAGAAGTCCAATAATTATTTAGCCTCAATTTATATTGAGAAAACGCAGATCGGAATTTCTTTCTTAGATATTTCTACTGGTGAGTTTTTAGTCGCACAAGGTACGCAGTCTTATATTGACAAACTTTTGCAGGGATTTAAACCAACAGAAGTCATCATGTCGCGTAAGCAATCCAAAGAATTTTTGGAGCTATTTGGTAGTCAGTATTATACCTATATGCTAGACGAATGGCCTTATACTGGAGATTACGCAACAGAGCACTTATTGAAACATTTTGAAGTTAATTCAATGAAGGGTTTTGGTATCGACCGGATGCCTATTGGGATGGTTGCCGCCGGTGTTGCCTTACATTATCTGAATGAAACAGAACACCGCAATCTGCAGCATATTTCTAATATTTCGCGTATTGAAGAAGATCGTTACATGTGGTTAGATCGTTTTACAGTTCGTAATCTCGAACTGATCGGATCTGCAAATGAAAATGCGACGACTTTATCGGATGTTTTGGACCAAACTGCTTCTCCCATGGGGGCGCGTTTATTAAAACGTTGGATTGTAATGCCATTGAAAGATCGTAAATCAATTCAAGAACGTCTCGATGTGGTTGCTTACTTTTCTGAGCATAAAGATTTACGCGATGCCTTGATTCAAGAGATTAAGTATGTAGGCGATCTTGAGCGGCTTATTTCTAAAATTGGTCTTCAGAAAGCTTCACCCCGCGAAATTGTACAGTTGAAACGTGCCTTATATGCTGTTGAAAAATTAAAGGAGCTAACAAATCAGGAAAATTCTGAAGCCCTTCGAGCCATTGCTGATCAGCTGGATGTCTGTCGTATCATTCGTGATAAGATTGAAAAAGAAGTTTTCGCAGAACCTCCTGTTGCCTTGAATAAAGGAAATGTAATTGCTGATGGTGTGGACGATGAATTGGACCGTTTACGTAAGATCGCTTTCGGAGGAAAAGATTATTTAATCGAAATCCAAAAGAGAGAAGCAGAGGCAACTGGTATCCCTTCACTTAAGATTGCTTTTAATAATGTTTTTGGCTATTACTTAGAAGTTACCAATACACACCGTGATAAGGTACCTACAGAATGGATTAGAAAGCAGACTTTGGTAAATGCCGAACGCTACATCACCGAGGAGCTAAAAGAATATGAAGATCAGATTTTAGGTGCTGAGGAAAAAATTCAGGTCATTGAGAATCGTCTTTATGCCGAATTGTTAATTGCTATTGCGGCTTTCATTAAACCGATTCAATTGAATGCCCAGTTACTGGCGAAATTAGATGTGCTTTTGAACTTTGCTGTTATCGCAGAAAAGAATTATTATGTTCAGCCCGAGATATCAGAAAGTAAAGTATTAGATATTAAAGGTGGTCGTCACCCCGTTATCGAAAAGAAAATGGCCATTGGTGAAGATTATATCACGAATGATGTTTACTTGGATAATACCACGCAGCAGATTATCATCATCACTGGTCCCAACATGGCCGGTAAGTCGGCGCTCTTGCGCCAAACAGCATTAATCGTACTCATGGCTCAGATCGGTTCTTTTGTTCCTGTAAAGGAAGCAAAGATAGGTCTTGTGGATAAAATCTTTACCCGGGTAGGAGCATCTGATAATTTATCGTCCGGTGAATCAACATTTATGGTTGAAATGAATGAAACGGCCAGTATCATGAATAACCTCTCTGACCGGAGTTTAATTTTATTGGATGAAATTGGTCGAGGAACAAGCACTTATGATGGTATCTCTATCGCTTGGGCTATCGCTGAATTTCTTCACAACCATCCTGCAGCTAAGGCCAAAACATTGTTTGCTACTCATTATCATGAATTGAATGAATTGACCAATTCCATGCCCCGCATCAAGAATTATAATGTGACGGTTAAGGAGATGAACAATAAGGTTATATTCTTACGTAAGTTAGTTCCAGGAGGCTCAGAACATAGCTTTGGTATCCACGTAGCTAAATTAGCAGGTATGCCACCAAAATTACTATCCCGTGCAAATGAAATCTTAAAAAGATTAGAGCAGGAGCGGACTGGTGGCGAACAGATTAAAGATAGTATGCGCAAAATCCAAAAGCAAGCCTATCAATTACAGATGTTTTCGATTGATGATCCCGTCCTTGAGAAAATCCGTGATATGCTGAATAATTTGGATGTGAATACGCTGACTCCTGTGGAAGCGCTTATGAAATTGGATGAGATCCAGCGGTTATTGAAAAATTAGAATCTGAAAAATAATTCGATACTTCCGTAGTGGTTGTAGATGTTGCTGAGAAGATTATGATCCCACTGGTATGGGGTATAATGATATCCAGCTTCTATTCCTATATAATTTTTTCCCTTAATCTGACGCATTCCTGCCATACTAAGTCCCAAGTGCATAGTATTCACAGTATGTAATTTTGTGGAATTTCCGCCGGATATATAATCGCCATAGCCATCGTAATAACCATCTGTATAGATGTCTTCAGATATTCCTGTGTCGACCATATCTATTCCGATATTAAGTTTAGGAATGACAATATACTTGGTGTTATCATAGATTTTGTAACCGACAGCTCCGCCAAAAAATAAACCAAAATTGGAATTCACAGATTCGCTCTGATCGTAATAATTGTAGTCAAAATTTTTATCGTTGCTATTGATACGGACCTTAAATCCCCCTTCAAATATAAATGACTTTTGGAGCGAGCTCATAATAGTAAAACCAAGAGAAAGATTAGGTCCAAATGTGGTGTTTTTTCCACCTAAAGGACCATATACACCTATATACGGAAGAAAACCTATCTTAGACTTATTGTAATAATCTGCTAAAGCTAATGTCTCCTCCTGTTCCTCTTTTACTGCATGCTCTTGTTTTTCAGGTACCGTTTGTTTTACAGATGATGCCTGGTTACGCAATAACTCTTCGTTCGAAAAAAGATTTAAGATGTCAATTTCTGCATCGGAAAGCGTATAGGATTGAGACTGCAATAAAGCTTTTGCACGTGTTTTAATGAGCTGGTCGATCGGATGTCTCAGTGGAACATAATTATATTGCAGTTTATTAGATTCATACTGATAGGCAAAATCCTCTCTTGCAGCATCAGCAAAGCGGTTCAATAATTGTTCATCAAAACCATTGTCTAAATAACGCTCGATGGCATTGCCACTACTTTGTTTAGCGATGATCAAATGTACTATTTTGATTCGCTGAACAAGTTCTATAGTCCCACAGCTTTGTTCTATCTGAGCCAAGATCGGTGCTAATTTATCGTACTGGTTTGCATTTAATATCTTAGTCAAGGGGTCAAGCGAGCTGTTGATCGTTAGTTCGCATTTATCTTGTGCAAAGGATGAAGGAATGATCGTGAATAGGGTGATAATACTGAAGAGAATAACAGAAATATATCGATTCATATGTATTTGTTTTTATTGACCTAAAGTAATAAAAATTTATTCAAATATTGTAAAGATCAAATAGTGCAACAATTTAAAAGAATTATCTTTGTGACAATGGCTTCTATATTTCAGTTTAAAGAGTTTGCCGTTGATCAATCTGATTGTGCGATGAAAATTAATACCGATGCTGTGTTATTAGCTTCACTCGTTCATGTTGAATCCTCGGAACGTATATTAGATATTGGTACAGGTACAGGTGTGATTGCGCTTATGTTAGCACAGCGCTGTGCGGATAGCGAGGTGATCGCTGTGGAAATTGACCCTGCAGCCGCGAAGCGGGCAGCAATAAATTTTAGAAACTCCAATTTTGGAGACCGAATGGTGATGCACGCTTGTTCATTTCAAGATTTTACTGATACAGGCTCTTTTGATTTTATTATTTCTAACCCGCCATTTTATACCGATTCGTTGCATAATCCCGATGCAAGGAAGAAGTTGGCCAGACATACCGATCTTCAGTTTTTCAACGAGCTGTTGACCTTCGCCGCAGTCAAACTACAGGTAGATGGGCAATTGGCTTTGATCGTTCCAAAACTATTGGCCGATGAACTGAAGGAGATTGCGGAAACCTTGGATTTATGTTTAAAAGAGGAGATTCAGATCCGATCTTTCGAAGGTGATGCCATCATCCGTAAGATTATTGTTTTTCAGAAAGCTTATCGTGGAGTTTCAACAGTTTCTGATTTTATAATTTATGAAGCGAAAGGTGTTTATTCAGAAATGTATAAGACCGCTTTGCGACCTTATTTTTTAGCTTTTTAGTATGACAAGAATTGGATTGATATCAGATACACATGCTTATCTGGACGAGTCGGTGTTTAAGCACTTTGAAAACTGTGACGAAATCTGGCATATTGGTGATTTTGGAAATGCCACTGTTGCAGACCAACTGGAAGGTTTTAAACCTTTACGAGGTGTTTATGGAAATATCGATGATCAAGGATTACGTCATCGTTTTCCCGAAGATCTGAGGTTCACCTGTGAAGGCGTAGATGTTTGGTTGACACATATCGGCGGGTATCCCGGTAAGTATGCACCACGGATAAAAAAGCAGATAACGGCTCATCCTCCCCAGCTTTTTATTACGGGGCATTCGCATATCTTGAAGGTGATGTATGATCAGAAGTTAAAATGCCTACATTTAAATCCAGGAGCTGCGGGAAAACAGGGCTGGCACAAAGTGAGAACACTTATGCGTTTTGAAATTAATGGCAGTAAAATTGAAAATTTAGAGATTATTGAACTTGCGGGAAGGTAGGCAACTCATTATAAGCTGTCGCGTACTTCCAATAAAAAGCTCTTTAATTTTTCTAAAGAATCGACGACGCGCTGATTTTCTTTAGCTTCAGATTTATTAGTGCGCAGATATTCACGTGCACCTTGAAGGGTATAACCTTTATCTTTAACCAGATTGAAGATGATTTTTAAATTAGCAATATCATCTTGGGTAAATAGACGATTTCCTTTTTTATTCTTTTTTGGTTGAATAATATCAAATTCACGCTCGTAGAAACGAATTTGGGATGCGTTGACATCAAACATGGTTGTCACTTCACCCATCGTGTAATACAATTTATTAATTTCGCGCTCTTTGTAAGGCATACTAATCTGTTAATTTTTATATAACAAACTTAGATAAATTTGTTGAATATCGTTGCACCTAATATAAAACAAATTTATCGTTCTTTCCTCTACCATCAAGAATTATTTTATAGAGGAAATATACAATGTAAGATAGATAATAAAAATTATCTATCTTGATTCGTAGTAATTTATAGAATTGGATTTAATTTGAAAAGATATGATTTTGGTTAGTCGGTTTTGGACAAAAGTATTTTCATGGGGAAAGGCTGATGCCATTACTATTTATCCTTTTATTTTTCTAAAGAAGCGTATATTTAAAGATAACCGTCAATTGATCAATCACGAGCAGATACATATGAGGCAGGCGGTGGAATTGCTCATTATATTCTTTTATATCAGTTATCTTATTGAATTTTTATTTCGTTATCTGCAGTACAGAAATTTCCATCAGGCTTACCTGAATATATCTTACGAGCGGGAGGCTTATGCGAATGAGGCTGATTTTGATTATTTGTCCAAGCGGAGATTTTGGGCTTTTTTTAAGTATCTAAAAAAATAAGAGCTCCAATAGTAGGAGCTCTTATTTTTTCGGTGGAACACCGAAGATATTTTAAAGACCGATTATTATTTAATCAATCTCAAGTATGTTGATACTTTTTCTTTTAATTGTCTTCTGTCTACGATAAAATCCAGGAAGCCGTGCTCTAAAATAAATTCTGAAGTCTGGAATCCTTTAGGAAGATCCTTTTTGATTGTTTCTTTGATAACGCGTGGACCTGCAAAACCGATTAAAGCTCCTGGTTCAGCAATATTGATATCTCCTAACATGGCGTAAGAAGCGGTAACACCTCCTGTCGTTGGATCTGTAAGCAAACAAACATAAGGCAATTTTGCTTTAGCCAATAGGGCTAATTTTGCCGCTGTTTTTGCCATTTGCATCAATGAGAATGCGGCCTCCATCATACGGGCTCCACCTGATTTGGAGATCAACATAAAAGGAATGTTATGTTCGATACAGTAATCGATGGAACGTGCAATTTTCTCACCTACTACAGAACCCATAGAACCTCCGATGAAGTTAAAGTCCATACAAGCGATAACCAGTTCCTGCCCATCGATTTTACCATGACCAGAACGAATAGCATCAACCAGACCTGTTTTAGCCTGACTTTCTTTTAAGCGTTCTGTATAAGGTTTTGAATCGAAGAAATTGATCGGGTCACCTGAGCTTAATGTCGGGAATAATTCAGTAAACTCGTTATTATCAAAAATGATTGAAAAATAAGCTGCAGAACCAATTCTAAGGTGGTATCCACAGTATTGACAAACGTAATTGTTTTCGATTTGTTCAAGGTTCAACAACGGTTTTTTACATGATGGACATTTGTTCCACAATCCGTCTGGCGCCTCTTTTTTATTTTCTGTTGCCGTGTTAATTCCGGCTTTATCTCTTTTAAACCAACTCATACGATAGTTCTAATTCAGTTACAAATAAACAAAATTATTTTGTTTAGTAGAAGTATTCCTTAAAATTGCTGTGTATTTACGATTTGTGAAAGGAAGCTGACCCGAAATTTTGGGCATAAAAAATGGGTAAGCTCCTTTTATCGCACCGCTCAACCAAATACCCTTGCTTTGTTCCCAACCTGGGGGAGTCAATGGGAGCTGGTCGTAAAAGACTTACCCGTCACAAAAGTAGAAAAAAAATCCTTCTAAAGAAAGATATTTTGCTATTAGTGCTTACTTCGCTGATAGTCAATAAGAATAATTTTAAGTCTTGTCTTTTCCATACTCGCCACAGAGCGAATAATACCCAAAAAGACCTAGACCAAGTGAGATAATTGGTGTTAAAATGAACATAATAATGATTCCGAATACTAAATCTTCTTGATGTCCGATCATTATTTTAGGAATTGCGAGCTCAAAAAGACAAAAGTATGCAGTAAATAGCGCCAGCGCAATCCAAAGAATCCCTAATATTTTTTTTAGTTTATCCATTGTTGAGGTGATTAGGTTTATTTTTAATATACAACGATCCGATTATGAAACATACAGCCGCAATAATGATCGGATACCAGAGTCCTGCCAAATAAAATTCAGGATCCTGAGCAATTTGCGCATTTGTCGTCAGGTAAGTCGAAATTGCAGGCAATAAGCCTCCGAAAATACCATTACCGACATGGTAAGGTAAGGACATGGACGTGTAACGAATTTTAACCGGAAACATTTCCACCAGAAATGCCGCGATTGGTCCATACACCATGGTTATGTATATGATCTGAATAAATATCAATGCCGTTAAACCTATGCGGTTACTACCATGCACAGTTACCGTTTTTTTAATGAGCGTATCTTGTTCGGTCGATTGATCGTGGCTTATTTCTTGAGAACGTGTTCCATCAGTATACTGGATGATCGTTTGAAGCTTGTTATCGGCCAATTTTAATGTATTGGTCGAGCTCACTTCTTTTGTGCTGGTATCCGCTAGTTGATACATCGCTTTGTATATAGGTCTATAGGTACAAAGTGCCAATAACATGCCCAAAAGCATAATCCATTTACGGCCGACTTTGTCACTTAACCAGCCAAAAAGAATAAAAAATGGTGTTCCGATCAGCAATGCCGTTCCTAAGATCATATCAGCTTCGTCCGAATTGAGGTGCATCACAGTTTTCATGTAACTCATGGAATAGAATTGTCCCGTATACCATACGACTCCTTGTCCCATAGCTGCGCCAAATAAAGCAAGCAACACAAATTTTAAGTTATACCGGTTTCCAAAGCTTTCTTTTAAAGGATTTTTGCTTGTTGTACCCTCTTCTTTCGCTTTGGCAAACTCGGGCGATTCACTCATGTTTTTACGGATGAGGTAAGACACATACACCATCAATATGGATAGAATAAATGGAACACGCCATCCCCAGGCGTCAAATTGTTCTTCGGTCAAGATGTATTTTGTTACGAGTATAACAACCAAAGAGATAAATAAACCGAAAGTTGCTGTCGTCTGTATCCAGGATGTCCAATAGCCACGTTGACCTGCAGGGGCATGTTCTGCCACATAAGTTGCCGCTCCACCATATTCACCACCAAGTGCCAGCCCTTGCAATAAACGTAAGATCAGTACCAGTAAGGGGGCAAGAAAGCCAATGCTCTCATAGCTGGGTATACAACCGATCAAGAAAGTGGCACCTCCCATGAGCAACAGTGTAACCATAAATGTGTATTTTCTTCCGATAAGGTCTCCTAATCTACCGAAAAAAAGTGCACCGAAGGGTCTGACAACAAAACCAGCAGCAAACGTGGCTAAGGTAGAAAGGAAAGCCGCAGTCGGATTGTCCGCAGGGAAAAATTTGGTTGAAATGACGATGGATAAACTTCCGAAGATAAAAAAGTCATACCATTCAATCAGTGTTCCCATGGAGGACGCACCGATTACTTTCCAAATAGTTTTGGTATTTGTATTTTCTTTCATTTAGATTTATAAGGTTGTTTAGGTTTAAATTTTATACATTTTTCCAGGTAAAGAGGTGATATGACCATTCATCTCCATTTCGAGTAAAATCATCGCAAGTTTACTTTGTGGCCAGTTACAGTAACGCGTGATGTCGTCAATACCCACTTGCTGTTTACCCTGGAGAAAGAGATAGAGGTGCAACTGATCTTTATTTAACTCAGGAGGTAGGAGTGGGAGCTGTATACCTGTTTGTTTTTCTGAAGTTTCCCAATTCATCAGGTAGCAAAGATCTTTCGCATCCCGGATCAGATGTGCGCGGTTGGTTTTAATTAAATAATTACAACCTGCCGAATAAAGCTGATCTATTGCTCCCGGGAATGCGCATACATCGCGGTTATAGCTATTTGCTATTTCAGCAGTAATGAGCGCGCCTCCCTTTGTGGCCGCCTCTATGACAATCGTTACATCAGACATGCCTGCTATAATGCGATTTCGCATAGGGAAATTTTGTCGGTCAAGATTGCTGTCTGACGGAAATTCGGTTAGTAATCCACCTTGTTGAAGCATTGCTGACGCTGTTTCTCTATGAGTCGCCGGATAAATCCGGTCTAGTCCATGTCCTAATACACCCACTGTTGGTATCCGATGCAGTAAAGCATTTTTGTGAGCCATGATATCGATACCATAGGCCAGTCCACTTACAATTGTGGTATCAAGAGACTGCATCTGTTCAATGAGCGTATCGCAAATTTTGCGACCATAGCTGGTGGCATTTCTCGTTCCGACAATGCTGACCATACGTTCTTTATTGAGGTCGGCATTCCCTTTGTAATATAAGACCAGTGGTGCATCCTCACAATTTCTCAATTTCTGAGGATAATCCGGATTATCTATCCATAAAACTTTTATCTGGTGTTTTTCAACAAATGCCATTTCTTTTTCGGTTGCTTCCTGATAGTTTTTCGCAGCGATTTCATTAGCTGTTCGACTGTTTACTCCTGGAATTTTTGCTAAAGTACTGGCATTTGTCTCTAAGATTTCTTGCACAGAGCCGCAGTGCGTAAGCAAAGCTCGCGCAGTTTTAGGTCCTACCCCCTTAATTTTGGTAAGTGCTATTTGATGATAAAAGTTCATATTCGGTTATTTAAAGATAATAATATTTTACTGAAATTCAGGCTAAAACAGTTTTACTTTTGGTATCAAAAATGATTAGAAAAGAATTTTACTTTCATATTTTAGAGAATTATGAGATAGCTTGTATCTTTGTTTGAAATAAAAATATATGACTATGGAAATGAAAGAACCGTTTGATATAGAAATTGAAAATATTGTTTACTCGGTATTCCCAGAAGAGGAAGATACTTATGTGATTTTTAAAGAAGGGGTTGAATATGTACAGATTATTAAAGATACAGAGAATCTGTGGTTGAAAACCAATCCTGAGACTGGTTTACCAATGTTTGGTATGGATGAAGAGATTAATGCGATTGGCAAAAAAATTATAGAAGAATTGGGGTAATAATTCAAGATAGATAGACAGTTAAACAAAGTTAAAATCGTCGCTCGTATTTCTTTTGTTGTTATTTTTAAATAACTAATTATAAAGAAATGAATCCAGGTCGCTTATTTTTTTTGATGTCTATCTGTCTGCTTTTATTTTTTAGCCGGGTCAAATCTTCATCTGCTCATTTTGTTTTTTCCTATCAAGATACCACTCTTCGGAATAAAAAAATAATTAATCAGGATACCAACATACTGGATACTGCGCTAATAGTTGGGAAAAAATTAACGGCGGAAGAGAAAATGGCCGAAAAGCAGGTTACATATAAGTCCATATACTTTTGGGGAGATACCAAAAATATGGTGACCTTGCCATATCAGGGCGGTCTTGCCGTTAATCTCAATAAGTTGTATAATCTTTTGAGTAAGAAGGGTCGTGCTTCTCGGAGACTTCAAAGACTATTCGAGCGGGAGTTCGAACAAGACAAAGTCTTAGCACAATGGACTGCGCTAACTGAAGCTTACACGCCTTTAACGGGAGACTCTTTGGTTAAATTTCGTTCTTATTATGAACCTTCCTCCAAATGGTTGCGCAAGGCAGACCATTACGATCAGATTGCTTATGTGCAGCACAGTTTAAAAAACTACCTAGATTCTGTCGAAATCATTCATCAACGTCTGAGTCTCCCTAAATTAGAAATCTTAAATCCCTAAATTACATCGGAACATAAACGACATATTTCGTTTCGAAGAAATCTTCTTTAAAATAATCGGAAAGTGGGTGCAGCTCAGCTTTCAGTCGTGACTCTTTAATTTCTTCTTTAAGATCACCACCTTTTAGATATAAGATACCGTTAGGAATTCCATTTTTATCCTGTTTAAGGAATTTATTGCGGATCCAAGGAGCAAAATCTGCTAATCGTGTTACAGCACGTGATACAACAAAATCATATTTGTCGTCCAATTGTTCTGCACGGATGTGATCTGCTTCAACATTCTCAAGTCCTAAAGCAGACGCAACTTCGCGAACAACTTTAATTTTTTTTCCGATCGAATCTACTAAATGAAATTTTACGTCAGGAAATAAAATAGCCAATGGTATTCCTGGGAATCCTCCGCCTGTGCCAACGTCTAAAATACGAGTGCCCGGAGCAAATGTCATGACGTATTTTGCAATACCTAAAGAATGTAATACATGATGAAGATAAAGGCTTTCAACGTCTTTGCGTGAAATAACATTGATCTGATTGTTCCAAAACGGATAAAGTTCTGCAAGTTGTGCAAATTGTGTTTTCTGAACTTCTGTTAAGTTTGGAAAATACTGATATATGATGTCTACTGTAGGATTCAAAGTGAAAGTTTTAAAATATGAATATTATTTCCAGCTAAGTGATTTCTTTTTACGGTTGAATAGTCCGTTGATGCAAATATAGAAATAGTAGATGATGTCTAATAATGGTAACCACCAAATGAGGTCAGAAACTGCTAATTTCTTATATATTGCCCTAAAAACAATGAGCTGTGCAAGTAGGCGAATTAGATATGCAGCTACAGGTACGTACCAGTAATTAGGGAAAATAATCGCAGTCAGGATAATCGTAAAATAGAATAAAAATGAAGTGATCAATTGCATACCCAACATACGCTGATGTCTTTTTTTGTAGATAACCGAAGCGCCCGAATGCCGTGCTTTTTGTTTGTAATAGCTTTTCCAGGTTGTTTTAGGTTCTGAGTAAACGATAGCATCCTCATGAATGGATATGGCTACATTTTTCTTCGTAGCGTTTTCATTTACAAAAAGATCGTCATCACCAGATTTAATGTGCATGTGTGATGCAAATCCCTTTTTACTGAAAAATAACGTTTTTGTGTAGGCCATGTTTCTGCCTACAGCCATGTAAGCATCTTTTTTTATCGCATACGATAAATAACTCATTGCTGTATGCGTTGTCTCGAACCGGATAAGTTTATTGAGAAAACCTTTATATTTAAAATAAGGGGAGTACCCGATGACAATCTCTGTATCCGGTTGGTTAAGTGCTCCAGCTATTTCTTTTAACCAATTGCTTGAATTTGGATTGCAATCAGCATCTGTGAAAACCAGTTTTTCGTAAATAGCAGATTTAATTCCTAGGGTAACGGCGAATTTTTTTCCATGCTTAAGCCGTATATGTTCCTTAATATCGACAATTCTTAAGTTATCATATTGAGATTGATATTCTTTTAAAATCCATTTTGTCTCGTCAGTAGAGTAATCATTAACAACAATCACTTCAAATTGGGGATAATCCTGCTCTAAAATTGATGCTAAAAACTGCTTTAGATTTTTTTGTTCGTTATGTGCACAGATAATGACAGAAATAGGATCAAATTGATCTTGTTCCTGATAAGAATGCACTTTATGACGACTCAGTTTTCCGTATACAATTATAATATAGTATAACTGGATGAGCAGTAATAAACCGATGATGCCAAAGGCGATATAAGGGTAATAGAAGGCGTATTGCTGTACGATGTTCATAGGTTGCAAAGATAGTATGTTCCAAGGATATTTGCTTTAATAATGTTTTTTGTGCTGTAAATGTTAAAATCTTGTAAAAGGTCAATCTTTGCATTGCTTTTTATAGTATTTTTGCAAAGATTTTAAAAAAAGCATGTTGGGGAATTTGCTTCTGAAACAGTAAAAATCATCAAATTAGAATCCCCAAAAAATAAAAGATTAATGAAATTCACTCTTCAAGTACAAGATAAATTTTCTAAAGCGCGTGCAGGTGTTGTTGAGACAGCTCACGGAAAAATTCAAACTCCTATTTTTATGCCGGTTGGAACAGCTGGTACGGTCAAAGGTGTGCATCAGCACGAATTGAGAAATGATATTAAAGCTCAAATTATTTTGGGAAATACCTATCACTTATATCTAAGACCGGGACTGGATGTTTTGAATAAGGCAGGTGGTCTTCACAAATTTAACGGTTGGGATCGTCCAATTTTAACAGATTCTGGAGGTTACCAAGTTTATTCATTGTCAGACAATCGTAAGATACGAGAAGAAGGTGTGACGTTCCGGTCACATATTGATGGTTCAAAGCATTTATTTACTCCTGAAAATGTAATGGATACACAACGAGTAATCGGTGCAGATATTATCATGGCTTTTGATGAGTGTACTCCTTATCCATGTGACTATGGGTATGCCCGTCGTTCGATTGAAATGACTCACCGTTGGCTGAAAAGATGTTGTGATCGTTTTGATAGTACAGAACCATTATATGGATATGACCAGACATTGTTCCCCATTGTTCAAGGATCAGTATATAAAGACTTACGTGAAAGATCTGCTGAGAAAATTGCGTCTTTCAATCGTGAAGGAAATGCAATCGGTGGTTTATCCGTAGGAGAGCCTGCTGAGGAAATGTATGCGATGACGGAAGTTGTCTGTAATATTCTTCCAGAAGATAAACCTCGTTACCTAATGGGGGTAGGTACACCAATCAATCTACTTGAAAACATCGCTTTGGGTATAGATATGTTTGATTGTGTAATGCCAACGCGTAATGCACGTAACGGTATGATTTTTACACGTCACGGAACGATCAATATCAAGAATGAAAAATGGAAAGACGATTTTTCTCCAATTGATCCAGATAGTGATCTTTACTCAGATCAAGTATATACAAAAGCATATTTACGCCATTTAATCCGTTCGCAAGAACTTTTAGGTGCACAGATTGCTTCTTTACATAACTTACACTTCTATTTATGGCTGGTAAATGAAGCGCGTGAGAAAATTGTAGATGGTACATTCTACGATTGGAAAAATAAAATGGTCAAAGTATTAGGTCAACGTTTGTAATTTTTTTGCATCTTAGTAGTATTATGTTTTCTATTATCGATCGTTACATTATTAAAAAGTACTTGAGCACATTTGTGTTCACGATGGCTATTTTTACAGTCGTCATGGTCATTTTTGATATTTCTGAGCGATTGGATGATTTCTTGAAATATAATGCTCCTATGGACAAAATTATATTTGAATATTACGCAGGATTTATCCCGTTTTATTTAAATTTCCTTTGTCCTCTGATCAATTTTATCGCTGTTATCTTCTTTACTTCGAAGATGGCCGATCAAACAGAGATCGTACCCATATTAAGTGCCGGCTATAGTTTTAACCGGCTTTTAAGACCCTATATTTTTTCTGCAACGCTTATATTTGCAGTTTCTTTTGTCTTTAACCTTTATATTATTCCGAAAACGAATAAAATGAAGATCGGTTTTGAAAATGTGTATGTAAAACCTTTGAAAGATAATACGAAAGTGTCCACGCATATGCAGATTGATAAAAACAGTTATGTATACATAGACAACTTTGATAACAACTCCAAGATTGGATATAAGTTTGTACTGGAAAAATTTAAGGGTGATACCTTATTGGAAAAAATGATCGCTGAGCGCATTACATGGGATTCTGTAACGACTAAGTGGAAAATACATGATTATACAAACCGGATTATTAATGGTCTTCATGAACGAATGGACAAGGGTACCGTAAAAGATACCACTTTGGATATGAAGCCGAGTGATTTTGAACTGTATGATAATATTTTTACAGCCATGGATACGAAAGAGTTGGATGAGCGTATCCATAAAGAGGAAATTAGGGGTACAGGGATGATGACAGATCTTAAATTGGAGAAATATAAACGTTATGTCTATCCTTTTTCGGCATTTGTGCTTACTTTGATGGGCGTTGCCTTATCCTCTAAGAAGGTCAGAGGAGGTATTGGTCTTAGTTTGGGTATCGGTATCGGATTGAGCTTTACCTACATCGTGTTCATTCAATTTGCCACCATGTTCTCATTAAAAGGAGGGCTCCCTCCTTTGATTGCAGTGTTAATTCCCAATATTACATTTTTAATTATTGCAATCTATTTGGCTATAAAGGCGCCAAAATAAACAAACCGACAATGTCAAAAATTAAAATTAATCAGAATGTTCTTATTCTGCATTTAACAATCCTGATATGGGGTTTTACAGGAATTTTGGGTAATTTGATTTCGATATCTGCTATACATCTTGTTTGGTATCGGGTTTTGATTGCGGCGATTTCTCTATGGATTTATCTTGCCGTTAGCAAGCAGCAGATTCTGGTAAAAAGAAAGGATTTTATCTCTTTCATAATGGTCGGGGGTGTCGTAGGGCTTCACTGGGTACTCTTTTTTTATGCAATTAAGGTATCTACAGTATCAGTAGCTTTGGTGACATTATCTTCTTTAACATTGTATACTTCTATTTTGGAACCCCTGATCAATAAGAAAAAGATCGCCCTAATGGATATGTTAGTTGGTGTAGTGATAATAATGGGTATCTATATGATATTTCAATTTGAATCCAATTATATTGAAGGTATTCTTGCGGGCTTAGCATGTGCATTCTGTGCAAGTATTTTCTCGATTGCAAATGCCAGAATGGTTAAAAAATCAAGCGCTACCTTGATCACATTTTATGAAATGCTGGGTGCTTTTTTCTGGGTGTCAGTTTTTATGTTATGCAGTGGAGATTTTAATGAAAATATGGTTCTCAATCAATCGGATTTAATTTATCTATTGATCTTAGGGGTATTGTGTACTGCCGTTGCGTATGTGTTAGGTGTTGCTGTAATGAAAGAATTGAGTGCTTTTACAGTTGCTTTAACGACAAATCTGGAACCTGTTTATGGCATTTTATTGGCCATGCTGATCTTCGGTCAAAAAGAGACGATGAGTTTAGGTTTTTATGGTGGTGCTGCCATTGTTTTAGGTGCAGTTTTCTTCTATCCTTACTTAAAAACAAAAATCGAGAAAAGGAAGCAGGATTTGGTTATTAGAAAAATCTATTAATTATCTATTTTAGCTTTATATATCTGCTCTTGTTGCAGAACGGAATTTAATGGATATATTGCGTATCCTGATAAAAAAAGCGTGCTTAAAACTGATTTTAAGCACGCTTTTTTTTGATTTAACACTGGATTAAAAATCAAATGTTCCGATGGTCACATGCTGCTCTTTGGTTTTATCTAAGTACAGGGTGATGATTTTACGTTCCTGTTTTCCGGAGCTATAATAGGTGAATATTTCTGCCATAACTGCTGTTGGACCTGCTAGCGTTAGCGAATTATCATTATAAAAATCTACTTCGACTTTATATTTTCCTTTGACTGCTCTTTTTAATAGAAATTGTTCAGGGCCATATCCTCCGGTAAAATCATTACTTAAACGTCCTCCTATTGCAGTGCTATTATTGCTGTAAAAGCATTTTTCTCCATGTGGATCTGTGACCCAAAGATCTATATCTGTATTGTTTGAATTCCAATTGATCACTACACGACAATCGACAGGAAGATCTGCAATGAGTTTTTTGCTGATGTTATTGCTATTGACATGAGTCTGGTTTAATTTTAATAAATTATTTAACTCCATCACAATAATTTCTTCTATACCATCGTCGCGATCGGCTGCTTCAGGGGAATAACTTTGCGTTAGGATACTATATAATTGATCAAAAGCTTTTTGATATTGTTTATTATCTAATAATGCTAAAGCATAATCGCGGTGGCTTTGCAGATCCATAGGACGCCAGTCTAAGATTTTCTTATTGATGTAAAGTTCATATTGATATTGTTCCCATTGTTTAAGTGTGTAAGCTATTGTCTTAAATAAATCTGCATTTTCAATTTGAAGATCTGCAAGTGAGCTCAACACTAATAATGCTTTATCTTTTGTGCCTTTTCGATAGAAAAAATTAGCAACGTCAAAATAGAAGCTCGGAGTACCCAAATATGCTTGGCGAAGTTCGAGATATGTTTGATAGGGATTCGCTGATTTTTCTAAGACCTGCAGATACATATTATCATTTTTAATGTCAGGAATGGTGATTTTTGCACCAGCAGTTGTTCTGTCACTCACATCAGTGCCGGAATAATGCTGTTGATCAGAAATTGGGTCTTCTAAATCGCTTAATACTATTTCCTCCAGATTTGAATATTGATCATCTGCTAAAAACATCTGTCTGCTTTCTGATGATACCATTTTTGATGTTGCAGCTTGTGCATTATTGATTGGATGAACTTCGGGCGCTACAAATGACTCTTCTACGATCCTGCTAGGCTGTGGATAAGTTTTCTTTGCTTTGAAGTCGGTCTGCCACCATTTTTTTAATTCTTGGACATTGGTTTCAGCCTGTGCCAATAAATCATGCATACGTTCCTCCCGAAGAACGCTTTGTTCTTTAATCAATTTATGATAAGCTGGAAGCAATTCTGTTGGAGGCAGGATGGCATATCGTACATAATCTTCCACGGTTTCCAATACAATTAAACTTGTGTTACGGGTAACAATACCAAATTGCTTACCAAGTTCTTCAATACGTTCTTTATTTTCCGTGTAATCAACATCTAATGTTGCAATCTTTTTCTGAGCCCAGATTTTATGAACATCCAACTCATTTTCTTGATAATTGATGTCAATTTTGACTTCTTGAGTTGCACGATCCCCGTAGCCAAAGAGTAAGGTAATCTGTTTTAAATTGTTGTTTTTTCCGAGACCTGTAATCGCGATATGATCCTGTACTTCTGTATGGATCGCTGGATATATTTCTGAGAAATCAGCATGTTCTTTGATCCCTAAAAATTTTAAATTTTCTGAACTTAATTTCTTGATACCGTCAATAGGTGATGTGTTCAATAGATTGAGCGTTTTTGCACCAGTTTTTTTGCTAATGGCCTGGAGTGTGCTGTAATCTGCAATAGCAGAAGAAGAGATGCAATATATTGGTTTGTTGATGGTTACTTGATTTGACCCAAATGTGGATAACCCTTCGGTAAAGAAAAGATATTCCTCCGCTTGCAGCACTTGATCATTTAATTTTGAATAGTCTGTTCCGCCATCATAAGTTAAATGCAAGAGATAATTTTTTAGAGCAGTCCAATTTCCCTGTTCTATGTGAAATGTTCCCGCTTTTACATAGCTGATATTCAGTAAGCCCAGTTCTACAGTTAAATTCTTTTTTTGTTGTATGATGAAATCCAGAAGTGCTAATTCTTTTTGAATGTCTTTATCTTTAGCGCTTAAAGAATTGTCCCAAATGATCCCAATTTTGTTAGTCCAGGTTTTTGCTTTCGAAGGAGCATCGATAAATATATTGCTAAGGAAATAGAAAGATTGATCTTGATTAGCCTGTGTCAAAATGTTGTTCTCATTTGGTCGCTTAGGTAGTCCAATTACTAATGATTTCTCAGGTATAAAATTGTTTTTAGCTATAGCCGCTTGATAAATATGATTTTTTTCTGAAAATATGAGTGATCCATCTGGTTTGCTGATCAATGTCGGTACCTGGTCTGTTTGGTAGATATTTACCTGAAGTTTAAACCGCTCGATCGCTTGTTTATAGGCTAAAGGTAAATGGTATTGAAAACCAGTCGAAGCATGGAATTGTAAATTCTCTTCATAAGTTATGCTAATGGTTCGTTGACCTTGTGCAGGTATAGGATATATTCTGGTCTTAAAATTATTGCCTTCTACACGCTCTAATAATCCAGGATCTACACGACGAGATTCAATACTTTCGAATACTTCAGTCCCTTTGCTCTTATCAACTGCAACAGCTTGACGTAGTTTTCCATTAATATCAAGGGCGTATCCTGTTACCGAAACACCTTCAGGCATGGGGAATGTCAGTATGCCCTCCAAGTCTCTGTTTTCATTATTACGAAAGGTCATTGTCATCGCTGTTTTCGCGATGTTACCAAAAATATTAACTTGAATATCGAGCTCCTGTAGATTAACTTTTGCCTGATCTTTTGGATCATTCGATATTTTTAAGCTTGGAATAGGTCTATTTGGATTATTCTGTGATTTAATATTCTCTCCCTGAAGTAGGAGGCATAAAATCAATGCTATTATGAGGATCTTATTCATATTTTTTGAATTAGCTTGCTGTGTTCATTTAAGATGATGCATCTTAGTAACGAATTCCATAATTAACCGCAGGATTACAAAACTTCATGTAGGTTGAAAATCTTAGTCCCGGTTAAAATGAATAAAAGCTGTTTGAGATCAGCGATGGTCCATATGCTACTCATTTTTGAGATGAAATAACCGGATGAGTCAGTGACAGGAAGTGCTATAAAAGAATAAACCCCGTAAATATATTTACGGGGCTCATTCTTTTCTATTTAGGATTGGTATTAAGCATATTGATGAATAGCTTCTTTGCTTTCAAGCTCCGAATGCCCCATTAGGAATTCGTCTACTTTTCTAGCACACTCACGGCCTTCTGATATCGCCCATACAACTAATGATTGTCCTTTCCTACAATCTCCAGCTGTAAAGATCTTATCTACCGAAGTCTGGTAAGCTTTATCTGTCGCAACTATATTTCCTCGGCTATCGACTTGAACACCCAGTTTTTCTGGCAATTGTTGCTCTGTATGTTGATAACCAACAGCTAAAAGAACAAGATCTGCCGGAATTTCTTTAGGCTCTGATTGACCTAATTTTGTTCTTCTACCGAAATCATCTACTTCGTATTCGACCTCTATGATCTGAACAGCTTTGACATTTCCATGGTCATCACTGATGAAGGCTTTTGTTTCGGTCGCCCAAAGTCGGTCACAACCTTCTTCTTGTGATGATGAAGTGTTGAAAGTGATTTTATCTGATGGCCATGGATTATTCTTTAATCGTTCCTTTGCAGGGATGGGTTTACGTGCGATCTGGGTAATGCTCTGTGCCAGTTGTCGATTGGAAGTACCGATACAATCCGATCCAGTATCACCGTCACCGACTACGACTACATGTTTTCCTTGGGCGATGATGTGCTCTTCCGTGTATTCAATACCACTCACTTTTTTATTCTGCTGTTTCAGAAAATCCATCGCGAAATGAACACCCTTTAATTCTTTTCCAGGAATATCCAAATGCCAAGGAACAGTTGAGCCTGTTGCTAAAATAACAGCATCAAAAGAAAGTAACTCATGGGTGGAGATGTTTTTGCCAACCTCAGCGTTTACGTTAAATTTAATACCTGATTCCTGCATCACCGAAATCCGGCGGTCAATAATTTTCTTGTCTAATTTAAAATCTGGAATACCATAACGGAGTAAGCCTCCCAATTGATCATCACGTTCAAAAACGACAACGTCATGACCAGCTTTATTTAATTGTGCGGCTGCAGCTAAACCCGCAGGTCCTGATCCAACAATAGCAACTCTTTTATCTGTTTTAATATAGCTTTTGTTAGGTTTTACATAACCTTTATTGAAAGCAATTTCAATAATATGTTTTTCAATTTCTTCAATGGTAATAGGAGAACTGTGTATACCCAATACACATGCCGATTCACATGGAGCCGGACAAATTCTTCCTGTAAATTCGGGAAAGTTATTTGTTGAGGTCAATATGTTGTATGCATCTTCCCATTTTCCATCGTAAACGGCATCATTAAACTCAGGTATTACATTGCCCAAAGGACATCCTGAGTGACAAAATGGAATACCGCAGTCCATACAACGTGCGGCCTGTGTATTCAGTTGACTATCTGTGTAACCCTTGTTGAATTCCTGAAAATTCTGTATTCTGTAAGCTACCGGTTCTTTTTGCGGAAGCTCACGATCGTATTCTTTAAATCCTGTTATTTTTCCCATGATTTTTCCTCCTGATTATGCTTCAACTAATTTTGTACGTAATACCTGTTTGTATTCTTTTGGAAATACTTTGATAAAGCTGTTTTTCTCAGCAGTCCAGTTTTCGAGGATATGTTGTGCAATTTTGCTGTTTGTGAGTAAAATATGTCTTTTTAGCAATGCAATAATTGCTGTTTCATCTTCTTGTTCCAATGGATCAAGATCTACCATTTCAGTATTGCAATTGTCTCTAAATGTTCCTTGTTTATCATAGATCCAGGCGATACCTCCGCTCATACCAGCGCCGAAATTTCTTCCAGTAGCTCCTAAGATAAGTGCACGTCCCCCGGTCATGTATTCACAACCATGGTCGCCAAGACCTTCTACTACTGCCGTAGCACCTGAATTACGAACAGCAAAACGTTCGCCGGCTTGTCCATTAATAAAGAGATGTCCCGATGTAGCACCAAATAGAGCAACATTACCGATGATGATATTTTCATGCGGTATCAATTTACTTTCTGCTTTCGGATAGATCGCTAATTGTGCACCAGATAATCCTTTACCAACATAATCATTTGCTTCACCTTCTAACTCAAATGATAGTCCTTTTGTTGAGAATGCACCAAAACTCTGTCCCGCGGAACCTTCAAATTTGTAATTGATGGTATTATCAGGTAAGCCTTCGGATCCGTATAGTTTAGAAATCTCATTCGACAATAGCGTACCGATGGTACGATCCGTATTTTTAACCGTGAAAGTTCCAAAAACTGGAGTTTTGCTTTCTAAGGCATGTTTCGCTTGTTTCAATAATCCCCAGTCTAAGATCATACCCATGCCGTGATCTTGTTCTTCAGTATTGTAAAGAGACTGATTAGGATCGTTGGGCTCAACATATAATATGCCTGAGAAATCAATTTTGGAAGCTTTCCAATGATCTATGTTCTCACGTTTTTTAAGGAACTGTGCTTTTCCTACCATTTCATTGATGGTACGGAAACCCAATTCTGCCATGGTCTCTCTGATTTCTTCGGCCATGAAGCGGAATAGGTTAACAATGTCCTCAGGTTTACCGGTGAATAATTTTCTTAATTCTGGATCTTGTGTGGCTACACCTACTGGACAAGTATTCAAGTGACACTTACGCATCATGATACAGCCACCAGCAATAAGGGCAGCAGTTGATACGCCCCATTCTTCTGCACCTAATAAGGTTGCTACAACGATGTCACGTCCAGTTTTTACCTGTCCATCTGCTTGTAGTACGATACGGCTTCTAAGTTTGTTTTTCACCAAAGTTTGGTGTGCTTCTGCTAATCCCAATTCCCAAGGTAAACCTGCGTGCTTTGTCGAACTGATCGGAGAAGCTCCTGTTCCTCCGTCAAATCCTGCTATCAGAATAACGTCGGCATGTGCTTTTGCGACACCCGCAGCGATAGTTCCAACACCCGCTTTTGAAACGAGTTTGACATTGATACGTGCAGCACGGTTTGCATTTTTTAAATCAAAGATTAATTGTGCTAAATCTTCAATCGAATAGATGTCATGATGTGGAGGAGGTGAAATTAACCCTACACCTGGCGTTGAATGTCTTGTTTTAGCAATCCATTCATTAACCTTAGGTCCAGGAAGCTGACCGCCCTCTCCAGGTTTAGCACCTTGAGCCATTTTGATCTGTATTTCGTCTGCCTGTGTCAGATAGTTGGATGTAACGCCAAACCTTGCGGATGCTACTTGTTTGATTGCAGAGCGCATCGAGTCACCATTAGGAAGAGGCTGATAACGGAGCTCATCTTCACCACCTTCTCCAGTATTTGATTTTGCACCGATGCGGTTCATCGCAATTGCCAGTGTACTGTGTGCTTCATGTGAAATAGAACCAAATGACATCGCACCTGTGGCAAAACGTTTTAAAATATCACTAGCTGGTTCTACTTCCTCTAAAGGAATTGCTGTTCTATGTTTAGCAAAATCTAATAAACCACGCAGGGTGAACATCTGTTCTTTTTGGTTGTTTATTTTTTCCGCATATCTTTTATAAGTAGCATAATCATCATTGCGACAAGCCTGTTGTAGAAGATGTACAGTATCTGGGTTCCAAAGATGTCCTTCACCTCTTCGTTTCCATTGGTAAAGACCGCCTTCAGGAAGCAATGTTTGTGGAGTACGGCTTTCTTTGAAATTCACCCAGTGTTTTGTCAATACTTCCTGTGCAATATCGTCCAAGTTTAAGCCCCCGATACGGGATACGGCACCGCAAAAATATTTGTCTACAACAGTTTTATCTAAACCTAATACTTCAAAAATTTGTGCACCATGATACGACTGCAGGGTCGATATCCCCATTTTTGAAAATATCTTTAATAATCCCGCATTTACTGCCTTTACATAGTTTTTGGAAAGTTCAGGCCATGTTAATTCGGTTTCGATTTTACTTTGTTCTTTCATCGTACGAATACTCGCAAGAGCCATGTAAGGATTGATTGCGGTGGCACCAAATGCAAGTAAACATGCGAAATGATGAACTTCCCAAGCATCTCCAGCTTCTACAACAAGACCGACAGCACCACGGTTTCCTGTTTTGATTAAATGGTGATGTACTGCAGATACAGCTAATATGGACGGGATAGGAGCATGTTGTGAATCAATGGCACGGTCTGAAAGTATCAATACTTCGAAGCCATCACGTACAGCATCATCTGCATAACGACAAAGGCGTTCTAATCCAGCTTCCAGAGAACCATTTTGACCATCTGCTCGGAAATAAGATTGTAAAGTTTTTGCCTGAAATACACCCGTGTCTATTGACCGTAGCTTTTCTAATTCTTTCGAGGTCAATATCGGATGTTCGAGCGTAACGCAGTGACAGAATTTTTTATCTTCAATGAGTATGTTGCCTGCATTTCCAATGAATGTTGCTAGACTCATAACTAAACGCTCTCTTATTGGATCAATAGGAGGGTTTGTCACTTGAGCAAAAAACTGCTTGAAGTAACTGGATAAGTGTTGCGGTTGATCGGAAAGTATAGCTAATGGCACATCAGATCCCATGGAACCTGTTGGCTCATACCCGGTTAGTGCCATTGGTGTTAGAATTGTCTCTAAGTCTTCTCTCGAATATCCGAAAGTCTGCTGATACTTAAATACCGATTCTTTAGACAGATAGGTATAAGTAACACGAGGCTCAGCCAATTCTGTTAATTTTATTTTATAACTGTCTAACCAATCGCCATAAGGCTGTTGACGTATTAAGTCGCCTTTTACCTCTTCGTCAGATAAAATTTTACCCTGTTCCATATCGACCAAGAAAATTTTACCAGCTTGTTGTCTTCCTTTTTTGATGATCGTTGATTCATCAATAGGAAGTGCGCCTGCCTCTGAAGCAACGATGACTCGATGATCTGAAGTAATGGCATAGCGTAAAGGACGCAATCCGTTTCGATCTAGGGTTGCACCAATGGACTTGCCATCAGTAAAACAAAGAGCAGCTGGACCATCCCAAGGTTCCATTAATGTGGCGTGGTATTCATAAAATGCTCGTTTTAATGGATCCATTTGTGTATTGCCATCCCAAGCCTCAGGGACCAGCATCAGCATCACATGGGAAAGGCTGCGGCCACTGTGTAATAAAAGTTCTGCAACATTGTCTAGACATGCAGAATCAGATTGACCACGGTCTACAACAGGTAATAAGATCTCCATCTCTTCTTCTGTAAAATAAGGAGACGAAAGCGCACGCATGCCTGCGTAAAACCAGTTCAGATTTCCTGTTAATGTGTTGATCTCACCATTATGCGCTAACATACGGAAAGGCTGTGCTAAAGACCAGGAAGGGAAAGTATTGGTTGAAAAGCGAGAGTGTACTAATCCAAATGCAGAAACAACTCTTGGATCGCGAAGGTCTTTAAAATAAGTGCCAACTTGGTAAGTTGTCAACTGACCTTTATAAATAATTGTTTTGCAAGATAGGGAAGCGAAGTAAAGCGGTAGTGGGTATTCTTGATATTGTTTGATTTTTTGGATAATCAAACGTCTGAGGACAAATAATTTGCGTTCAAATTCTTCAGTGTTATGTACGGTCTCGGGTCTGTCGATAAAGAATTGAACTATTTCGGGTTCAGCGCTTAATGCTGTCGGGCCTATACCTGCTCTACTTACTGGTACATCCCGAAATCCAAGGAATTTCATATCCCTTTCAGTAGCCGCTTCTTGTATAACTGTTCTGCAAATTTTGTTCATTTCAGGTTCTTTGGGTAGGAAAACCATTCCTGCTCCATAATATCCTGGTTCTTTAAGTTGTATACCTAGGTTAATACATTCTTCCCAAAGAAACTCATGTGGTAATTGGATCATAATACCTGCGCCATCTCCACTCTCTGGATCACAGCCACAAGCACCACGATGCTCCATATTTTCTAACATGGTCAAGGCATCTTTTACCTGTGCATGTGATTTTATTCCTTTAATATGCGCTACAAAACCAACCCCACAGGCGTCATGCTCAAAACTCGGGTCGTATAGCCCTTGCTGATTTGTGTTACTTTCAATCATCTTCCTATTCAATTATTACTTTGCTAATATATGAATAAAAACATTAAAATATTATAGATTTTATAAATTATTTTAAATAAGCTTATGTTATTTGTAAATAAAAAGTCTTTTATTGCTGATATTGTATTTTAGAAGAGCTTTGTGATTTGTTTTTTGAATGAGCATGTTACGTGTTGTAATAAAATGATTTGTATCATCTTAATGATTGGTGATGCAGTTTTTAAAGCGGGTTCATCAAGATTATCTGCCTTTTACTTGATTAGAGTATGCTTCACTCTTTATTCGCACTTTGTTCGGGAAGCCTTCGGTAAAGCTCTACCTTTTGTCTACTGTTTGTCTACTGTTTGTCTTCTGTTTGTCTTCCGTTTGTCTACTGTTTCAGTATAGGCGAGGTATAGGATTAGTATAAGCAAGACGAATCCTTTTCGAACCTTTTGCGAACGAAGGGCGAAATCAACTCTTACTTTATTCAATTGTGAATGACTGCCGTTTGACTTAAGTTCGAGTTTGTTAGGGGAGAGATAGGAGACAAGCCCCACAGTTGTTCGTGGTCTATTCGGTAGGTGTTCGCCACCCTGCCGAATACCTGTCGAATAATAGTCGAAGGGTACTCGAACCAGACTCGAAGAGTTGTCCTGCCAATGCCCTAGCAATGTCGGAGTAAGGCGAAATAACGTATGCACTTGTATGGACTTTTACGGACTTCCATGGACTTTCACGGACTTTCCTTTGCGCATTGTATTCCGATCTCAATAAGAAGTCGATCGGAGACAGGTCCTTAAAAAATAATAGATTTTAGCATATAACTAATTCTGGAACGGATAAGCTTTGCGCTATATTTTAGATATTCTTTATCTATCTTAGCTTTTGTTATTTTCGCTGTGAGGTAGGAAATACATAATAGTTTAAACCATGAAAATCACTGAAATAGAAATTTATAGATTAAGCATTCCTATGGAGCCTTTTGTCATTGCAACAGGCACTATGGATTTTGCACAGAACACCTTTATTCGGATTCGTACGGATACCGAAATCGTTGGGGTTGGTGAATGTTCTGCCTTTCCTATGATTGTAGGGGAAACCCAGGACACCTGTTTAGTGATAGCGCGTGACTTTGCGAAGTTATGGAAAGGTAAAGATCCTTTAAATATAGAGGAGCGTCTCGCAGAGCTAAATATGTATATAGCCGGCAATACAACAATAAAATCTGCATTTGACATGGCTTTATATGATATTGCATCAAAAAATGCAGGAGTTCCGTTATATCAATTTTTAAAAGGTATTCCACGAGAGATCGTAACCGATATCACGTTAGGTATCGCCAGTCCGGAAGAAATGGCAGCTAAGGCAAAAGAGTTGTACCGTGCAGGGGCTGTGATGTTGAAAGTGAAATTGGGCAAGGATCCTAAAACGGATATCGCAAGGATTCGGGAAATCCGTAAAGCGGTCGGCTTTGATATGCCGATTCGTATTGATGCAAATCAAGGATGGACATACGAAGGTGCTGTAGAGGCTTTGCAGGGACTGGAACCTTTTAAGATTCAGTTTTGTGAACAGCCTATGCGTACTTATTTAGATCATTTGCTTCCTGAACTTCGTACCGAAACAACGGTTCTGATCATGGCAGATGAATCTGTCTATAGCCATCATGATGCGGAACGCTTGTGTCGTGCAGATGCCTGTGACTATATTAATATTAAATTTTCAAAATCAGGAGGCATTCATGAGGCATTAAAAATTGCCGCAATAGCTGCTGAATTTAATATTCCCTGTATGATAGGGGGGATGCTTGAAAGTCGATTGGCTTTAGCCGCGAAAGTTCATTTTGCTTATGCTGCGCCGAATGTGAAGTTTTATGATTTGGATACTTGTATGGTCGGCCATCTAGAGGATCCTGTTGTCGGTGGTATTCAATATAAAGGATATCATATTCATCTTTCGGATCTTCCGGGTATTGGTGCTGATATTAACCAGGAATTTTTGGATTCCTGTGAGCGATGGGTAATTTAAGATTGCAAATATTTTTTAACATTTGTTAAAAAATGCTTGAATAGCATGCTGTTTGGCAGACCTCCAAGCTTAAAATAAATAATATTCAGTACCTTTGCTACACTTATTATTTTATTAAAAGTAACAAAATATTATGAGTACACAAAAAGGTCCTATTTCTCAGTTTATTGAGGAAAATTACCTTCACTTCAATGCTGCGGCATTGGTGGATGCAGCTAAAGGTTATGAGGCTCATCTATTAGAAGGTGGTAAAATGTTAATTTCTTTAGGTGGTGCAATGAGTACTGCTGAATTGGGAATTTCTTTGGCTGAAATGATTCGTCAAGATAAAGTACATATCATCTCATGTACAGGTGCTAACCTGGAGGAGGATGTTATGAATTTAGTAGCACACTCACATTACAAGCGTGTTCCTAACTATCGTGACTTGACTCCAGAGCAAGAAAGAGAATTATTAGATCAACATTATAATCGTGTTACAGATACTTGTATTCCTGAAGAGGAAGCATTCCGTCGTTTACAGAAACATTTGGAAGATGTATGGCATGCTGCTGAAGCAAAAGGCGAGCGTTATTTACCACACGAATTTTTATACCAGGTGGTTAATTCTGGAGTGTTGGAACAATATTACGAAATTGATCCTAAAAACTCTTGGATTGTTGCCGCTGCAGAGAAAAACTTGCCTATCGTTTGTCCAGGATGGGAAGATTCAACGACAGGTAACATCTTTACTTCTAATGTAATCAAAGGTAAATTAAATGTTCATACAGTGAAATCTGGTATCGAATATATGATTTACTTAACAGAGTGGTACCGTGCTAACTCTTCTGGTAAGGGTGTTGGTTTCTTCCAAATCGGTGGTGGTATCTCTGGTGATTTCCCTATTTGTGTTGTTCCGATGATGTACCAAGATTTAGAGTGGGAAGATGTTCCTTTCTGGTCTTACTTCTGTCAGATCTCTGATTCAACAACATCTTACGGTTCTTACTCTGGTGCTGTTCCAAATGAAAAAATCACTTGGGGTAAATTAGATATCGATACACCTAAATTCGTAGTTGAGTCTGATGCAACTATTGTTGCTCCTTTGATTTTCTCTTATATTTTGGGTAAATAATAAGAATATGTCGAATTTACTGACTACAGACCCCATTGCTTTACAGGCATTCATGTCCGAGACTATATTCGCGACGGCCGATGCTGTAGAAGCTTTTTCGGGTCAGTCTGAATCGGTATCTTCACCTTTAAATCCTCAACAGGTTACTGCTCATCAGGAATCTGTTGAGGAATTTATATATCAAGGCTCTAAAGCAAAAGGAATTCTGTTTATCTTAAGATATCCCGCTTATCCTTACTTTTCTCCGGAAGCAGAGGAGGCATTTGTAAAGACAATTGGGGCGCTTAAGCTAACAGTTGCTGATGTTGCGGTTGTTAATTTGGCCAATGCACACAATCCAAATGACTTTAAGCGAATTATGTCATTTTTCACTCCTAAAAAGATTATTCTTCTAGGCGTTGAACCTTTATCATTAAAGTTGCCTGAGATTGCGCATAACTCCTATATGCACGGTCGTATTGCGACAGTCTTCAATACCTACAGTTTTGAAGAGATGTTTGCAGACATGGTTAAGAAAAAAGCTTTTTGGACTGAGTTTAAGTCATTAATTCAACATCAGAGCTAGTCTTTAGCTCGGATAATTAGCTGTTTTTTCTATTATATTTAATACATTTGAATAAAATCTTATTCGGATGATTGAACTTATTTTTGCGACTAATAATGCACATAAATTGGAAGAGGTGCAGGCTATTGTAGGAAAGAAATTCCTACTTAAATCTTTGGCTGATATTGATTGCCATGAAGATATTCCTGAAACAGGTGTTACTTTTCATGAGAATGCAAAGCAGAAGACAGATTATTTAGTCAATAAATATGGATTAAATTGTTTCGGAGATGATTCTGGGTTGGAAATTGATGCATTAAATGGTGAACCAGGTGTGTATTCGGCCCGTTATTCTGGTAGCCGTGATATGGAAAAAAATATTAATTTGGTTCTAGAGAAGTTAGCAGGTATCGCTAATCGTACCGCTCGATTTAAAACAGTGATTTCACTTAACCTAAACGGTCAGCAACATTTTTTTGAAGGTAGTATTGAAGGCCACATTATTGATGAACGTAAAGGTGCGGATGGATTTGGTTATGACCCTATTTTTATACCAAATGGCTATAGTAAAACATTTGCGGAAATGACTGCAGACGAGAAAAATAGTATCAGCCACCGGGCAGTCGCTGTTCAGAAATTAGCCGCGTTTTTGAGTAATTAGAAATGAATATAAAGCGAATATTTTTTAAGAATAAGAATTTTAAGTTTGGATATTATGTGAAAGCTAGTTTCCGGGAATATTCATTTTTGCCTTTGTTTCGATCCAAAAGAGTAGCAATGATCAACAATCTTTCTTCTTATGACCATGCTATAATTGATCGTCTGGCTTATTACAATAAGCTAGATGAAATTCAAACAGTGGGAGAGGGTGCTTGCTACTTAAAGGATATGAAGAGACCTAAAAAAGGTTCGGTTTATTATTTTGATCTGAAAGAATATGTACGATATTTTGACGGTGATCTTCGAATAGATATGATTCCAGGTGATGTTGTTGATATTCCCAAAACACCTGCAATTGTGAAAAGCAGACCTATTGGAGGAAATAACTGCAATTCAGTATTGCTAAATATGGATAAAGTCAGGCATTTTAATTTTATCAAAGATGAGATTGCTTTTCGAGATAAAAAAAATATGTTGCTGGGACGCGCTACAGTTCAACAGGAGCACAGAAGCCGTTTTTTTCAGATCTATTTTGATCATCCTCTGTGCGATTTAGGAGATGTCTCTAAAAAGAATCAACATAAAGGCTGGTATAAACCTGCGATTTCAATAACAGAACATCTACATTATAAATTTATACTGGCCTTAGAAGGAAATGATGTGGCGACCAATTTAAAATGGGTGATGTCATCAAATTCTATTGCCGTAATGCCAATTCCAAAGTTTGAAACATGGTTTATGGAAGGGTTATTGATCCCTGATTATCATTATATACATATTCAAGATGATTATTCGGATTTAGAAGTGAAATTAAATTATTATATCGAAAATCCGGAAAAGGCAGAAGAAATCATTAAGAATGCACATCAGTTTGTTAAACGGTTTGAAAATCAGATGGTAGAAGATCTGGTTTCTGTCCTGGTATTAGAAAAGTTTTTTATAAAAACTGGTCAAAGAGCAGTATTATAGCAGTGAGTGTTGCTTTTCAATTTAGTCAGCTGTAAATCGATGTTACTTTAATTAAGCGAACGCTAGAATAGTCTATTTTATTTTTTTCAAAGTAGATTATAATGGAGCTAAAAATTTAGAAGAAAAACTATGTTAATCGATATTCAGCATCTTCATACATCTTCGCTTCAAGATGATTTTCAATCGGCTTTATATCAGATTTTTATGTTCGAAAATCCGGCGAAATTTTCGGTTGATTTTTCAAATTATTCCAGCGCGGCTTATAGTTTGGTTTTTTTATCTCCTTATCAACATTTCAAGTGGCAGGGGACAACACCAGCTTCCATTATTAATTTGGAGTTCCATGGTGATTTTTACTGCATTGAATATCATAAAAAGGAAGTTGCTTGCAATGGTTTATTATTTAACAATATCTACTTAACACCATTTGTGACTATTTCTCCGATTTTATTTACTGAAATAAAAACAATTTTTAATAAAATTGAAGTGGAGAAAGATGGAGGAAGTCCATTTTCTGAATCTGTATTAAAATCTTATCTACAACTTGTTTTGGCTCTTTGCAGTAAGGAAAAATCTCTTCAGCTTGTTCATACCGATGTTTATCAGAACGAATTGACAGTTAGTCTAAAATTTCAAGAACTATTGGAGTCTGCTTTTCTTTTTGAGAGATCGGTGCAATTTTATGCAGATGAACTTGCTCTTGGAGTGGATTCATTCAGCAAAAAGGTTAAAAAAGAATTGGGAAAATCTCCTTCCCAATTGATACAGGATCGTGTTGTTCTTGAAGCAAAAAAAATGTTGCATCTGACATATTTATCTGTCAAAGAAATAGCTGCAAAACTTCAATTTGAAGATGAGTTTTACTTTAGCAGGTATTTTAAGAAGAATGTTGGTATTTCTCCTTCAGGTTTTCGAGAGCGTGTAGGGATCTCCATTGCGGCTAAATAATCTATTGAATTTACCGATTTGTCCATGCCATAGCTGATTTATTAAATGGAAATTTGTAGCTATATCAAATATAGACAAACTATGTACAGATTTATTTCTTTTCTAGCGGGACTACAAAATCAATTTATTAATTTTTTACGTTTTGCAGTCTTTCTGGTGATGGCATGGATAGGTGGTTTAAAGGCATTTCAGTACGAAGCTGATGGTATTGTTCCATTTGTAGCCAATAGTCCTGTTATGTCTTTTTTTTACAGCAAGAAGGCGCCAGAGTATCAGCAGTATAAAAATCCTGAAGGTAAAACTGTTCAAAAAAATGTGGATTGGCATAATGAAAATAGGACATATCTATTTTCTTATGGCTTGGGAGCGGTTATTGTCGGAATTGGATTTTTTGTTTTATTGGGTATATGGTTTCCGAAAATAGGATTGGTTAGTGGTGTTTTGACATTTGGGATGTCCCTCGTGACTTTATCATTCTTGATTACCACGCCAGAAACATTTGTGCCAAATTTAGGTGGTGATTTTCCGACACCTCACTATGGATTTCCCTACCTTTCCGCAGCAGGGCGTTTGGTTATAAAAGATATTATTATGTTGGCAGCAGGTCTTGTGATCGCTGCAGATAGTGCTAAGCGCTTGTTGGTTTCCGAAAGACATTAACTTATTTGAAGATCATCAACAATGCGGTATTACTGATAAGGCCGCATTGTTGATGATCTTTTAATTAAATCTTACTTTTTGATCGGTTCTTTATTTGGAGAAACTGCTTTAATAAGAGTGCTATCTTGTACGGCCTGCAATTTTTCTCCTTGAGCTTTACTTTCCATTTTCTGAATTTCCCGCTTAGGCGTAGTTTGTTTTTTAACTTCTTCTTGAGGCTTTTCCTCCGGTTCGCTTTCTATATTCTTAATTGTTTTCTCCTTAGGTTTTCCCTCTTTGTTTTCAGCCTCGGGAACTTTAATCTCGTCTTTTGCAACAGATCGTTTTCTATTGAGTAAATCTTCTTTTGACTTCGGTCTATCTTCCGGCCTCCAAATAAACCCCGGTAGAAATTCTTTTTCTTGCGTTAACTGGGCAATTGGGTAGACTTTACCATCAACTTTTCTAATGGAAACATACTCTTTCAATTTATTGTTTTCCATGTAAATTTTAATGCGGCTGCTGCGATCATGGAATAATTCTGTTGCTACATTGGTTTCTTCATTGACGACATAAATGATGTTTTCGGCATTCCCATCGACGAACATCCGCTCTAAACTGTTTTTATCAAAGAATCCTGTTATTTTACGGCCTTTTAACTGATTGTATTTAGCGGAGTCCAAAGTTGCATTTACCATAAATGCATTACCTACAATTAACGTATTGTCCAGTTTCTGATTCACAAATTGCAGAAAAATCGTATCACCGGATATTTGAGATTTCTCTGCCCAGATCATCGGTTTTCCCATTAGCCTGAACATAGAATCTGCCATACCATAGTAAACGGAATCTGCTACAGCTTGAAAATCGGATTTAAACATGCGCACATTATGGTATGCTTTGACAATACGGGTTTTTGCTGTGTCGGGCGGAGCTGCAGGTTTTTCATGATTGTTTTTCGCAGCTTTAAGAGCTTTATTAAAGATCTGATCACTATAATCTGCTTTTGGGACGACTGCATTTTTTCGCAAAATGCTGTCAGCCTTACTATTTTTCTCTAATTCAAAACGATTTAAATCTTTTACAACAGGTTTTGCTGTTGTTTTTTCAGTATTTGGACTTGCTTTTTTAGGCTCCTGTTTGGTTTTTTCTTTTAAGACAGCTTGCTTGTCTTTAATTTTCTTTTGAGGTGCATCGGTATTGATTTCCTTTTTTTCTAAGGTATCACCTTTCAGCTGCAAAGAATCTAAACCTGCTGTAAAATCGGTATCCGTACTATCATTATCGTCTCCATAATCTTCATCTACCTCTACATCTAGCTCACCACCGTCACGGCTTAGTTTGAAATTTTTGGGTATGTAGGTGCTTCGGAGAATCATTTTTGAGAACAGGGTATCTGCAGTCATAAATATAGAATCCATCTGTACAGAGTCCTTAGGTACTACTACAGGATCTAATTTGACTAGTTTATTCTCTCCCTTGTTATCATCTTTTGAGACAACTTCTTCTTTAACCTTTTTATCTTCTTTTTCTTTCTTCTTTACCTCTTTTTTGTTGGACGGATTGGTTTTTGTATTTCCAGTATTTGTTGAATCACTTTGCGTACTATCTTTTTTGACGACAGAGATGATCAAGGGCTTGTCGGTCATCGTGATGGATTCATCCGACTGTCGATATAATCCTTTGTCCCCATAGGCATAAAACTTATCAGTCGTATCGACAAATACAACATTACGGATCGCTTCTCCTTCTCCGGTTCGTCGGTCATAATGCAGCGTATCTCCTTTTAGCATTTTACTGCCTTCGGTATATAGATTTTTCTTTGTGAAGTTTGCTACGCCGGTATTGGTATTATAATCTCCTTTTTCTGTATATAGATTTTCCCCTTTATTCCCTTTGATATTGGTAGGGGTATAGAAGTAAGTCATACTGCTAGGCGAATTATACTTCATTGAATCCGTGTATATTTTGACATTTGGTGTGCGTACCACGACTTTTTTATTGAAAAAGGCATCTTGCGTATTTTCGAAATAAGTCGCATTGGTACTCGTAATGGTATCTGTGCCACTAGTGATACGGCCGCCACCATAATAATTTCCTATACTGCTTCTCATGTTGTACTGCAAATGATTGGTCGTAAGTATGGAAGACCGACTGACCATACGGACGTTTTGCGTTAGCGTTGCATTTTGTGAAGCCGCATCGTAGTGAAGTTTATCCGCGAATATTTGAGTCCCGGTAGGCTGTGTAATGATCACATTGCTGTAAGCTTCAAAAAACTGTCGTCCTATTTCGTCTTTATGTAAATAACCGCTATCTGCAGATAGTGTAGATCCTTTGTGTTCAAACACTGGGCGATAAAACATGGCATTATTAGACATGCCAGTTATCATATTTGAAGATGACAATAAACGGAGTTCATCTTGCTGTTGTGCTGATGCTAGCATGAGGCCTAGGGCCATAAATATAAAGGACAAAAAGTATTGTTTCACAGAGACAAAAATATGTATTTTAATTGAACTTGTTGATTAATGGTAATTTTTCATTTAAACAAATATATGCTCAAAAAATATACATTATCTTTGATATATGAATTTGCTGGAAAGATTAACATTTTTTATCAAAGATAACAGCCTTTTTGAGGCTGATGATAAGATCTTGTTGACAGTGAGCGGTGGACGCGATTCGATGCTTTTGACTTTTTTATTGGCAAAGGCCGGTTATCAGATAGCTATTGCTCATTGTAATTTTAAATTACGTGGTGCAGAATCTGATCTGGATGAGTCCTTGGTTCGGGATTTCGCTGAAGCGCATGGTATCCCTTTTTATGTGAGGCATTTCGATACAGAGCAGATAGCTTCCGAAAGAGGAATTTCTATACAGATGGCTGCACGCGAACTGCGGTACTCCTGGTTTGAAGAATTAAGAGAAGCGTTAAGTTTTGATAAAATAGCTGTTGCACAGCATTTGAATGATCATATTGAAACGGTGCTGTTAAATCTATCCCGTGGAACAGGCCTTCAAGGCCTACAGGGCATTCAGGCAAAACGCGACCGCCTGATTCGTCCATTACTGTTTCTTAAAGCAGAGGAAGTATTGCATTATGTCCAGGAATATCAGATTCCATACCGTGATGATCAATCCAACTTTTCGACGAAATATGCGCGTAATAAAGTACGTATCGACATCATTCCGCAATTTAAAAAAATGCAACCTGATTTTGAACGTATTTTTGAACAGAACATTGCTCACTTCAAAGAAAGCTATGCTTTGTTGCAACAATTCATAACACCCCTTCGTAATGACCTTTTTATAAAGGAACAAGAAGTTTGGATTATTGAAAAGGAAAAGCTTCGGAAGCATATAACGGATCTTCCCCTGTTGTATGAATTATTTTCACCATTCTGTTTTAGTAAAAGTGTGCTGACCGATCTCCAATCTTGTTTTGATAAGGAATCAGGTCGATTGTTTCAATCTGAGGGATACGATCTGTTACTTGATCGCGATTTTTTGATTATTCGTGAAAAAGAGTATAAGCAGGAAGATGAAACCATTATTACTTCAGAAACTAAATCTGTATCTTGGAGAAATTATAGTTTTTGTTGTGATTATAGTCATGATGTTTCTATTGTTCGGGATAAGCAGATTGCAAAAATAGATGCTAATCTTCTGATTTTTCCTTTGACGCTAAGAGCTTGGAAAACGGGTGATTATTTCTATCCTTTGGGAATGACAGGACGTAAAAAATTGAGTGATCTTTTTAATAATTATAAGGTGAATGTTTTTGAAAAGGGAAATGTTCCAATTTTAATAAACGGTAACGGCGATATCATCTGGGTAGCAAACTATCAACTTGATAATCGATATAAAATAAGTGGAAATACAAATAAAGTGTTTATTTTAAGCTGTAAATAACATGATAAAAGAAGGACTTCTATATACTGAAAATCAATATTTGGGACGGGACCGTGTTTGGATAAGTGTACGTCTGGTTCTGGCCTTGTTTTGTTTTACAGCTGTTTATCTCAACATAGATCAATTACTTTCCAGCCAATTGTTTTTTTTAGTCGGAATAGCGATTATTATTACCTCTGTAGTCATGATGTATCTATTGCTGTACCGTATTGAAGTTTTTGAAGGAAAGGTGATGTTGAGTGGCTTATGGACTACGCGCTTAGTTAAAATTGAATTGAGTTCAATTGTTAAGGTGGAAAAAAAACCATTTAGTAAGTTTTTCTTCAATAATCCTGTTTATAATCTACATATTAATGGTAAGATTAAGTTTTATGCAGGTGGGAAAGATGCGGTATGGTTAACAGACAAAGATGGTCTAGTGTACGTAATCGGTACGCAACGTCAAGAGGAATTATTTCGTGCAATTGAGACAGCAAAGTCCAAAACAAACCCTTAAAAATTGTTAAATCGAATATACTGACATTTTTAAGACAACTGTTTTGAACGAGATTCTTTATTTTTGATTAAAATGACAACGAATATAAAGTTATGGCAGGATTATTAAAATTTTTATTGATTGCATTCGCTGTATGGTATTTAGTTAAATTCTTAATTCGATTAATATTACCATTTGCAATGCGTAAGGCTGCAGAAAAGCTTATGAAAAAAGCGCAGCAACAAGGTGGCTCTACCTATACCAATGGTGGTGGCTCGTTCCATTATGAAACATTTGGTCAAAATAATAACAGTTCGCAATCAGCTCCAAAAACAGATGGTCGTATATCGGTAGATTATGTTCCACCTAAACAAGAGTCAAAAAGAAAAGTGGCTGACAATGCTGGAGAATTTGTGGATTTTGAAGAAATAAAATAGATGAGTTGCTACGCTAAATAGCGTATCTTTGTGCTATGTGGTTGCGTCAGCTTTCAGTTTTAAATTTTAAAAATTATTCAGAGTCTTCTTTAGAATTCTTACCGGAGGTAAATGCTTTTGCGGGGGATAATGGTGTTGGTAAAACCAATCTTTTGGATGCTATACATTATCTTTCCCTATGTAAAAGTTATTTTAATCCCATCGACTCGCAACATATTAAACAGGGCCAAGACTGGTTTATGTTGCAGGGTTCATTCGAAAAAAACGAATTTCAAGATGTTATTTCCTGTAGCATCAAACGTAATCAAAAGAAACAATTTAAGAAAAATAAAAAGGATTATACTAGATTGGCTGATCATATCGGTCAGTTTCCTTTGGTAATGATCTCTCCTAATGATACCCTAATTATTACTGATGGCAGTGAAGAACGCCGTAAATTTATCGATAATGTCATCTCGCAGACAGATAATAAATATCTGGATACGCTTATTATTTACAATAAAATCATTGCCCAGCGTAATATGCTATTAAAGCTGGCCAAACAAAGTGGGGTATTGGATCTTGGTCTTGTTGAAGTGCTAAACATGCAACTCGATGAAGTTGGTACTGTCATTTATAATAAACGTATTGCTTTTATGGCTGAATTTCAGCCGGAATTTGATCGGCATTACTTATACCTGACTGAAAATGCAGAGACTGTCCAGCTTATCTATGAATCTCCTTTGATGGAAGATTCATTTTTGAACATTTTGGAAAAGAACCTGGAACGCGACCGGGCACTGGAGAGAACCACAGTGGGTATACATAAAGATGATCTAATTTTCACCATCCACAGAGGTATGCCCTTGAAAAAATTTGGTTCTCAGGGTCAGCAAAAATCATTTTTAATTGCACTAAAATTAGCACAGTATTCCTTTTTTCAACAAAAGAAAGGCTTTAAACCGCTATTGCTTTTGGATGATATTTTTGACAAATTGGATGATAAACGTACGCACAAACTGATGCAGATGGTATCTGATGATGAATTTGGTCAAATTTTTCTAACAGATACAGATGCAAAAAGAATTAAGCGAATTTTTGATGCGATTGCCAGTCCAGTGCGTATCTTTGACATAGCAGGAGGTGAAGTTTATGTATAATAAGAAGTATAAGGGCGGATTGGAATATATTCGTTCGAGTGATGATATCACAATAAAAGAGGCGATTGACCGTCTTTTGGATGCTTACAAATTGAAACGTAAATTTGAAGAAACTTCTATTCTGGCAGTATGGCCAACGTTGATAGGTAAGGCTATTGCCAATCGGACAAAACAGATCTATATTAAAGACAAAAAACTCTTTGTAAAGGTCGAGTCTGCTGTAATTAAAAATGAACTTGTTTTAATGCGCAGGCAGATATTGGGACGAGTCAATGAGCATGTTGGTCACGTCATCGTTGAAGAACTTGTCGTTTTATAATTTAATTCTCAAATCTTCAGTATTAGGAGATGAATACATTTTTTCAAGATCAAATTGCGAAGCTTTTTGATGTTTCCCCCAATAATCTGACCACCATATTATCTTCTTTTGTCGAAGAGGATCTTTTAAAAGGAACATATTTTTTAGAGCACGGTAAACGCTGTGATCGATTGAGTTTTATTCAGTCGGGTATTGTCCGCGTGTTTAAAGAAAATGCTTCAGGCGAGGTTACGCAATGGATAGGGCAGGAGGGGTACTTCGTTACTGACTTATCTTCGTTTCTTTTTGATGAGCCTGCCAGGTGGAGTATTCAGGTCTTAGAGGATACGAAGTTACTTTCCATTTCTAAACAGGATTATCTTTTATTTGAACAGCAGATCCCTGATTGGAACCGGTTGGAAAAAAGATTTATAGCCAAATGTTTTTTACAATTGGAAGATCGCATATATAACTTTATAGCGCATACGGCAGAAGAACGCTATCATTTATATTTTGAACAGCATAAAGCGCTTTTTAACCGAGTCCCGCTTCAATACATTGCGTCTGTACTGGGTATGTCTCCAGAAACATTGAGCCGAATAAGAGCAAAAATTAATTCTTGATAAAAGTCAAGTGTATGGTTATTTGAATATACTAGTTTTGGTATATGAAAGCACATATCGAACAGACAATTACTATTAATACATCAATCGAATCAGTTTGGAATGTATTAGCTGATTTTAATAGTTACTCTATCTGGAGCCCTACAATTAAGTATTTTTTTTCTATTCCAAGCGTTGGAGAAAGATCGAAGGTTAGATTGGAACAGCCTGATGGACCAAGTATGACCATGAATCCGATGTTTTTAGTAATCAATCCTCAGAAGGAGCTTCGTTGGAAAGGCAGTCTTTTTATTCCAGGTTTGTTCGATGGCGAACATTATTTTATACTCGAAAAAAAATCTGATCATGCAACAGTTGTGACTCAAGGTGAATACTTTTCCGGAGTGTTGGTTTATTTTTTTCGAAAGATGATTTATGGTGTAACCTCCAATGGTTTTAAGTCTTTTAATGAAGCTTTAAAGAAACAGGTGGAGAATAGGAATATCTTATAGATATTCCTCTAAGTTTCCTTTGCCAGCTCTGATAACTTCAAATTCGCCCTCTGTAAAGTCAACTACTGTAGAAGCAACATTATCACCATAACCACCATCAATTACTAAATCGACTAGATTTTCATATTTTTCATGGATCAATTCTGGATCTGTTGAATACTCTAGAATGTCATCTTCATCTCGAATGGAGGCTGTAACAATGGGATTACCAAGCACACGTACGATTTCGCGTACGATATTATTATCAGGAACACGGATACCCACTGTTTTCTTTTTGGAACTTAATAATTTTGGAACTTGACTGCTGGCATTAAAGATAAATGTAAATGGACCTGGTAGGGCTTTTTTTAATACTCTAAAAACGGTTGTATCAAATGGTTTGGTATACAAAGATATATCTGTCAAGTCATAGCAAATAAAGGATAGATTGGCTTTATCTGCCTTTAATCCTCTAATTTCACAAACTTTTTCTATTGCTTTCTGATTTGTAATGTCGCATCCTATACCATAAACCGTATCGGTGGGGTAGATGATGACTCCACCTTTTTTTAGAACGTCAACAACTTGCTGTATTGACTTTTCATTGGGGTTATTATCGTAAATTCGGACTAACATAACGTTGAGATATAATACTAAATTACAAATTATTTATAGATAAAAGAAAAACGGTCAAAACTGGATATGTTTTGACCGCTTGCTATCGTATTGTTATCGATTAAAATTCTGCGTTGTTCGGTGTACGAGGGAACGGAATAACATCTCTAATATTGGTCATTCCTGTTACAAATAATACCAAACGCTCGAATCCTAGTCCAAAACCGGAATGCGGAGCTGAGCCATAACGACGTGTATCTAAGAACCATTCCATTTCTTCCGCAGGGATGTTAACTTCAGCCATACGTGATAATAACTTATCTAAGTTTTCTTCACGTTGTGATCCGCCCACCATTTCACCGATTCCCGGGAAAAGAATATCCATCGCGCGTACTGTTTTGTGTCCATTAGCATCTACATCATTTTGCTTCATATAAAATGATTTGATCTCCGCTGGATAATCAATCAGGATTACCGGTTTTTTATAATGTTTCTCTACTAAATAACGTTCGTGCTCGGACTGTAAATCAGCTCCCCATTCATCAATTAAGTATTTAAATTGTTTCTTCTGATTTGGTTTACTGCGTTTCAATATGTCGATCGCTTCTGTATAGGTTACGCGTTCGAAATCATTATTCAGTACAAACGTTAATTTATCTATTAGATTTAATTCTGCTCTTTCTGCCGCAGGTTTATTTTTCTCCTCTTCTAATAAACGTGTTTTTAAAAATTCAATTTCTTCAGGACAGGTATCCAGCGCATACTTGATGACATACTTCAACAAATCTTCCGCTAAATCCATGTTATCTTCCAACTCATAAAATGCCATTTCTGGTTCAATCATCCAGAATTCTGCTAAGTGACGGGTTGTATTAGAATTTTCAGCTCGGAAAGTTGGACCAAAGGTATAGATATTCCCAAGGGCCATAGCCGCTAATTCACCTTCTAATTGTCCTGATACGGTTAGATTAGTAGATTTACCAAAAAAGTCTTCTTTAAAATCAATATCACCATTTTCTGTACGTGGAATATTGTTAAGATCTAATGAAGTTACACGGAACATTTCACCAGCACCCTCTGCATCAGAACCAGTAATAATTGGCGTATGCATGTACACAAAATCTTTGTCATTGAAGAATTTGTGAACAGCAAATGCTAAGGCATTACGTACTTTAAAGACAGCATTGAATGTCGTTGTACGGAAACGTAAGTGAGCGATTTCACGTAAAAATTCTAAGCTATGTTTTTTCGGTTGCAAAGGATATTTTTCAGCATCTGAATCACCTAAGATCGTCAACTCATTTACTTTGATCTCAACTTTTTGACCTTTACCTTGTGATTCAATTAAATTTCCTTTTACGCGTAATGCAGCACCTGTTGTGATCCTTTTTAATAAAGCATCGGGTGTGTTTTCAAAATCAACTACTGCTTGGATGTTGTGAATGGAAGATCCATCATTGATTGCTATAAATTGATTGTTTCGGAAAGTTTTAACCCATCCTTTAACAATAACTTCATGCCCAAATTCAGTGGCATTTAATAATTCTTTTATACGTGTATGTTCCATTTTTATTGTGGCATTTCAAATCAGGTCTAAATAATAGATCAGGATCTTATTTTTTTGTATGAAACTCAAAAATAGGGTATAATTTATAAAAATCCTTTATTTATTTAGAAATATTCGGTATTTGTTTTAATTAAAAAAGCCTCTGAGATTTTCAGAGGCTTTTGATATTGTTTTAAAGGGAAGATTATCCTTTTAATACTTTAGTTACTAATTCAGCAGCTTCTTGTAATTGAATTGCAGAATAAACTTGTAAGCCTGAATCATCAATTAATTTTTTCGCTTCAGCAGCATTTGTACCTTGAAGACGTACGATAATTGGCACAGGAATATTTCCGATTTCATTATAAGCATCGATTACACCTTGCGCAACACGGTCACAACGAACGATACCACCGAAGATGTTAATTAAGATTGCTTTTACATTTGGATCTGATAAAATGATATTGAAACCGGCTTTTACCGTTTCAGCATTTGCAGTACCACCTACATCTAGGAAGTTAGCAGGCTCACCACCAGCAATTTTGATGATATCCATAGTTGCCATTGCAAGACCAGCACCATTTACCATACAACCTACGTTACCGTCAAGTTTTACATAGTTTAAGTTAGATTTACCAGCTTCAACTTCTGTAGGATCTTCTTCCGTTACATCACGTAATGCTGCATAATCCGGGTGACGGTATAATGCGTTCTCATCTAAGTCTACTTTCGCATCTACAGCTAAGATTTTATCATCAGATGTTTTTAATACAGGATTGATTTCGAACATAGAAGAATCTGTTGAATCGTATGCTTTATATAAAGCAGCAACGAATTTCACCATTTCTTTATGGGCACCACCAGTTAAGCCTAAGTTGAAAGCAATTTTACGTGCTTGGAAACCTTGTAAACCAACTTTAGGGTCGATTTCTTCTTTGAAGATTAAGTTTGGAGTTTTCTCTGCTACTTCTTCAATATCCATTCCACCTTCTGTAGAATACATAATGATATTACGACCTTTAGCACGGTCTAATAACACAGATACATAAAATTCTTTAGTTTCACTTTCACCAGGATAGTAAACATCTTGAGCAACTAATACTTTATTTACTTTTTTACCTTCAGCGCCAGTTTGAGGAGTTACTAATTGCATACCGATGATATCTGTAGCACGTTGTGATACTTCTTCTAGGTTTTTAGCTAATTTAACGCCACCACCTTTACCGCGACCACCAGCATGAATTTGAGCCTTGATTACAACCCAGTCAGAATTGTATTCTTCTTTCAATTTTTTAGCAGCTTCTACAGCTTGCTCTGGAGTTTCAGCAACAATACCTTCTTGTACTCTTACGCCAAAACTTTTAAGTATTTCTTTTCCTTGATATTCGTGAATGTTCATTGCAAAAATGTTTGTGTTGTAAAAGTATTATTTTTTAAGTGAATGGTCAAGTTCTGAAGCATAAATTTAGCTTAAATTGACTTTTATTATATACTACTTGGCGGATATGGAGTTAAAAGGTCTTGATTTATTCAAAGGTTTTGTTCATAAAAAATATTTAACTTTGTCATATGATGTTACAAGCCAAAAGTATTTTCAAATCATACGGTCCTTTACCTATATTAAAAGGGGTGGATATAGAAGTTGCAAAGGGTGAAATTGTGAGTATTGTTGGAGCTTCTGGAGCTGGAAAAAGTACGCTTCTTCACATTTTAGGGACCTTGGATTTAGCAGATAAGGGGGAACTGTATATCAATGGAACCAACATCAGTGCACTGAATGCAAAAAAACTGAGTGCCTTTCGCAATGAACATATCGGGTTTGTTTTTCAGTTCCATCACCTACTCCCAGAATTTACGGCTTTGGAAAATGTGTGTATCCCAGCATTTATTAAAGGTGTGGGGCGCAAAGATGCAGAAGTTCGTGCGATGGAGATATTGGATTTATTAGGTGTAGCACATCGGGCTAGCCATAAGCCAACACAAATGTCTGGTGGAGAACAACAACGTGTATCTGTTGCTCGTGCCTTAATTAATAACCCTTTTATTATTTTGGCAGATGAACCTTCAGGAAATCTAGATTCTGAAAATGCTACTGCATTACATCAGTTGTTTTTTGACCTAAGGGATAAATTTGAACAAACTTTTGTCATCGTTACTCATAATGAAGAGCTGGCACGTATTTCGGACCGTACTATTCATATGCGTGATGGAATTGTGATCGTATAGTATGTATACAGTCATTATAAGTCACTTAGAAAACATAAACCGCGATAAATGTATTGCTCATAAGAACTTTATCGCTTAAAAAAACACTTTATTCTGATGAAAAAAAGAATACTAATAACCTTTGGAACTAGAGGGCTTGGGCAACGTATTGCAAAGCTATTAGGGGATGAATTTGAAATCTTTTTTGCGAGTTCTGAGGAGATTCCTTCACTGTTATTAAATTCAGGCAAGTATTTTAAATTGCCTGCGGGGTTAATGCCAACCTATGCTCACGAAGTATTAAAAATAAGTTTAGATCATCAGATTGACTATGTCCTGCCTTTGGGTGGTTATGAATTTGAACCTCTAGCCGTGGCCAAAATATTATTTGAAGAATATGATATTAAGGTAATTGTTCCAGCTCAGGATGTTTTACAAGATTACTATGTGATTGAAAATCCACCAAAAGAATTATCACTTGCTTTATTAGTTGATGGTAAGTCATTGATTGATGATTTTACAACCGAACATCCTGGATTGGATGGTTTGTTTGTGGTATCGGATTCAGGTGATGATTTTGCCTTATGTGCTGTTTCAAAAGATTAATTGTTTTATGTTAAGATATCAAGATTTCCCAACGGATAAAAAGGTATTTATTTTTGAACTGGATGACGTTATTTATCCAAAACGGGACTATTTATTACAGGTATATTATCTTTTTGCTAATTTTCTTGAATTTACAGAGACCTTTCCTCCTCAGGCTGATTTGGTTACATTTTTTAAGAATCATCTAGATAGTCAAGGAGAAGATATGATCTTTGAACATGCTGCCGAAGTTTTTCATTTTGATTTAAAGTATAAAGAGCATTTCGAAAGATTATTTGTTAATGCTGTTTTACCCGTTAAATTATTGATGAAAGATGGTATTCCAGAATTATTAACAGCTATTGTTAATGCAGATAAACAGATCTGTATTTTGACGAAAGGGAATCCGCTTATGCAGTTGAATAAAATAAAACATATGGAGTGGGGGCCTTTGGCATCTAAATTAAAGGTTTATTTTGTGGATGAGTTAAAATTCCGCAATTTGGAGCCTCTCGATTATATAGCTGATGAGCTACAAATAGCTAAAAATGATTTTATATATCAAGATTGTTAGTTTTTCGATTTAGCCATTGATTATCAGTTGTTTAAATTTATGTAATTAATTGCTTTTTTCTAAAATTAAACTCTAATTCTAAAAAATATGCTAAAAAATGTTATATTTATCAGAATGTAAATTTAGTGAGATTCGACTATGAGTATACAAGGAGATAAACCAACAACAATTAAGGAAATAGCGAAGAAGCTGAAAATTTCACCCTCTACTGTATCTCGAGCGTTGAATGACCATCCAAGTATTGGATTAGTGACGACCATGCGTGTGAAAAAAGTTGCTGAGGAATTGAATTATGAGCCTAACCAAACGGCGATATTTTTTAAGCAACGCAAAACTTTTACAATCGGTGTTTTATTACCAAGTCTATCTGAACCATTTTTCTCTTCTGCAATTAGTGAAATTGAAAATGTTTCCAACGACCGTAAGTATACCGTGATCATGGGGCAATCTTTGGACGATGCCGAAAGAGAAGAGAGAATTTTGAAAACCTTTAAAAGCCATCGTGTTGATGGTGTTTTAATGTCAGTAGGTAAAAATACCACAAATCTTGAGTTTCTTGAAAAGCTAGAAAATTCTGGAACACCAATTGTATTCTTTGACTGTGTACCCGATATTCCTAAAATTAATAAAGTTGAAAGTGATCTAGCAACGGGTATGAACGAAGCTATTGATGCTTTCGTTGCTCGGGGTCATGCTAAAATAGCACTTATTAATGGTCCACAATTGCTTCCTGCAAGTGAAGAACGCAAAAATTCCTTTTTATCCGCTTTGAAACGTAATGGCTTGGACTATGATGAAAAGTATATTGTGAATACGGATTTAACGACTGAGGGAAATGAGGCTGCTATGGAGAAACTATATGCCTTACCTGAAAGGCCTACAGCAGTTGTGTCTTTTAATGACTTTGTGACTTTAGATGTTATGAAGGCTGCCCGAAACAGAGGTCTGGTTCTTAATCATGATATTCACTTTATTAGTTATGCGAATTATCCTCTCTGGAAATATATGGAAAATCCTCCAATGGGATGTATCGAACAATTTCCAGGTAACCAAGCTAAGAAAGCAGCTGAGATTTTATTTGAAAAAATAAATAATCCTGATCTTGCTCCACAACAGATTGTATTTAAGTCGAGATTGATTATGTGATCAATCTTTTAACATAAAATAGAAAGGGCTTATCATTATGATAAGCCCTTTCTATTTTATGTTGTCCGTTACCGTTATAAGTGTATCACTTCATCGTAAGCATCGGCACAAGCTTCCATAATAGCTTCACTCATAGTTGGGTGAGGATGGATCGCTTTAATCATTTCATGACCAGTTGTTTCTAATTTTCTTGCTACAACAATTTCAGCAATCAATTCCGTAACATTTGCACCAATCATATGAGCTCCTAAGAATTCACCGTATTTTGCATCAAAGATAACTTTTACAAAACCATCTTTTGCTCCGGAAGCAGATGCTTTACCTGAAGCAGAAAAAGGAAATTTACCTACTTTAACTTCATAACCAGCTTCTTTTGCCGCTTTCTCAGTATAACCTACTGAAGCAATTTCAGGAGAACAATAGGTACATCCAGGGATGTTGTTATAGTCAATTGGTTCTACATGAAGACCTTTAATCGCTTCTATACATAAAATTCCTTCTGCTGAAGCAACGTGTGCAAGAGCTTGTCCTGTTACGATATCACCGATAGCATAAACGCCGTCGATATTTGTTTTATAATAATCGTCAACCACAACACGGCCACGGTCTGTTTTTACACCAACTTCTTCAAGACCTAGGTTTTCGATATTTGGCATGATACCTACTGCTGATAATACAACTTCAGCCTCGATAACTTCCATGCCTTTAGCAGACTTGATATTTACTTTACTTAAAGTACCTGAAGTATCAACAGATTGTACTTCAGATGAAGTTAAAATGTTAATGCCTTGTTTCTTTAAGCTTTTTTCTAATTGTTTTGATATTTCTTCATCTTCAACAGGAACGATTCTGTCCATGAATTCTACTACTGTTACTTTCGTACCAATTGCATTGTAGAAATATGCAAATTCGATTCCAATAGCTCCAGATCCAACAATCACAAGTGATTTTGGTTGTTTTGGTAATACTAATGCTTGTCTGTAACCGATGATCTTTTTACCGTCTTGTGGTAAATTTGGTAATTCACGTGATCTTGCACCAGTAGCTAAAATAGTATGTTTCGCGGTGTATTCTTTTGATGAACCATCTGCAGCTTTAACATCGATCTTACCACCGGTTTTAATTTTTGCAGTACCATTAATGACGTCAATCTTATTCTTTTTCATTAAGAATTGAATACCCTTGCTCATTCCATCTGCTACGCCACGACTTCTTTTTACAATAGCATCAAAGTCAGGCTCACCACCTTGTACATTAATACCATATTCAGCAGCATGATTTAAATATTCAAAAACTTGTGCACTTTTTAATAGAGCTTTCGTCGGGATACAGCCCCAATTTAGACAAATACCTCCTAAAGATTCGCGCTCGATGATAGCAGTTTTGAAACCTAATTGTGAGGCTCTAATGGCAGCAACATATCCACCAGGACCACTACCAATTACAATGATGTCGTAATTCATAAAATAATTATTGTGTAGTTGAATGCTCAATCTATTTCTGAATTTCTTGAGATTCAGAATAGCAAAGCTTATTCAAAAGTACGCATTTTTTCTGAATGTTATAAAATTGAGCGACATTATATTGGCAGATTTTAATAAGCGCACGTCATTTTAAAGATTAATATGTCAAAGGAAGGTCAAAGCATTCAGAAAAAATATCCATCTCACTAAATAATTCTATTTTTGGGATTACTTATTTTTAAATCAAGTTTTTATGCTCCGTATTTTTAGACAAATAGCACTTTGGGAAGCTGTTTCAACCATTTGTTTGTTTTTCTTTGCTATGCCGATGAAATATTTTTTTGAAACGCCCGAAGCGGTGAGAATTGCAGGCTCGATTCATGGCTTTTTTGTCGTCATATTTGTCATCATGTTGATCATGTGCACAGTAGAATATAAATGGAACTGGAAAAGACCATTGACTTATTTTGTCTTATCTCTAATTCCTATTGTAGGTTTCTGGGTAGAATTGGATGTGAAGAAGATTATTAATGGACAAAAGAAATAGAAAATAAAAAAGGATGATTTATTCATCCTTTTTTATTTTATCAATACCTACATAAGCATAAGTAATTTCGGTGCGTCCATGCGGTGTTGGTGTGCCTTCTTTATTAAGGTTGACAAAAACTAATTTGTCGATGGATAGAATTGTTTTTCTCGTAATTTTGTTGCGAACCTCACATCTCATCGTGATGGATGTTGTACCAAAATTAGTTGCTTCTATTCCTAATTCTATAATATCACCTTGTTGAGCCGAACTGACGAAATTGATTTCAGAAATATACTTCGTTACTACATGTGAATTTGCCAATTGCACAATTGCATAGATAACGGCCTCTTCATCAATCCATCTCAATAGGGTCCCCCCAAATAGTGAACCGTTAGGGTTTAAGTCTTCTGGTTTTACCCATTTTCTTGTATAGAAATTCATGTTTTATTTTGGGCTTGGTTTGTTGAAAAAGAAAGGGGAAAATTTTATTTTCCCCTTTTTAGTATTTTAAGCGTGAATTGCTCTATTCGAAGTTGCGGCTAACGCAGCTTCTTTTATTGCTTCCGTATATGTCGGGTGTGCATGGCAAATGCGACCGATATCTTCTGCTGATGCGCGATATTCCATCGCTACGACTGCTTCTGCAATCATATCAGCAGCTCTTGGTCCAATCATATGTACGCCAATAACTTCATCAGTTTCAGCATCAGCTAATATTTTTACAAAACCATCCGTATCCATAGAAGCTTTGGCACGACCAGAAGCTTTGAATGAGAATGAACCCGTCTTGTATTTAACACCAGCCTCTTTTAATTGCTCTTCTGTTTTACCTACAGAGGCAACTTCAGGCCATGTGTAAACAACACCAGGAATTAAATTATAATCGATATGTGGTTTTTGACCAACAATGCTTTCTGCTACGAAGATACCTTCATCTTCTGCTTTGTGCGCTAGCATAGCACCTTTGACAACGTCTCCAATTGCGTATACACCTGGGACGATTGTTTCTAAATGATCGTTCACTGTGATTTTTTTACCTCTTTCTTCAACAGTGATGCCGATATTTTCTAAACCTAAATTATCCGTATAAGCAGTACGTCCTACAGCTACGATACAGTAATCACCCTCTAATGAGATGATTTCACCTTTAGGGTTTTCAGCTGTCACAGTTACAGTTTTACCTTTTGAAGTTGCTCCTGTTACTTTGTGGCCAGTATAGAACTCCATACCAACTGATTTTTTCAAAACGCGTTGTAATTCTTTACCTAAACCACCATCCATAGTTCCGATAATTGATTTTGCAAATTCTACAACAGATACTTTAGAACCAAGACGAGCGTAAACAGAACCCAACTCAAGGCCAATAACACCACCACCGATTACGATTAAGTGTTTAGGAATTTCTGTTAGATTTAAAGCTTCTGTCGAAGTAATAATTCTTTTTTTATCAACTGGTAAGAATGGTAAATAAGTAGGTTTCGAACCTGTAGCAATAATTACATTTTTACCTGTAATTTGCTCAGAAGTACCATCATCTTTTGTGATTTTAATGGTGTTCTTATCTACGAATGAACCAATTCCTTGGAAACTTTCAACTTTGTTCTTTTTGAATAGGTATGTGATACCTGCAGTATTTTGATTGATAACATCGTCTTTACGAGCAATCATCTTCTTAATATCAACTTTTAAATTGCTTAAGCTAATACCATGTGCTTCGAAAGAATGTGCAGCATTGTGGTAATGCTCAGATGAATCTAATAAAGCCTTTGAAGGAATACAACCTACATTTAAACAAGTTCCTCCAAAAGTGTTATACTTCTCAATTACAGCAGTTTTTAACCCTAATTGTGCACAACGGATTGCTGCTACATATCCGCCTGGTCCACTTCCAATTACTATTACGTCGTATTGCATCTATTACGTTTTAAATGTTTGAGCAAATTTAGTCATAATTAACATTATAGGAAATCTATTTTGTTAAAAACGTGTATAAATTTGAAATAGTAGTCTCGTTATAATGTCATAAAAAAAGGCATCCCTATTTAAGGAATGCCTCATTGAAATATTTCTGAATGATTATTCTGCAACAATCTTTCCTTGCATTACACCGTAATGTCCTGGAAAGCTACAGATGAAATCATAAGTTCCTTTTTCTAACGTGAAGGTGATTTTATCTGTTTCACCTGGACCTAATAATTTTGTATGTGCAATTACAGAAGAAAGTGCTGATTTAGGTACATATTCATCTGCTTGAGCACCAGCTGCTTCAGCGCCAAATGTTGCTAGGTCAGTTCCTGGTTTTAAAATGACAACATTATGCCCCATAGATTCTTTAGGCATAGTACCAGCATTCTTAAAATTTAACTCAACGCTCTCTCCAGCTTTTACGCGGAATAGGTTTTTATCATATTTCATTGCATCATTACCTTCTAAAGCTAATGTATTAGAAAGCTCTACATTCTCAATTCCAGGGATTTTTTCTGTTTCTGTTTCAGCAACCTCTGGAGTTGTTTGTTCAGTTGTTGAACTGGTTTCTTTTTTCGTTGAATCGCCACCGCAAGAAGCAAAGGCTACTGCTAAGGCAATAACTGGTAAAACAAATAATTTTTTCATTATGTTAATTATATTTTTACTAAAAATAAGGAAAATATTGCTTTTAATTGTATTTTTTGCGTAACATTTTTTCTATCATTTCATGTAGGTGGTTTGGATCGAAAGGTTTTCCAATCACATTGTTCGCTCCAGCATCAAGAGCTTCCTGTTGTTCTGCCTCAAGCACAGATGCGGATATCGATATGATGAGAATATTCGAAATTGCTGGATTATCATGCTGTCTGATTCTACGGATAGTCTCAAAACCGCTCATAATAGGCATATGTGAATCCATAAAAATAATGTCAAAATCTTCACTTTCTACCTTTTCAAGCGCGGCTTTACCATTATTAGCAGTTTTAATTTCACAGTTCCAAGTTCTGAGGATATTAGCAAGCATGAAACTATTCAATTCATTGTCTTCTGCCACTAGAATTTTTAAATTATCGAAACTTTTGAGTTCTGAGTATAGTATTTTTTCAGGTTTAGACTTTGTTACTGCATTTGTTCTGTCAAACCAACAGTCGAATGTAAATTCACTCCCTTTTCCATAAGTACTAACAGCAGTAACTTTTCCTCCTAACAATATGGAGAGTTTTTTCACAATTGCTAAACCAAGACCTGTTCCTCCAAATTTTTTCGTGATTCCATCCTCACCCTGTTCGAATGCAAAAAAGATTTTCTCCAAAGAATGTTCCGGTATACCTATTCCAGTGTCGGTAACTTGAAATTGTAGGTGAAGTTTTGAAACATTGCTATCAATTAAATTGATATTTAAAGTGATACTGCCTTCTGCAGTAAATTTGAAACTATTTGATATGAAATTGGTGAGAATTTGTTTTAATCGCAATGGATCTGCTAAGAAAAAACTATCTATTTTTTCATCGATATAAATAGAAAAATTTAGACCTTGATGAATCGCTTTATGTACAAATAGATTTTTGAGGTCGTCTGTTATATCATGTACGGAGGTGGGTTCAATTTCTAGTTTCATCATTCCGGAATCAAATTTGGAAAGATCTAAAATATCATTTACGATATTAAGTAAATTGAGCGATGCACTATTTAACTTATTGACCCAATCTTGTTGTTCAAGTGAAAGCGGTGAGTTTTTTAACATTTGAGCGATCCCCATCACACCATTGATTGGTGTTCTAATTTCATGACTCATATTTGCTAGAAAAGTTTCTTTGGATTTTCGGGCTAATTCTGCTTCTTCCTTTGCTCGTATAAGTTCTTCTTTGGAGTTCTCTAAAGCCTGATTTTTTTCTTTAATCTCGTTTTGAGTTTGCACCTGCTGAATAAAGGATTTTACTTTAGCAATGGTGATTTCAGGACTTAGCGGTTTATAAAGGTAATCGACAGCACCGCTGTTCAATCCTTGAATGAGATATTTTTCCTCTTTAGATATAGCCGTAACCATGATCGCAATAATGTGGCTGGTTTTCGGATTATGCTTGATAAGCTCCACAAATTCGAACCCATTAATGTCTGGCATTTGTACATCAACCAATGCAATATCAATGTTTTGTTTATAGCAGATGCGAAGTGCTTCATTAGGATCTTGGCTACTGATAATATTGATACCTACAATATCATTTAATAATGCTGTAAGGCTAATGAGATTTTCAATTTTATCATCAACTATTAATAAGTTTATATTCTTCATTATACTAGTCCATTTAAATGATCAATGTACTTTACAATTTCTTCTGTTGTATAAATATGATGTTGAGCATGTAAATCGATAGCTGCTTGAGGCATTGTAGGAACTTCTGCAGAATCTGGATGTTGTACTATACATATTCCGCCCCTATTTTTAATTGCTAATAAGCCTTTTGCACCATCTTGATTCGCTCCCGAAAACAAAATTGCGATACAGTTCTCTTTATAAACTTCGGATGCTGATTCAAATGTGACATCAATCGAAGGCCTTGAAAATTGGACGGGTTCTGAATTATCTAATGCAAGTTTGAAATCAGGTTCTATCAATAAATGGTAACCAGGGGGCGCAAAATAAACCTTTCCTCCTTGAATCTGTTCTTTATCTTCAGCCGATTTAATTTGTAGGGCATAGTTTTTTTTTAAAACTTGCTCAAAATTAGATTCAAATTTTGGGTTACGATGAACGATTACAAGTATTGGAATCTGAAAGTTCTTCGGTATTGATTTTAATAGATTTAAAATCACACCAAAACCTCCGGCAGATCCTCCCAACAGTAATATTTTATTGCCCTTATTCATATACGGCTAATTTTTTTAATGCGTGTTCGTTTTAGTGTTATTATTAAGCTGGTTTATAGCGTTAATGAAATCTTTGTTATGTACTGGATCTCGCCCGCTTACGAAATAGCTTATTCATATGATATTTCTTACGCTATTTTTTGATAGATATTGTTTTTTTTATCAATTAACTTGAAGCGGTTTGCGTGCTTATAGTTGATTAAGGATTCTTTTGATCCTAAGCATAGAAATCCTAATTTGCACAAAGAATCATAAAAAAGATCAAGTACTTTTTCTTGTAATTTAAGATCAAAGTAGATTAATACATTTCTACATGTAATTAATTGAAATTCATTAAAAACACCATCAGAAATTAAATTGTGAATAGAAAATAGTATATTTTTTTTTAGATCATTCTGAATGGTGGCCGCATCATACATCGCGGTATAATACTCGGATAAAGAATGTTCAGTTTTTGTTTTGATATAATTTTCGGAATACTCCTTAAGCTTTGTTAAGGTGTAAATACCTTTTTTTGCTTTTTCTATAACCTGCGAATTAATATCAGTACCATATATAAACGATCTGTTGAGTAAATTAGCTTCTTTTAGTAAAATAGCTAGGGAATAAACTTCTTCGCCTGTAGAACAGCCAGCACTCCATATTTTTATATGTGGATAAGTTTCCAGATAGGGGAACAGTTTTGTGGTTACAGATGAATAAAAGTCGGGGTCCCGAAACATTTCTGTAACATTTACCGTCATTTCTGGTATGAAATAATGTATAAAACCTTCCTGATTGATCAGATTTGATTTAAGACCAACGACATCCAGTTTATTAATGTCCATGATGCGGGTAACTCGTCTTTTTAAAGATGCTTTTGAATATCCAGAGATATCTAATCCATGGAAATTTTTTATGATTTCTATAACGTCGTCTAATTCGGAATAGTCTAACATATCTAATTCTATTTAACTAACCCAAACACGGATCAATGAAATTAATTTGTCAATATCAATAGGCTTACTGACATAGTCATTGGCACCCGCTTCGATAGCTTTTTCTTTATCACCTTTCATCGCTTTTGCTGTTATGGCAATGATGGGTAACTCCTGATACTTTTTATTTTTACGGATATTGGCAATGGCTTCATATCCATCCATAACGGGCATCATAATATCCATTAATACCAGATCAATGTTATTTTCTAAATTGAGAATATCAAGCGCTTCCTGACCATTATTGGCAATTTCAACATGAATATTTAAACTTTCAAATGCACTTGTCAATGCAAAGATATTTCGCATATCATCATCTGCTAGTAAAATTGTTTTGTTTTCTAATGTTTTTTCAAGTTGAAAATCATTTGCTTTATCAATTATCCTCGATTTATTTTCTGTTTTCTGGTCAATTTTATTCAGGAAAAGACGTACTTCGTCTACTAATCTGTCGTTTGACTTGGCAGATTTTAAAACCATAGCTTGTGAGTGTTTTAAAATTCTAGTAGTCTGTTCAGAGGTCAATTCCATCGCCGTGTTGATGATGATAGGAGTTTCATTGTATGTCTCTAAGGATTTTATTTCGTCTAGTAATTCTAACCCTGATTTATCCGGAAGATTTAAATCTAAAATAATACAATCGTAATTATTCGCTTTATTCTTCAATAATTCAAGTGCTTTATTGGCGTCATAGGCTTGATCTACTGTTAGTTTTTCATCTTTTAGACCATGTTTGATAAAATCGCTTTGTACTTTTTGGTCTTCAATAAGTAAAACTCTTTTCATAACATTCGAAAGCATGGATTGAATTTTTTCAAATGTCTTTTGAAGGGTTTTTTCAGAAACTGGCTTAGCCATAAATCCGATAGCTCCGGCATTGATTGGTTCATTATCCAAATACGTCCCTGCAGACATCATATGTACAGGTATTGAGGAGGTCTCCCGATTTGATTTTAAAACTTTTAGTACATTCCAACCATCAATTTTAGGAAGCATAATATCCAAAATAATCGCCTTTGGTCTTAGTGCCATTGCCTTTTCTAATCCTTCTTCTCCGTCATGGGCAAGTATGACACGGTAATGATATGCTTCGGCATAATCCTTTAATATTTCTGCAAAAATCAAATCATCTTCAATGATCAACAAGGTATTCAGGTCATCCGGGTTTCGAATTATATCTTTATTTTCTGGTAACAGTATTGAATCATCGGTTTCAGAGGACGAGATTATTTTTTCAGTATGTTCCTCATTAGATTTAAGCGTTTGAATGGTACCGGGCGCGGTGCGTAGTGGCAATGTAAACATAAAGGTGCTTCCGACTCCGATTTCACTCGATAATGTGATTCGACCACCTAGTAATTTTGCAGTTTCTCTACATATTGATAATCCTAAACCAGTTCCACCATACTTGCGGCTTGTAGAACCATCTTCTTGTCTAAAAGCTTCGAATATGAGTTTTTGTTTATCAGCAGCAATGCCAATTCCAGAATCGATAACTTTAAAAGTAAGTTCATCACCCTTAGTTATACCAATATCAAGTGTTACATTTCCATTAGGATTGGTGAATTTGAAAGCATTTGATAGTAAGTTTTTCAAGATCTGCTGGATCCGATATTCATCTGAATAAAAATGAGTCGGCACATCTGGAGAAAGAGCTATCTTGAAATTGATTCCTTTGTCTTCCGCAGTATTCTTGAAGAAATTTAAGATATAATCGATGAGATCTTTGTTGTCAATGTTCTCCTGTGCCAGTTCCACTTTGCCCGATTCTATCTTAGCAAGATCAAGTAAGTCATTGATTAAATGAAGTAAATCAGTGCCTGCATTATGGATCACACTGGCATATTTGATTTGTTCACCAGTTAGATTGTCTAGTTTATTATCTTGTAATAATTTTGCTAATATTAAAATACTATTTAAAGGCGTACGCAGTTCATGGCTCATGTTTGCCATGAATTCTGATTTGTAATTAGAGGCTGACTCAACCTCTTTGATTTTTAAAGCAATGTTATCTTTTGCTTTTTCTAATTCATTATTCTGCTCCTGTAGTAATTTAGCTTTTTCATCCAGTTCATTATTTGTTTGTACGAGCTCCTCTTGCTGTACTCTCAATTCCTCTTCGGATGCTTCTAGCAAATTCGTTTTATAACTTAATTCCTCATTCGTTGTTCTCAGTTCCTCCTGTTGCGCTTCTAATTCTTCCGTTTGTTGCTGTAATTCTTCATAGAGTTCCGCCATCTTTGAATGCGCTTGCGCAACTTTCAAACTAACAGCTAATATTTTGCTAACGCGGTGTAAATATTCAATATTTTCATTTTCATTCTTTTTGTCTTTTGGACATACTAATTCAATTATACCAATAGATTGTTCTTCATATATGATCGGAATAAGATAGAGATTCGTTTCAAATTGATCAATTAACGAAGACGCAATCTGATATTTGTTTGCATTTACATCGCGAATGATCGTTAATTTTTGATTATTAATCACATCACTGAGTATCCCATCTCCTTCTGAAATAAAAGTTTTAATAGGGACATCTAATGGGATTCCTTTATTTGCTAATAGGGAAAAAAGGGTACTATTTTCTTTTTTGACATATACTGTACCAGCAAGAGAGGAAGTCGTTTTACAGATATTATCGAGTCCTATCGTTGCAATTTGTTTTTCATTAAAATCGCCTCGAAGGTTGTGGTCTAAAGTGTTGATGTTATTTAAAATAGAGTTGTCTTGTTCAACTTTAGAGGTTAATTTTAAAAGGGCTGTATTGGACTTCTTTTCATCAATTATACTCTTTTTTAATGTTTTAAAAACATTAAGAACAATGATGAATATATAGATCATGATCGCTAGACCCACAAAAACTAAAAAGTAAGTTAAATACCTGATATTTTCTAATCTATCTGTTGATTTTTTAATTAATTCTTTTCTTTTATCGATTAAGTCTTTGGAGATTATAGAAATCTGATTTTGAATATCAGCTCGTTTATTGTTTACATTTAGCGCTTTAAATTTGTTTTCCTTACTTAACGAGATGGCTCGCTCGAAGTCATAGAAATCTAAAATGGTATTTTTTAAATTATTTAGCTTGTTAGCATCAAATGTATAGTAGCTGTCCTTCTTGCTTAAGTTTTTTATAGTTTCAAGAACCACAGTTATTTCACCAGCATAGGGTGCAAATACACTTGCATTTTTTTCTGTATAAAACTTAAGTTTTGCATCATTTACTCGGGCAACACTATTCTTGATATTATCGATGAGATCAAACTTTGCTTCTGCTTTTTGTATAAGGTCTTGTTCATGAGCCGTACTTTTATCCAATTGGATGAAAAATAATAACGATGCCGAAAGTATGATTAGAAATGAAAATATAATTCCAATGATGAGTTGTTGTTGAAAACGTAGCTTTTTCATCTTGATATAAGAGTAATATTTTTTGATAACACGTTAAAATAATACGCTAATTGACATTAGAGTAATAGCATAATAATTTTCTGATTTCTTTTGATTCCTTATTTATCATTCAAATGCGTCAAAGAAAGCTGTTCTTTAACGTGTTTCAATAATTTTTAAAGGAAAAATGGCAAATTAGAAATCAATGCTAGTTCTAAGTAAAAGTAGTAAAAAAATGAGGAAGTACTCGTAGTTTTTGAGGTTAATATTTGGAAGTTGAGTTTGGTTGTATTTTACTTTATTTACACTTTTTAAATTGTTTTGGCTCATGTTTGATCATTATTTGATATCTTTAAGACAATTACTATTTAATTAATCTAATCAAATGGATCCAAATTTTTCTTTCGCTTTAATGATTATAGGCTGTATTGTAGCCTTGTTTCTATTGCTTTATTTATTACCTGTAAATCTTTGGTTTACCGCACAGCTTTCTAATGTTAAAATTAGTTTATTGAACTTGGTTTTGATGCGATTACGTAAAGTACCACCTTCTTTGGTCACTAACGCAATGATAATCTCAACAAAAGCAGGACTAAACATCACATCTAATGAAATTGAAACCCATTATTTGGCGGGGGGAAATGTTAATAGAGTAATTAAAGCTTTAATATCCGCCGATAAGGCAAATATTCCTTTGAGTTTCAAGCTTGCTACAGCTATTGATTTGGCTGGTCGTGATGTATTTGATGCTGTGCAGTTATCAGTAAATCCTCAAGTTATTAATACACCTCCAGTGGCAGCTGTTGCTAAAGATGGAATTCAATTAATAGCGAAAGCAAGAGTAACTGTTCGCGCCAATATCAATCAATTAGTTGGTGGTGCCGGCGAAGAAACTATCTTAGCGCGTGTCGGTGAAGGTATCGTAACAACGATAGGCTCGTCGGAAAGTCATAAGCAGGTCTTAGAAAATCCAGATCGAATCTCTAAAACTGTTCTTTCAAAAGGACTTGATAGCGGTACGGCATTTGAAATATTATCTATTGATATTGCAGATATAGATATCGGTGAAAACGTAGGAGCAAAATTGCAGACAGATCAAGCTGAAGCTGATTTGAAAGTTGCTAATGCAAGAGCAGAAGAGCGTAGAGCAATGGCTGTTGCAAGTGAACAAGAGATGCGTGCCAAGGCACAGGAAGCAAGAGCGAAAGTTATTGAGGCCGAAGCACAGTTGCCATTAGCTATGGCGGAAGCTTTTAGAAATGGAAATTTGGGTGTAATGGATTATTATAAGATGCAAAATATACAGGCAGATACAGACATGCGAACTTCTATTTCCAAACCTGGACATGATACCAGAGGACAGCAGAAAGATTAAAAGCTGATGTAACAGATTTTTTATACGAATCAACAACCGATTGCAGTTAAAATGCAATCGGTTGTTTTTTTTTAAATATTTTGGACTGTTCTATATTCCTATTCCTATCATTATATTTAGTGCTATAATTAATTATTATAAACATGAAATCAATAAAAAAGTTATTATTTCTCTTCCTTTCTTTGAATCTGACGCTAGCTTACGCACAGTCTTTGACATCGGGAAAAGAGAATTTTGTCCCTATTGGAGGTAATAGTTGGGAGTATCCGAATAGCAATCATAGAGAATCTATTGTAAAGAATGGAAAGATTGAAAATTGGAAAGACAATAAACGGACAGTAAAGACATTTGTTCGCTTTGGTAAAACTGGTCAGGTAAATCTTTCCGTTCAGGTACTTGAAGCCAATGCTGGTGGGAAATTCACTTTTACATTCGCTGGTAAAAGCGTTGATGTAACAATAGAACCGAATCAAAAAGGACTGATCAATGTTGCTGATTTTAGTATTGCGGATACCGGATATCACGCAATTGAATTAAAAGCAAAAACTACAGCTTCATTGTATCCGACAATAGGTGGTTACGTTTTGAAAGGAACAGCTTCCGATGGTCAAATGAACTATGTTAAAGATAATGAAGATAATTTCTTCTACTGGGGTAGAAGAGGGCCGTCGACCCACATGGGATATCAGCAACCGAAAGATAAGAATATAGAATATTATTATAACGAAGTTACTGTTCCAAAGGGTAGTGATGTGGAAGGATCTTATTTTATGTCCAATGGTTTTAATGTAGGATATTTTGGTATGCAGGTAAATAGCAGTACAGAACGTCGTGTCTTATTCTCCGTATGGAGTCCTTTTACAACAGATGATCCTAAAGAAATTCCTGATGACCATAAGATAATTTTGAAAACAAAAGGTCAAACTGTTCATACCGGCGAATTCGGAAACGAAGGCTCTGGTGGACAAAGCTATTTGAAATTTAATTGGAAAGCCGGAAGTACTTATAAATTCTTATTGCGAGGTAGACCTATTGCAAATAATTATACTGCTTATACTGCTTGGTTTTATGCGCCTGAAGTTGGTAAATGGCAAATTATAGCCGAATTTGAACGTCCTCAGACGAATCAATATTTAACAGGCTTTCATTCTTTCTTAGAAAATTTTAACCCTGATCAAGGTATTTATCAACGGGAGGTACAGTTTTCAAATCAATGGGTAGCCGATGACAAAGGGGACTGGTTCGAATGTACTGAAGGTAGATTTACCATTGATAATACTGGCCGTAAAGGTTACCGTATGGACTATGCCGGTGGCGTAAATGAGAAAGGGTTTTATTTAAAGAATTTTGGGTTCTTTAATAAGTATGTTCCGTTTGGTAGTAAATTTATTAGAAAAGCAACAGGAGTGAAGCCTAATATTGATTTCAAATCACTTCCAAGATAATAACGTTTCTTTAAGGAATTATAGCTGTAAATAGTTTATTTGCAGCTATTTTTTTGTCTTGCTAGTTGTTTAAAAAACAAAACCCTGGTGATGGGCACCAGGGTTTGTTACTAACCAATTATAAACCTAAATTATGAAAAGACATTTTTAATAATCACTGTTTTTAAGTAGTGATTTGATACAGCAAAATTAATGATAAACATTTGATAATATGTTATGTGAATGTCATTTCAAATATTTCTTGATGTCATTCATCATTATTCCCCTGCAATAGATAACCTTAATTATCTCCTACAAAGATACATCAAAAAACCTATTTATTCCAAATGTTTTTGAATTAAAGTTGTCTCCACAATATGTGTTGTGACATTAATATGATTTTTTGTCTATTTGTAATAATAAGTTGTCTTAATAGCTGTAAATTTTGTATTATTTTGTATTGTATTTCGAATTATATATTACTTATTTTTGAAAGAAAACAGCTATGATTTTTGATAATCTTAAAAAAGTGAAAGCTTTTGTATTGGACGTGGATGGTGTGTTGACTGATGGACGTGTGCTGGTCAATGAGGCTGGTGAACAGTTGCGCACCTTTAATATTAAGGATGGTTATATCATGCAGTTAGCTGTTAAGCGGGGTTATCCAATCATCATTATTACAGGTGGAAATTCTACTGGTGTTGTTAAAAGACTAAAGGGGTTAGGTGTTCAAGAAATTCATTCAGGAATCTCCGATAAGATTGGAATGCTGAATGAAGTCCTGGCTTCACTGAGCCTGAATTTTGAAGATATCCTTTATATGGGAGATGATATGCCAGACTTTGACTGTATGAAACTGGCTGGTCTAGCCACATGTCCTGCTGATGCTATTGAGGAAATTAAAGGAATTTGCCATTATATTTCTCCAAAAATTGGTGGTGATGGGGCTGTACGAGATGTCATGGAAAAAGTATTAAAAATTCAGGGTAAATGGCAAATGGATACAACAGTCAAAAGTATATAAGTAATGATAAATTTAGAGAATAGACAAATAATACTGGGCTCTCAATCGCCGCGAAGAAGCCAATTGTTAAGTGAATTGGGTTTGAAGTTTGAAGTGGTGGTCCGCGAGACGGATGAAGTTGTCGATGAACTTCTAAAACCTATAGCGGTAGTGAAGGCCATTGCGACAAAAAAAGCTGAGGCTTTTCTTAATGATTTTGAAGGGGCTGTAATCATTACTGCAGATACTATTGTTGTTACCTCTGATCAAAAAATATTAGGAAAACCCAAAAGTAAAGCGGAAGCTTTTCACGTGTTAAAGATGTTATCTGGTGATATCCACGAAGTAATTACTGCAGTTTGTATTCTGGAAGATGAAAAATTAATTACTTTTTCGGAATCCACTGAAGTAGAATTTTATCCGCTTAGTGATGATGAAATTAATTTTTATATTGAAAAATATGAGCCATTTGATAAAGCGGGCTCTTATGGAATACAAGAGTGGATAGGTCGTATCGGGATCAAAAGTATCAAGGGAGAATATACAAATGTGGTAGGATTGCCAACAGCTCGACTCTATCAGGAACTAAAGAAACTAAAATAAAAAAGGGAACCGCTAACTTGGTTCCCTTTTTTATTTTAGTTGATATGAAATCTTACACCGGTGTAGAACATTCTTCCCGTTAATGGTCCCCATAATAGAGACGTGTCAAAGTAAGATCCAAATGGATCATCTGCTCCTAAAATTGGATTATGTTGGAAATAATTTGTTAAGTTTTCACCACCGACATAAATTGTGAAGTTTTTATTTTTTCCAAAATCTTTACTTACCTGCGCATTCATCGTTACATAAGCATTTGATTTTGTTGCTACCTGATATGCAACTGGGTTTTCTATTGTTGAAGGTATTCTTTTATCTCCTACAATATTTAAGGTATAGTCAAAGCTCCATCCTGATGAAGGTAATGTATAAGCTAGATTAGTAAAACCTCTGTGCTTAGCCAATAGCGGTTTACTTTTTCTACCACTTTCAAAGTCAGTTTGAACATCGAGTAAACGATATGCAAGTCTTGTTTCTAAACGAGGAAGAGGATTGAAACGTAATTCTGCCTGAAGACTATTTGAATATGATTTACCTGTTAAGTTATAAAAAGATATTTCTCTAGGGTTTTCATAGTCAACTACGACCTGATTTTCAAAACTGTTTCTAAATAACTCAACCGATGCAGTTGCCTCTCTGTTGAACAATCTGAAACTTTGATCAATTGTAAAGCCAGTATTCCAAGAAACTTCAGGATCTAATCCGTAAGCATTTTTAAAATTGTCTGGAGATTTGATAATTAATGTGCGGCTACTTGCTAGTGCAGACATATTTTCGGCAATAATGTTAGCCGTTCTTTGCCCTCTACCAGCACTTAAACGCATTGTATTACCTGTAAAAGGTGCATAACGTAAATTTAAACGAGGTGTAGTAAACCAACCGTACAATGAGTTATAATCTTGTCTTAAACCTACTACGGCATCAAATTTTTCATTTGGACTGAAAGTATATTCTACAAAAGCACCGGAAACAGTTTCTTTTCTCTTAAAATTCTGAACATCCAGATATAACTCATCATAGTTATCATAATTTACCGAAGCTCCCACACGGTATTTGTGAGCTACAGTTCCGAGAACATCTTGAAATATCAAATTGGCATATCCATTCTGTTGTTCACCATTATAATTTTTTAGACCAAAATAACTTTTTTGATTATAGTTTGATCCTGCAAGTTGTAGACCTATACTGCGGTGTCTGTTTTCTGGAAATACATAGCCGATTTTAGCAAAACCTTCGATTCTTTCAATATCAAAACCTAGACCATATCTATTGGTAGTTCCTTTATCTGTTTTTTTGTTAAAATCTGTTTGACCACCTGTACGGTCATCATTTAAATATTTAATTCCAAACTGTGCCATGAAGCCTTTTCCGTTTTCGTAGTTCCAACGGTTTACTCCGGAAAAGAGGTTTCCAACAGGGATATCACGAAAACCGTTATCACTGAAATTCATTGTTTTATTATACATGAAATTATCATGTAACAGGACAGCGGTAGACCAATTGTTGTTTATTTTTTGAGCTAAATTTAAGTTTACATCTGTTCTTCCCATGTTGTTTGCATAGGCATTGAAATAAAGTCTGTCCGAATTTTGCGGTTTTTTAAGTTCAACATTAATTTGTCCAGCCATGTTTTCATATCCATTTGCAACAGAACCAATGCCTTTTGCAATTTGAATAGATTCGATCCAGCTTCCAGATATCGAATTTAAACCTAGTGGGGCTGCTAAGCCTCTAGGGCCAGGTAAGTTCTCTACAGTAAGCTGTGTATATATACCGCTTAATCCTAGCATTTGAATCTGTTTAGAACCTGTTACAGCATCATTACTTACGACATCAACAGAAGCATTTGTTTCGAAACTTTCACTTAAATCACAACATGCAGCTTTAAATAGTTCTTTAGTTGTTAATACCTCTACACGTGCAGGATTCATTCGATTGATGAAGTTTGATCTTCTGCTTCCTGTTACTACCACCTCAGATAAGACATTGCTTTTTGCGTTTATCATCAATACTTCATGCAAGTCTTTTATAGTAATCGTATCCGATTGCATACCTGCAAAACTCACAACGATCTTCTTAAAATTTCCATGATGCTGTAATTTGAAAACACCATTTTCATTTGTTCTTGCATTTTTGCTTTTATCTTCTAACCAATGGATATTAACACCTGTGATTGGATTGAGGTCTCCTTTTTCATTTTCTTCAACAACTACGCCCGTTAAAATGTGGTTGTGATCATGATGATCATCTTTCTTTGCTTTTACATCCGTAATTTTACCGTTTTCCATTCTCGGATATAAACAACATTCATGTAATTGTTCATATACTTGATCATCGGCACGTACATTGTCTACATCGTGTCCAACGGCAGCAATGCTCTTTTTTATTTCTTCTAAAGGTGCTTTTTGATGATTATGTTTTACTACCAGCTCTTTTGTGTTTACATCCCAGATTGCTGATGTAACACCATTAATAGTTGCCGCAGTTTCGATTCTTTTTTTACATAAAGCACAGTTTCCTGCTACATGCATAGTGGTTGTGCTATCAACAGAAACGGTTGTTGTAGCACTACTATTGTTTGTGGTAGCACTAATTGTTAATGGCGAAGCTTGAACTTTTTCTAATCTAGGATATAAGCAGCATTCATGTAATTCGGCATATGCTTTATCGTTTCCTCGTACATTCTCAACATCATGTCCGACAGCCGCAATGCTTTTTTTAATCGTTTCTAATGTTGATTTTTTAGCACTATATGTTAAGGACAGTTTCTGAGTATCTTCACTCCATACGGCGTTCGACACACCCGGAAGATTGGCTGCTTTTTCAATACGTTTTTTACACATACCGCAGTTTCCAGCGACATGTAATGTGACCGTACTGTCTTGTTTAGCAATATAAGAAGTGGCTTTCAGCGAAGTATTTGCAAGAAAAATAAATAGGGGTATAAGTGCGTATTTTAATATTTGTTTCATGATTTTTTTAAAATTTTGAAATAGTAGTATACTTCAGCTTTTATCGCTAAAGTGTGACCTTGGTTGTCTTTAAAAGACCTATTAAAAAATTTAAAAATCAGATTCTGAAGTTACAGTTTATCAAATAAGGAGAAATATCAGTTGCCGATATCGGTTTATTTGACGCGAAAACACATTTGGAATTGGCAATGTTTTCAAAGTAGTTTTGATTTATAATAATCCAGTTTAATACCAGAATGGCTGGACTGATAACCGGATAAACCTTTGCACTATCCGATGAAAAATGATTGTCGTCGACGTTTTTTAAATCGACAGAAACATTTTTACATTTATTATCTTCAGTTGATTTATGCTCTTCCGAAACAGGAGTTTTATGGCAGGCATCATTTTTTTTGCATAATGCACATTCTGCATGTGAGGCCTCGTCTTTATTGAGGGAGATGGATTGCGTTTCTCCATGACAAAAATGAAAGTACACAGTTGCACTAGTCGCCGTAAGGGAATAGTGAAAAATCAAGATAAGTATGATCAACTGTTTCATTTCGACAAAGCTAATAAACAACTTGCTCTCTTAAGCATTCTTGTTGTCATATTATTGCTACAATTTTTGTTCAGTTAGTAGAAGTTTATAAAAATAGTCCTTGATGGAGCAAGGACTATTTTTTGTTTTAACCTTTTATTGATTTAATAAAATTAGGAATTTCATCTAAGTAATTGTCCTTGGTTAGTAGTTTCACAAATGCTGTACCTATAATAGCTCCTGTGGCAAACGAAGTAGCTTGTTCAAAAGATTGTTTATTTGAAATGCCAAATCCGATTGCAATTGGATTTTCAAGCTGCATATCTTTTATTCGCTGGAAGTAAGCAGTTGTTGTGTCTCCTACATTCAGTTCTGTCCCTGTAGTTGCATTAGAGGAGAGCAAGTAGATAAAGCTATTGGAAAGTTTATCAATCTTTCTAATACGTTCTTCTGAAGTCTGTGGGGTCACTATAAAAATATTGGCAACGTCATTCTTTTCAAATGTATCTTTATAAAGTTCTTCATATTCATACATCGGTAAGTCCGGTACAATTATTCCGTCAATACCCACCTTTTTGCAGTCAGCACAAAAGCGTTCCACACCATATTGTAATAAAGGGTTTACATAACCCATTAAAAATACGGGAATGGTCACATGCTTACGTAACTCTTTCAATTGTTCAAAAAGAATTTCTACTGTCATGCCATTCTTTAAAGCAACCTCGGAGCTATGTTGAATAGTGGGGCCATCGGCAACAGGATCTGAATAAGGGAAACCGATTTCTAAAAAATCAGCACCTGATTCCTCCAGCTTTTTGGCAATAGTTACTGTGCTATCAAGTGTTGGGTAACCAGCAGTATAATATATCGATAAGAGACCTTGATCCCCTGTTTTTTTTATTTTTCTCATCGTTTAAAAGCCAAAATATTTCATGTAATTGTCCAGATCCTTATCTCCGCGTCCTGACAGACAGATGACCACAGTATCATCTGGTTTTAAATCCATTTTTTCTAAGTATGCTAAAGCATGAGCACTTTCAATAGCAGGAATAATTCCTTCCAGTCTTGTGAGCAACAATCCTGCTTCCATTGCCTCTTTATCCGTCACGCTCACATAATTGCCGCGTCCGGATTTAAATAACCAGGCGTGCTGTGGACCAATTCCAGGATAGTCTAATCCCGCAGATATGGAGTATGGTTCTATAACCTGTCCATCTGGAGTCTGCATCAGCAATGATCGGCTCCCATGTAATACACCTTCTTTTCCAAGTGCCGTTGTTGCGGCAGACTCGCCAGAATCAACACCCAATCCAGCAGCTTCTACAGCAATCAGCTTTACTGATTCTTCATCTACAAAGTGATAAAACATACCTGCAGCATTCGATCCTCCACCTACACATGCTATTGCATAGTCAGGATTGGATTTGCCTGTTTTTTCTAAGAGCTGTTTTTTTGTTTCTTCAGATATGATAGACTGAAAACGAGCAACCATATCTGGATAGGGGTGAGGCCCTACTACAGAACCAATGATATAATGTGTGTCAACGGGATTGTTTATCCAATCTCGTAAAGCTTCGTTAGTAGCATCTTTTAAAGTTTTGCTTCCCGATTGTGCTGGTACTACTTGTGCTCCCATCATCTTCATTCTGGCAACATTTGGTGCTTGGCGCTCAATATCGATGGCGCCCATGTAGACCACACATTCTAATCCTTTTAGTGCACATACAGTAGCAGTAGCAACACCGTGTTGCCCAGCTCCCGTTTCAGCTATGATCCTTTTCTTTCCTAGTCGCTGTGCAAGTAAGATTTGACCAATTGTATTGTTTATTTTATGAGCACCTGTATGATTTAGATCTTCTCTTTTTAAATATATATTACTCCCATATTTCTCGGATAGACGGCCTGCATAGTATAAAGGTGATGGTCTACCGACATAATCTCTTAGAAGTTGATTAAACTCTTCCTGAAAACTGGGTTCTTGAATAATATCTAAATATTTTTGACGTAGTTCTTCTACATTAGGGTATAGCATTTCTGGAATGTAAGCACCTCCAAATTGACCATAATATCCTTTTTCATTAACCTGGTACTTGCTCATAATTCATGTTTTTCAATGTCTGTTCTAATAATTCTACATTTTTTATTCCTGACTTAAATTCAAATTTTGAATTTAAATCGAGACCGTATAAACGAGGATCGGAAATCTGGCTTGCCTCTCTTATATTTTCAGCACTTAAACCACCACTTAAAAAATAGGGTTTCTTTAATGGGTAGTTCCTCAATAAATCCCAGTCAAAGTGTATTCCCGAACCACCATGGTTACTAGTCTTAGTGTCAAATAAAAAATAATCAGCAACCGATTCGTATGCGTTGAGAGATTGCCAATCAAAGTTTTCGTCAATGCCAAAAGATTTGATGACAAGAATATCTTTAGATTTTAACCTAAGACAAAAATCAGGATCCTCATGACCATGTAACTGAATTCCGGCTAATCCGTAATCACTGATTTTTTGTAGAATTTCCTGCTCGCTGGCATTTACAAAAACACCTATTTTTTTTATTCCTGGGATTGCCTTTATAAAATGGGCATCCAAAGCACTGACATATCGTTTTGATTTTTCATAGAAAATCAAACCCATATAATCGATCGGTAATTTAATGAGATCTAGCATATTATCCAGATCTTTCATGCCACAAACTTTAATTTTTAAGCTCATGTTATTTATTTATAAGTTTTTTGAAACTATTGAATGCTCTTCCGCTTTTAAGTGATTCTGCTGCTTCGGCCAAACAAGCTGCAAATGTTTTTTGCGGATCAAATGTATTGATAGCAAAGGCGGCATTTGTAAGTACTACGTTATTTTGAATGTCATTGCCATCATTGCTTATAATTTTCAAAAATGTGTCTGCCGCTTCATTGATTGTTTCCCCACTAGCTAAAGAAGCTGGTGCAACAATATCAAAGCCAAGTTCAGGAATACTGTAGTATTTTTCTCCAGCATTGGTTATAACTTTGAAATCACCTGTAAGTGATATCTCATCGTATCCATCCAGTGCATGTATAATCGAATATTGTTTTACTGAATCTTGATAGAGGTATCCATACAATCTTGCAAGCTCTAGACTAAAAACACCTACGGATTGAAATTTTGGATTCGCAGGATTCGTCAAAGGGCCTAGCATGTTAAAGAATGTTTTAACGGCCAACGCTTTTCGAATAGGTGCTACCGTCTTCATCGCAGGATGAAATAAAGGGGCATGTAAGAAGCAAATGTTAGCCTCATCCAGTTGTCTGTTTAGCTCGCCTTTATCGTTTGTAAATTGATAGCCCAAATATTCCATAACATTGGAAGAACCACAGCCCGATGAGACGCCGATATTACCATGTTTAGCGACATGATAACCTGCTCCAGCTACAACAAAAGATGCTAATGTAGAAATGTTGAAAGTGTTTTTTCCATCTCCACCTGTACCACATAAATCGATTAAATCATAACCGCTGAAGTCAAGCTGAAGACATAGATCGTACATCGCATCTCTAAATCCACCAAGTTCTTCCACACGGATACTTCGCATGCCGTAAGCTGTCATGAATGCAGCGATCTGATGGCTATCATATTTGCCCTCTGTGATAGTGATGAGGATATCATAAGCCTCTTTTCTGCTGAATGATTTATATTCAAATAAATGCGCTAATATTTTTTTCATGGTATTATTAAAATAAAAAAAGGCTTACCTAAAAAGGCAAGCCTACTATTTTGATGTATAGATAAATCTAAGCAATAGTTCTTTGCCACAACAGTTTAACTGTTATGCCACCACCAAGACTTATTTAATACGTTTATATTCATTTCTTTATTGTAATAGCAAATATGGTTGATTATTTTAAAAAAAGCAAGTGATTTAGTGAATAATTTTAATATGTGACAAAATGTGCTAAATTATTTCCTTTTGAGACTAAAGTAAAGGATGCAATTTTGTCTGCTTCAAGATAAAGGGATACAATCAGCCTGTCTTTTATTTTAAGAAAGTAAATGTTCGACGCATTTTTTCCTTCTAAGTCGATATCCCTAGTTTCCTTTTTAGGAAGCTGATGATAGTTGAGATACTGAATTTGACTAATATCTTTCATCTGTATATTGAGACGGACTTCGTTTAGACTTGCTTCGAGATATTCAAAATATTCATCCGTAAGCTTTTTGTTGATGATGATGTGCTGACTTAAGATCACATCTGTAGCAATATTGGGGTCATTAAGAGCAGTGACAAATTTTTTCACAATAACCAAATTGGAATCAGGAACTCTGTTTTCCTGTGCAAAATTGATATTGGGAATCAGAAATGCCAAAAGTATACATGCACTTTTAAGATATGTTATCATATAGTGATAAGACTGCTATTTAGTGAAAAGGATTAAATCGTATAAAAAATGCCTTACAATTCAATGCAAGGCATTTTTTATTAATACTCGTCTTCGTTAAAGAAGAAATCATCCTTTGTAGGATAATCTGGCCAAATTTCTTCTATATTCTCGTAAGGCTCACCGTCGTCTTCTAAATCTTGTAAATTTTCGATTACTTCAACAGGAGCACCAGAACGAATACCATAGTCGATTAATTCATCTTTTGTTGCCGGCCAAGGGGCATCTTCTAAATGTGAAGCTAACTCTAATGTCCAATACATAATAAAAACAGATTAAGTTTTCAATTTTCGCAAAAATATAATTTAATTTGTCTTTAGCAAGTTATTTGTCATTTATTTTTTTATTATCAATTTAAGTGGTTGATATTCAGTTTAAAAAAATACACTAGCGTTGTGCTCATCTTTCTAAATATTTTCAAAATCATCACCTTTTTCTTCTAATGCTGATAGTCTTGGAGAAACGGATTTGATATCTGTATTTGGATAATCGGCTTCTATAAGTCCATCTCTCATGCGGACGATTCGATGTGCATGCTGTGCAATATCTTCCTCGTGAGTTACCAATATGATGGTATTTCCCTTAGAATGGATTTCTTCTAAAAGCCCCATGATTTCGATAGAAGTCTTTGTGTCAAGATTTCCTGTAGGTTCATCCGCAAGAATAATGGATGGGTTGTTTATCAATGCACGGGCAACTGCTACACGTTGGCGTTGACCACCTGATAATTCATTTGGACGATGATCAACACGATTTCCTAATCCGACACTATTTAAAGCTTGTGTTGCTTTTTCCTCCCGCACACTTTGTTTAATCCCTGCATAAATTAATGGAAGTGCAACATTTTCCAATGCTGTGCTTTTGGGTAAAAGGTTGAATGTTTGAAAAACAAATCCAATCTCCTTATTCCTAACTTCAGCCAGTTCATCATCTGTCATATCACTGACATTGATGCCATTTAAAATATAATCACCATAATTAGGAGTGTCTAAGCAACCTAAAATATTCATTAATGTTGACTTTCCAGATCCAGATGGACCCATTAAAGCTACAAATTCACCTTTCTTTATATTTAAAGAAACAGATTTTAACGCATGAATAGTCTCTGTTCCTATTGTATATTGTCGAGCGATCTCTTGAATTTCAATTAATGTTGCGGAAGCCATAGCAAACTTGTTTAAATTTGGTGTTCAAATTACAATTTATTCTGCAATTTCCAATGTGAAAGCATTTTATTGTAAACGTAATTTTCTAAGTCAGCAGCATTTTGTTCATCATAATTATCTGTATTAATCGGAGCAAATACTTGCACTTTTACGATGCCTGGATGCGATCCTAATTTATGACCGTCATCCCATAAAATTTCCCAGGCATTTTCAATGACAATCGGGATTATTGGAATATTATTCTCAATTGCCAGACGAAATGCACCAGATTTAAAAGGATGTATAGTAGGCGGATACTGCTCATCAATTTTTCCTTCCGGAAAAATGGCAAGAGATTTTCCCTCCTTAAGCATTTCATTAGCCTTTTTAAAAGATCTGAAAGAAGCCATTCTGCTCTTACGATCTACAGGTATATCAATTGTTTTAAAAAATATGCGTGTTACGGGGTTTTTCAATAACTCTGCTTTTCCAATAAAACTAATAGCTTTCTGGGATATAAAAGTCATCGCCGTGATGTCTAAAACGGAAGTATGGTTGGCACAGAGGATATAAGGTTTGGACCAGTCAATTTTTTCTTCAAACTTTACGCGGTAAAAAATACCGGCACCATATGAACCGATGAGACTCATCCATCTCCTGAGATACGCGATTTGATTATAGTTTTTGGATGCATTTCTTGCATATAGCCATATGATGGGAAAAAGACAACAGAACACAATAAAAACACTGGCAAAATAAAAATAGCGATGCAGTTTCTTCAGAATTTTAATCATTCAATAATATTTTTATACAAGATAGCTTTTCGTAAGGAGAGCAATATAATAAAAAAGGGGTTCAAATTAGCGAACCCCTTTCTGTATTTTGTGCAGGTAGTTATTTACTTAATGCAGCATAATATTTATGAAACAAAGGAATAGTTGAAATACCTTTAAGATAATTTTCAATACCATATTTCTCGTTCGGAGAATGTAGGTTGTCACTATTTAATCCGAAACCAAGAAGGACAGTTTTTAAGCCTAAAACTTCCTCAAATAAGGCTACAATAGGAATTGAACCTCCGCCGCGGGTTGGGATAGGTTTTACCCCAAATGTGTCCGTTAATGCTTTCTCAGCAGCTTTGTAAGCGACACTATCAGTTGGAGTTACAACCGGTTCGCCACCATGATGCGGTTTAACTTCGACTTGTACATTTTTGGGAGCAATTGCTTCGAAATGTTTTTTAAATAAGTCTGTAATGCGCTGTGAATTTTGATTTGGAACTAATCGCATCGAAATCTTGGCATATGCTTTTGAAGGAAGTACAGTTTTTGCACCTTCACCAATATAACCTCCCCAAATACCGTTCACTTCTAAAGTCGGGCGAGTACCTGTACGTTCAATTGTTGAATATCCTTCTTCTCCCCATAGCTCTTGAACACCTAAATCTTTTTTATATGCTTCGATTTCAAATGGCGCTTTATTGAGCTCATCGCGTTCTTCCTGAGATAGTTCGACGACATCATCGTAAAATCCTGGAATGGCAATATGATTGTTCTCATCATGTAGAGATGCGATTAATTTTGCTAAGATTGTAGCTGGGTTTGCAACTGCGCCCCCGTAAACACCAGAGTGTAAATCTCTATTTGGACCAGTTACTTCAACTTCAACATAAGATAATCCTCTTAATCCAGTTTCTAAAGATGGAGTTTCCAGACTGATCATCGATGTGTCAGAAATAACAATTACGTCAGCTTTTAATTTTTCCTTATTTTCCTTTACAAAAGTTCCAAGGTTAGCAGAACCAACTTCTTCTTCTCCCTCGATCATGAATTTAATATTGCACGCAAGTACATTATTTTTCATCATATATTCAAATGCTTTTACATGCATATAGAATTGTCCCTTATCATCTGCAGAACCACGCGCGTAAATTTTACCATCACGTACTGTTGGCTCAAACGGTGGCGTATCCCACAATTCATATGGATCAGCAGGTTGCACATCATAATGTCCATAGGTCAATACCGTCGGTAAAGCAGGATCGATAATTTTTTCTCCATATACAATCGGATTACCCGCTGTTTGACAGATTTCTACATTATCTGCGCCAGCTTCCTTTAACTTTTGTGCTACAAATTCTGCCGTTTTTTCGATATCACCTTTAAATTTTGGATCAGCACTTACTGACGGAAGACGTAATAAATCAAACAACTCATCTAAAAATCGTTGTTTGTTCGCCTCAACATATTCTTGTATAGTTTGCATAGTATGAATGTATTTAAAACAAAAATAGGTAAAACATTATAATTTCACCTTGGTAATTATGGTTTTAGAGGCATAATTAAAGGATTTAAAAAAAAGTTATAAAAAGTTGTAACATTTCTATTGAAAGCCTATCTAATAGGGGTAACTATGCAATATATTTGTGCAGTTTTATTAACCAAAGTGATAATTATAGTTTTTAGATGAAAAGAAAAACGATTTTCCATTTGTTGTTGCTATTACCGATGCTTGTGAGCTTTTGCTTTGCTCAGAGTAAAATTCAAGGTAAAATTAGTGATGCCAAAGATCAGCAGAAGTTGTCAAATGCAACAGTCATGCTTTTGAGTGCCAAAGACTCTATTCTTTTAGATTTTACCAGATCTGATGAAAATGGTAATTTTTCGTTAAGTACACCCGTACAAAGTGAGGCAGTACTTATTGTAAGTTATCCCAAATACGGAGACTATTATACCGAAATATTACCAAATCAAGATTATTCAGCATTAAAAGTTGGTTTGACAAATACAGCACAGCTTTTACAAGAAGTTATCGTGACAGGTCGTATTCCGATCACTATTAAAGGAGATACTACGGAGTATGATGCAGGTAGCTTTAAAGTGGAAAAAAATGCTAAAGTTGAAGATTTATTGAAAGTATTGCCAGGTATTACGGTTGATGCATCGGGAAAGATTACTGCACAAGGTAAAACTGTGAAAAAAGTTTTAGTAGACGGGGAAGAATTCTTTGGCGATGATCCAAAATTAGTAACTCGTAATATCCGTTCGGATATGGTCGACAAAGTGCAAGTCTATGAAAAACAGTCTGAACAAGCGGAACGTACTGGAGTCGATGATGGAAATAAAGAACAAACGATCAATGTAAAGCTAAAAGAAGGTTCTAAAAATGGAATCTTTGGTAAAGCTGTTGCCGGAGTGGGAACTGATGATTATTACAATGGACAGCTAATGCTGAACAAATTTAAAGGTTCACAAAAAATATCCGCTTACGGATTATTTGGAAATAACGGTGGCACCTCATTGTCTTGGGAAGATGCTCAGAAATACGGCTCGGATTCCGGAGTTAGTTACAATGATGATGGTATGTATTTTAGTTCAGGAGGAGATGATTTCTCAGGATCTGGCTCTATAGGAGTACCTAAAGTGATGAATACAGGTGTCAACTTTTTTGATAAATGGAAAACAGATAAGCATAAATTAAATTTAAGTTACAAATACGGGAAAATTGAAAGTGATGGTAACGAGACAACAAATAAACAAAATAATCTCGAGAACGATATTCAATTTACAGATAAAGTAAGAAATGCTAAATCTGATTTAACGAAACAAAGAATGAATCTGAAATATGATTTGAAATTTGATTCGTTGACTACTTTAACTATTCAAGGTAATGCTTCTAAAAGTAAAAATTGGACTGATGATAGATCATTATCAAATACGATAAATAAGGATGGCATTTTATTAAACTCTGATTCGACAAATAATAGTCGAAATTCGAATGCGCAATCTTTTGGTCTTAATGCTTTTTTAACTAAGAAATTCAAAAAGGCTGGACGTTCAGTCTCTTTAAATATGAATATCAATAGAGATGAAAATGATGGTGATGGTTATTTATTTGCTAACATTCAGTTTTACAAAGATAATGTAGCTTCAAAAGATACCACTGATCAGTATAAGAAGAACGATGGAAATAATACGACCAAAGGTGCTACAATAACTTATACGGAACCACTAACGAAGAAATTGAATCTTTCTTTAAATTATGGTTTAAATAAAAATGATAATAATTCATCACAGTTCTCTTATAACAGAGATCAAGCAGGTAATTATAATGTCTTAGATGATCGTTTTAGTAATGATTATAGTTACGATAGATTTTCTAATAATTATAAGGTTGCACTAACTTATAAAGATGAAAAACTTAGAGCCAATTTCACGAATAGTATAAATGATGATCAATTAAAGCAATCTAATAACCGGTCGAAAGAACAAGTTCAACGTTCGTTTTTAACTTACAATCCTAATTTGAATATTAGCTATAATATCACAAAAGGAAAAGGAATTTATTTTAGTTATTCAGGAAGAAATCAATTGCCATCTTTGAATCAAATTCAGCCAATTCTTGATAATACTGATCAATTAAACTTGGTGATCGGTAATGAGAATCTAAAACCCTCATTTAGCAATAGTTTTAATGTAAATTATAATTCTTTTAAAATTCTTTCAGGTTCTTATACCTATTTGGGTGCAAATTATAGTAATCAGAATGACGCATTTGTCCAGAATATTACAACTGATGAAGAAAGTGGTAAAAGTATCTATCGTTGGGAAAATTTAACAGATAAAACAAATCAATCAATTAACGTTTATGGTGGTTTCCATTTTAAATTGAATAAAGAATTGGGAATAGAAAATTCTCCTAGGATAGCAGTTTATGGATCAAAGAACTATAATATGATCAATGGAGCTTTAAATAAAGTTGATGTGCTAAATTACAGTTTTACATATGCCATTTTTAGAAATATGAAAAAAGGTTTTGATTTCGATATTAACTTGACACCTGGATTTAAAACTATGAATTCTTCTTTACAGCCTGATGTAAATAGTAATGGTTTTACTTTTGGTTCTAATGGTGGAGCGACTTATTTTTTTCCTAAGAAATTTAAAGTTTACGTTAACTATGATTATACCTACGAAGCATCAACTAAAGCTTTTGCAACAAAATTTGATCAATTGTTGATTCATCCGGGCGTAAGTAAAAAATTCTTGAAAAACGAATCCTTAGAATTGGATTTTACAGTAAATGATATCCTGAATCAAAATAAAGGATTTGCACGTAGTCAAAATAATTCAGTTTTCACACAACGTCGTTATGACACAATTCAACGTTATTACATGTTGAAGTTGAGCTGGGATTTCACAAAAATGTTTATGAATTAAAAATTATTTATGAAAATATTAAAATTTATAGCAGTTCTATTCTTACTGTTTGTAGTAGGGGAGAGTAAAGCACAGTATACCCTATTTTCAAAGACCGGAACAATTACATTTGATAAGACAATGTATATTAAAAACATCATTGCTAAGCAATTTGTAGCAAAAGCAGATGAAAATTCTCGTCGTTGGTTTCAAGAAATGGTGACAACAGCACCTCAAAGTGTTACAATTCAAAAAACATTGAAATTTAATGGTAGTGAAACTCTTTTTGAGCCTGTTAAGAAGGAGCTTGATCCAGCATCATCACGTTACATGATGCAATTAGCATTAGATTTTGACGGGGTTACATCTTCTAATCTTGAACAAAATAGCTATAAAAGATTCAATGACATATTTGGAGAAAAGATAGTAATTCAAGATTCCTTGAAGAAAATTAAATGGAAAATTACAGATGAATATCGTGAAATTGCTGGATTTAACTGCAGAAGGGCCAATGGTGTTACTTCAGATTCAATTTATGTGATTGGATTTTATGCAAATGAAATACCTGTATACGGTGGCCCTGAATCAATAAATGGTCTTCCAGGAATGATTTTAGGGCTTGTGGTTCCTAATCAACATGTTTCCTATTTTGCCTCTAAAGTTGAACTTTCTAGTGCTCCAGTAATGGATAAGAAAGTATTTGAAGCCAAAAAAGTTAAAGTATTAACAAGAGCTGAGGTCGATAAGCAATTTACACAGACTCTTTCGTCAGGAATGATGACAAAGGATATGGTTAAATATATTATGCAGCTACTTTTATTGTAATTGTAAAACCAAGCTGTGTCTAATTAATAAAGCCCTTAAATATTACATTTAAGGGCTTTATTAATATAAAAAAATAATATCAAAATAAAAGGCGCTTTTAAAGCGCCTTTTATTTTGATTAAGATAAATAAAAACTATTTACCGTCATTTTTCTTAGCAGTAACTTCATTACGAATTTCTTGTGCTAATGTTTTAATGTCTTGTAATCCTTTGCGTACACGAGTACCTGCAGCAGAGTTACCATTGTTGAAAAATTTGTCTGCATCTCCTTCGATTGATGCTACTAACTCTTTTAATTTTACGTAGTTTTCCATTTTAATAATTATAATTTTAGTTTTATGGTCTTGTTTATTACTCTAATTAACACAATAAATATACAAAAACCAATTTAATAGAAAATATTTTTTCAGAAAAATTTCTGTTAAAAATTGTGAAATATGATTATTCTACAATTTTTAATTCACTAATGATATTGGTAGCTCCAGCAAATTTGTCAATTACAAATAAAACGTAACGAATATCTACAGATATCGTGCGTTGCAATTTGTGATCAAAAATAACGTCACCTGCCATCGCTTCAATATTACCATCAAAAGCCAAGCCAATTAGTTCGCCATTTCCATTTATTACAGGAGAACCTGAATTTCCGCCAGTTATGTCGTTGTCACTTAAGAAGTTAACTGGAAGATATCCAGCTTTATCTGCATAGCGACCGTAATCTTTATTGTTTTGCAAATCAATCAATCTCTGAGGCAAATCAAACTCTTCGTCTCCTTTTTTGTACTTAGCAATAGTGCCTTTCAAAGTCGTATAGAAGTTTTGTGCAGCATCATTACGTTTATCTGCAGGCAATGATTTAATAGAACCATATGTTAAACGTAACGTGCTGTTTGCATCTGGATAGAATTTTCCTTTTGGATTAGAAGCTAATACGCCAGCAACATATTTACGGTGTGCAGCCTCGAATTTATCCGTTGCTTCTTTATCTGAAGGCGAAGACTCACGGTATTTATTTAATAATGCTGTCGATAATTTGTACAATGGATCGTTATCCAACGCTAACGCTGTCGGATTGTCTAAAAAGTTATTAAGTCTTTCTTCGGAAGCAAAAATACTATTTTTGACAGCTTCACGAATATATGATGTTAGATCATTGTTGTTTTTACCAGCTAGTTCTGCAACATAAGGAGCGATGTTGCCACCTTTTTTTGCATATAGGTTCAATTCATCAATCAATACATCTTCCTCTAGAGGTAAGTATAATTTCTCATAACTTGAAGCAATTGCTCCTTGCAACTTCGGTAATAACTCTTTACGTTTCGCCTCATTAGACTTTACATATAAATCCAATCCATTTCCGATTGAAAACGGTAAAGCGGCTAATGTACTTGAACGGATCATACCACTTAAATAGTTATCATGACGTGCTTTTTCATTCGTAGCAGCATAATAAGCATTAATCGTAGCAATTACATCACCATATTCTGCTTTATTCTCTTTTTTATTAGCCCATTTGTTAAATTTAGCCTCATCTTGAGCTTTTGTCACCGCAGTTTTGTGCAACGTTAAAGCGTCGATCATTCCTTGGCGATTTTTCCAGTAGTTAGCTACTTGAGAATATTTAGAAGCATAATTGATTTTAACAGCTTGATCTTTGTCCATGTATTTTTTCATGGCATCCATTCCTGTTTTTGATGCCTCTACCCAAGCAGGGTAAGCAAACTTTACATTTTGATCAATTCCTCCTGCAGGCATCCAACGATTGGTACGGCCAGGGTATCCCAATATCATAGCAAAATCACCTTCTTTAAAACCTTTTAAACTGATCGGTAAGAAGTGTTTTGGTTTTAAAGGAACATTTTCCTTAGCATATTCTGCTGGGTTACCATTCTTGTCCCCATATACACGGAAGATAGAAAAGTCTCCTGTGTGGCGTGGCCATTCCCAGTTGTCTGTATCACCACCAAATTTACCTATGCTGTTAGGAGGAGTTCCTACTAAACGGACATCGTTAAAATCTTGATAAACGAAATAGTAATATTCATTGCCATTGTAAAATGATTTTACATTGACGATGTATTTACCGTTTTCGCTGTTTTCTTTTTCGATTTTAGCGATTTCCTGATTAATGATTTTTTGACGTTCAGATTCAGACATTTTATCATTTACTAATGACAAAATTCTTTTTGAAACATCGTCCATACGAACAAAGAAGCGAACGAACAAAGACTTCGGTTTTAGTTCTTCAGATTTTGTTTTTGCCCAGAAACCATTTGTTAAGTGGTCATTTTCAGGAGTTGATAATTCTGCAATTGCACCATATCCACAGTGGTGATTTGTGAATACTAAGCCTTGGTCAGAAACGATTTCTGCAGTACAACCACCATTGAATTGTACGATTGCGTCCTTTAAACTTGAATTGTTGATGCTGTAGATTTCCTCAGCCGTCAGTTTCAATCCTTTCTTTTGCATATCAGCTTCATTAAGTCGCTTCAAGTGCATTAAGAACCACATTCCTTCATCTGCGAATGTGGTCATACTTGCTGTGATAAGCAGCAATAAGATCCATAATTTTTTCATACAAACTTGATAAAAAAGTTTAGTTATTTACTACAAAGGTGGTTTAATTCTGCTTTAAATCAAAATGCGACCAATGAAGCATCTTTTTAACAATAATAATGAAACAGTTATGTCAGTTTTACGTCAATCTGATAATCATTTAATGCATAAGATAAGCATGTGGATGCTTTTCATTATCTTTGTAAAATGCAGCAAACATTTGAAAATTTTAAATTGAATAAGCAGCTTTTGAACGCAATTGAAGAAGCAGGTTATTCGGTTCCAACAGAAATACAACAAAAAGCTATTACACCGATTCTAGCTGGTCAAGATATCATGGGAGTAGCGCAAACAGGCACTGGAAAGACGGCTGCATTTGTCTTACCTATATTAATGAAATTGAAATATGCGCAAGGTCAAGATGCACGCGCTTTAATTTTATCGCCAACCCGCGAACTTGCTATGCAGATCGAGGAAAATATCCAGACATTTTCAAAATATCTTGATTTACGTACAGTCGTTTTATATGGTGGTTTGGGGCCTAAAACCCAAATTGAAAACCTTGAAAAAGGAGTAGACATAATTGTCGCGACACCGGGGCGCTTTTTAGATTTATATTTAGAAGGTCATATTAATGTGAAATCATTGAAATTTTTGGTGATGGATGAGGCCGATAAAATGATGGATATGGGATTCATTTCTAAATTGCACCGTATTTTGGAAGTCGTGCCTCGAAAAAGACAAAATTTATTATTCTCCGCAACAATGGGAGAGCTGGTTCGGAAAATTGCTGGTGATTTCTTAGCTTTTCCAACGGTTATAGAAGTTTCTGAGCAAGCAACGCCAGCTTCGACGGTGAGTCAGAGAGTTTATTTCGTTCCTAACCAAAAAACAAAACTCAATTTATTGCAACATCTATTGAAAGATGATGAATCATTTCATCGTTTAATTGTTTTTTGCAAAACAAGAACAGTTGCGGATAATGTTTTTGCCTTTTTAGAACGTAAATATGGTAAAGATCAAGTACGGGTTATACATGCTAATAAAGGTCAAAATACACGTATCAATTCTATTAATGCTTTTAAAGAAGGAAATATACGAATTTTAGTAGCGACTGATGTAGCAGCACGTGGTCTAGATGTTTCAAATGTTTCTCATGTGATTAACTTTGAAGTTCCTATAGTGACAGAAGATTACGTACACCGTATCGGACGTACCGGCCGTGCATTTAATTCTGGTGATGCTATTACTTTTTGCAATGATGCAGAAAAATATTATTTCAGAAAAATTGAAAAGCTAATGCGTCAGTCTGTTGATGTTGCTCCACTACCAGATGAAGTTTTTATCGAAGAAACACCATATTTCGAACGCCAGGCTATTGCCAAAGAAATCGATATTCAAAAACGAAAAGAAGATCCAGATTTTAAAGGAGCGTTCCACGAGAAGAAATTTGCAATCAAGCAGAAAGAAGCAAAAGCATCACAGCGTGCATCGGGGTTCAAGTCTAATAAACAAGGTCCTAAAACTTCTACTAAAAGAAATTATAGAACAAAATAGTGAGACTTACACCAATTAATATCGTATCGGCATGCTTAGTAGCTTGGTATTTTGTAGAGGATATGTCCGATACGAAACCATTACTGTCTATGACCGCGCTGTTGATCTTAATGGTGGTATTACTATTGGTGGATATTTTCTTCCGGATTATTGTCAAACAAAATAAAAAACTTTGGCTCTATGAGTTGGGTTTTATAGTGGTAGTCGCGATCTTAACACTTATTATAAAAATAGCGTAAGCCTTTTGTAAAAAGCATTATTAATATGAAACAGTCTTGAGCATATCATATAGAAATCAACATGTTCAGAGTAGCTTCATAGCCTTTAAAAACCGAGTGAAACCAGCTTAATAATTAGTAAAAGCTAACACTCATTATTAAAACAAATCATATTCTAATGAAAAAAGCAGAAATAAAATTACAGGTTGAATTGGATGATGCAAACGTGCCTGACAAAATTACTTGGTCTTCTAATGATGGTGAATCTTCTGATGAACTTCCTGCCAAAGCCATGTTTTTAGCATTATGGGATTCTGCATATAAAAACTCAATGCGTATCGATTTATGGACTAAAGATATGCCTTATGATGAGATGAAACGTTTTTTCTATGAAACCTTACAGACATTAGGAGATTCATTTCTACGTTCTTCAGGCGGTGATCCTATGGCAGAGAAAGTAATCGCAGATTTACGTGATTATTGCGCTCACTTTGCTGATAAAATGGAAGTATTAGAACAACAAAACTAATTTTTTCGGTATGAATTACTTTTTGGTCAAATCTGAACCTTTCAAATACAGCTGGGAGCAATTTAATAAAGATGGTCAGACATTTTGGGATGGTGTACGTAATTATCAAGCCCGTAACAATCTTAAAGCAATGAAAGAGGGTGATCTTGTTTTATTTTACCATAGCAATGAAGGAAAAGAAGTGGTGGGTATTGCAAAAGTTGTAAAAGAATACTATCAGGATCCTACAACTGAAGATCCGAAATGGGTAGTCGTAGATTTAGCTCCGGTCGAAACATTTAAAAAATCAGTTACACTAGAGCAGATCAAAGCAGATGAGTTTTTACAGGATGTTGCATTAGTACGTCAAGGAAGATTATCTGTAATGCCACTAAAGGCTGAAGAGTTTGATCGTATAGTGGCTTTAGGCTCTGAATAATAGCGTTTGCACTAATTAAAATTAAAAATGCCTCAGATACACCATCGGAGGCATTTTTAATTAGCCTTTGTGATCAAATAAATTGACAAGGTTTTTTAATTCAGTAGCTTTGCTTGGATCTAGCTTACCACTTAATATTAAGCGTAACTCACGACGTCTCATTGCCTCGTCATAAAGCCTATGTTCCAATTCCGTTTCAGGAACTACTTTCGGAATAGGCTGCGGTTTGGCATGCTCGTCTACCGCTACGAATGTATAATAAGCTTCATTTGATTTTTCTTTTGTTCCCAATGGAAGATTTTGAGCAAACACCTCCATTCTTACTTCAATTGAAGTATTAAAGGCACGCGTTACCTTCGCTTCAATGGTCACAACTTCTCCTAGTCGAATGGACCTTTTGAATGAAACATTATCGACCGATACGGTTACTACTGGACTATTACAGTGTTTCTGCGCTGCCATTGCAGAACAGATATCCATCCAATACAACAATCTACCGCCCATTAAATTACCAAAAGTATTCGTATCATTCGGTAATACTAATTCATTCATTACCGTAGTAGACTCTTTAGCACATTTCTCCTTCATCTCTTTTTTTATTATTAACGGAAGATTCCGTATTGTTTATCGATTATTTCTAAACTCGCTTTGAAAGGAGTTGGTTGAAAGCCCAAAATCGACTTGGCTTTTGATAATATAAACCCTGTTTTTTGTGGTCTGTTTTCAGATTGACCTATTGATGCCGCCGTAATTTCTGAAATTAAGGATTTGTCAAATTTCCAAAAATCTGCAATTTGATAGACTGCTTCAGCAATTGTAAACATTTCCTCCCCACTGATGTGGAAAACTCCTGTTGCACGTTTTTCAATAGCTAAAAGACAGGCTTCAGCTAAATCATCAACAAACGTTGGCATGCGCCATTGATCTTTCACCACTTTTATCGGTTCATTTTTTGAAAGTTTTTCTTTTGCCCAAAGCACTAAATTAGAGCGGTTTGGATTAGCATTTATTCCATACACCAATATCGTTCTTAAGATCGCATATTCACATCCAGAGTTATGGATAACTTGTTCTGAACGTAATTTGCTTTTACCATATTCACTTAATGGATTGGTTGAATCATCCTCTTTATATGGACCATTTTGGCCATCAAAAACAAAGTCTGTGGATAACTGTACTAAAAAACCATTTGTCTGCTTACAATAATCGGCCAATTGCTTCGCTACCTCAACGTTCATCTTTTCACAGAGCACTTTATCAGCTTCGCACCCTTCAACACTTGTGATTGCAGCAGTGTGAATGATGTAATTTGGTTTAACTTCTGACAGATAGGTGTTTAAAAGATCCGAATTCATCAAATCCAATTGTTGAAAATGATAATTCGCTACATTCGGATTGTCGTTTTTATTCATGGAAATAGCAAAAACTTCATAATTGAGGTTTTTACTAAGTAGATCGATTAGTTTTTGTCCTAAAAACCCATTTGACCCAGTTATTAACACTTTGTTGGTAACCATCATTAATTTGTGAATTGGAATTCGAGTTTCTCACTTTGTTTTAACATATTGTTGATAACCATTACCTCGAAATCTATAATTCCAGTAAGTCCTGAATAGTTGATTTTTTCTGGATCATCTGTTGGCATATGATAATCAGGATGACCTCCTGTGTGGAAAAATAGAACTGGAATATTCTTCTTATAGAATGAGGTCTGGTCAGAGCCACCATTACCATCATGACCTGTATAAAACTTAATTTTAGGTGTGATACCCTCAAATATTTCCGGCCATTTTTTACTTGTCCCATATCCAATTACAGCAACACCCTGTTCAGGATTTAACCTACCGATCATATCCATGTTTAACATACCTGATATTTTATCAAGTGGTAAAGTTGGGTGTTCGGTAAAATATTTTGATCCGATTAATCCTAACTCTTCAGCACCAAATGCGATAAAAAGAAAATTATAACTTTCCTTTAAATTATTCGTACTATAATAACGTGCTAATTCCAGTAAGCCGGCTACGCCTGAAGCATTATCATCTGCTCCATTGTGTATTTTGCCAACACCCAGGGAATCTTTCGAGCTGCCTTGATGACCAGTTCCTAAATGGTCATAATGTGCCCCGATTACAATAGTAAGTGGAGCGCCATTGTCTAAAAATGCAATGATGTTATCTGCTTTGCGAATGCTGTCACTCACTTTAACTTTCCATACTTTAGCATCAAACGATTGTCTGAATCCTTTGTCACCTAACGGTTGAAGTTTAAGTGTTTTAAAATATTTTTCAATATAATCTGCCGCTTTGAATACTTCTTTGCTTCCTGTTCCGCGACCTTTCATCTTATCACTTGCGAGATAGTTGATATGTTTTTTTACGAGTTCCGGATTGCTGTATTGTGCAATTCCTTGTAAACTTAGAACACTGAAAAGTGTTAAAAGGGTGCATTTAATATATAATTTTATCATTTGTAATTGTTCATAAAAAAAGCCTTGAAAATTCAAGACTTTTTAGAAGTCGTTATTAATCTTCTACGATTTCACTATGTATACTTGTTTTTTCTTCTTTCTCTTCTTTAAAATATTTCTTTTGGAAGAGTAGAATCAGCACAACCCCCACCGATATTGCAGAATCAGCAATATTGAATACCGGTCGAAAAAATAGAAATTCTTGACCACCCCAAATCGGGAGCCAAGATGGGAATGTTCCATTAATCAGTGGAAAATAGAGCATATCAACGACCTTTCCATGGAAAATCGTTGCATATCCTCCATCTGCAGGAAATAATGAAGCTTTATCGTACCAGGTGCTTTCACTAAAGATCATACCATAAAAAGTAGAGTCGATAATATTTCCAAGTGCTCCTGCAAAGATTAAGGCAATATTGAGAATAAATCCGCGATTATATTTCTTTTTAACCATGTAATGCAGGCCATAGCCGATTGCTCCGACAGCGATAATACGAAAAAGTGTTAGCATCAGTTTCCCAAATTCGCCACCAAATTCCATTCCATAGGCCATTCCATTATTCTCTATAAAATGGATTTGTACAAATTTACCAATCACCTCATAACTTTGACCAATGGTCATATTTAATTTGACCCATATTTTTGATATCTGGTCAATTAAAAGAACGAGAATAATCAGAATTACTGGTTTAGTATAGCCTTTCATAGTTGTAAAAATGGTCTTTACTTTTGGTAAAGACCATTATGTTTTTGTATTTAAAAAATATTAATACTGTTTATTTTTAGCTTCGATACTTAACGTAGTGTGAGGAACAGCTTTCAATCTTTCCTTTTGGATCAATTTTCCCGTTTCTCTACAAATACCATAAGTTTTGTTCTCAATACGAACTAAAGCCGCATCTAAGTTGTCGATGAATTTTCGTTGGCGAGCAGCTAACTGATTCGTTTGTTCTTTTTCTAAAGTGGCAGAACCATCTTCCAAAGTTTTATAAGTACCAGCAGTATCATCCGTACCGTTTGCATCACTATTATTTAGAGAGGCTGTTAAGGCAGCAAGTTCCTCTTTTGCAATTCTTAGTTTTTCTAAGATAATGCTTTTAAATTCTTGTAGCTCTGAATCGCTATAGCGTGTCTTTTCGTTATTAGTTGCCATAATTTAAATTTTTTCGATTAAAACATTCAATTCCTTTCCGTCAATATCAATGCTATCTCCGGTAGTTAGTGATTCTTCGAAACTCAATGAATCCGCTAGAATTTCGGTACAAATATAAGATAAATTTTCATTCGTTGCGCTCTCAATATCAGCATCTTTGCTAACTAAAACACGGATACGGTCAGTAACCTCAAAACCTTTGTCTTTCCTTAGGTTTTGGATACGGTTAACCAACTCTCTTGACAATCCTTCTTGTTTTAATTCCTCAGAAATATGGATATCCAGGGCTACGGTTAATTTAGCTAAATTAGCGACCTGCCAGCCAGCAACATCTTCTGCTATAATTTCTACATCGCTCAATTGAATTGTATAAGGTGTATCGGCTAATAAAATTTCACCATCGCTTTCCAATTTTGCAAGCTCTTCTGTAGAAAGTGCATTGATTTTTGCAGACACTAACTTCATGTCTTTACCAACTTTCGAGCCAAGAGCTTTAAAGTTCGGTTTAATTTTTTTCTTGATGATACCTGTCGTGTCCGTAATGAATTGAATATCTTTAATATTCGTTTCGGAAAGTATCAAATCTTTTACCTTTTCTACACGTTCTTGGAAGCTATTATCCAGTACCGGAAGTAAGATTTTGTTTAACGGTTGTCGTACATTGATGCCTACTTTTTTGCGCAGTGATAAGGTAAGGGATGAAATATCTTGAGCCAATGACATACGCTCCTCCAAATCCTTGTCGATCAATTTTTCCTGATAATTCGGGAAATTTGCTAAATGCACAGATTCAAAAGTTTCCCTACCCGTAGCGTTGTTCAAATCTAGATACAACTGGTCTGAAAAGAAAGGCGAGATAGGAGACATCAATTTCGCTATCGTATCCAAACAAGTAAATAAAGTTTGGTAAGCAGAGATCTTATCTTCAGAATATTCTCCCTTCCAGAAACGACGGCGGCAAAGACGAACGTACCAGTTACTTAAATGCTCGTCAACAAAATTTTGGATTGCACGTGCCGCTTTTGTAGGCTCGAAGTCCGCATAAAATTCATCGACTTCTTTAATTAAACTGTTCAATAGTGATATTACCCAACGGTCTATTTCAGGACGGTTTTCTAAAGCAATATCCGCTTCACTATAACTAAATTTATCAATGTTAGCGTACAGAGCAAAAAATGCATAAGTATTATATAAAGTTCCGAAAAACTTACGACGTACCTCATCCAGCCCCTCTTCATTGAACTTTAAATTATCCCATGGTGAAGCATTGCTGATCATGTACCAACGTGTTGCATCAGCACTATATTTATCTAACATGGTAAATGGATCAATCCCATTCCCAAGACGTTTAGACATTTTATTACCATTTTTATCTAAAACCAATCCATTCGAAATGACATTTTTGAATGCAACCGATTTTTGTAACATCGTTGAGATTGCATGAAGTGTGAAGAACCAGCCACGTGTCTGATCAACTCCCTCCGCAATGAAGTCTGCCGGAAATGCTTCTTTATAACCTTCTTTAAATGGAAGTGCTTCTCCTTTTGCAAGTTTTTCATAGTCTAGACCCCACTGTGCGTAAGGCATAGCACCAGAATCAAACCAAACATCGATTAAATCAGGTTCACGGAATAATTTTTGACCCGCATCCGATACAAATACAATATCGTCTACATAAGGACGATGCAGATCAAGTTTTTCAGTTCCGAATTTATCCAAATATGCTTTGTTAGTTTCTTTTTCTTTTTCAGATAATACATCAGAAACCAGAGATACTTCCAATAAAGCCTTTAATTCAGGCATAGAACCAACGCAGATTTCTTCATTCTCATCTTCAGAGCGCCAGATAGGTAGGGGAGTCCCCCAGTAACGAGAGCGTGATAGATTCCAGTCAACTAGATTTTCCAACCAATTACCAAAGCGTCCAGTACCAGTCGCTTCAGGCTTCCAGTTAATGGTTTTATTTAGTGCAACTAAATCATTTTTAACAGCGGTCGATTTAACAAACCAGCTATCCAAAGGATAGTAGAGAACAGGTTTGTCTGTACGCCAGCAGTGTGGGTAAGTATGCTCGTATTTTTTAACATCAAAAGCTTTGTTGTCTTCTTTCAATTTTATGGCGATAAGAACATCCGTAGGACGGAAATCTTTATCAGCACGTTCAGCATCCGAATAATATTCCTCTTTAACAAAACGACCTGCAAAGTCAGTGATTTCCTTAACAAATCGACCTGTACGATCCACAGTAGGTACCTCTTTGCCATTTTCATCTTTGATCAAGATTCCCGGTACACCTTGCTCTTTAGCTACTCTAAAGTCATCTGCGCCGTATGTTGGTGCAGCATGCACGATACCTGTACCATCTTCTGTGGTTACAAAATCTCCAGGGATTACACGGAAAGCTTTTTCCTGTAGTTCATCTGACGTGATATAAGGCATCAACTGCTCATAGCGTAAACCAACAAGCTCTTCGCCCGTGAAAGTTGCCGCAACTTCCCAAGGAATAACCTTATCACCTAAATTATAATCTTGAAACGATGCGTCTTTTCCTTCAGTTTTAAAATGTTTAGGGATCAAATCTTTAGCCAATATAACCGAAACCGGTGTCCCTGTATATTGATTAAAAGTTTTAATTTTTACATAGTTTATTTTTTTACCAACGACCAGTGCCGTATTGGAAGGTAATGTCCAAGGCGTAGTTGTCCAAGCAATGAAAGCAACATCTTCAGAGTCATCTTCCACTAAAGTGGCAATTGCTGGATGCAATTGATTTTTGATTAATCTAAATTGTGCGACAATTGTCGTATCCTTTACATCTTTGTAAGTACCAGGTTGATTTAGTTCATGTGAGCTCAATCCTGTTCCTGCCGCAGGTGAATAAGGCTGTATGGTATACCCTTTGTATAAAAGACCCTTTTTATAAAATTCTTTTAAGATATACCAAAGTGTTTCAATATATTCATTTTCATAGGTAATATAAGGGTTTTCAAGATCTACCCAATACCCCATTTTTATAGTTAAATCATTCCATACATCAGTGTATTTCATTACCTCTGTACGGCAGGCATCATTGTACTCTTCAACAGATATTTTCTTTCCAATATCTTCTTTAGTAATGCCAAGTTTTTTTTCAACAGCAAGTTCAATTGGAAGGCCGTGCGTATCCCATCCGCCCTTACGTTTTACTTGAAATCCTTTTAAAGTTTTATAACGACAGAAGATATCTTTGATTGCGCGCCCCATTACATGGTGAATACCAGGCATACCGTTGGCAGAAGGAGGACCTTCATAGAAGGTGTACGTTTTATTTCCTGGACGGTTTGTGATACTTTTTTCGAATATTTTTTCCTGTTCCCAACGGGTCAATATTTCTTTGCCTATTTCCGGCAAATTAAGCTGCTTATATTCTTTATACATCAGTGTCTCGTATTCTTTTTCTAAAGGTCGCTAATTTAATCAATTAAGCTGAAAGGTAAAAGCTAAAAAACAACCCTTTTAAGGTAAATACAACCTTTAACATCAGGTTGTATAGCATAATCAATCTAAAAAGTGATATTTCAACTTGAAGGAGTGATCATATCAATAGGATTCATAAATAAAAAAAGCCCAATATTCACTGAATATTGGGCTTTGTCTGTATATTTTAATTCTTTATGCAGAGAAAGAACTTCCGCAACCACAAGTGCTGGAAGCATTTGGATTGTTGAAGGTAAAACCACGTGCATCTAAACCGTTTCTAAAATCAACTTCCATCCCAGCTAAATATAAACCATGTGCTTTGTTCATAAATACCCTAATTCCCGAAATACTGTATTCGCTATCACCTTCTTTTTTCTGGTCGAATCCTAAAATATAGCTCATCCCAGAACAACCGCCACCTTCAACACCAATACGTAATCCAAAATCATCTGAAATTTCTTGTTGATCCTTCAGTTTTTTTAGTTCCTTTATCGCTCCTTCAGTTAATGTCAAGGGAGCTTTTTCTGTTATAGTCTCTGTACTCATCGTGATAATATTTTAACCAACTTAAACAAAATTACATAATTTTAATAGAAAATAGGACTGCTTCCAATTTATGACATTGATTAAACACATTGATTGCCAATATCGGACATCGGTCGGTTCGTAACATGTTACAAAGTAATATGTATTAACATCAATTTGATCGTCATGGGATTCCTGATATTGATATTTATTTGTGGATGAGCAACTTTCTTTTATTGATTTTATGTGCATCATATTTAGGAAAGAATCAGGAGATATTTGAATTTTTCATTTTAATGAATTTTAATAAATAAGGGGTTTTTGTGAAATTTCGTAATAATAAAGCCTGTTTTTTGAGGCCTTTTTTAAGTATTATACTATATTTGTAGACTAAAATCATAATATTCATATTTTACACTAGATTAAAACAATGGAAAGAGATCAAGCCATTTTCAATTTGATAGCTGATGAGCTGAAACGCCAAGAGGAGGGTATCGAATTAATCGCATCAGAAAACTTCGTTTCAAAACAAGTTATGGAAGCTGCAGGTTCAGTTTTGACAAATAAATATGCTGAAGGCTTACCGGGAAAACGTTACTATGGAGGTTGTGAGGTAGTCGATGAAATTGAGACTATTGCCATCAACCGTGCAAAGCAATTATTCGGTGCAGAATGGGTAAACGTACAACCACATTCAGGAGCACAGGCCAACGCAGCAGTTTTTTTAGCAACAATTAAACCAGGTGATAAAATACTAGGTCTTGATTTATCGCATGGTGGTCACTTAACACACGGTTCTCCAGCAAATCTTTCAGGTAAAATTTACCAACCTTTGTTTTATGGTGTAAAAGAAGATACAGGACTAATTGACTATGAACAATTAGAAGAAACAGCACTTCGTGAAAAACCAAAAATGATTATTTGTGGTGCTTCTGCTTATTCTCGTGATTGGGATTATGCGCGTATCCGTAAAGTTGCTGATGAAATTGGAGCTTTGGTTTTAGCGGATATTTCTCACCCAGCAGGACTTATCGCAAGAGGATTGTTGAATGATCCACTTCCACATTGTCATATCGTAACAACTACTACCCATAAAACACTTCGTGGACCACGTGGCGGTATGATCATGGTAGGTAAAGATTTCGAAAACACTTGGGGTGCAAAAACACCAAAAGGAGAAACAAGAACTATTACACAGTTGTTAGATTTAGCAGTATTCCCAGGTACACAAGGTGGACCTTTGGAGCATACTATCGCTGCTAAAGCTATTGCTTACGGTGAAGCTCTTTCTGACGAATATATGGAGTATATTGTTCAAGTAAAGAAAAACGCAGCGGCTTTAGCACAGTTCTTCGTAGAAAGAGATTACAAAATTATTTCTGGCGGTACAGACAATCATTTAATGTTGGTTGACTTACGTAATAAAGATATTTCTGGTAAAGAAGCAGAGGCAGTTTTAGGAAAAGCGGGTATCACAACTAACAAAAATATGGTTCCTTTTGATTCTCGTTCTCCTTTTGTTACTTCAGGTGTTCGTTTTGGTACAGCAGCCATTACAACTCGCGGTATCAAGGAAACAGAGATTGTACAAATCGGTGAATTAATTGATGCAGCTATCGTAAATGCATCAAACGAATCAGAACTTGCTAAAATCCACGCTAAGGTAAAAGAGATGATGGCAGGTTTCCCTCTTTATAAATAAGCAGTACGTTAACATATCATAACATAATAAGTGCCCTTGATTTAAAATCAGGGCACTTTTTTTGTGCAAATGTTAAAAAGTCTTAAATTCCATTGTAATAATTTGATTACTCGATAATTTTCTCTTGTTTTGAGTATACGAAAATTGATCACTATATAAACGAAATACTATACGACAGACATCTACTTTTTAAACAGGTTGTAATTAAAATTAATTTGGTAACTGCTAAAAATAGGTGAAGTATGAGTATTTTAAATAAAAAGACGGATCAAGAATTAATCCATATATATTTAGATGGTAAAGAAACAGCGTTAGCAGCTTTGTTAGAACGTTATAAATCAAAAATATACACATCCATTTATATGAAAGTAAAAGATGAATATCTTGCAGAAGATATTTTTCAGGAAACTTTTATAAAAGTAATCAATACATTAAAAGGAGGGAAATATAATGACGAGGGTAAATTCTTGCCCTGGGTTATGCGCATTGCCCATAATATGATTATCGATCATTTTAGAAAAGAGAAAAGAGCTCCGAGTATTGTCAATACAGAAGGTTTTGATATTTTCGATGTATTGGATTTCAGTGATGAAAATGTGGAATCAAAAATGTTAAGAGAACAGCGTGATATCGATTTGAAGAAAATGATTCAAAAACTTCCTGATGATCAAAAAGAGGTATTGATTATGAGACATTTTTGCGATATGAGCTTTAAAGATATAGCTGATATCACTGAAGTGAGTATCAATACTGCATTGGGACGTATGCGGTATGCATTAGCCAACCTTCGTAAGATGATCGAAGGCCAAAGTCTGATGTTGCAGATCGGTTAGTATCACACAATATACTACTATTTAAAAGGGATGAACCGATGAGGGCATCCCTTTTGTTTTTTGACTTTCTATGTAATAATGTCATATTTTTGTTTCACTTATTGTTCTTTTATGTATTAATGAATGATTTTAGTACATTAGTATGTGAAATTTTGTCTGTTATGACAAGGTGGAATGTATTTTGATAAGTAACTACTAAAACAAAGAAAATATTATGTATTGGATTTTATTTATAGGGATCATGGTTATAAGCCTGATCGTTCAAACCCGATTTAAAAATAAGTTTAAAAAATATTCTGAAATTCCTTTAACGAGTGGATTGACAGGGGCAGAGATTGCACAAAAAATGCTTCATGATAATGGTATTTATGATGTGAAGGTCGTTTCGATCCCTGATCGTTTAGGTGACCACTATAATCCAGCAGATAAAACAGTAAATCTAAGCCCTGAAGTTTACAGTGGAAGAAGTATTGCCGCAGCGGCAGTTTCTGCTCACGAATGTGGTCATGCTGTGCAACATGCTACGGCATATAAATGGTTAGGATTTAGATCTGCCATGGTACCCATGGTGAGCTTCGCTTCAAAATTGACATCTTGGGTTTTGATGTTGGGTGTTATATTAATGGCCTTTTCACAGAACTACATTGTTCTAGCAATAGGAGTTGCGGCATTAGCGATTACAACAATTTTTAGTTTCGTGACGCTTCCAGTAGAATTTGATGCCTCAAATCGTGCGAAAGCCTGGTTAAGCAATAATGGTGTAACTTACAGCTCGACAGAAGATGAAGGTGTAAAAGATGCATTAAAATGGGCTGCAATGACATATGTAGTAGCAGCATTAAGTGCTTTGGTTACCCTATTATATTATGCTTCCCTATTATTCGGAAGAAGAGATTAAGGGCTTTACGGATACTTAAAAGCACAAAAAAGCGAATGTTTTTATAAATATTCGCTTTTTTTATGTATTAATCCTTGGAATTGAATTCTATATGCTTCAGCTTCCGACTATTTTTTTAACTTTGCTTTTTATAATAGCATAGACTTACAATTATCATGTTTCAGAACTTACAGGATAAATTAGATAGAGCCTTTAAGGTTTTAAAAGGCCAAGGCAGTATTACCGAGATCAACGTTGCAGAAACGATGAAAGAAATTCGTAAGGCATTATTAGATGCCGATGTGAATTATAAAACTGCAAAGACATTTACAGATGATGTTAAACAAAAAGCGTTAGGTGAAAATGTATTAACAAGTATCTCACCCGGCCAATTGTTGACCAAAATCATGAATGATGAGTTGACAGCGTTAATGGGAGGCTCTGTTACTGAATTAGAAGCTTCTAAAAATCCGACTGTTATATTAATCGCCGGATTAAATGGTGCTGGTAAAACAACATTCTCAGGGAAATTAGCTTTATACTTAAAAGATAAAAAAGGTAAAAAGCCTTTATTAGTAGCTGGTGATGTGTATCGTCCTGCGGCAATTGACCAATTGGAAGTATTGGCAGGACAGGTAGGTGTTCCGGTTTATGTAGATCGTAATTCTACAGATCCAATCGCTATAGCAAAAGCAGGGGTAGAGGAGGCAAAAAGAAGTGGACATAATGTAGTGATCATTGATACTGCAGGTCGTTTGGCTATTGATGAGCCTTTAATGGTGGAGATTACTGCTGTAAAAGAAGCTACTCAACCGCATGAAATTCTCTTTGTTGTGGATTCGATGACTGGTCAAGATGCTGTGAATACAGCTAAAACATTCAATGACCGTTTGGACTTTACAGGTGTCGTTTTAACAAAACTAGATGGGGATACTCGTGGTGGTGCCGCATTATCAATTAAATCTGTTGTAAACAAACCAATCAAATTTATCGGTACAGGCGAGAAGATGGATGCATTAGATGTGTTTTATCCGGATCGTATGGCTTCCCGTATTTTGGGTATGGGTGACGTTGTCTCTTTAGTAGAAAGAGCACAACAACAATTTGATGAAAAAGAAGCCGCAGAGCTTCAAAAGAAAATTCGCAAAAATAAATTTGACTTCAACGATTTTAAATCGCAGATTCAGCAAATCAAAAAAATGGGTAACATGAAAGATTTGATGGGTATGATTCCTGGAGTCGGTAAAGCGATGAAAGATATTGAAGTAGATGATAATGCATTCAAGCCAATTGAAGCAATTATTGATTCAATGACTCCATTTGAAAGAGAAAATCCAGATGCGATCGATCAAAAAAGACGTTCTCGTATTGCCAAAGGTTCAGGTACTGATATCAATGAAGTGAATAAGTTAATGAAGCAGTTTGGCGATATGCGAAAAGTAATGAAGCAGATGTCAAACCCGGCAATGGCAGCGAAATTAATGAAAAGCATGCCTAAAATGCCAGGGAAATAAGATAGAAATTATTTTTTATATCCTTTAATACCCTAAAAATGCATAATTTTTAGGGTATTTTTTTAGAGATATAAAAAATGCCAGTTCGATTGTAAATGGGGCGTTGTAGCTGGCCCATTGTCATAGAGTTATCAAAGATGAAATAAATGAGCTATAAGGGCATGGATTCTCTGATATCTTTTGACAATTCGTATTTATTTTTTTGTATTTTAGACTTAGTTCTGATTGTAATAGAATTATTTTTTAACTTTGTAAAACAATGGATGACCCCGGGCAATTATCGGAATACGGAAAGATACTTATCATAATTTTGGTAGGCATATTTTTAGTTGCGATGACCATTATGGCAGGAAGAATGCTTTCTGTAAATAAACCTACTCCTCAAAAATTAAGTACTTATGAATGTGGTGAAGACGCAGTAGGCTCTTCGTGGGTTCAATTTAACCCAAGATTTTATGTTATTGCACTTATATTTTTACTTTTTGATGTAGAGCTCATTTTCATATTTCCTTGGGCTACTGTATTTGGACAGGCCGAATACATTGCCGCCGATGGAAGATGGGGGTGGTTTACTCTGATTGAAATGGCATTGTTTGTAGGTATACTTATTATAGGGTTGATTTTTGTGTGGGTAAAGGGCGATCTCGAATGGGTAAAGCCGATACATCAACGACCAAAGGTCAATGTCAGTATTCCAAGTACTGCTTATGATGGCCTTAATCAAGCAACTTATCCCTTAAGGGCGTATACAGTGCAGTTAGACGATAAAGCAACTGCAGAAAAAGCTAATGAAGAAATGCCTGTAGCCCCAAAAATAGCTTTTAAACCCAGATTCAAAAAACCAGGAGCAACATCATGAGTTTAGAAAGTCAAATACAGAATAATGGTGTTATTGTAGCCAAATTGGACGATCTCCTGAATTGGGCAAGACTATCATCGATGTGGCCGATTAGTTTTGGTATAGCCTGCTGTGCCATCGAGATGATGGGAGCCATGGCCGCTAACTATGATCTCGATCGATTAGGGGTCTTTCCTCGTCCTTCACCTAGACAGTCGGATGTGATGATTATAGCAGGGACGGTAACCTTTAAAATGGCCGATCGTATTCGGAAGCTATATGAACAGATGCCAGAACCAAAATATGTGATTTCGATGGGATCATGTTCAAATTGTGGAGGGCCATATTGGCAACATGGATATCATGTTGTAAAGGGAGTTGATCGCGTTATACCGGTGGATGTATATGTGCAAGGCTGTCCTCCGAGACCAGAAGCATTGATTGGTGCATTTTTAGAACTACAAAAGAAAATTGAAAAAGAAAGTTTATTGGGAGAACAGTTGTTTAACCAAAAAGCTTAATAGAATAGAAATAGAAAAATAGACATGGGAAAAGATTTTTATGGTGATTTGCAATTAGGTGTTCTTGGCGGTGGTCAATTGGGCCGTATGTTGATTCAAGAGGCCATTAATTATAACGTTAATGTTCACATTCTTGATCCAGATAAGAATGCTCCTTGCCGTAAATTATGCAATCGTTTTGAATGTGGCTCTCTGAGCGATTTTGAAACTGTATACAATTTTGGAAAAGATCTTGATATGATTACCATTGAGATCGAAAAGGTAAATGTGGATGCCTTAGAAAAATTGGAAGAAGAAGGTGTACTTGTCTATCCACAATCGCGTATCATTCGTCTTATACAAGATAAAGGATTGCAAAAGCAGTTTTTTAAACAAAATGATATTCCAACTTCTGCATTTCAGCTGATCTCTACCAAAGAGAATCTTAAAAATACAAATTTGACTATTCCTTATATTCAAAAACTGCGTAAAGATGGTTATGATGGTAAGGGAGTGAAGAAGATAAACACAGTTGATGATTTAGAAACTGCTTTTGATGAACCCTCTTTAATTGAAGAATGGGTTGATTTCGAAAAAGAAATAGCTGTTATAGTCGCACGAAATGATGATGGTGATGTTGCAACTTTTCCAATGGTAGAAATGGAGTTTAATCCTGAAGCTAACCTGGTGGAGTTTTTAATAGCACCTTCAACATATGGTTTCGATATTCAGCAACGAGCAGAAGAATTAGCCAAGAAGATTGCCAATGATTTACAGATTGTCGGACTTCTAGCTGTTGAGATGTTCTTAACAAAAGACGGTGAGATATTAGTCAATGAACTTGCGCCACGTACACATAATAGTGGTCATCAAACAATAGAAGGAAACTATGTTTCTCAATTTGCACAACATTTGAGAGCGATCTTTAATTTGCCATTAGGCGATACACGTTGTCGAACTAATGCAGTGATGATAAATCTTCTTGGTGAAGAAGGTTATGAAGGATTAGCAAAATACGAGGGTGTAGAAGAGATTCTGGCTATGGAAGGTGTATATGTACACTTGTATGGCAAAAAATTCACTAAACCTTTCCGTAAGATGGGACACGTGTGTATTATCAATGACGACCGTGAATTAGCCATCAGTAATGCTAGAAAAGTACAAGAAATTTTAAAAGTAAAAGCTTAAAAATATATGTCAACATTGAACCAGGTTTTAGTTGGAATTATTATGGGAAGTAAATCAGACTTACCTGTAATGCAAGATGCAGTAGATGTATTAAAAACATTGGGAGTTCCTTTCGAAGTAACGATTGTTTCCGCACATCGTACGCCGCAGCGAATGTTTGATTATGCGCAAGATGCGGCGAAAAGAGGTTTGAAAGTTATTATTGCTGGTGCAGGTGGAGCAGCACATTTACCAGGTATGGTAGCATCAATTACGCATCTGCCTGTTATCGGCGTTCCGGTAAAGTCATCTAATTCAATTGATGGATGGGATTCTGTATTATCGATCTTACAGATGCCAAATGGTATTCCTGTAGCGACAGTGGCATTGAATGCAGCGAAAAATGCAGGTATCCTTGCCGCACAGATAATAGGAACACAAGATAAAGAAATCGAAAAAAATATCATCGCTTTTAAAGCTGAATTAGCCGCAAAAGTGATTGAAACAGCTGAAGAAGTCGAAAAAATGACTTTTTAAGTGTGAATATAATTATAAAAATAAAGGGGGCTTAAGCCCCCTTTATTTTTATAATTATATTTTAGCTAAATGCTGTTCTACGTAATCGTAGCTTTTCTTTAAGCTCTCAAATTTATTAGGTAGATAGATATCATCTTGTTCAACAAAAGCATATTTTAAACCAGCTTTTGCTTTTGCCTGTGCGATAGCAATAAAATCAATATGGCCAGTTCCAACTTCTGTATATTTTACCTCTTTTGAAATTGCGCCAAAGTCTAATTTGTCAAATTCAGGTCCAACAATAGTTTTTGTAAATGCTTTATCCATATCCTTGATATGCCATAATTTGAATCGGTTCGGAAATTTTTCAAATAAACTGACCGGATTAATTCCTGCTTTTTCTGCCCAATATAAATCAAGTTCAAAATCAACAAGGTCGGGCTCTGTAAAAGCCAACAATACTTCTTCCCCTTTGGTGCCATTTCCTAAATCTCTAAATTCCCAGAAATGATTATGGAAAGCAACCTTTAAACCATGTTTCTTAGCCGCTTCACCCGCTTTATTTAGCTGTTCAGCTATGTAAAGAAAATCATCCTTCTTTAAGGCAGAAATATCAAACATTGGAGAGACAGGAGCGATGACATATTCTTGTCCTAACTCTTTTGCCGCATCAAAATAGATATTTAGATCCTCTTTATCTTGATGGTTTCGGCTGAAGTATTTTGACATATCGTAATGACCGCTATGCGATTTTAGGCCATTATCGTCTAATACTTTTTTTAAACTTTTATAATCTAAACCCCAAAAACTTTTTGCTACAGTATCTATTCCATATGTTTCAACATGCTTATAACCTATTTTAGAAACCTGCTGTAAAGAATCGGTCGGGTTTGCAGTCATCAGATCTCGAATCGAATATAGTTGTACACCTATATTAGCAAAAGGTGAATCAATACCTGGTTTCTTACTTTCACAAGAAAGGAGCTGTGGTAGGAAATATGCTGCAGAAAGTCCAAGACCAGCTTTTTTGATAAATTGACGGCGTGAATTATTCATACTGTTTAATTTGTTTGTAGTTTAGTTTAAGGATTAAGTTACAACTAATTTTAAAGAAAACCATTATTATAAAATAAAAAATGGGGATATATAGCATACATCCCCATTTTAATATTCTCAGAAAAGAAAATTATACCGTCATGATATCTTTTTCTTTTAATTCTGCTAATTTATCAACTTTTGCAATATATAAATCAGTCAATTTCTGAACTTCAGCTTCACCAACTTTTATTTCGTCTTCAGAAGCACCGTCATTTTTCAATTTTTTCAAAGACTCATTTGTTTCTTTGCGGATATTACGAACAACAACACGACCTTTTTCAGTTTCTTCTTTTGCCTTTCTTACTAAATCACGTCTTCTTTCTTCTGTTAAAGCAGGAATTACCAAACGTATCACAATACCATCATTTTGTGGGTTAACACCTAAGTTAGCATCTGTGATAGCTTTTTCAATAGCATTGATCAATTGTTTTTCCCATGGTTGGATAACAATAGTACGTGCGTCAGTTGTATTAATATTACTAACTTGAGACAACGGAGTTGGAGATCCATAATAATCAACCGAAATGCCATCTAACATAGATGGTGAAGCTTTTCCGGCACGAATTTTTGTTAATTCTGATTCTGTAAAAGAAACAGCTTTGGACATATTCTCCTTACAATCGTCCAATTCAAGTGAAATCAATTCATTCATATCTTAATATCGTTTTTTTCTTTTTTATGATTAGCGTACGATAGTACCTACAGGCTCTCCGTTTGCTAATTTAGACAAGTTACCAGGCTTGTTCATATCGAACACAATAATTGGTAAGTTGTTTTCTTGACACAGTGTAAATGCTGTCATATCCATTACATTCAAACCTCTTTGATACACTTCTGTGAATGAAATTTCATCAAAACGTGTAGCTGAAGGATCTTTTTCAGGATCTGCAGTATAAATACCATCAACACGAGTACCTTTTAAAACTGCATCTGCATTAATTTCAATTGCACGAAGTGAAGCTGCGGTGTCTGTCGTAAAATATGGGTTACCCGTTCCGGCTCCAAAGATCACAATACGACCTTTTTCAAGGTGACGCACAGCTCTTCTGCGAATAAAAGGCTCACAGATCTGCTCCATCTTAATAGCTGTCAACAAACGGGTTTTCAAACCTACTTTTTCAAGACCATCTTGCAACGCCATACTATTGATAACCGTTGCTAACATGCCCATATAATCCGCTTGTACACGGTCCATACCAGACTGTTCTGCACTTAAACCTCTATAGATATTACCTCCACCAATAACAATAGCAATTTCTAAGCCTTGAGTATGTAACTCTTTAATGTCTTTTGCATATTGTGCAACTCTCTTGATGTCAATGCCATAGCTTTGATCTCCCATTAAGGATTCGCCGCTAAGTTTTAATAGGATACGTTTGTATTTCATAATTGTTTTTTTGGAAATTCTCCAAAGGCCAAAGATAAAATTTTTTTTTCATCCGATAAGGACGAATGTCATATTTATTAGGAATTTTTAACTTTTTCTATCACCTGCCTATAATATTCCTCGTATTGGGGCATAATATTACTAAGCTGGAATGTTTTAGCTCGCTCTAATGCAGCATCTTTAAACTTTTCTAGGCGATCATTATCCTCTAAAATATAGATTGCATTTTTCGCCATTTCATCAACATCACCAATATCACTTAAGAATCCTGTTTCTCCATTAACATTCAGTTCTGGTAAACCTCCCGTATTGGTTGAAATAACAGGAACTTTACAGGCCATTGCTTCCAAAGCGGCTAGACCAAAACTTTCAGAACTCGATGGCATTAAGAAAAGATCGGATACGGATAGAATTTCTTCAACAGCATCTTGTTTACCCAGAAAGCGAACATCTTGACATACACCAAGATCACGACATAATTCTTCAGCATTCGTCCGTTCTGGTCCATCACCAACCATTAATAGTTTACTGGGGATATGTTCATTTACTTTTTGAAATATGCGAATCACATCTCCGGTATTTTTAACTTTTCGGAAGTTGGAGGTATGAATCAAAATGCGTTCATTTCCCGGAGCAATAGCTCGTTTAAAATGAGAACGGTCTTTTATACTAAAGCGTTCCAGATCAATGAAATTAGGAATAACTTGAATGTCTCGCTTAATATCAAAATAAGTAAGCGTTTGATCCTTTAGACTCTGTGATACGGTTGTTACACCATCAGACTGATTAATTGAAAAAGTAACGACAGGGCTAAAGCTTTTATCTTTACCAACTAAAGTAATATCAGTGCCATGTAATGTCGTTACAACAGGGATATTGATGCCGTAAGTTAATAAGATTTGTTTAGCCATAAAAGCAGCTGAAGCATGTGGAATGGCGTAGTGAACGTGGATGACGTCTAGTTTTTCAAAACGAACAACATCAACAAGTTTACTTGCTAAGGCAGATTCGTATGGCAAGAAATCAAAAAGAGGATATTGTGAAACAGCAACTTCGTGATAAAATAGATTTTCCGAAAAAAAATCCAAGCGGGCAGGTTGCCGGTAAGTGATGAAGTGAACCTGATGTCCATGCGTAGCTAAAGCCTTTCCAAGTTCTGTTGCTACGACGCCACTACCGCCGAATGTTGGATAACATACAATCCCTATTTTCATAATGCTTATTTATTTACTGCAAATTAAAGATTAATTTGTAAAACAGCCAATCACACGAATGCAATAATTTGTGAAGGACTATTTTCAGGTATTATGAATCGGTATTGCTGGTTTATTGCTGGAAATAAATTATCTTGTTATATATTAACTAAACTTATTATGAAGACTTTTGTAAGCAGTATATCTGGAAAGACATTTCCCATTACTAGTAAAGTGTTGGGATCTACATTAAGAACTTCTATTTTTGATCTTGTCAAGGAGGATTTTCCAGAATTTTCAAAAGAATCTCTCATTGCCTCTAGCGAACTGGATGGATATAAAGAAAAGTATATCTCAACAATCTTGAAAAATGAGTTGGGAAAGCTTACACGTTTAGATCAGCTGGTGATTGAGAGTATGAATAATAATCAGATGATTAGCGCATCTATTGACCAAGAGGAAGTTGCAGATTCTTTTGGGGAACGTATTGCAGATAGAGTTGCTGGGTTTGGAGGGAGCTGGACATTCATTTTATCCTTTTTAGGATTTTTAGTTTGTTGGATTGTGTTAAATATGTATTGGTTGAGTAACAAAGGATTTGACCCATATCCATTTATATTGCTCAATTTGTTGTTATCCTGTATTGCTGCTTTACAGGCTCCCGTTATTATGATGAGTCAAAACAGACAAGAGGATAAAGACCGTAAAAGAGCGCAGAATGATTATATGGTCAATCTTAAAGCAGAGTTGGAAATACGTACTTTACATGAAAAGATAGATCATTTATTGATTCATAAAGAACAGGAGCTCATCGAGATGCAGCAGTTCCAGTTAGATATCATAAAAGATCTAATCAATAAAATAGATAAGTTGGAAAGAAGTAACAATGGTAAATAAAGAATTAGTATTAAGAGAATTAACCTTTAAATTTGCACGTTCAGGTGGAGCAGGGGGACAAAATGTCAATAAAGTTTCAACTAAGGTCCTGTTACAATGGCCAGTTTTGGCCAGTACATGCGTTGATGAGGATATGAAGAGTCTTATTATGGAAACATTAAGTAACCGTATCAATAAAGATGGTATCTTTCAATTAGAATGTGATACAGATCGTTCTCAATTGAAAAACAAAGAAATTGCAATCGAACGATTTTTACATATTATTAAAACGACATTGACACCCGTAAAAGCACGGAAAAAAACAAAAATACCTTATCGGAAAGTTTTAGATAGGCTAGATAGAAAGGCGAAACAATCAGAAAAGAAAAGTAACCGACGTTGGAGTGCTGAATAGTGGCTATTAAAAAATCATTCAAGCTTAAAACTCAAATTTAAAATATAGCCACTTAGGCCTATGCTAGTATATTCCTGTAAATATTGAAGGTAATTCTCCAGTATTTATAGGAATTTAATGAACCTAAATTACAGTTATCCCAAATGACTCAATTTAGCAATAGTCTCTTACAATATGACAATGTAACTTTATTGTTAATTTTAATTCATTGTATATCAGTGTAATATGTTGTAAACTAAAAAATTAGTTTGATAACTAGGTTTTTAGTTTTATACTTGTTATATAATCGATTATCGGCAGACGTGCCATTTTAATAAATAGAGTTATGAACGAAATTAAAGAACTTACAAAAGCTGAAGAGCAAATCATGCATGAGCTTTGGGAAATGGATGGAGCCTTTGTTAAAGAAGTGATAGATCGTTTACCAGAGCCCAAACCAGCTTACAATACAGTCTCGACCATAGTGCGGATTTTAGAAACCAAGGGTTTCTTAGTGCACGAATCTTATGGGAAAAGTCATCGTTATATCCCTAAGATTACAAAAGAAGAGTATAAGAAACTGATTACAGGGAAACTTTTAAATAATTATTTTGATAATTCAGCGAGCAGCATGTTATCTTATTTTCTTGAAGAGAATAAACTTGATCTCGGCGAAGTCAACGAATTATTAGAGATGATTGCCAAACAAAAGAAAATTTAACGATTTCAATCACTTAACACCTGAATTATGATAGCTTATCTGATTTTAGCAAACACAAGCCTTGTCATATGCTATTTACTTTATCATTTAGTCCTGAGAAAACTCACATTTTTCCAAGGAAATCGGATCTATTTATTGGTTGCTGTACTATTGTCTTTTACATTACCAGCAATACAATTTGTAGATCTATCTGAAATGGATTATAAGACTACGTTAATTCCTGCTATTTCTCTGGAATTAACAGAATTTAGTATACCTGAAATTGAAATTGTGGGTAAACAGCAATTTTGGCAACTGCATTCGAATGTTGAACTCATTTATTGGGTCTCCATCATCATTGCTACTTCGTTTTTACTAATTCGATTGTATAAGCTATACCGTAGGTTTAATAAAGCTGATGGCAACGACTCATTTTCTTTTTTGAATTTTGTTTATATCGGTGAGGAAGTGAAAGAAAATGAAATCATCCACCGTCATGAATTAGTTCATGTACAGCAAGGGCATTCTTATGATATTCTTTTTTTAGAGATTGTTCGAGTTTTTAATTGGTTTAATCCTGTATTCTTTTTTTATATCAGAGAATTGAAATTTCAGCATGAATGTATTGCTGATCAACTTTGTGCTGCAAAAGATAAAACATCTTATGCAGAATTATTAATTGCAAATGCGCTCCGGGTATCGACTGATGTGTTATCACATGGCTTTGCCAGAGAGTCCATTTTAAAAAAGAGAATTATGATGTTATTTCAAAATAAATCAAATAAATCAAATCAATGGAAATATATGTTGATTATTCCAATTGCTGGTTTAGTAGGTTTGGTGGGGCTCGTATTAAACAATACCGTTGACGCAAAAACAGAACTGATTGATAAAGTGATCGATGTGAAACTACCGGTGGTATCTGAGGCTGTTACAAAACTGATGGAGATTGAGGAACAAGGACCACAGCAGGAAAAGATTTTTAGTAATCCGGAAGTGCCGGCAGTTCCTTCGGGTGGTATGAGAGCTTACATGAGCTATATACGTCAAAATTTCAAATATTCAGATGAGATGTTGGATAAAGGCATCAATGGTACTGTTGAAATTGATTTTGTAGTCGAGAAGGATGGTCGTATTACAAATGTTAAAACGAAGAATGATATTGGATTTGGTGCTGGGGTTATGATTCAGAATCTCGTGAAAAATGGAAAAAAATGGAAACCTGCGATTCAAAATGGTAAATCAGTTCGGTCTTCCTACACACTTCCTGTGAAATTGGCTGCAGGTAGATTTGGATCGGAAAATTCGAAAAGTAATAATGTGAATAATTCAGATGGATCTAAAGACGCTACCGTCCACTTTCCAGAGCCTAAAAAATCAAATAAGCAAGCTGCTATTAAGAGACAGACTACAAAATCTTCGGAGGATGTCGTTCGTTTCCCTCCACCGAAAGTAACGAAAGATGAAGTGCCACAGAAGAAACCTGTTAAATCGTCTCCTGATGAAGTTCGTTTTCCGGAACCCAAGAAACCAGCGGAAAATACGGTTATATTTTCAGCTGTTGAAGTTAAACCAGCGCCACCAAGGGGGATGCGTGATTTTATGAATTATGTGGGAGAAAATTACAATTTTCCAAAGGAGGCCTTAGAAAATAATATTAACGGGGTCGTAGAAATATCATTCATCGTTGAAAAAGATGGTAGCCTATCTAACTTTGATATAAAAAGAGATTTAAAGTACGGAACTGGACAAGAAGCGGTGAATGTTTTGAAGAATTATCCTGAAAAATGGAAACCTGCGATACAAAATGGACAGCATGTAAGGGTTGCTTATACGATGCCTATCCGATTAAATACAGCTGCCCAATAATTAAAATAACGTTTTATGCGATGGCGCTTTTTTTGAATAATGTTATGAAAGCTATTTATATTTTATTTGTACTATTCTTATTAACGTCTTGTCGGTCAGCTTATCAATTCACTCCAAAAGGTTTTATTGTTGATGGGGATGAGTATTTTGTTAATGTCGAACGAAATCTGTCTGTATATGTCGGTGATAATTTTTCAAATTATGATGAAAGGACGAAAACTGGACTGCAGACAGATTATCTTTCACATGACGATCAGAAGATCATAAAGAAATTAGGCTATGATGCGACGAAGTATACTGTTTTGTTCAATGGAAAAAGTATCGGAGATACGACATTTAGATTGATCAGCTTAATCAATAATAAATCGGATGAGCGTTTTAAAAATACAAAAGAATTGTTGTCAAGAGATGGATTCGAAATTAAAAAGACAGCAGAAGGGAAATATTATTATCGAACTACGACCTTAAACAAACAAGTTATTTATCATGCTATGGTTCCCTTTAAGCAGCAATTGGGAAGAGAAGAGTATGTCAGTTTGATTTACATTATCCCTGAGAAGTACTTTAAGAATTTTGATCATATTGAAGATCTGGCGATATCAAATGCTTCTATGTATAGACAGCATTATATTTTTACACCAAGCCGTACAGAAATTTTATGTCCTGATGATAGCAGTAGGGGGCATTTTGATTACCGTATCCCTGATCAATATATACAAAAGGAAAATTACACATTAATGAAGGGCTTTTCTGCAGATAGAGATGAAGGAAAAAAACAGTTGATTATTTACCGGCTTGTTCAACCAGGACAATCATATGGTTCGTTTGTTGTTTGCAAAGGTAATTATCAAATAGAATTAACAGATTTACGGCATAATGTGATTTGGAAAGATATAATAACAGTTGATAAAGACTTAGATAATTAATACCATATTGTAAAAATCAGCTTAAAGCTTTGAATTATGATTCCAAAGCTTTAAGCTGATTTTTTATGCGCTGCAATTCACTTTGTAATGCTTCCACTTTCTGAATGAGATGATGTGCTACCTCAATACCCGCAGGATTTACATCTAGCTCATAATACCAGTCCGAAAATCTTTCCAGATCCCGAAGCTGTTCCTCTTCAATATATTTTTCTTCCTGTTGGATGATAATATGGAGAAGACCATACTCATTTAAAGTTTCTATAAAAGTAATCTCCGCTTTCCTTGAATAGCAGTAATCAGATAGTTTAATTAGGGTCCTTTCCATAGGATTATTTCTTTAAATCGGCCAACTGTTTGAATAGTTCTTTTTCTTTGTCGGTTAAATTGGTTGGTATCATCACGTTCATACTGACATACAGATCTCCAAATTCACCATCTTTTTTATAGACAGGAAAACCTTTTCCTTTTAACCTGACTTTGGCATTGTTTTGTGTTTCAGGTTGAATTTTAAGTTTTATTTTACCACCATATGTATCAATGATGGCTTCCCCGCCTAAAATAGCGGTATACAGATCGATATCTAACGTTGTATAGAGGTCATTACCCTGACGTTTAAACTTGGGATCAGCAATGATGTGGAAAGTAATATAAAGATCTCCTTTTGGCCCTCCATTTACACCTTCACTACCAAGGCCTTTAAGTTTAATTTTCTGACCATCTTCTACACCCGCCTGTATGTTGATTCGGATGTTCTTACCATTAATCGTAAAAGTTTGTGCATGAGTCGTATAAGCTTGTTGTTGTGTTAACTCCAATTCAGCATTGAAATCTTGTCCACGAAAGTTATTTCTTCTTCCGCCCCCGGAGCGGTTACCAAACATCTGTTCGAAAAAATCTGAAAATTGTCCATCATCAAAATTTCCTGTATAGCCCTGCGAACCTCCGAAAGGATTTTCATTCGACTGTCGGTACTGCTGTTGAGACCGCTCATATTCCTCTCCTCGCTGCCAGTTTTCACCATATTGATCATATTTCTTACGTTTTTCCGGATCGGATAATACCTCATTGGCTTCATTAATCTCTTGAAACTTCTGTTTTGCAGCCTCATCATTAGGATTGAGATCGGGATGATATTTGCGGGCTAATTTTCGATAAGCTTTTTTTACATCATCAACAGATGCCGTTTTGCTTATGCCAAGTACTTTATAGTAATCTTCAAATGCCATATTATTTTAGTTGCTATAGTTTCAACAATTGTGAAGCCTGTTTGTTTAATTTTTCAGTTTTGTTACTTTAAATTTATAAATATATCCTAACAAAAAGTACTGTCTTAAAGTAACCGTGTTTTGAAAATAGGTTGTATTGCCACTGGTACCCCAGTAGTTCTGTCTGTTTTGATTTAAGATGTCAAAACCCGTTAATTTGATCTGGGAATTATTTTTCAACGTGTAATAAATAGAAGAGTTCAGTATATGATAATTGTCTCTTCCACTTAGGCCACTTGCCCTATTCTCTAGTGAATAGGAGGTCTCTAAAGAAAAACCTTTTATAGGATTTACATTTAATCCTACGCCAACATTGTGTGTTCTATTAGCGGTAGCAATAAAATCAGGATTGTTTTTAACTGAATTCTGAGCCTTGTTCCAGCTGTAGGTATATTTAGGCGTTAGGCCGATTAAATTCTTCCAAGTAATAGAAAATTCCTGTGTTAGATTGATGCCGAGGTTTGTTAATTTGTTGTCCACATCATTGATCGAAGAATAATATTGGTAGGTATATAAGCTACTGTTTTGAGATATATAAAATACCCAATCGTTACCAGCTTTAAAATTATATCTACCATATAAATAGCCGTTATAATTAGTCGTTGATCCTGCTTGAAATGCCTGTATGGTATAATGTCCATTTGTCACATCACGCCAACTTCTATGACCCTCACTTTTATCTTTATAGTTTACACCGGCACTAAATCCCATTTGGTATTTTTGTGTGTATTTATTGAATGAAAAGCGCGTACTTTGTTGCAGTTTATTCTCATAGAAAAAAGCTGACAGTCGCGTCATCAGAGGATTTAGTGTATCCCTAATACTTTGGATCTGATATGTTGCAGGTGATTCTAAATCTTTAGACCAAGAAAGATCAAAATCTTTATAGCGAATATTGATATTAGGTAGCCAGTAACCATTCGAAGTTGTTTTTCGTTCATTGATTTTGAATAAATCAAATTGATTATCCTTAACTGCATATGCTGTACCAAAGTTTACCGCTAATTTTTTGAAAGGTTTCCAGTAAAATTTCATGGCAGTCACATATTCCTGTGATTTAAAACTATAGCTGTTTTCAAACTGCTCACCATGGATAGTCCCTGTATTATCTCTGTTGTAGAATAAACTTTGCGTAGGTCTGCTACTCGAAGTATTATAAGAAATATAGAAGTCAAAATTTAGTTTTTCGATACTGGTATTATTATACCCAGCAAAAGTTTTAATACTGCTGGATTTCTCTCGATTCGTTCTGTTTTCCCATAGACTAGTATTTGGGATCGGGTTCTGGAATATCTCTGTTAATTGATTGCCAATTTCTTCTGATTTATCATTTCTAATATTGATGGTATTTTTTAGAGATACAAGATGTTTCTTAGTTAATTGTTTTTCAATGTGGAAATTATGATCGTAATTAATATTATACCCATCTGATGTGTTATTGCTTTTGCTGTTATTTATTTTTTTGTCTTCGGTATAGGTATTCATCCAGCTATCAGTTTTACCATCATTATTGGTAATTGAAAGCTTAGGTGTAAACTCGACGTACGCTGTTGTATCCATTCGGTGTCTGAAAAGCGTATTGATATTGTGCGCAAGCGACTTCCGGTAGCTATTATATTCGTTTTCGCCGAATTGCTTAACATTATCATACAGCGAGGTTTGACTTCCTTGGTTTTGGCCTTCTTCATTTTTGTACTTTAACATGTACATGAGGTTTAGTTTTGTTTTCTTTCCCCAATCATTATTGAGGTTAAAGCCACCGGCAATATCATTTGCTTTGCCATTATAATTTCTGCCACCAAAGTCATTAAAACCATAATTTTCAGCTCTTCCTAATCCACCGTGTTGATTAAGTTCATTGTAATCAAAACTTTCTCGATTGATATTATTTCCGAATCCGATGAAACTCAATTGCAAAGTATCCTGAAAAGTATTGAACAGACCACCAGCTTCATAGCGGTCTCTAGTTCCGACACTGCCATATAATTTACCAAAACTTGCTTTCAGAAAATCTTTTTTGAATTTCAGATTGATGGTAATAGGTAATTTTTCTTCATCCTCCACTGTTTTTTTTGATTCGCCTTTATCGCGGTATACCTGTACCGTTTTAATTAAGGAAGCATCTAGATTGCGTGTAGCAATTCGCAGATCGCTGGCAAAAAAATCCTTACCATTTACTTTTACCTGAGAAACTTCTTTACCTTCATAATAAATAGTACCATCCATATTAATTTGTAGACCAGGCAACTGTTTTAAAAGTTCTTCAGCATTGGCGTTCGGTCTAGTCTTAAAAAAATCAGTGTTATATTCTAATGTATCTTTATTCATGCGCACAGGTGGTGCAACAGAAATGACGACCTCGTCCAATAGTTTTCCCCCCAGTTTAATCGAATCTAATTGCTTTTTTTCGTCAGGATTTAAAAGAATGTCCTGATGATAGTTGCTGCTATTGACGTGCGAGATATATAAGATCAGATTTTTATTTGCAGGCAGTTTAACGAGGTTGAATTCTCCTTTATCATTTGTCAGAGAATAGGAGAGTACCGAAGAATCCTGTTGCATAAGAATGGAAACTGTTGCTTTTTCAAGCGGTTTATTTGTATGATCAATAACAGTCCCTTTCAAACTGGCGGAGTTTTGGGAATAGGCAAAATTAATGCATAAAAATAGCAAGCTTAATACATATAGCTTCATAATTGACTTTTTAGGAATAGTTGGTTTATTGCTCGCTAAGATAATTACTTTTTTAGATATCGATTTTTAATTAACTTATTTTTAACACATTCACTTTGTTTTATGCTGAATGAAATTGTTTATCCGATTTAATCAGTTGGATCGGTTATCAAAATAGGAAGCAGTTTTACTCGTTTAATAGGTGCAATAAGCATATAAAAAAAGTGGTTTCCTTATTCAGGAGAACCACTTTAAAAATCTTACGCAACTAATTTTTAATCCTTCTTGCTATCTACAGCGGGTTTTTTAGCACTATTGGCAACATCCCAAGCCGTTTGAAAAATAAATTTTTCTCTTTTGACCATAATCGGGAAATCTATTTTATCAACAGTATCTTCAGGCGTGTGATAATGCGGATGTAAACCTGAGAAGTAAAAAATTGAAGGAATACCTTTACTGGCAAAATTATAATGATCAGATCGGTAATAAAGACGCATTGGATCTTTTGGATTATCGTACATGAAGTCTAATTCCAGTTTGCTGGATTTATCATTTGCTTCCTTATTGATTCTTGCTAATTCAGAGCTTAATTTATCTGCTCCAATGGAATGAATATAGTTGTGATTTCCATTTAAATGCTTATCGTCAATGCGTCCTATCATATCAATATTGATACAAGTAACGGTATTTTCAAGAGGGAAGACCGGGTTTTCGGTATAATACTTAGACCCCAATAAACCCTTTTCTTCTGCAGCATATGTGATAAACAAGATACTTCTCCGAGGACCTTTGCCCTCAGCTTTAGCCTGACTAAATGCTTTCGCTAACTCAAGAACAGCAGTAGTTCCTGAAGCATTATCATCAGCTCCAGGAAAGATAGTGCCATTTGAACTTTTGCCGTCGTGATCATAATGGCCACCTATAACAATTATTTCATCTTTCAGATCAGACCCTTCAAGCAAGCCCAGTACATTAGGATCCGTGAATTGTTCAGCCACCATACCCAATTGTGCATTAAAACTTGTATTGATAGCAAAAGATTGAGGCTTTTGACTCTGATTGATTTTTGATGTAATATTTGCAAGACTTGTTTTTCCCTGATTCAGGATATAGTTAGCAACATGATCGGTGATATTGACAACAATAGGCATTGGATTAGTTTCAGGAGCTGTTTGATCCTGAGCTAAATTAAAGCGTCCTTCGGTTGCACGATCTCCTGCACTTTCCAGCCATGTACCGAGATCCTCAGTGTATGCAAGAATAAGTTTAGGCTTATGTTTTAGCACCTCTCTAATCTTTTTATTGCGCACGGTGGACCATTCCGATAATTTTGTCGTTCCAGTGATCACAGAATTCCCTTTTGCATCAACAGGTTCTTTGTTATTGATCAGCATCACAATTTTGTCTTGCAAATCAATTCCTTTGATATCAGAATATTTGGGGTCATCAATACCGTAACCGATAAAAATAATCTCTTTATCGTCGATTGATTTCAACTCATTATTACCTAACGCCAGTAGATCTTGTCCATTGACAAAAGGACGGCCTCCAATTTTAAAGCTCTTAACCTGATAACTGTTTTTTAGTAAACTTACCGGTTGAAAATATTTACCTGCAACAGGTGGTGTTAATCCTAATTTTTTAAATTCATTTGCAATGTATTCAGTAGCCAAACGACCACCTTTTTGACCTGTGCCACGTCCCTCAAGATCTGCAGATGCTAGGATAGTAAGATGCTTTCTGGAAGACTCTTCAGTAATCAGATCAGCATATTTTGCAGCTGGATTTTGTGCAACTGCACAGCTGTAAATGGACGAAATAAGACAAATTAAACTGAATAATTTTTTCATTGTTTTTTCATTTAGAACAAATAGAACAAAAAAAACGGAGAAAAAGTATATATATACCTTTTCTCCGTCTATTAAATTATGTTAAAATTAACAACCACAGGCAATTTTACCAACACGTGTAGCATGTCTACCACCTTCAAAATCTGTAGTTACAAATGTTTTAACGATTGATTTTGCAAGATCAAGATCAATAAATCTTGCTGGAATACACACAATGTTAGCATCATTATGTTGACGTGCCAATGCTGCAATTTCTTCTAACCACGCTATTGAAGCGCGGATCCCTTGATGTTTGTTTGCTGTAATTGCAACACCATTTGCACTACCGCATATCAATACACCTAATGTTGCTTTTTCTTCTTCCACTTCACTTGCAACCGGATGAGCATAATCTGGATAATCAACAGAATCCGTATTATATGGTCCGAAATCTTTTACTTCGTAACCTAATTCTTTTAATAAAGCTACGATAGCCGTTTTGTATTCAAAACCTGCATGGTCACTTCCTATTGCAATTGTCTTTACAGTACTCATTATATATTGTTTTTTTCTTGTGCTAATTTTTGTTTTTTAACTTTCGCTGATACTAAGATACTAATTTCGTATAAAAGGAACATTGGAGTAGCTACCGTCAACATGGTGATGACATCCGCTGTAGGAGTAATAATTGCTGCCACAACAAGGATAATAACTGTTGCATATCTTCTGCTTGCACGCATAAACTCTGGAGTCATAATACCTAATTTTGATAAGATAAAGATCAGAATTGGTAATAAGAACACAATACCACAGCCTAACGATAATGTAGCGATCGTTGAAAGGTAAGAGTCAATGGTAATTTGATTCGTAATTTCGATACTTAATGAAATATTGGCTAAGAAGTTAACAGATAACGGAACGACTACATAATAACCAAATAATACTCCTAATACAAACAATAGGGTAGCATAAAAAACAAATCCTCGAGCTGATCTTCGTTCAATATCTGTTAAAGCTGGTTTGATAAAAAGCCAGATTTCAAATAAGATGTAAGGAAAACCCAATAGTAAAGACATGAGCAAACAAGAGTTAATTTGCAACATAAACTGTCCAGCTAGTTCAGTATTGATAATATTGAAAGGAATATGTTCGACACAGAATCCATCGATATTAAACTTGTTACCAACAAGACACATCATTCTATATGTCCAGAAATTAAGACTTTTTGGCCCCATAATGATTTCGTTAAATACGAAATCATAGAAAGTGAATGATAAACCTGCGAAAATACAAATTGCAATCACCGAACGAACCAAATGCCATCTCAGTACTTCGAGATGATCAAAGAATGACATTTCTGCTTCTAAATTTTTTCCTTTATCTTTTATAGATTCGACTAGGCTTTTCCGTTCTGTAGTACTCATAAAAATTGTTTGTAAACAAAAATACCATTCTTATTGAAAAGAATGGTATTTTTTATCTATGTAAAGATAATTTTATTATACATTATCTTCTGAAAGGTCAAAAGTTTCCATAAACTTCGTAGTAAAGTTACCAGCTCTGAAGTTAGGATCACGCATTAAACGTAAATGAAGAGGTATTGTTGTTTTAATACCTTCGATAACAAATTCACTTAAAGCTCTTTCCATTGTTGAGATAGCTTCTTCACGTGTTTGCGCAACACAGATTACTTTAGCAATCATCGAATCGTAATATGGAGGAATCGTGTAACCCGCATATACATGTGTATCGATACGTACACCGTGACCACCTGGTGAATGGAAATTAGTAATTTTTCCTGGTGATGGGCGGAAGTTATTAAATGGATCTTCAGCATTGATACGGCATTCGATCGCGTGCATGGTCGGCTCGTAGTTTTTACCTGAAATAGGGATACCGGCAGCAACTTTGATTTGTTCTTTGATTAAATCAAAATTAATGACTTCCTCTGTTACTGGATGCTCAACCTGAATACGTGTATTCATTTCCATGAAGTAGAAGTTACGGTTTTTATCAACTAAAAACTCTACTGTACCAGCACCTTCATAGTTAACAGCTTTAGCACCTTTGATAGCCGCTTCGCCCATTTTCTGACGTAATTCTGGCGTAATAAAAGGTGAAGGAGCTTCTTCCAATAACTTTTGGTGACGACGTTGAATAGAACAGTCTCTCTCAGATAAGTGACATACGGTACCATATTGATCACCCACTACCTGAATTTCGATATGTCTTGGTTCTTCTACATATTTCTCCAGATACATACCGTCGTTACCGAAGGCTGCAGCAGATTCCTGACGTGCAGAATCCCAAGCATGTTCAAATTCCTCTTCTTTCCAAATAATGCGCATACCTTTACCGCCACCACCAGCCGTAGCCTTAATGATAACCGGGTATCCGATTTCTTTAGCAAGTTTAACACCTTCTTGCAATGAGCTCAAAAGACCATCAGAACCAGGTACCGTAGGTACGCCAGCTTGTTTCATTGTATCTTTTGCTTGTGATTTATCGCCCATTTTTTCAATCTGCTCTGCAGTGGGACCAATAAATTTGATACCATACTGTGCACATATTGAAGAAAATCTCGCATTTTCTGCTAAGAAACCATATCCAGGATGAATCGCATCTGCATTTGTTAATTCTGCAGCTGAGATAATATTTGGGATGTTTAAGTAAGAATCTTTACTGGCAGGAGGACCGATACAAACAGCTTCATCCGCAAAACGAACGTGTAAACTATCTTTATCAGCTGTTGAATAAACAGCTACACTTTTGATACCCATTTCGCGACATGTGCGGATGATACGTAAAGCGATTTCTCCTCTATTAGCTATTAATATTTTTTTAAACATTGTATTTTCTGTAAGTTTTGAGGTATGAGTGCACAGTACCTGTGCGCTCATGTTGATCGACAATAAAAATATTGACGATTGTTTATCTAGGATCTACCAAGAATAATGGTTGATCGAACTCAACTGGTTGAGCATCTTCTACCAAGATTTTAACAATTTTACCTGAAACTTCAGATTCAATTTCATTGAATAATTTCATAGCTTCAATGATACACAATACATTACCTGTACTGATTTCGTCACCAGCATTTACAAATGATGGTTTACCTGGTCCCGCAGAACGGTAAAAAGTTCCGATCATTGGAGATTTAATCGTGATAAAATTAGCTTCTTCAGAAACTACTGCAGGAGCTGCCGCTGCTGGAGCAACTGCAGCCGCTTGAGGAGCTGCTGCTACTGGTGCTGCTGCAACTGGAACCGAAGCGGTTACATATGTAGGCTCCTGATTTGTTTTTATCGTAATTTTGAAATCTTTTTCTTCGATTGCTACTTCATTCACACCTGATTTTGAAACGAATTTAATCAAGTCTTGAATTTGTTTAATGTCCATACCCATAGTTATGCAGGTTAAATATTTTAGTGTTAATTTTTAAAATTCTTAAAACAGCCTTCAAAGCTACAAAATAATATTTGTACTTAGTAAGCCCATTTTAAGTATACAGATCCCCAAGTAAATCCACCGCCAAAAGCTGCTAAAATCAGGTTATCACCTTTTTTCAGTTTACTTTCCCATTCCCATAAACATAAAGGAATAGTGGCACTTGTGGTGTTACCATATTTCTGAATATTAATCATTACTTTTTCTTCCGGTAGTCCAGCACGTTCTGCTGTTGCATCGATAATACGTTTATTTGCTTGATGCGGTACTAAATAAGCGATATCCGAAGCTTGAAGATTATTTTTCTCCATAATCTCGGCTGCTACATTAGCCATATTGGTAACAGCAAATTTAAATACCGTTTTTCCTTCTTGATAAGCATAGTGTAAACCAGCGTCCACAGTAGCATGGGATGCCGGATTTAGAGAACCGCCACCTTTGATATTTAAATATTGACCACCTGAACCATCCGTTTTCAAGATTGCATCTTGAATACCATTGCCATCAGTGTTAGGTTCCAGTAGCACTACACCACAACCATCTCCAAATAAAATACACGTATTACGATCTTGATAGTTGACTACTGAAGACATTTTATCGGCACCGACAACCAATACTTTTGTATGTTTACCCGATTCAATAAATTGGACACCAGTTGTCAAGCCAAAAAGAAAACCTGAACATGCCGCTTGTAAATCATATCCCCAAGCATTTGTAGCCCCAATTTTATCCGCTAAGATATTAGCTGTGGCAGGAAAAAGCATATCTGGAGTACTTGTACAGAAGATGATCAAATCAATATCTTTTGCAGTAATTCCTCTTTTTTCTAATAATTGTTGCACCGCAGGTACAGCAAGGTCCGAAGTAGCTTTACCTTCTCCTTTTAAGATTCTACGTTCTTTGATACCTGTACGAGATACAATCCACTCGTCATTGGTTTCAACCATAGTTTCCAGCTCTTTATTTGTGAGGATATAATCAGGTACATATCCACCAACTGCTGTAATCGCAGCATGAATTTTTGACATAAAATTTAATTAAAAGCAGATCTGATTTTGTCAATAAAATCTGACTGGATCATATCTCTAGATTGTAAAACCATATTTTTAATAGCCTGAGGAGTTGATATTCCATGGCCTATTATAACAGGAGCATTAACTCCTAAAACAGGACTACCTCCATACTGCTCGTAGTTGAATCGGTCGAAGAACTCATCTTTAAGTCCTTTTTTCAATGTTACTACGTAAAATGATTCTGCTAGCTTTAAAACAACATTCCCTGTAAAACCATCACAAACATACACGTCGGCAATATCTGAAAACAGATCACGGCCTTCGGCATTTCCGATGAAATTAATGCGTTCGTTATTTTTTAAAAGGGGATAGGTGGTTGTGGTTAGGATATTTCCTTTTTCTTCTTCTTCACCGATATTTAATAAACCAACCTTCGGAGAAGAAATACCAAACATATGTTGCGAATACAAACTTCCCAAAATCGCAAATTGATTGAGCATTTCGGGTTTACAGTCTGCATTAGCTCCGACATCAAGGAGTAGTCCAAAACCGGATTTCAGTTTGGGTACAATTGTCGTTATAGCAGGTCTTAGTACGCCAGGTACCGTTTTTACACTAAAAATAGATCCGACAAGCATTGCTCCGGTGTTACCAGCAGAAGCAAAAGAATCAATTTCACCGTTTTTTAGTAATTCAAAGCCTTTGGCTATACTAGAGTTGGGCTTTTGTGTAATCGCTTTAGTAGGGTGTTCACCCATACTAATGTTTTCAGGTGCATGTATATATTCAAAGTCCGAAGGATTACCCCCAGCTTTTTCAATAAGCGATTTAGTCTCCTCCTCATCACCAAAAAGAACAAGTTTTTGATCTCCCGTCAAGAGTTGTTGAGCTTCTATCGCACCTAATATTGTTGCATTAGGGGCATAATCGCCACCTAAAATATCTAAACCAATCTTCATTCGTGATTATTTTTCAAGTCAATAATACGCAAAAAACATCCCAAATTAAAGTATAATCTGAAAATTATACTCGTTTTGGGATGTTTTATGTTTTGAAAGATCTAAGTTAGACAACAGCCGTATTTTCAATGATCAATTTACCGTTGTAGTATAAATTACCATCTACAGTGTATGCACGGTGTGGTAAATGAACTGCACCAGTTTCTTTACAAATGCTTAAGCTAGGTCTGTCTGCTTTATAATGTGTTCTTCTCTTGTCTCTTCTTGATTTAGAAGTCTTACGCTTTGGATGTGCCATCTCGTATTTCTGTTTTAGTTATTTTTAATATTTCTTAATGCGGCCCAACGTGGGTCAATGTTCTCTTCTTTTACTTGCTCTTCTTTCTGTTGCTCAGTTGATATATGCGCTAACATAATCGGATCACAGGTAATATCTTTTCCTTGATCACTACATTTAGCAAACAAAGGAACTGCCAAATTGATATATTCATATAGCAATTCAGTCAGGTCTAGCTCGTGATCGCTTTTGGATAAAACCAATACTTCTTCCGTATTATCAGTCCAGTCCTCAGCGGTGAATTTAACCAATATCCGCTCTTTTACTGTAATAGGCGATGGAAATTCGCTTAAACAAACATCACAAGTCAATCCGATATCTCCAACAATTGTGAAATTTAAAATAAGCAGATTTTCTTGCTTCTGTAATTCAACATTTGCTGTTAGATGACCATCTTTAACAATGGAATGCTCAAAACAATCAAAGAACTTTTTATCGATCTCAAACTCAAAATTGTGCTTCCCTGCATTTAGCCCCGAAAACGGTATTTTGTATTGTATTAGATGTTTCACAATCTTGCATTTGAGCCTGCAAAGGTATGTATAAATAAGTTAGCATTGAAATTTTTTTTTAAAATATATTTCAATTCCTACTTCATTTATATGCCTTATAGCAAGCGGTTATTCATAATAATTTTTACCTAATTCTATTTTTTCCCTGCCGTTTTCCATTCGCCAACGGTTGGTATCCCGTAAAGAGTAAGCGCATCCACAATATTCTTGCATGTAGAACTTTTCTTTTTTAGATATTTCTAACATGCGGATAGCACCACCTTTTTTTCTCCAGTTGAATGTCCAATAGTCCATTCCCTCGAAGCGGGAGGCAGCACGTACACCACAATCATTGATTTGATCCATGTTTTTCCACCTTGAGATTCCTAAAGAACTTGATATAACATCAAATCCATTCGCAGCAGCATATTCTGCTGTTTTCTCAAAGCGCATGTCAAAGCACATCGTACAACGAATACCCTTCTCAGGTTCGTTTTCCATTCCCTTTGCCAAGTCGAACCAATGATCTACGTCATAGTCGGCATCAATAAAAGGAATATTATGTTTTTCTGCAAAACGGATATTCTCCTCTTTTCGTAAATCGTATTCTTTACGAGGATGAATGTTTGGATTGTAGAAATAGATTGTGAATTTGATATCCGAGCTGATCAAAGCCTCCATTACTTCACCAGCACAAGGTGCACAACACGAATGTAAAAGCAGATTTTTGCCTTCGTTAGGTAATGTTAACTTTTCTCTGATGAACTCCTTCTCTTCCATTGCTATTTTACTGATAAAAGTTTGGCAATTTTACTCAAAAAGTACTGAACTAGCAAATATTTGATAAACAGAATTTATTGTACCCTACCCAATCTCTCTTTTTTTATCTTTATATTGGATCATATTTGTAGATTTGTACCTATATCAGATTAAAAATGAAATCACTAACAACGTATATAACTTTACTTTTATTGGCTATTGTAACATGCTTGACTTCATGTGTACGAGAGGATGATGAGCCAGCATTGGCTAAGGTAGCAATCTCGAGGCTGTATGTTTCTTTTTCGGATTATCAATTGGATGAGGGGCAGACACCTTATAACAATGTCGATATTATTGATCCTGCAGACTCATTGACTCATTTTGAACCTTCTTTATCCTATAATTCAAGTACAAAAGGTGGGGCAGCAATATTATTTAACCCAATCGCAAAATATATTTTTCAAAGCAGTGCTAATGATGGTGGTATTGTAAAAGATACAAGCATTCAGGTAATGTCGGTAAATCCTGTAACAGGAGCTCCCGCATCTAATGGTTTAATTTCAAATGGATTGTTAACCCGTGTCAGAGGATTAGCCTACCATTATAATAAGGGTACAGAAAATTTATATGTAGCAGATCTTGGTGAAGGTACTAGACCTCCGAGTATCTATCTGTTTCAACGACCAGGAAGTTACAGAGGAAAAGCAAAAAGAAATCAACAGATATCCCTAGGGAAATTAATCCCATGGACAATGGCTTTTAAAAACGCCGAAGATAATTCAGACTTATATGTCGCTGTCAATGGAGAAAAGAAAGGTATTGCGATATTTAAGGATATCTTAAGAAAAAATCAACCCGCAGATTCAGTTTTGAGTGAGACAGCATTTCCACCAAAAGCTGTTCTAACTATAGCAGACCAGGGAGAAATCAGAGGATTTAGTTATTCCGCCCGTCAGGACTTACTTGCTGTTGCTAGTTATACCTCTACCGGCGGCACTAATGTCGGAAGAATTTTATTATTTGAAGGAGCAGGAGCATTATTAGCAGTCTCAGGAGACCGTGCTATTCAACCAACACGTATCATTACAGGGGCATTAACAGGATTAAAAAGACCACTAGATGTTGCTATTGACAATCGTGATGGAGCGAAATATTTATATGTCGCCGATGCCGATACAAAGATCGTTTCCCGTTTTTTGATTACCGATAAAGATAATGTGGAACCCAATAAGAAAAAACAATATAGCTTAACACCTGTTGCACTATCTTTAGATGCAAGGGGGCCAAGTGAGATCGATTAAGATTAATATTATTCCTCTAAGAGTTTAAAGAGTATTTCGATTTCTTGTTTCTTACCAACACTTTCATTTTGTTCGTAAGCTGTAACAAGATTACGCAATACTCTTTTTAGTATCGTTACATTATCACAGGGCAGCATAAATTCTTTTGAGAGCGGGAGATTCAGTTGTTTTAAGAATGAAATAACATCTGCTTTTTGCATCACTTGACCTTTATTAAACGCATTTAGATAGAACAATAAATGATCTGCATTCTGATCCTCATCTAGATAAGATAAAATAAAATGCTTTGGAAGATTAATGCCGAAGATCGGGATATCCAGTTTTTGAGCAACGATACTATAGATACATGAAAGGGTCAGGGGATTTCCCTTTTTTGTTTCCAGAACCCTACCGATAAACGAATTCTGCGGATTATGATAATCATTTGTATTTCCGGAAAGGCCAAATTTATCAAATAGAACATAATTCATCAGTGACACTTTTTCGTAGGGTGTCATTTCATACCGCAACTCCATCCATATATCGCGCTTTAGCTCTTCTAAGCTCATTCGTATGAGGTTATTGTCGTAAGAAGGGTATTGATAGCTATTGATGATGATGAGGCCCTCTAAGAGGTTAAATGAGTTGCTCATCTTCCAGATCAGAAGTTCACTTTTAATTTGATCAAACTGTATTGCATGGATTATTTTCTCCAGGCGTTCTTGTATGAAGGGATCAAAAGCAGACTCCCAATACTCCTCTAAAGAAGGTATGATCTCTGGTCCTAAACTCAATAATTTATTTTCGATTTCTTCAGAAATCAATTGATCCGGATCATCGAGTAAAGTAACCAAAGCATGTAATTCTTTTTCATCCATATACAAATTTAACAAAAATCCCCGCGATATGCCAAATGAAGCATATGCAGGGATATATCTAGGTATATGGTTATGGAGTTACTTTAATTGACCATCCAGCATGTGGACCGTTCTTTTTCCGTAAGTGGCGTTTTTGTCCGAGTGGGTCACCTGTATAATCGTGACACCTTCCGTGTTGAGCTGTTGAAACAATTCCATGATTTCTTCTCCTTGTTTAGAATTCAGGTTTCCCGTTGGCTCATCAGCCAATAGCAGCGACGGAGAACCGGCTAAAGCTCTTGCAATCCCTACAATCTGCTGTTGACCGCCCGATAGCTGTGAAGGAAACAGATCTTTTTTACCGACAATGTTAAAACGGTCCAATAGATCACTGACAATGGACTTACGCTCCGACGAAGATTTATTCTTATAGATCAATGGTGTTTCAATGTTTTCATACACAGTCATTTCATCAAGCAGATGATAAGATTGAAAGACATAGCCCATGTGGGATTGAAAAAGCTGCGTTCTTTTTTTCGGTTTTAGCTCCAACACATTTTCACCTTGAAATAGGTATTCACCCTCATCGGGTTCATCAAGCATTCCAATAATGTTTAATAGTGTTGATTTTCCAGATCCAGAAGGTCCCATGATCGAAATAAAATCCCCCTCTTCAATATTTAGACTGACATCTTTTAGTACAAATGAACGTGTACTTCCAACATTATACCATTTAAATAAGTGTTTTAACTGTATCATTTTATCTATTTTTGTTGGTTATTTTAACTGTATGTAATATATAATTTTTAAACTGTTGTTATCCTAATTTACTCATTTCTCAGACTATCTACCGGATTAACTTTTGCTGCACGTATAGTCTGATAGCTGATCGAAACGCAGATGATGATGAAAATTATCATGATTGCAATTAGAAAATACCACCACTGCAAGTCAATGCGGTAAGCAAAATTGTCCAACCATCTATTGAGTATGAAGTAAGTCAGAGGAAGAGAGATTAGAGTAGCAGTTAAAAACAGTCGGAAAAACGGTTTGTTGAGTTGCATGAAAATAGATTGTACAGAAGCACCTAATACTTTACGTACACTCATTTCTTTTTTACGAATTGTCACTTGATAAGCGGCCATACTAAAAAGACCAAGAGCCGCAATAATAACTGCTAAAAATGTAAAGCTATTGAAAGCAGTCTGCATCTCCTGTTGTTTTTTATGCAACAAAACATATTGTTGATCCATAAAAGCATATTCCAGAGGCAATGATTTTGTTGATGAATTTTGTTGCCATTCTTTTTTTACAGTTTCGATAGCTTGTGCTGCTTTTCCTTGAGCAGCTTTTACAATTAATGTTGCCTGGGGTCTTGCAGATCCACATTCATTTTTATAAGAATAGACCGTTGGCTTGACGACATTTTCAAAACCATAAGCTTTACTATCTTTTACCACAGCGATAATTTCAAAATTGACATCACAACCGGCTAACTTAGCTCCGATAGGCTGTCCTAGATCTAATGCCATAGCCGCAGATTCATTGATAACTGCATAATGCGAAGTAGAATCTTGTAGCAATTGCTTGATTGATGTGGGAATATTTCCCTTTAATACCGCTATATTCAGTGTGCTGAAATAGCTTTTATCGATCCCGACGTGATCGAATTCCAATTGTTTTTGATTATGAGAAAACTGTTTTTTGGGAGGAAGCTCCCCATCTCCAGGCATATTTGTTGCTGAAGCTACCGATAAAATACTGGGATCTTGTTGCAGTCGTTCCTTAAGATTGTAGTATGTACCATTTAATGTGCCATCATAATACATTCCTAAGCCCTTATATGTAATCACCTGTGCCGGTTCAAATCCTTTATCTGTGGTTTGAATATACCGGATCTGCTCATGTATAACGAGCATCCCTGTCATAAATAGTAAAGCAATACCAATTTGAAAAACCAGTAAACCATTACGGAGTGTATTTTTTCGTTGCGTCTTACCAAGTCCGCCCCTCAATAAACTAACAGATTTGAATCCCGAAAGTACGAAGGCTGGGTAAATCCCGGATAGACAGGTTGTGCCAATTACACCTAGAAAAAGATACATTACCGTATCTTCATTTAAAATGTACTGTTTGAGGTCATCATTGAACCACTTTTGCAATACATTTCCGGTAATACTTAGCATAAAAAAACTAAACACAGCTGCAGTTAATGTCAAAATAAAGACTTCCAAAAGTAATTGACGAATGATTGTCCAGCGCGAGCTTCCCAGTATTTTCTTTAATGCTAACTCTTTAATACGTTTGTCAGCTTGTGCCATGATCATGTTGGCAAAATTTGCTGATGCTAATACAAGTATAATAATCGATACGATGCCAATTATCCATAACATGAGATAAGGCGTATTACTTCCATTTTTTGGTCTTAAATGTAGATTTGTTAGGGGATCTAAATAAATTTTTCCTTGCGATAAAGCTGCTGTTTGAGATAGAGGAACAATTTTATCGTGGTAGAGTTTGTCTATTTTACGGGCCAGAACATCGATATTAGTTCCAGGCTTTACTTGAATGTATGTTTGATATGAAAATGGAATTTCTCCTGCAAATAAATCCTCAGGTTCTTTTATAAAGAGTAAGTCATGGTCAATCAGGGATAAACCATTATTCTTACTAATTCCATAAATACGTTCATGTTGATCTAATAGTAAACTAAGCACTGGAACAGACTTAGGGGTGTCAAAATTTAAATCCCCCTTTTTGAAAATTTTCTCAGCGATATCTTGCTTTACTAGAGTGGCCTCATTTTGAATTTTACTCTTATAAAGGTTCCCGGTCTTACTTTCAATTTGAAAAATATGTGCTGCAGAAGAATCTATTACCGCCGCATTTTTAATTAATACCGTATTTTCTCCGAAAAGTGGATAAGTACCAAAACTATAAATTATTTTTCTGCCGGCAGTTTCTATTTCGGGTAAACTTCTTTTCAATAAGGGTGCAAGCATGGCATTTGTTGCATCTGTAAATTCTTCTGAAGAGGTCAGTCCAACCTGATAGATCCGATCATAATTGGGGTTCCATTTATCATAGCTTGTTTCTCTATTGATGTATTGGTAAGACAGGATAAAACCTGTAAATCCCAACATCAGTCCGAATACGTTCAACAATGAAAAGAACTTATTTTTCAATAGGCTTCGCCATGAAATTTTGATTTCGTTTAAGATCATATGTCGCCTCTTTAGTTCGTTGTTAAAAATGAAATGTATGAAGTCATTACAAAAGCGGAAGATGCAATTGCGTTGCCATTTTGGTTTATGTTTGATTATCAGTGTGTTGTTCTGTCTTTAATTTATATTACTGTTCGATATCGAACAGTAACCGTTCAGTATTGGACAAGAAATCCTCATCATTTGTTAATCGCAGAATATTTAAACAAATTATGCATAGTCAGTAAGGACGAGCAACTAGCTTAATCAAACTGCCGTGTATTTTTATTATGCTTATTTTAACGAGTATGTTAAATCAATTAGTCAGTTAGACAGTACTAATGCGTGATTAGGATAGAAATAGGGGAGGCGGGAAATTTCAATTTGCAGGGGGAATTCATAAGAGACGTCAGTAATTTTTCGCTTGCTTCGTTAGAAAAGCAAGCGAAAAATTCAATACTCTTTTTTATTATACTCAGATTATTAACATGTGATCTATTGACTTTTATATGTTAAAAATCTGGTATAGATTTAGTTAATAGAAATCTAGCGATACAGAACCTGAAGAAGTACGGGCATCTATTTTTTTGCCACCTCCATTAATTGCACCCTGAGCTAAAGATCTGTTAGATCTGCCAGAAAAATTTTGAGCGGACGGAAGATTGACCCGTGAACCTTTTAGGTCGACGTTATATTTTCCTTCTGGTACTTTAATCTTCACGCTGCCACCAGATGTAGCTAATGTAATGTCATCCGACATCCGCTTCATATCCATAGTAATACTTCCGCCACTTGTATGTGCATCAACTAATCCTTCTACATTCTTACCATTAATTGATCCGCCACTTGTAGCAATACGGATATTACCAGAACAATTATCCAGATTTATAGATCCTCCAGAAGTGTTGAGCTGTATATCGCCCTGACTGTTGCTAGCAGTGATACTGCCTCCTGAAGTCTTACCTGAAATATTTCCTGCTAACGATTTAATTTGTAAACTTCCACCCGAAGTTCGGAATGTTTGCTTGCCATTTAGTGCATTCAGCTGTATACTACCTCCTGAAGTGCTCAGATTGCTGTTGACAGACTCAGGAACTGTTACATAAAAAGCGACAGAAACCGAACTGTTACCATTGTTTCCTTTTTTACGTTTAGCAGATGCGGTCAATTTTCCACTTTCTAACTGGATGACAACGTCATACTCTTCATGCAATAATTTTTCTAAATCCGCTGATGAATTGAGTAAGTTTCCGTTGCGAGACACCCAGACTTCAACCGAACCAGGTTGGTTATTAGACCCGGTTACTTTAATTGCCCCGGCCGATGTGCTGACTTCGAGATCTTTAATTTTGCTGTTCTGAAAAGTTTCTTTCCGTACCATTTTTTGACCAAAAGAAACCTGTACCAACAATAGTAATAATGTGGTTTGAATAAATCTTTTCATATTCGTGTTTTTATTAAGATATTAATTGGCGTACCTTATTAAGATACAATCACAATGTATTCACTAAAACATACAATCATTTTGCCATTCTCCTTATCAATTAGTAGTCAGTGATTTGTTGTTTTTATTTTAAGAATTACCTGTTCGCTATTGAACAGTTTACGTTCGGTTTTGAACAATAATGAATCTCAATCCCGCAACAAATGCAGCTGGTGATCAGAAAATCCTATTCATTTCTTAAACTCTCCACGGGATTTGTATGGATTACCTTTAACGTTTGCAAGCTGATTGTTGCTAAAGCAATCAGGATAGCACATCCACCAGCAATAATAAAATATATCCAACCGATGTCGATACGGTAATTAAATTCCGCAAGCCATGTATTCATGGCCCACCAGGCAATAGGTGTAGCAATGACAATAGCGAAAAATACAAGTTTCATAAAATCTTCCGATAATAATTTCAATAAGCGCATATCACTTGCCCCTAAAACTTTTCTAACACCAATTTCTTTAGTTCGCTGTTGCGTGATATAGGTAACCAGTCCAAAAAGACCCAGTGAAGCGATAAAGATGGCGACAACTGCAAAGCAGGTAAAAATATTTTTTGTTCGCTCCACATCTTGATATAATATTTTAAAACTCTCATCCATAAAGCTATAATTGATCTTTTGATTTGGACTAAACTGATCCCAGACTTTTGCTATCGCATTCAGTGTCTCATCCATATGTTGCGGTTTTACCTTAATAGACAACAATGAAGGGCTATCCCGGAGTACCAGACCAACCGGAGCTGTACCTTCACCTTTGAGCGATTCGAAAATAAAATCATCGACTACCCCTAAAATTGTCCATGTTTCACCATTCGTAATCTTTGTACCGATTGGATTCTTAATTCCCATTTCTTTAACCATCTGTTTGTTAACGATGATTCCCATGCTGTCTGAGGCTATCTGCGCATTGAAGTTGCGGCCTTCAGCCATTTCAATTTCAAAAGTAGCCAGATACTCTTGATCGACTCTCCAAAACTGACCCTGAGTTGCAAGATCAAGTTCACGTCTTCCATCTAACCAAAACGCGTTACCATTTCTTTTTGCACCATCTATCGGAACCGGAAGATAGTCGCTAACGGAAATATGACTTACGGAGGGAATCGAAGTTAGTTCATTTTTAAATGGACCAAGCTGATCGCCTATTACATTTAGACCTCGAAGTACAATAACCTGATCCTTGTTAAATCCCAGATCTTTTTGCAGCATGTATTGAATTTGCTGATGACTGATCAATGCCCCAACGATTAAAATAATCGATGTTGAAAATTGAAAAATGACTAAACCATTCCGTAACAATGAAGGGTTTGCATTGTTAACCAGTTTATTTTTTAATGCCGTGATAGGTCTAAAACCAGAAAGATAAAGTGCTGGATATGTCCCTGCGATGCTACCGATTATAATAGCCGAAATCAATAAACAAGGTATAAAATACCACGTGAACCACGGAATTTCAATTGATTTATGAGCGATATTATTAAAGACAGGCAATAATAGGTGAGCGATGAGTATCGCTAAAAATAGAGAAATAAAGCTATAGCATAATGCCTCCGTCATAAACTGACTGATTAGACTTTTTCGGTTAGATCCAATTGTTTTTCGGATACCGATTTCTTTTGCTCTAGTCGTGGCATTGGCAGTCGATAAGTTTACAAAATTGATACAAGCTATCAGTAGGATAAACAGAGCTACCGATGCAAAAATCCACACCATGCGAATATCACCGCGATTTAGTGTCGATACTTGATCATCTTCGATATCAGATGAATGTAAATGAATGTCTAAAGCATTTTGAAGACTGATCTTAATTTGATGGACAATAGGCCCTATTTTTCTTCCCGCTTTTATCAGTTCCGGAATGTAATGGCCAGTGATGTAAATTTTATTAATCTCTTTTTCAACAAGATCTATATTTGCCTGTGGAGTCAGTTTGATATAAATCGTGTAATTATTGCTTGTCCATTTGTTCTGTTCACCAGGGTGAAATGGTTCTCCGGCCAGGGACATAAAGAAACCATATCCAGATAAGGTCGAATTACTGGGAATATCATCGATGACCCCTGTAATGGTAAAAGCCTTTGACTTATTGTTATTGAGATAGATCTGTTGACCAATAGGATTACCCTTAAAGTATTTAAGCGCTTTACTTTTGGTCAGCACAATGGTATTCGGTTTATCTAGAGCATGCAGTAACTGACCATATTGCATCGAGGATGGAAACATATCCAATATGGATTGGTCGATATAGACAAATCCATCATCATAATGACTATCGGGCAAATTATTAATCGAAAGCTGATTACTACCTGCTCCTAATTGCGGATTTGGGAGTATTCTCCCGGAGTTCTCAATGGCAGGAATTTCCTCTTTTAATGTTCTAGCTCCTGGAGCAGAAAGCGATACCCAGCGATTGATTTTATTTCCTTCTGGAGCTTGGACAATGAGACGATAAACACGATCCATTGACGGATAAGACTTGTTGTAATTTATTTCATGTTTGATGTAGAGAACGATCAGTACACAAATTGCAATACTAAAAGCAAATCCGCCAATTTTAATACTGGAATAAAACTTATTCTTTGAAATATTGCGCAGGGCAATTTTAAGGTTATTTACCAACATAACAACAGTATTTATTTACACAGCCATATCCTATCATGATGATAGTGGGGGCGTAACTTATAGAGACAATTGTGTTGCCAAATAGTTATATCGCTGTTAATGAGTTTATTGTGGTTGTTTTTGGTAGGTTGTATTTGTACGGAAATGAACAGTTTCCGTTCGCTTCCGTACAAATACTTTAGTCAGGATCTAAAAACCGATCGGTTATATTGTCATTGGACAGGTCCGATCATTTTATTTTTATTATTCAGGCTCTTTCAATCGTAGGTCTTCACATAATTTAAGCATCATCTCATTTGGATCACTATCCGTTGCCAGAGCAATAAGATACATTTCATCTAACCGCAATTTTGCTGTATCATTCATCGTTAGTTCATTGATACGTGCTTTACTTAGTCCCGTCTTGCGTGCCACCATAGATTTATTGACGGATTTCTTTGCTAAAATCTCTCCAAGTTTTGTCATTATAATACTATTTACTGTCTGCTCATCTGTATAGATAAAAATACAAAATGTTGTATTTAAATATACAATCATTGCGAATATTGCCAGTTATTCGGTTTGTTTGTATAGAATATGTATATAAATAAATTTATGAATGAGAAAAACTTAAAGGAAAAACTGATAATTAGAAAAAACTTATGTTGACAACAAGGAAAATTTCTACATAAGAAGAATGTACATAATAGATGTTATAGTAAAAAAATGCCGGCTGTCCATCATCGAACAACCGGCATAACATAAACATATTAATCTCTTAGAAGAGATTTTAAACAAACACTAAAATCCTTTATTATATTTTATCACGAACCTTACTCATCGCGTAGACTATCTACAGGATTGGTTCGAATAACCTTCAACGTTTGGTAACTGATTGTAACGATAGCAATAAGGATAGCCGAAAAGCCTGCCAATAAAAAATATAACCAGTTTATCTCAATACGATAGTTGAAGTCCTGTAACCACGTATCCATAGACCACCACGATATGGGAACAGCAATAACGATAGCAATGAATACCAGTTTTATGAAATTGCTAGATAGCAGTTTTAACAAACTAATACTACTTGCACCCAATACTTTTCGGATACCGATCTCCTTTGTACGCTGTTGAGTGATATATGTGGCAAGGCCAAATAAACCTAATGAGGCAATGAAAATAGCGATAAAGGCAAAACTTGTAAAAATATTTTTTGTACGCGCAACATCCTGATATAAACTTTCAAAACCTTCATCTAAAAAACTATAATTGATCTTTTGATTGGGAGAAAATTTATCCCAGACTTTAGTAATCTGTGCAAGAGATTGATCTATATGACCAGTTTTAACTTTTATAGATAGGAGGGAAGGGCTGTTTCCAAGAGCTAAAGAAACTGGCCCAGACTCCTCTTTTAACGATTCAAATATAAAGTCGTCCACCACTCCAATGATAGTCCAGGACTGACCGTTATTGATTTTGGCACCGATCGGATGTGTGAGTCCCAATTGTTCCACAAGCGTTTTGTTAACAATAGTAGCCGAACTGTCTGAAGCCAATTTGGGATTGAAATTGCGGCCTTCAGACAAGCGCAACTCAAATGTAGATAAATAAGTATCGTCAACAAGCCAGAATTGTGCTCCTCTACCAAGTTGTACATCTTTATTATCATCAAGTGCAAAGGAATTTCCATTTCGTTTCACACCATCAATAGGTACAGGAAGGTAGTCTCCGACAGAAACATCAGAAACGTAAGGAAGTGATTTTAATTCATTCTTTAGACTAGCTAGATCCTGAGATAAAGTGGTGATGCCACGTAATACGATGACCTGATCTTTACTGAAACCCAGATCTTTGTTTAAAATAAAATTAACCTGTTGATTGGCAATAAGTGCACTCACGATTAAAATAATAGAAGTTGCAAATTGAAACGTAACAAGACCATTGCGTAATAACGAACTTTTTGGAGTAGAATCCTGTTTATTTTTTAATGCTGAAATAGGTTTGAATCCCGATAGGTAAAGTGCCGGATAAATACCGGCTAAACTTCCAATAAACAGCAAAGAAACAAGAAGTGTCGGAATAAAATACCAGCTAAATATTGGAATCTCTAAACTTTTATTAGCCAGATTGTTAAATAATGGTAATAAGATCCAAGCTAACAAAAGGCCGATGATCAGTGAAATTAAACTATAACAGATAGCTTCGACCATAAACTGACCAATTAAAGATTTTCTGTTTGAGCCAATGGTTTTACGAATACCAATTTCTTTAGCTCTTGTCGCAGCATTTGCGGTAGAAAGATTGATGAAATTGATACAGGCGATCAGTAAGATAAAGGCCGCAATAGATGCAAATGCCCATATCATTTTAATATCTCCCCGATTTAATATCGAGACTTTGTCATCGCGGATACCCGTAGAGTAAAGGTGTATATCAGAAGCATTTTGTAAATACATTTTTACCTGACGAACCCAAGGTTTAATGCTTCCACCTGCTTTTTGCGTCTCAGGGATTAGATGACCATCTATATATACTTTCTGAATAACACTTTGCGTTTGCTTGGGATCACTATTTTCTCTCAGTTTGACATAGACAGTGTAATTTGTAGCCATCCAATTATTTTGCTCACCAGCAAAAAATGGTTCACCTGCTAAAGACATAAAAAACGTGTAGCCATACAGTGTCGAATTGCTTGGGATATCATCGATAACAGCGCTAATCGTATAAGCCTTCGATTTATCATTGTTCAGATAAATCTGTTGACCTACAGGATTATCCTTAAAATATTTTGAAGCTTTACTTTTGGTCAGGACGATAGAATTTGGATTGTCCAGAGCATGCTCCAATTGTCCATAGATCATGGGTGAAGGAAACATTTCCAGAATGGATTGATCAACGTACACAAACCCATCGTCATAATAGTTCTCTGGTCCAGATCCTAATGTTAATTGGTTACCTCCAGCCCCAAAAAGCGGATTGGGCAATATCCGACCGGATTGTTCCACTGCCGGGACTTCCTCTTTAATTACTTTTGCCGCTGGTGCGGTCAAAGATAAACCTCTCATCACATCATCCCCATCCGGAATTTCTGCTACAATACGATAGATCCGGCTAACATCTGGATAAAACTTATTATAGCTCGTCTCATGTTTAATATATAAAACAATTAAAATGCAGATGGCAACACCAAAGGCAAAGCCACCAATCTTAATACTGGAATACAGTTTATTCTTTGTGATATTCCGCCAGGCGATTTTAAGATTATTGATCAACATAATAATTGTTTTTATTTCACAGGGTCCTATCAATATAGTATGGGACATACATCTGAAAACAATTGCATTGCCAAATATTTATGTATTTGATTTGTAGTTGTTTAATTATTTTTTTACAGTTGAGGTTTGTACGAAAATGAACAGTTTTCGTTCGTTTTCGTACGAATGCACTTTAAGATTTTAAAATATTTCTAGGCTATGTCCATTGTAAATATCGATTATGAGATTATTATGTTGATCAAAATTTTTCAATGAGATGTCTATACCAAGTTTGAATATTACTTATCATAAGGTTATTAATGAGTGTTTTATCGCAGTTTCTCGAACTATAGTTATTGATTTACCTATCTACCAAAAATTCGTTGAGTTTTGTTGTTATAAAAACATCATATACTACATTGTAATGTATAGATAAAATTATAAAATGAATTATTTATCTATATAATTGTTTTGAATTATGCTAGTAATAATGTTTCTTTGTATAGAATAACTATACAATATTATTGAATTATGGAAAAAGAAATTATACCAGGAACCAAAGTCCACACAATTCGGTGTAGTGAGATTGAAATCACCATTATCTACCGCATGATGCTACTACGGACAGCAAAACATTTATCAACAGAAGAAGTTTCATTTTTAATGGGTAAAGAGCATGATTTTATTGAAAAAATAGAGACTTTTAAAATAAAGAGTGTCTATGCGCATGATCTTTACATATTTACACAGGTGTTAGATTATAATGCCGGAGCAGCTTACCCTAAATCTGTTGATGTTGATCATCAAAAGTTTGACTATGACATGTTTGTAACTATTTTTAGTGATCGTGTAATTTATGAGCTCAAACAGTTGGATGAAAACAAGAAAGCTATCAAAACCATCTTCTTGTTAATAGATTCAAGACATGATATTGATTGCTTTAATAATTCAACAGCTACAGAAATTGAACAATTAAGAAGCCTTATGCGACAGTTGTTTGTAGAAGGTTATTTTACAGAAGAAAGAATCGCTTATGAAATACTTAATAAATGTCAAAATTCTATCGATAGATCTATATCTCCTAAAAATTTGATGTTGGTTTTACAAGATTATTTAGATAAGAAGGAAGACTATCATTTAGAGCAAAAGATATCCAGTAAAAAGAACTTTCCTGGATTTGCGTATTTACAGATAAATAAGGTGAAATCTTAAATAGAAGCAAGAAACTATGAAAAATAGGAGTAAGCTAAGCTTATGACAATTTAGATTAGCATTTTAAAACCTTAAGCCGTAGGAAAACACCAGTTATAAACCGCCCACCTCTCAGTCGGCTTGTATAGTTTGCTTCGTAACTCCTACGGCTTTGTTTTTTACTCATCCCTTAACTTCTCAATCGGATTGAATCGCGTAGCTCGGTAGATAATACCTACAATCAGTGTACCCAGCAATAATGCTAAAAACCCCAATGGGAGCAGGTATGTCACTACATCGATAGCAATGCGGTTATTATAATTCTGTAACCAGACATTCATCAGCATATAACTGGCAGGTATAGTTACCAATAAAGCCAGAATAAAAATGAGATAAAACTCTTTTGAAAAAAGTAAAATTAAATGCATCAAAGAAGCACCAAGCACTTTGCGTACACCCACTTCTTTATTACGCAGGTTGATGGATAATGTAATCAACCCGATGATGCCCAAGGCGACGATCAGTAAAGATGCAATAGTTGCAATCTGGGAGGCACGTTGCAATTGCAGTTCTGTTTCATATAATTTTTGGATGCGGTCATCTGTAAATTGATACTCAAACGGTGCATCAGGAAGGAGTTCTTTCCATTTTTTTTCCAAAGCCTCCATAGATGAAGACAAAGAACCATCCTTTAAACGGATACTCAAAAATCGGAATTGTGCAGATCTGGAAATATTGATCCACGCTATTGCCGTAGCTTCATCGTTCATGGAGTTTGGAACGAAGTCTGCTGTTACCCCAGATATCATGACAGGAACGTTAGCTTCTCCAAAACCGATTGTTCGGCCAATAGCCTCTTCCGCTTTTGTAAACCCTAAAGCGAGCAGTGCCTCTTTATTAATGACCACATCAGGAATTTGGTCATTTTGAGAACTGTTACGATTTAAAAAATGACCCGCTAATAGCGGAATCTGATACGTTTTTGCAAAATAAGAATCAGACATAATGATCTTAGAGTGCACTGTTTTTTCCGATTTCGTGTTGAAAAGTGTTTGATTATTGCCTCCAATAAAGCCAGGGATCTCATAAGAAAGACTAATGGACTCTATTTGTGGAAGTCTTTGGAACTCATCTCGCGTCGTTTCCATCTTTTTAAGCCCCTGTTCAGTCCAGTCACGGGGTACCTGAACGTTCAATACCGATTCTTTATTATAGCCCAGCTCACCATTTATAAATAGATTAATTTGTTTCGATATAATGATTGTAGCCATTAGTATAATGACAGCGACTGCAAACTGTGTGAAGATGAGTACGCGACGAACGGCCTGTTTGCCGTTACCTTGTGTAAACTTATTTTTCACAGACTGTAGAATGTCATTGCCTGAAAGTTTGATTGCTGGATAGATACCTGCTAAAAGACCAACAATACATGCAAATAAAAAAAGTAAAATATAAAAACTAAAAGGTAGTGCTGCCAACGATGGTAACTTGCGCATAAAGATTTCTTCAAAAATAGGACTTAAAAGTACATAAATAGGAAGACTGATCGTGACAGCAATCAGCATGGTTGTCATGTATTCGGCTATCAACTGGGATATGATCTGCGAACGGGAAGAACCCATCATTTTGCGAATCCCGATCTCTTTCAATCGGGTAATGTTTTGACTGATGGTAATATTGATGAAGTTAATGATGGCCATTAACAATACGAAGCCTGCAATCCATAATAAAGTAGCAATCATTTTGCGGACAGCTCCCTTATTATCATCTAAAAAGTAACTTTTCAAAGGCTTTAAATCCGGGGCATAGTTTGTTGAAAACTCACCATCCGTATTGCGCTTTACCAGATCCTGGATAGGAATAGCGAGTTGCTCAGGCGTAACACCTTTCTGTAGCTCAATAAATGATGCAATATAAGGGTTTTGCCAGTTGTCGATAGACCTTCCAAAATACGATTCACTCGCTATCGGTAAAAAAATATCGGACTTCATGGCGTCATTTAATTGCATGACGGAGTTTTGAGTATTTTCTTTGATTACACCTGTAATGGTGAAGGGTTGTTTATCGCCTTTGAAGTTTTTGATTTCAAGCGTTTGACCCAAAACATCTATTTTTCCAAAATACTTTTGAGCAGCTTTTTCGGTGATGACCACAGTGAAAGGCTTCGTTAATGCAGTTGTTGAATTTCCAGCAAAAATCTCAAAACCAAACATATCCAGTAATGTCGGATCGCCTAAGACTGTCCCTTCTTCAAATATCTGCTCGCCATGAGAGACAATACAGGTCAAACCGTCGATGCGGTAATAATTTGCCACCAATTGTGGATACTCTTCTTTTAAAGCTTTTGGCAAAGCACCAATACTTGTTAGTGGGATGCCGAAACCTTCTTTCTTATAATTACTTTGTAATATATATTGTTGCTCTTTGTTGCGAAGTTCACTATTGACCTGATGCACTTCCCAAACATATGCGCCGACCAGTATGACGAAAGTAATACTGCAGATCAACCCCAAAAGATTGATTAAACTTTCATACTTACGTTTTATGATATTGCGCCAGGCGATTTTGATATTATTCTTTAACATAGCTATATTTTTTACCGCAGCGCTAAGCTTCGGGTTTGATTATCTTATTTTGGGTTTATTAATCGCGTTACTTATTCATCCCGTAAACTGTCTACCGGATTTGCCCGCGCGGCTTTGAAAGATTGAAAGCTGATTACCAATAACGTAGTCATGACTCCAAAGAGCAACGCTGAAGCAAAAATCCACCATGTCAGCTCAATTCGGAATGGAAAATCTTCCAGCCATCTATTCATCAAATAAAAGGCAATAGGCGTAGCTATTATACCAGAAATGATCATCCATTTAACGAAATCTTGCGTCAATAATTGAATAATTCCTGCTATAGAAGAGCCAAGAACTTTTCGGATACCAATTTCTTTGGTTCGCTTCAGAATAGTAATCGATAACAATCCTAAAAAGCCCATAGTGCTTATGATAACAGAAACGACCGCAGCGATCCAAATCAGTTTTTCAGTTAGTGTTTCTTTTGCATACAAATTAGCGATTTGTTCATCATAAAATTTATATTCAAATATTTCCGTAGGGTACCAATCCCTCCATTGCTGTTCAAATTCATGTATAAATTGCTGTGGATTTGTACCATTAAACTTGATGGCTATATTTTTTAAACGCCCCGCATTATAACCGATAACTGTCGGCGCTATACCTTCCTTTAGAGAGTTTGTACTAAAATCAGCTACAACACCAACAATCTTTCCGATGCTTTCCTCATTCAATCCTCCCGCGTTAAGGCTTTTCCCTAAGATATCATATGGGTTCTCATATCCGAGGTCCCTGGCCATTTTTTGATTGATCAAAAACTCTGGATTCTTGGGGTTATTATTAAAATTATGTCCAGCGACAAGTTTGATATTAAATGTTTTAATATATGAAGAGTCAGCAATAGCATAACGGGCAGGCCATTTTTCCCAATCTGACCGATCATCAAATTGAATAGTTCCTCCCCAAACTTTATCATTTGCTGGCGGATTATCACAAAAACTAAATGAGGTAATGTCAGTCCGTTTCGCAAGGAAATGCTTAATTTTTTCTTTGCTGGCAAACATTTCTTTTTTCATAGGAAAAAGGAATACCTGCTCGCGCTCAAATCCCAGATCCGTATTTTTAAGATAATGGACTTGAAGAATGATCACTAAGGTTGCGATCAGAAGTACCATCGCGATTATATTTTGCAAAATAATGAAAGACTTTCTGGTGAAACTCCATGGACCCATTGTCAGTTTTTTTAGAGCATCTTGGATAGGTGTCCTATTGACGAAAAGTAAAGGATAAACACTAGTCAGAAGAGCCGTGCAGATCCAGGTCAATCCGACAATACTAATCAGTGAACTAAAAGAAAGAATTGCTATAGGTTCATCTTGAAAAAGATACTCATTACTCCAGTTTAGGAAAATGCTTAATAAAATGAGTGCAAAAATAGTGGACAGAAGGGTCAATATTAAAGTCTCCAATAAAAACTGGTAAAAGAGTTGTTTCTTTGAGCTCCCTAAAATTTTTCTTACCCCCATTTCAACACTACGGTTCATCTGTTGCGCAAAAAGAATATTGCTGTAATTCACGATTGCCATGATACTAATGCCAAGGGCAATAATTGACAATATCTGTAGTAGCGATTTTTGGGTACCTTTTCCATAGTCTTTATCAAAATGAAAATCGGTTAACGGAAGCAGTTTATAGGAATAATATTCTAGTACACTTTTATCATAATATTTTCCGACAAGCTCATGGATTGTTTTTTCTACCTGAACCTTATCTTCATTATTCCTTAAAGTCAATAAAATATTGTTGTTCGTATTTGTATAACCCCAATTATGAAAATAATCATCCTTTGTATCGATCTTAAAAAGTGTCGGAATCGATTTTAAGGAAAAGTAAACTTCCGATCTAAAGTCAGAATTCTTTCGACTATCATCGATAATACCAATAACTTTTATAGGAAACTCACCCTCAACTAGGATTGTTTTTCCTATTGCATTTTCATCTCCGAAATAAAGCTTAGCAGTAGATGCAGTAAGCGCGACAGTATTAGGCGCATCTAAATCTTTAGGATTCCCCTGTTTCCAGGGGAAATCAAGCATATTAAAGTAATTTGAAGAAGCAAAAGCTGCTTTTCCATCTGTTTTGAACTGTTTATCTTCGATGCCTATCGTGAAATCTTTTTTGTCAATATATAAAGCAGTTTTCTCGATCTGTGGCATTTCTTTCGAAATGGCCTCATACATGGCAAATGATCCTCCTTTTTCATGCTCAACCTGCTCCAGCTTAAGATCGTAAATAACCATATAAGTCCGATCTTTTTGTTGATGAAATTGATCGTAGCTAAGCTGATAGCTATTGTAAATATAAATGAACAAACCACATGCAATCGCTAATCCTAAACCAATAATTGTCAGAATTGAATAATACCGGTGCTTCAAGAGCTGCCTAAATGCTGTTTTAAAAAATAACTGGATCATTAGCTTGTTCTAAATTATTTAAAATATCTATTAAGCTGTTATTCATCACGTAGACTATTGACAGGATTTGAAAGAGCGGCTTTGATCGCTTGGTAACTAATCGTTGCCAAACTGATCAGAATAGCCATAAGACCTGCAATAGCAAAATAATACCATTGGATTTCAATGCGATAACTATAATCTTTCAACCAGTCATTCATTGTCCACCATGCTATCGGTGATGCGATAAGAATTGCTATAAGGACCAATTTTAGAAAATCTAAAGAGAGCAAGGATGTTACTTGCCCAACAGATGCTCCCAATACCTTCCTAACAGCAATTTCCTTCATCCGTGTCTCTGCCATGTAGGCGATAAGAGCCAATAGTCCAAGACATGAAATAAAGATTGTTAATCCTGCAAATAGCATAGAAATTGTTCCAATGGATTGTGTCTCTTTAAATTTAGATTCGAAATTTTTATCAATAAATTTATAATCAAAAGGGTAGTCAGGATTAAATTTCTTGAAGATATCCGCTATCTTTTTTAGGTTTGTTTCGGTACTGTTATCCGGATTCAGTCGATAATGTATCGTTGTGAACCATGATTTAGGACCAAGAATAATCATTGGCGCTATTTCGTCATAGGGTGAATCAATGATAAAATCTTTGATTACACCAACCACTGGCCAATTTTCGCCGTCGGCTTGAATGATTTGACCGACCGGGTTACTTAAGCGCATGGATTTTACAGCTGTTTCTGTCAGTAACACTGCATTGCTATCAGTAGCATATTTGTATACATCAATATCTCGACCTTTCACGAGTTTAAATCCTAAATTTTGTACAGCATTGGCATCCGAACTAAAGCGATTGAATAATAATTTCTTGTCACTCTCAGTACTTCCTGGCCAGCTAAATCCCCAGCCATTGCTAAAGCGATCAGTAACTGGAGACATATTTTTTGATACCGAAAGAACTGCATTACTGTTTAGTAACTCATTCCGTAAACTGACATAATTTTTATCTAATTTCCCGGAGATACTGGTATAAACTAAACCATTTTCATCGTAACCACGTTCCCGGTCTTTCGTAAATTGAATTTGCTTGGATACTATTATAGTAGCAATGGTTAAGATAATGGCGAGTGAAAACTGTATAATTACCAAAATCGAACGGATGCTCATCCCCTTATTGTAAGTATTTAACTTTCCTTTCAATGTCTTCAAAGGTTTAAAAGATGAAAGAAAAAATGCTGGATAACTTCCTGCCAGAATGCCCGTAATTACACTGAATGCTATTAATGATAACCAGGTTTGGACTGAGAGAAGAGAAAGTGTTAGATTTTTTTGAACTAAATTATTAAAAGCCGGTAGCACTAACACCATACATATGAGCGCAAGTACCATAGCAACTAGGCTGATCAAAATACTTTCCATGATAAATTGTACCATCAGGCTTTTACGACCAGCACCTACAACTTTACGAACACCTACTTCTTTAGCTCTTCTTTCAGAGCGAGCTGTACTTAGATTCATAAAATTGATACAGGCTACAAGCAAGATAAAAGCACCGATCCAAGCGAACAAACGAACAAGTTGAATGCGACCGGAAGTATAGTTTCCACCCTCACCCTTATCGTAGAGATAGCTATCTTTAAATGGAAATGCAAAGATTTCATTTGTGGACTTGATCTCATTATCGCCAACGTTTATATGATTTTGACTAACTAATCTTATTTTTTCATTGAATGCTGGCAACGATGTCCCTGCTTTTAATAGCACATAGGTGTAGGTGGAGTTATTACTCCAATTTGTATCTACATATCCTATTTTTTTTGCATAATCCCAAGATACTAAACCTTCAAAATTCATGCTGCTATTATTGGGTAGATCTTGAAGAAGTCCAGTTACAGTAACCAAATTGACAGAATCAATTTTAATGATCTTGCCTATAGGATCTTCGTTTCCAAAGAGAGTCTTTGCATATTTTTGTGTGATTACGATCGAATTAGCATCATTCAATTGGTTGTTTTGATCTCCTTTTAAAAGAGGGAAACTAAACATATTGAAAAATCCAGGATCGGCGAATCCGATTTGAGATACTATTTTTTGATCCTTGTATGTTGCAATAAATTGATTACCAGTTCCATCGTCAAGTCTTGTAAAACTTTCAATTTCAGGGAAATCATTTTTCAAGGTTGGTCCCATTATTTTGGGTGTATTTAACCATGCCCATTTCTTGCCAGTATGATCATCTCGGTTACTTATCGCATAGAGCCTATCACTTTTCTCGTGAAACCGATCCATACTCAGCATGTTTTGCAACCATAGCGCAATAAGCAAAGCTCCGGCCATACCAATAGCCAATCCAATGATGTTGATGCTAGAGAAAGCCTTATTTTTCAATAAATTACGCCATGCGATTTTGATATAGTTCTTTATCATCGTTATCGTATAAAGTAGTCAATTTTTTTAATACAGTAAATTATTCATCCCGTAAACAATCAATTGGATTGACCATAGCAGCACGGACAGTCTGGTAACTTATTGTTAAGAACGAGATGAGTAAAGCACTGCCACCGGCAAGTATAAAGATCCACCAGTCAAGTTCAATATGATAAGCAAAATTGTCTAGCCATTTATGCATTGCAAACCAGCCAAAAGGAATGCTAATAGCGAGCGCAATAACTACTAACCTGAGGAAATCTACACTTAATAAGCTAACAATTTTTATAACAGATGCACCAACAATTTTCCGGATTCCAATCTCTTTAATTCTTTGTTGCACCGTATAGGTCGAAAGTGCAAATAATCCCATACACGCAATGGAGATGGTAATTAATGAAAAGAGTTGCATCGCTCGCGTTGTCTGTTGATCCTGTATATATAGTTGATTAAAGTCGTCATTTAAAAAATGATAGTCATAATTGTTTTTCGGAGCGATCTCTTTTACAATTGTTTTGATCTGATTCAATGCGTCTTGTGTAGGAATTCCATCATGTAGCTTAATAAAGATATTTCCGAAATAACCATATTCAGGAAAGAGCACAACAGGAGTGATTTCATTATGTAAAGATTTAAAATTAAAGCTTTCAACCACTTGTTTTACAGTGCCGTTGCGGCCATTTAAATTTATTTTCTTACCGATCGCATCTTTAGGAGTCCAGCCCATAGCAGTTGCAGCTAGCGTATTAATAATAAAACTATTCTCCGGAGCGACGGTATCGCTTGCTCTTAAGATGTCCGTATCCGATAGGGAAGAACCAGCAATAGATTTAATGTTGAACACGGATACAAAGTCTTTTTCAATAGGAATAGCAGTGACATCAATAGAGAAGTCTGGAGCCTGTCCTTCTACTTCATTAATCGTATAGCCCCCCTGAATATTAACCGGACTATCATAAGATGCCGTTACGCCTTTAACACTGTTTAATTGACTTAGCTTATCCTTTAGCAATTGACGCTCTTTATCCTGCCATCCTCGGCCATCGAGCACCAATATATCTGAACGATCCAGTCCTGTATTTTTAGATTGAATAAATTCCATTTGTTGACCAGCAAATAATGTACAGATGATAAAAAATATGGAAATACAAAATTGGAACACAATCAGCACTTTACTCAAGGATATCCCTGTCTGTTTTTCGATCAGTTTACTTCTGAATATTGAAATCGGTTTTGAACTCGAAATCGAGTAGGCAGGCCAACCACCTGCAAGTAGTGACAGGATAATAAAGAAAGTTAATATTGCTATATAGAGGATAGGTTTGTTCCAAAAGTTGATCTGCATTTCTACTCCCATAAAATGACTGAATAGAGGTAACAGTAACCATGTTGCCACTAAGCTTACAATTAAGGATATCAAAATCATTAAGCTACATTCGAAGAGAAACTGAAAGAATATTGTTTTTCGTCCTGCACCCAGTACCTTCTTTACACCGATCTCTTTTTTGCGCTCAATCGCATTTGCAAGAATCAAATTGGTGAAATTAATGCAGGTCAAGACGATAAGAGCAATACCCAAAGCCATTAAAATATAAACATAGAGGATATTTCCTGTACCTGCAATTTTTGAGTGCAAATGAATATCACTTAATTTTTCTACTTTAAAACCGAATTCATATCCCTGTTTAATAGACTCACTAAATTTGTCCTTAACCAGATTATCCAGTTTAAGTTGCACCGATTGAAAGCTTTGATCAGTTTTTAATAATCCTATAGTAATATCGTTAGCTGAATTCCATGAAGCTTCTTTATAGCGTGCTAGACCTTGGTTAGAGAGAATGGCAGAAAATCTGAACTGCGTATTACTTGGCATATCGGCTATTACCCCAGATACCTTCCAGTTCACTTTATCAATAATCAATGTTTTATTTATAGCCGATTCATTTGGAAAATATTTTTTAGCTAAGGTTTCTGTCAATACAATTTGATTAGGCTCATCCAATACATGTTTTTTGTTTCCCTCAATAAAATCATAATCGAGAATTTCAAATACGTTTTTATCAGCATAAATCAGCTTATTTTCCTTTAAAGATTGATTTCCAATATCAACTAATCCACCTTGTATATACGGATATAAACGACTGGCCTGCTCAACTTCGGGAAAATCAGATTGTAAAGTCTGTTGTAGACCTGTTGGCGTTGTACTGGATGAAACCATTTCTGGGCTATTTGGAGCCTTGTATGATAGGCTGAAATACGCAATGCGATTTGCATGAGAGAAAAAACGTTCATAACTGGATTCATGGTATATGTAAGTAGCTAATAACAAAAAGCAGGTTATTCCAATTGTTAATCCCGACATGTTCAACAGTGAAAACCCTTTATTCTTTCGAATATTCCGCCATGCTATTTTAATATAGTTTCGTATCATTTTTTATGCTTTAAAGCTTTTTTCATTAATTCATTCAGATAACCCTACAGTAAGTGTATGTTATTATTCATCCCGTAATGTTTTTACAGGATTTGTATTTGCCGCTTTAATGGCTTGTGTACTCACCGTAATAATTGCGATAGTTAATGCGGCAATCCCCGCTAAAGCAAAGACCCACCATTGAATCTCGATGCGGTAAGAAAAATCCTGCAACCATTTATTCATGATCCACCAGGCAATAGGTGAGGCAATTAAAATGGCAATAAGAACCAATTTTACAAAATCTCTTGAGAGCATGGCTGTTATACCTGTTACAGACGCACCCAATACTTTGCGGATACCAATTTCTTTCGTTCTCAATTCCGCGATGTACGATACCAGTCCAAATAATCCAAGGCAAGATATAAAAATGGCTAATGTAGAGAATATGAGTGCTAACTGAGCTGTTTGTTGTTGCTCTTTAAACTTTGCCGCAAATTGCTGATCAACAAATTTGTATTCAAAAGGGTACGCCGGATTGAATTTTTTGAGTACCTGCTCCATTTGTTTCAAGCTCTGTTCTATAGGTACAGATGCAGGAGTACGAACAACCATATTTAACATCCACTCTTTGGCAGGATGAATAAGAAGTGGAGTAACTGGGCTGTATGGAGATCCGCTGATGTAATCATTGATAACTCCTATAATTGTAAAGGTATTACTTCCCCATTTCAAAATGCTGCCAATAGGATTTTTCAATTTCATTTCTTTGATAGCAGCCTCATTTACGAGTACCGACATACTATCAGAAGCCAATCGCTCGAAGTCAATATCACGACCTTCGATCAATTTTAATCCCAGAGTTTTAACAAAATCACTCTCAGCTTTTCCAATATTGAATACGATTTTTTTTCCTTGTTCAGGGGTAGATCCTTCCCATGAAAAATTACCCCCTGAATTGGAATTGTTTTGGGTAATTGACCATCCGGTACGGGTCACAGCTTGCGCAATATCCTTATTGATCAATTCAGATTTGATAACTTCATAATTTTTTGTCATATCACCTTCCATTGGAATTTCGATCAGTTGTGAAGGTGAGTAACCAACATCACGTTTTCCTGCATATTCAATCTGTTTATTGACGATCAGGGTTGCAATAATCAAGATTAAGGCAACTCCAAATTGGAAAACAACTAATACTTCACGGAAATTGAAGGCAAATCTTTGAGACTTTCCAGATACTTTCAATGATTTAACGGGTTTAAAAGACGATAGCACAAATGCAGGGTATAACCCAGCTAATATTCCTGTAAACAATATAAATCCGAGAAGAGAGACCCAGATCATAGGATCTGTAATCGAAAAAACTAAAGGTTTGTCCAATACTTTATTAAATAGTGGGAGGGATATAGATGTTAATCCTATGGCAAGTATTCCTGCAATACAAGATAGTAGGACCGACTCTGTTAAAAATTGTATAATCAAACTGCTGCGTTGGGCGCCAACCACTTTACGTACCGCGACTTCTTTTGCTCGCTTTTGACTGCGCGCAGTGCTTAAATTAATGAAATTAATACAAGCGATCACTAAAATCAAAAATCCAAGACCAGCAACAAGTTTAACTTGGGTGATTTTGCCTCCAACTGGGATACCTTGTTCAAATTTAGAATACAAGTGCATTTTGGATACTGGATATAAAAAGAGTGAACCTTTCTGCTCATTATTCGTTTTCTTTGCAATGATATTGACTAGTTTTTTATTAAAGGCATCTACATTTGTCCCATTCTTTAGCTGGATATAAGTCATAAATGTATTTATGTTCCAAGTGGGAGATTGACTACTTGCATTGATTAAGGGAATCAGATAAGTAAAATCAAAATCTGTATTGCTGGGTAAATCTGCTATTACTCCAGTCACCTGATAAGGTTCTTTGTTATTCAATGTAATCGTTTTGTTCAAAGGATCCGCATCCCCAAATATTTTTTTTGAGAGTCGCTCTGTTAGGATAATATTGTTTGGACCGTTTAATACTTCATTGCGATTACCCTTTAAAAGTTTGAAATCGAACATTTCAATAAAATTTGGATCAACTTCATTTCCTTTAGATTTTATCTTTTTATTATCAAAGGATAATAATCTATCGGTGCTCCAATACATACGAGCAGCATGCTCCACCTCTGGATATTCTGCTTTTAAAGTGGATGAAGCAGTTCCTGCTGTGATGTTTAGCAAGTTGATTTCACCCTCCTCGTCATATTTGTTCCAGAGTCTATATAGATTATCTTTATTGCTATAGAAATTGTCAAATTGTGATTGATTCTGTATCCAGATGCCTATTAACAATACAGCTGCCATACCAATAGCTAAGCCAATAATGTTAATGGTTGCATATCCCTTACTTTTCAAAAGATTGCGCCATGCTATTTTAATATAGTTCTGTATCATTTGTTTAAACTTTAGACTCGTATTTTTTTGCCACTTTTTAAGTTCAATCCATAAGCCAATGTTTTAAATTATTGCTAATCAGTTAATTGTTTATTGCTGTATCCTTCTTTAACTGTACGCTTTCGAACACCTAGCGTTCGTAAGCGTACAGGTTATGAGGGTGATTATTCATTCCGTAGTGTATCAATAGGATTTGATAAAGCAACTTTAATAGCCTGATAACTAACGGTGATTAACGTAATGAAAATAGCAAAACCTCCCGTGACAGCAAAAATGGACCAGCTAATAGTAATACGGTAAACATAATTTTCTAACCATTTTTCCATAAAAAGATAAGCAAGCGGGGTGGCTATCATAAAACCGATAAAAGTAAGCCAGATATACTCGGTTGATAGTAACTTCCATAAGCCGAGCTCAGATGCTCCTAATACCTTTCGGATCCCAATTTCCTTTTCACGTTGTTCAGTTAAGAATGAAACGAGGGCGTACAATCCTAGGCAGGAAATCAAAATTGCAAGACCAGTAAATAAACTGGTTAAACTTCGAATCAATTCCATCTGCTTAAATTGTTTCGCATATTCTTGATCTGTAAATGTGTATTCAAATACCAGATTCGGATCTATAGCAGAAAATTTCTCCCCGATATTTTTTAGTATTTGACTTTGATTTTCTCCATCTTTTAAGCGAAGTGTAATTTTGTTTTTAGGAAGGAAATCAAGAAAATAAACCGTTGGTGTGATTGATTTGAAAGGAGATTCCGAAATCGTATTCTGAATCACTCCAAGGATATTATACGCCTTGCCACGTTTAGTAATCTGTTTGCTATTGAGTGTGGTCAATCCCATAAATTTTGCAGCCGCCTCATTCACTACAACTCCAGAAGAGTCAGTCTTGAAATCTTTGGAAAAATTTCGACCTTTTAAGAAAGTCCATTGAACAGTATTGGCAAAATTTTCATCTACAGTAGAAATACCCATTATCGAGCCCTCTATTGGATCATTACCTTCCCAAATAAATCCCCCTCCCGAAAGTCCAAGACTATTAACAAAATTGGAGGACACAGTAGCATCTTGAATAAGACCTTCATTTTCTAGACTCCGCTTGAGGATCTCAAAATTTTTACTGATTTCCGAACTAGTGCTCTGTACATTCACCAAATTATGACTTTCATAACCGATGGGTCTATCTTTGACGTGATATAATTGCTGTATGACGAGATAAGTAGCGATCATCATAAAGATAGAAATAGAAAACTGTATGACCACCATGATTTTACGTGGTTGAAATCGACTTTTGTTGACCTGTAGTTTTCCTTTGAGAGCAAGAATAGGATTGAATGAAGACAGAAACAACGAAGGATAGATACCTGCTAGTACACCCAGAAGTAAAATACCTGTTAAGGATAAACAGTAAAATACAGCATTATTCCATGGAAGCTCGAGATGAGCTTGTGTAAGACTATTGATCCAGGGTAATAAGAGTAGTGTAAATATTAATGAAAATAGATAAGCAATGCCAACAGCGCATATCGATTCCATTAAAAAACTGGTAATAAGCTGTTTTCGACTGACACCAATAGATTTAAGAACACCAATTTCCTTACCTCTTTTAAGACTTCTCGCAGTACTGAGATTAATAAAGTTAATACAGGCTAGCGAAAGAATCAGGAGGCTTATTAAGGCAAACATCCAGACATACTGAATCTGGCCACCATTATTCTTACCATTTTTAAAAGACTCGTATAGATGCCATTTTGCCATGGGATGTAAGAGTATCTCAGGGTTGATATCAGTAAGTTTTGTTTTGAAAAATTTCGTCAACTTGGATTCTAGAGAAGGTATGAGGGCACTGTTGTAAACCTGGACATAAGTATCAAAATAACAATTATTCCATCTGTCTGCAATACCTTCATTTTTTTGTAAATATGACGTGAAAGGCAATATATAGTCTAGTCCATACCATGTGCTGTTTTCAGGCAAATTCGCATATACACCTTGTACCTGATAATGCTCGTTTCCGTTCAACTGTACAATTTTTCCGATAGCACTTTCAGAACCAAATAAACGGGAGGCTAGTGATTGGGAGATAATAAATGTATTGGCTTGAGTAGGAGTTGAGATTTCTCCCTGTAGGGGTTCAAAACTAAAAATTTCGCTAAATTTCCCTAAAGTATAAAAACCATTGGCACTTAGTTTTTTATCACCAACCTTGAAACTGGTGTTTTCTAAAGCTGTTGCTAATGCTACTTGGGCAACTTCATTGTGATAATCAGATTCAATAAGTTTTGCTAATGGAATAGGTGTAGATGCATCTGTAGACTTCTCACCATTAAATGTACCTGTGATCATGACCTGATAGATATCATCGTAGTTTTTGAAGTTTTTGTCAACAGAAAACTGCTTCATTATCCACAATGAACTAATTATGACGACTGTAAATCCCAATGCTAGACCGATTATATTGATAATTCCACTTAATGGATTACGTTTTATATTGCGTAGAAAAGTTTTAAAAAATAGTTTTATCATGATTTTGAATCAATTATTTTATTTAGCAATCTCTTTTATATGAAAAGGTCATAACTATTCGTCTCTTAAACTATTTGCAGGATTGATAATTGCAGCCTTAATGGATTGAAAACTAACTGTAAGTGCCGTGATGAACAATGTGAGAATACCGGAAAATAAAAATATAGATATAGGTAAATTAGTTCTAAAGGCAAACCCCTGAAGCCAGTCATTTGCGAAATATAAAGCAAGAGGAATCGCAATAATATTCGCAATAATGACTAAGATGAAAAACTCCCGATTTAGCATTTGTATAATGTGGAAAACCGTCGCACCTAGCACCTTTCTAATCCCAATTTCCTTTGTTTTTACCTGTGCGGTGTATGTACATAAACCTAAAAGACCTAAACAAGATATTAAGATGGTTATGACAGCAAAGAAGTTAAATATGGTACCCTGTTTTTGTTCACTCGTGTATAGTTTTTGATAGCTTTCATCCAGGAAATTATAAGTGAAAGGCATATCATTATAGTATTGCTTCCAAATTTTTTCCATAGCGCCTATAGCATCAACAGTTTTATTTTCATTCGTTTTTATATAAAGCTGTCGAGAATTTTTTGGATTAAACTTAAAAACGATAGGTTCAATCTTCTGACGTACACTAGCGTAATTAAAATCTTTCACGACACCAATAATAGTTCCAGGTACAGTTCGGATTCTCAAACGGGTGCCAATAGGATTTTTTAAACCCATCTCTCTAACAGCCGTTTCATTTAGAATAAAATGGGTAGAGTCCGCTAATGAGCCCGTAAAGTTTCGTCCTTCTACTAGTTTTATCTTAAAGAAATCGAGCGTATGTTGATCTGAATGCGTGATATTAAACCATAGATTTGACTTTGCAGGTTTTCCTTCCCAATCGTTATCTCCGGTAGCATCACCGCCGTGTATCATATCACGCCCCAGTCGGATTACATCATTTATTCCTTCGCTTTTTATCAGTTCATTTCTGATGGCATCAAAATGTTCGCCCATTTTTGATCCCATAGGAACCGCGAAAATATGGCTTTTTTCGTAGCCAAGATTTTTGTCGCGGATAAACTCTAATTGACGACCAATGACAATTGTCATGGTTATCAAAACAATAGAAACCGTAAACTGCAATACAACCAATACTTTTCTGGAACTAGATTTTTTCATTCCCAGATTACCTTTTAGGACTTTGATAGGATCAAAAGTTGATAGCAGTAATGCTGGATAGATGCTCACTAAGAGAAGTGTTCCAATCAGTAAGATGAAAATGTAGACCCATAAATTAATACTGGCGAGATCCAATGCTATTTGTTTTCCAGAGAAGTTATTAAAAGAAGGGAGAAAAATAAAAACGACCGTTATCGCAATGGTTACTGCAAAAAGAAACAATAATGTAGTTTCTATGATAAACTGAAAGAAAAGTTCCCTTTTGCCAGCCCCAATAATTTTTCGAATTCCGACTTCTTTGGCCCGATTTAAAGAACGTGCAGTCGAAAGATTAATATAATTAATACTCGCTATTGCTATAATCATCAGGGCGACTCCCATAAAAATATGTACAGCGCCGATTCCTCCATCGCTACCATCCATGTGGTATAAGTGAACTTTAGATAGTGGTTGTGCTACGTAAGGTACAGGTGTATCTTCAGGTTTATTGCGTTCATGTATCTGTTGTAACTTTTTAGTTAAAGCAGTGAGGTTCGCTTGGGGAGTTAGCAGTAGATAAGTTTCAAATGAAAAACTGGACCAATCCATATCCATGGATGACAAATATGTTTTGTTGTCATAAGTGGTTTTATTTTTTACGTATGCCTGCTCATTAAACCTAGAAAGGGGAAGAAGTACCTGCAATTGTAAACTTGAATTTTCGGGATAGTCTGCGATAACACCCGATACCACACAAAGTTCATCTAGACCTATGGTCACAGTTTTACCAATGGGGTCTTCATTTCCAAAATAACGTTGGGCAGTAGTTGCTGTGATGATAATCGAATTGTTGTCTGGAAAAGGTAGCTTTTGATTGCCTTGAACCAAAGGAAAATTAAATACAGAAAAATAGCTCGGATCGACAAAAGCAAAGCTTTTCTCGATAAATATTTTCTCTTTATATTTGATGGGACCATCTCCGATTTTGAGGATACGAACGGCATCTTTAACTTCCGGAATCTCTTTCTTTGCAAAAGTACCAACAGGAGCAATGATATTCTCAAATATTTTTTTAGTTATTCCAGTTCCACCCTCAATACCAATTTTATAGATCCGGCGCTCATTTTCATGGAATCTGTCAAAAGAAAGCTCATCTTGAATCCAAAGTAATAGGAATATCCCAACGATTAATCCAGCCGACAATCCTAAAATATTAATGGCAGTATAAAATTTATTAGAGAAAATACTTCGCCATGCGATTTTTATATAATTCTTTATCATGATTGAGTCGATTGTCAGTTGTTAGATTTAGTTGGTCACTATCTTCTTTTTAGCAACATAGAAAGCCGTTGATTTTAAAAACCAACGACCCTCATTTTCACACTTAACACTTATTACTTTTATTTAACACATACTACCTATTCATCTCTTAGGCTATTGATCACATTCACTTTTGCCGCTCGAATGGCTTGATAACTGATGGTCAACCCTGCAATTAATAGCGCTATACTTGCGCCGATTAAAAATATCCAAAAATTCAATTCTGTTTTAAAGCTGAAATTTGCCAGCCATTCATTTGCAAAATACCAGGCAAGAGGACTTGCAATTAAAATTGCGATGATGAGTAAGCTCACAAACTCTTTACCTAATAACTGAACAATTTGTGGTATGCTAGCACCTAAGACTTTGCGGATTCCGATTTCTTTTACTTTCGTTTGTGCCGCATTGGTGGCCAAAGCTAAAAGACCTAGTGAAGAAACGAAAATTGCGATCGAAGCAAAGATGTTGAAAAGCAATCCGGTACGTAAGTCCGATTTGTACATCTTATCGAATTTGCTATCCAAAAATGTATATTCGAAAGGTTGTTCCGACGGATAACTATTAAAAATCGTTTTTACCTTTTCAATTGCTTTTTGAGCATTTGAGGCTGTGGTTTTAACATATAATGTACCAGCAAACCGATGAGTCCAAAACACCATTGGACCAATTGGGTTTTTCAGATTGCTGAAATTGAAATCCTTTACAACACCAACCACCGTTCCGGGTACCTCATGTAATGACATTTGCGCGCCAACATAAGGTTTTTTCAGACCCATTTGTTTGGCCATAGTTTCGTTGATGATGTAACTCGACGAGTCAGCCGGTGTTCCTTTGAGATTACCACCTTCGACGAACTTCATACCCATTAAAGGAATGAAATTTTTATCAATCGTGGCGCGTCCAACAATAAGTGTGTAATCTTTTGGACGGTTTGGCCAATCGATATCCCCGGTAGCATTACCATAACTCATAGGGTCATAAACACCATTGATGGAGTACGCAGTGATGGCGGGATCTTCCGCAAGTTTAGTTTCTACTGTAGATTTATTTTCGATCGAACCTTCATTAAGTGGTACCGTAAAGATGTAAGAGGTATCATACCCTAAGTTATAGTTACGGATATATTTCATCTGTTTTTGAATAACTAGGGTGCAGATAATCAGAATGATGGATGTGGCATATTGAAATACAACTAGGCCTTTTCGGAAAATATTATTTTTGGGTTTGGAGGATTTACCTTTGAGTGCCGCAATTGGCTTAAAAGAAGACAATTGTATGGAAAAATATATACTCGCTAATAAAACTGTTAGCAACAAAGCAGATCCAAGTAAAAGCCACAATGCTGGATTTTGCAGATCAAATACCATTGATTTACCCGCAATACTGTTATATGCGGAGAATGATAGCATCACCCAAATCGTTGCAACAACAGTTGCTAAGGTAAATGTTAAAAAGGTTTCGGCCATAAACTGAAAAAAAAGTTGTTTACGGCTCGCACCCACTATTTTTCGGATGCTTACCTCCTTAGCCCGGTCCATAGCTCGAGCAGTAGCAAGATTAACATAGTTGATGGCTCCAATAAAAAGTAGGAGTAAAGCTACTGCACCAAATATCTGCACCATGCGTAAGGCTGATTTGTTTCCGTCAGGAGCAATTAAATGTTTATCAGCAAGTGATCCAAGTTTGAAAGTGACTTTTGTACTGCCATCGCGTGTTTTGATAAATCTATTGTTAATTTGCGCAATTGCTTGGTCTGGATTTGCTTCATTCCGTAATTTTAAGTAGGTGTCAAAGTAAAAATTACCTAAATCCTCATCAATCGTTTTCCAAACACCATTTCCTCCATTTTCAGTAAATGATTTCGCGAGAAAACTCATTGGAAAGATCGCATCAAATTTTAAAGAAGAATTTTGAGGCATATCCCGAAATACCCCTGTCACTAAGAAATGAGTTTTTCCTAATAGTATCGTTTTTCCAATGGCCTCTTGTCCATTAAAAAGTTTTTTATTCAGCGTTTCACTAATGGTCACTTCATCTAGGGTAGTCAGAATATTAGGCTTGCTGGATTGAAGTAGTGGGAAAGAAAAAAACTTGAAAAATGAACTGTCGGCATAGGCAATAGAAAGTCCAGTATAGATATCTTTTTGGTCTTTTAAGCTAATAATTCCATAGTCTTCCCTTGCTATCCTAACCGAAGATTCAATTGTAGGAACATCGTTTGCATAAAATCCAACCGGACCAGGTGTACTATTTGAAATTTGTTCTTTATCGCCATCTTTCCAGATGTTATGGACATTGTATATCTGTTTATAATCTTTGTGGAAACGATCAAAACTGATTTCATCCTGTACCCATAGCAATATCATAATTGCTGTGGCAATACTGATCGAAAGTCCTAAAATATTGATGGCGGTGTAAAACTTGCTCTTTTTTAGATTTCGCCAGGCAGTTTTAATATATTTAAAAATCATAAAGGTTTAATTGATTATATTTTTGTTCCTTTTCTAATTTTAAAGTCCAATCCGTGAGCCATAGTGTTAATTATCTATCCTACAGTTGTTTGTATTATTTTGTTTGGTATTGTAAGTGTACGTTTCCGAACAGTTGGCGTTCGCAAACGTACATGTATGCTAAATTACTGATCTCTTAAACTATCAACAGGATTTGCCTTTGCAGCTTTTAAAGCTTGATAACCGACAGTTGCTAAAGCAATGAACAGCGCACTCACTCCCGCTATACCAAACATCCACCATTGCATATCAATGTGATAAGCAAAATTATTGAGCCACTTACCCATTGCCCAATAGGCTACCGGTATGGCAATACACATGGCTATAATAACCAGTTTGATGAAGTCAAAAGATAATAATTGTATAATTCCAAAAACACTCGATCCGAGTACCTTACGGATGCCAATTTCTTTGGTGCGTTGTTGAGCGGTATAAGTCACAAGTCCCAAGAGCCCTAAGCAGGCAATAAAAAGTGCAAATCCTGAAAAAGTGGTGAAAATTCTTTGAAAACGATAGTCTGCTTCATATTGACGTTTAAAACTCTGATCCAAAAACGTATAATTAAATGGAATATGCGGAGCGAGGCCTGTCCAGATCTTTTCGATCCGTGCAATAGTTTCTGGTAGATTAGCCTTTTGCAATTTAATTGTTATGAATCTACTGCTCCAGGGTTCTAAGCGTAAAGCAAGTGCTTCAACTTTATTATGAAGAGATAGGTAGTTAAAGTTTTTTACAACTCCGATAACCTGTCCCTCTTTACCCCATTGGGCGAATCGTTTTCCAATGATCTCCTGTGGATTACTATATCCCCAAAGTTTAGCCGCAGCTTCATTAATAATCATGGAGTGTGCACTGTCAGCAGGGAAATCTCTGGAATATGCACGTCCTGCAACCATTTCAATACCCATGTTCGGGATAAAATCAATATCAACCTCAAAGAGAGCGGGAGCCAGCTGCACCATTTTTCCTTCGGTAGATTCTATCTGAGTACCAGCATTAGGAAAAAATGCCCCTGGAACACTTCGTGATGACGATACTGCAATGACGTCCTTATCTCTTTTAAATGTGTTTTTAATAGATTCCAAATTCTTATTGATCTCATTATCAAAATTGTAATCGATGACAAGCATCTGATCTTGCTGAAAACCGAGATTCGTGTGCTGAAGGTGATGCAATTGTGAAAAGACAATGCAAGTTCCCGCAATAAGAACAATGGATAAACCGAATTGAAAGATTACTAGTCCTTTTCTTAAAAATTGACCACCTGCAGCAGTTTTAAATGTTCCCTTTAAAACTTCAACAGGTTTAAAACGTGCTAGAATAAAAGCAGGATAACTGGCGGCAATAATTCCAGTTATTGTCACGATACCTAGAAAGATACTGAATGTAGTCAAATTGAAGAGATTGCTCCATGCAAAGTGTTTTCCTGCAAAGGCCTCCATGGAAGGAAGAAGAATGATGACTATTAGCAAAGCCAACAATGCTGCTATAAAAACTAAAGCGAGCGATTCGAACATAAACTGCAGGATCAAGTTACGATGACTGGCTCCAATGGCTTTTCGAACGCCTACTTCTTTCGCTCTCTCCATGGAACGAGATGTTGCCAAATTCATGAAATTCACACAGGCGATGAATAGGATAAATAGACCTATGATGGCAAATATGTACAGATTCTGTACGCTCCCTGTTACGCCAGGCTGTCTGCCCGCAGAAGAATGCATATAGGCATCCAGCATAGGTTCAAGATGGAAGTTGTACTTGTCCTCCCTAGAGGCACCATGCTTTTTAAGAAATTCCGGAATTTTTTTATTGAAATTGGTCAGATTAAATTGATCGGATACCAGTACATAAGTGTAAAAATCAACATATCCCCAGCTGTCAAAATAATCTGGCAAAGCTTTTTTAAACGTACTCATCGACAGCAAAGCATCAAAAGTAAAATGGGAGTTGGAAGGAACATCTTCAATAACCGCAGTCACCTTGTATAGCCCTGGATCAGCACGACCGGCGGCAAGACCGCCTTCTAATGTTTTGCCAATCGGATTTTCATTTCCAAAATATTTTTTGGCAGTACTTGCTGTTAAAACAACAGTATAAGGTGCAATCAAGGCTGTTGTTGGATTACCAGCCAGTACTTTCCAGCTAAACACATCAAATGCAGTTGAGTCCATGAAAAAAACACGTTCTTCTTGAAATACTTTTTCTTTATTTTTTAAAGAAATGGATGTAACTCCTGAAAATTGGACCACATTCTTGATTTCTGGGAAATCAGCTTTTAGAGCTGGACCTATCGGCGCAACACCCCATACATCGTGTCTTATTAATTTTTCATTTTCTTCGAAAGAATTAATTACACGGTAAATTCGGTCCTTATTTACATGGTATTTATCATAAGATAATTCATCATGAATATATAAGACAATTAATAAACAAGAAGCTAACCCTATGGCTAACCCAACAATATTGATGGAAGAATAACCTCTGTTCTTCCAAAGGTTCCTCCATGCGATTTTTATATAGTTCTTGAACATTTTTCTAAAATTTAGCTTAGCTAGTTTGTGAGCTTTTAATATTTATGAATAATATTATTCATCTTTTAAACTATTAACAGGATTGGCAACTGCAGCCCGTATAGCCTGTGAACTGACTGTAAATAGCGCAATGACGACAGCTAAAAGTCCTGTAATAGTAAACATCCACCATTGAATGTCGATGCGATAAGCGAAATCTTCCAGCCACATGTGCATCATCCACCAGGCAATAGGGGAGGCAATAATGATGGCAATGACCACTAATCGAATAAATTCAAAGGATAACATACGCGCAATATCAGGCACAGAAGCACCGATTACTTTTCGGATTCCAATTTCTTTTTTACGTTGATGCGTGGTGAAAATCGCCAATCCCAATAATCCAAGGCAGGCAACAAAAATGGTCAGTGACGCAAAGATAGTCAGTAATTGTCCGGTCTTAAGTTCCGACTGATAGGTCTGATTATAACGATCATCAAGAAAAGAATAATCAAAGGGCAGATCCGAAGGATATGCATTGTAATACTGTTTTACTGTTGCCAGTAATTTTTCCATGTCTGTCGCCTTAGTTTTGATAATCAGATTTCCTGCCTGATCATTCAATACCATCACCAAAGGAGCAATAGTTTCATGCAGCGGTTTAAAATGAAAATCTTCAACAACACCGATCACCTGCAAGACTTTATTATCCTTATCGGTTAATGTTCGACCAATGATATTATCTTTCCAACCTAGATTTTTGGCAGCAGTTTCGTTGATCACAACCGATAGGCTATCGTTGCCATAGGTTGTTGAAAAATTGCGCCCTTCTTTCAACTTCATACCCATGGTAGGAATGTATTGCTCGTCAACATCATAACGGAGAGTTTTTACCCATTGGTTAGGGCTCTCTTTTGGATAGATAAAAAAATTGTTATTGTAGGTAGCTCCCGCAGGAAGATAAGACGAGTGTGAAACATGTAGTACGCGGCTATCCTGAGTTAGGCGTTCAGCGAAAGCTTTTTCGTTAGCTCCTAGAGGCCAGCTTTGAATAATGACAACATTTTCCTTGTCATAACCAAGTTTGATATGACGCATGTAGTCCAGCTGACGACTTACCACCACAGTGCTAAATATCAATCCGACTGAAACGATAAATTGAAATACCACAAGGCCACTTCTTAATCCCAGACCATTTCCAGAGGCGTTGAACCTGTTTCTTAAGATCATTATAGGATTAAATGATGATAAGTATAGAGCAGGATAACTACTGGAGAATAAACCGATCAGTAAACCAAAACCAAGTAATAAAGGAATTGTTGTGATAAAGGAAAGCTGTCCGATCTCTAATGATTTTCCAGAAAAGTGGTTGAACAAAGGAAGTGCAAGTAAAACAATGCCTATAGCCAATAGTAAAGCAATATAAGTTGTAAGGATTCCTTCTGTAAAAAACTGTATCAGCAATTTTTGTTTTCCAGCTCCTAATACTTTTCTTACGCCAACTTCTTTAAATCTTTTAGACCCACTGGCGGTCGATAGGTTCATAAAATTGATCGTAGCAATCAGGAGCATAAAGATGCCGATGACTCCAAAAATGTAAAGGTATCTGATATTGCCAGACGGACTCAGGTCATATACAAAGTCAGAGTGTAGATGGATATCAGTTAAAGGCTGTAGATATAGTCCGATCTTATTCCCGGTTTTTTTGTAATCTTCATAACTCATTCCGAAACCTGCCATAAACTGAGGCCCTACATGCTTGTCAAATAAGGCCGAGAGTTTAGTCTCCACTTGTTTAACTGTTACATCTTTTTTTAATAGCGCATAGGTATAATATTCCGAAGTCATCCAGGAAGTAGATCGTGCATCTTCAAGCGCATCGATGGAAGTGAAAATATCAAAATTAAAATGAGAGTTTTTGGGTATATTTTTCATTACACCCGTTATTTTAAGAATTGTCCCATTTCCCTTTATTGGTAGTTCTTTCCCGATCACATCATTGGTATTGAAGTATTTACGTGCCATCGTTTCAGATATAATAGCAGTATTCGGCTCCGCTAATGCGGTTAAAGGATCTCCTTTCAATAAAGGTAATGTGAATATCTTGAAGAAGGATGCATCAACATATGCTAAATTGGCATCGTGAAAAACCTGGTTGCCTATTTGAAATAGCGGAACTCCTCCCATGCGTAAGCGAGCCGTTTCTTCGACATCCGATAATTCAGCCTTCATCGTTGAAGCAACAGGTGGCATGATATGAGCTTCCTTGATATCGCCACCCTTTACTTTTCCTTTAAAAACTATGCGAACGATGCGGTCAGCCTGTTTATTAAAACGATCATAGCTAAGTTCATCAGTGATATACAGACTGATGAGTAAGCAGGTCGCAATGCCTAAAGCTAATCCACATACATTGATTAATGAAATAGAAATATTTCGCTTTAAGTTTCTTATTGCTATTTTAATGTAGCTCTTGATCATGGCTGTAATTATTTAAGATGTTAACATTAATGTCTAAATTTTAGCTTTATTCATCGCGCAAACTCTCAACGGGATTGGCGTTTGCGGCTTTGATGGAATGATAGCTCATGGTAATAAATGCAATAAGCAAAGTAATCACTGCAGGAATTGTAAACATCCACCAGCTAAGTGTAATTTTGTAAGCAAAATCATTCAGCCAATGATTCATCGCCCACCAGGCAATTGGAGATGCTATCAGAATCGAAATGAAAATTAATTTGATGTATTCTTTGGATAGTAATGCAATGATTCCAGAAATTTTGCTACCCAATACCTTACGGATTCCAATCTCTTTTGTCCGTTGGGCTGTAGTAATCGTCACAAGGCCAATCAGTCCTAAGCAACTTAATAAAATGGTTATTGAGGTAGACAAATTGATTATTTTTGAAAACTTCGTATCGTTTTCATATTGATTTTTTATTTGCTGATCATAAAATTCGTATTTAAATGGAGCATTTGGATAGTATTTTTTCCATTCCTTTTCAATCTGTTGCAAGGCAGATGGCCATTTTTCCTGATGATCCGGCATTTGAATACTCATATTCTTTAATTGTCCTTTTTTGTTTGAAGGTCTGAGCTCTAAAGGGCCAATTTTACTGTGCATATTTTTACTGTGAAAGTTATCAATCACGGTAACGATTTGTCGATCCTGATCATCTATTTTTACAAAATTACCAATAGCCTCTGATGCAGATTTAAATCCTAGTTTCTCAATAGCCACTAGATTTAGAGCAATACCTGAAGCTGTGTCCGATAGTTTAATCGCTCGACCAGCCAGTATATTGATATTGTATAATTTAAAATAGTCATCATCTATAAACTTAAATTGATGATCCACCCGTACTTCTCCGGTATCACTTTTTACAACGATCGAATTACCCCAATGATCACCGCTCATCGGGAGATGCCCCAAAGAAACGTGTTTGATGACAGAAAGTCCTTCCAAAGCATGCTTATAGGTGAAGGGATCCGTATCAGCATTTTGAAAGCTTTTATATGGAAGCTGTAGCGTAATAATTGCTTCTTTGTTGAAGCCAAGTTTACTATTTAAAGAATGTTTAAGTTGCATTCCGATGATAAACGTGGAGACAACAAATATTTGAGCAATCACAAATTGAAATACAATAAGTGTTTTTCGTAAAGACAGGCCGCCCATTTTCACTTTACTGCCTCCTGTAATTTTGATAACTTCGGAGATTTTAACTCGATTAATGAGCATGGCCGGATACCAACTAGATAGTAGTGTGATTAAAATTGTCGTCCCGGCTATAAAGGATAGAACCGTTAAGTTGTCAGCAAAGCTGTACATCTGTTGCGGAATGTAGGAACTTAAACTGGATTGGATAATTTTAACTAGTGGCCATGATAACAAGAGTGCCAATATTGTGATGATAAATGTTTCAAGAAAGAAGATGAAGGTTATTCTCTTTTGACTCTCTCCCAACGTTTTTCTGATACCTATTTCCTTTGCTCTATGTGGAACTTGGGCTGTCGTTAAATTGATATAGTTTATGCAAGCAAGTATCAGTAGAAAAATTCCGATGCCAATAATGCCATACATTGTTTTTTTGTCGCTACTTTTTTGTGCAAATGATGTGAAATGTAATTCAGATAGCGGAATTAAGTTTGATGACATACTGAAGCCGTATTTTTTAAATTCTTCATTGGTCATCTCATGGAATTTAGCATTAACCGATTTTAAAATGGGAGCAATAACGTTCGACGATTTAACCTTAATAAACATCTGCCAATTGGAATTAGAATTTGTCCAAGTGATACTTGTCCAATCCTTTGCCGGAATCTGCATAAATTCTTTACCGATAAAACTACTTGGGTAAGCTAGATCTTCCACGATTCCAGCAACTGTAAATAACGTACTGTCGTAGGATAAGGTTTTGCCAATAATATCTGCAAACGTGTTTTTCGGGAAATACAATTTTGCTCTTGATGCCGTCAAAACCACTTCATTAGGGTTCTTAAATACGATATCTTTATTTCCCTGCAACCAGCGATAATCGGTGAGTTTGAAATAATCTGGTGTAGTTCCAATAATTTCCTTTGGGTCTTCAAAAACTAATGCTTTACTATTCGGTAAACTGACCCTTTCAAAATATTCACTGAATACAGGAACAGATAATGCTGCATCAGAAAAATTATCTTTTACAAAGGCGGGTAGTGGTGCAGGAATACCGTCGAAGTGATCTGTTTTGTTGTTTTCAAGATAGCTTGTGTGGACTTTATAAATCAATTCCTTATCAGGATGTTTCTGGTCAAAACTAAATTCATAATTGACAATACGGAATATCACCCAACAGGCACTGATACCGATGGATAACCCTACAATATTAAGTAAGGTGAAGAGGCGGTTGCGCCATAATTGTCTAAATATTAATTTAAAATTGTTCATTATCGTAAGGTTTATTATTGATTTTACTAACAGAATCAATAGTGTTTTTTTTAGTATTGATTAAAAACGGTTTACTCATCTCGCAAACTTTCTACAGGATTTATTAAAGCTGCTTTTAGTGCTTGATAGCCTACGGTTACAAACGCGATTATCAGAGCAAATAAGCCAGCTATAGCGAATGACCATAATGGAAATGTAATTCTATCATTGAAATCCTGAAGCCAATGAGAAAATAACCACCAAGCTATGGGTATAGCAATAAATAAAGAAAGGATAATCAAAATTATAAAGTGGCCAGAAAGCATTTGAACGATTTTAAAGGTACTTGAGCCTAAAACTTTTCGTACTCCAATTTCTTTTTTACGTTGTTGTGCAGTAAATGCAACCAATCCAAATAAACCTAAACAAGCAATAAAAATTGTTAAAATGGAGAATGTTGAAATGATATGATTAGTTCTGTTCTCTGCTGTGTAATATTTTTTGATATGTTCATCTAAAAATTGATAGTCAAATGCTGCCTCAGGAACCTGTTGTGTAAATAATTGTTGGATTTGGGTAATATAGGAAGATACGTTTTGTGTATCATAACGAACAAGTAAATAACGATAACTTTCAGTGGGGTTGTGCATACGGTAATATATATACCCACCAATGGATTCTTTTAAACTTTGAAAGTTAAAATTTCGAACGACTCCAACTATAATTGAATTTGAAGCCATTTCAGTCGGTATGATCTGTCCCACAGCATCGTTTGCATTCTTAAACCCTAAATATGCAGAAACGACTTCGTTAATCAAAATATAGCAATTAGAATCTGTAGGAGCTAAGTTTTCCGGTAAATCTTTTCCCGCAATCAACTGTAGTCCTAGTGTGGGAACTATAGCTTCAAAACTACTAGAAGTCTTTATTGGTAGCCCTTCATTCGTATCGCCTGGTTTATGCATTGTTTTTCCACTTTCACCAAAACCAGGAAATGTTTGTAAAGTAGCGATACTGACAGTCCCTGTTAACTTTTGTATAGATTCTTTAATATTCTTCAGCTTGTCCATAGAAGGCACGGCGCGTATTGGAATCGTGACAATGTTTGTCGGCTGATATCCGAGATCTTTTCTAGAGATATGGCGCATCTGTAGCGAAATGATAATAACACCAATAATCAATATAATAGAGCAGGTGAATTGGAATATAACTAACCCCTTACGCAGATAATGGGTAACCTTACCTTGTGTAATGATATTTTTCATAAGAGACAGGCTCGGGATATTGGCCATCATAAAGGCGGGATAACTCCCACCTACAAGTGTAATAATTAGCCAAATAGTCAAACAGATTCCTATGTTTTCTAGCGTAAACAAGTTCGAAACAGCAATACCAGAACCAATCACATGGTTAAATAAAGGGAGAGCTACGAGAGCCAAAACTATTCCAAGGGTAATGGAGAGAAATGCAATAATTCCTGTTTCAATGTAAAATCGAAATTTGATTTGGTTACGATGAGCCCCCAATACTTTGTTAATACCAACTTCCTTCGCATTTTTTTGTGAACGAGCGGTCGCCAGATTCATATAATTAATACATGCGATCAGTATAATAAGAAAGGAAAGAAAAAATACTGTTTTTACAGTTTTCATGTTTCCTTCGCGAGTGGACATATTATCACGTAAATCTTGTGATTGTAAATAAACTTGGGATAAAGGCTGTAAATAAAATTGAGTAAAATATTGATTTTCTTTTGGAATATATTTATCAATAAGGGCCGTTGTTTTTTTTGCTATTTGAGCGGGATCTGCATGATTGTTTAATAAGCAAAATGTGTAGTAGCTGGCATTTGACCAATAGAGATCTTTCCCCATCCAAGAATCCATCATATTCAAGAAAATATCACCTTCAAATGAACTGTTCGCTGGAAAATCCTGAAATACACCTGAAATATTTAAGGTATCTCGCTGATTGATGATGATTTTTTTATTTAATGCAGATCCTTTACCAAATATTTTACTTTTCTTACTGGATGAAATAACAACATTTTTTGGATTTGAAAAGGCAGTAAGACTATTTCCTTCTATAAATTCAACATCAAATACATTAAATAATGAGGAGTCGGTTAGGTAAATATTTTTTTCGATGAAATTATTATCATTAGCACGGACAGAACCAAACCCTGTAAAATCTAGCCTTACCAATCGGGCGGTTGATTTTACTTCAGGAATATCATCTTGCATTGCGGGACCAACCGCATTAGGAAGATTGCTCCATTTCTCATAATTATATTTCCCGTTGGACTCCAATAGAACACGATATATATTGGCTTCCTTCTTAAATTGCTTATTAAAACTTAATTCTTGGCGACCGTAAGTTATCAATAGGATAGCAACGGACAAGCTTATGGCTAAACCAAATATATTGAGAATACTGAAAAATCTATTCTTCCAAAGACTACGCCATGCGATTTTGATATAATTCTTTAACATAATATTTTTATAACACAGACTATTAAAACCGGTAAGTGCTTTATTTTTTATATACTACTCATTCCTTAGATTATCAGAGATATTTGAACGGGATGCTTTTACAATATGAATGCATATCGTACAGGCTGCGACAATAAGTAAGACAGCTGCCGATAGTACAAATTGCCACACACTAAGAGAGATTTTATAAGCGAAGCCTTGCAACCAAGCATTTGTCGCCCACCAACCAAGCGGGATTGCAATCAATACAGCTAAAGCAACTAGACGTAAAAAATCTTTACCGAGTAACATCCCTAAATCACTTAAGTCTGCTCCCAGAATCTTACGGATACTGATTTCTTTTGTCCTACGTCCAATTAAAAATGCAGTTAGCGCGAATAGCCCAATAATGGCCATTGCAATGGCTGTAAATCCAAAGAAGGTGACGATGCGTTTTAAGCGCAGATGACTCGCAAATAGTTGTTGAAAATTTTCATCTAAAAAAGAGTGACGAATTCCTAAACCAGGTTCAATATCTTTCCATAGTTTCTCAATACCTGCAACCGTTTTGTGCGTGTCACCACCAGAAAGTTTAACCAAAATCGCACCTCCTGACTGAAAAACACAAGCATCATTACCTATCGTGAAGACAGTCGGTTGTATTTCCTGCTCAAAGCCCAGCACATTAAAGTTTTTCACAATTCCTACCACCTCGATAGGAACACTATCACAGTCAGGGTAACTGATATATGCTCCGCCAGCATGTTTAAGACCTAATTTTTGAGCTGCGGCCTCATTAATAATAGCCGATCTTGTATGCTGGTCAGCATGACTGTCATTGAATGGCCTTCCGTCGACTAAATCAATGTTGAGCGTTTTAAAATAGTCCTGACTTACTTTGACCGACCCCAGGCGATAGGAAGCTCCTGCATGTTTAAAATTCATTGTCGATGTATCCGATAAAACATCACCAGGTACCTTGGTTGTTTTCGCGACAGACTGTACCCCAGGTATACGAAGCAGTTCATTTTTAACCTGGTCAAAGTTTTCGTCTCTGTTTTTCTGTATGAATGCTTGCACACGTAGTACCTGTTCACTCGAGAACCCTTTGTCTGACTGCTGCATGTAAGTCAATTGCCGATTAACAACTACAATACTGATAATGAAGAAGGTCGCCACCACAAATTGAACCACAATTAATCCGTTTCGTAAAGCAAGTCCTTGTTTTCCGGTTGAGTAATCACCTTTAAGAACTTTTGTGGTGTTATAGCGCGAGAGGAAAACGGCCGGATAAAGTCCGGAAAGCAAGATGACAGTAACAAGGCAACCGGCAATCTGAGCAATTAATGACCACGAAGATCCTATCCCAAATAAATTTAAAGAGACTCCGAATTCCTGATTAAAATAAGGTATGGCTACGCTTAAAAGTAGGAAGGATAAGAATAATGCGATGGTACATTGCAGGGCAATTTCCACCATAAATTGCCAAAATAAATTAGCACGGCTAGAGCCTAGAACTTTTTTGATCCCGACCTCTTTAGCGCGTCTCAAAGATGATGCGATCGAAAGGTTACTAAAATTAATTGCTCCAGTAAAGAGAAGCAGTATAGCTAAAACCAATAAGATTGAAATCGTGCCAATATTGCTAGTTCCGTGTTTAGGGAAATTATGGATATCATGAACGGCATCGACAAAAAGACTTGTGCGATTGGCAGATTTGATATACTGATCATACGTCTTTCCTGTTTCTTTCATAAGTCTTTCCGTATAATAAATACGGTCTATTGCTGTCTCCAAATCATTTCCAGCTAGGATAGTTTTGGTTTTAACATACGTATGGAAGGACCAATTTCCCCAATGATAGTTTTGTTTTTCAAATGGTGAACGGTATACGATTTCAATATTCAGATGAGTCGGCCCTTCTGGATTTTCCATAATTGCAGTCACCTCGAAATCAAATGAATTGAATGTTTTAATAGTCTTTCCTATTGGGTTTTCATTTCCGAAAAGTTTATTAGCCATCGATTCACTAATGACCATGGCATTTGGTTTCTGTAGAGGATTTAATGCATCTCCTGCTACAATCTTATATGGAAAGACTGAGAAAAAGAGTGAGTCTGCAGATATGGTACCACTTTGTGAAAATGTTTTTTCTCCTACAGAAAGAGGTACTTCAAAAGTAGCATCTGTTGAAATTTTAGTGCTAGATTCGATTTGAGAACCATTTTCACGCAATAAAGTCGCTAAAGGTGCCTGTGTATTGGGAGAAATATCATTCTCGGCGTCGCGAAGCGATACTTTATATACTTTTTCAAGTTCCGCGTCCCAACGGTCATAATTAAGTTCATAGTTGAGGTATAATAAGATCATCAAGAAACTAGTTAGACCTACTGTGAGTCCAAGAATATTAATGGCTGAATACCCTTTGATTTTCCAAAGGCTACGAAAGGTTAGTTTTAAATAGTTCTTTACCATCTTGATTTATGTTGCTTCAACTGGTGTACTTTTTCTAACAGCCCTGATTCAGTTTTTAGACCTGTTATTATAATTATTTATTAAAGTGCTCAATTATAATGTTGCTGTTTCCATAATGACCTGTCCATCTAACATGCGGATCACACGATCGGAAAACTTAGCATCATGCTCACTATGTGTTACCATGACGATCGTTGTTCCAGCTTCATTCAGCTCTGTTAATAATTGCATCACTTCGTTACCATTATTGGAATCTAAGTTACCCGTAGGCTCATCGGCAAGAATTAGTTTTGGATTATTGACAACAGCCCGAGCCACTGCAACACGTTGCTGCTGACCCCCAGACAGTTGTTGAGGGAAGTGATTGCGTCGATGCATGATCTGTACTTTCTCCAGCACCTCTTCAACACGACGTTTACGCTCTGCTGCAGGAACATTGGTATAAACTAGAGGTAATTCCACGTTTTCGAATACCGTCAGTTCATCGATCAGGTTAAAACTCTGAAAGACAAAACCAATATTATGCTTACGTAAATCCGAACGGCCACGTTCTTTGAATTTAGCGACTTCGATTTCATTAAATAAGTAGCTTCCTTCATCCAAATCATCCAGAAGCCCGATAATATTGAGCAACGTAGATTTACCACATCCAGAGGGTCCCATGACGGCAACAAATTCCCCCTCCTTAACATGGATATTCAAATTGTTGAGTGCCACGGTCTCTACTTCTTCTGTACGATAGTACTTTTGAAGGTTACTGATTTTGATCATATTTTTTGTGCTCATATCTTTATGTATTGTTTGTAATTGTTCTATTTTATTATTGATCTCTTAATGAGTTTGTAGGATTAGATAATGCCGCCTTTAAAGCTTGGCCTGAAATCGTTATGATGGCGAGAACAAGTGCAAGTGCTCCACTGAGTAAAAATACTAGCCAGGAGATATCAATGCGATAACCATAATTACCTAACCATTGATTCATCATGTACCCCGCGATCGGAAAAGCGATCAGGCAAGATAGAAAGATGAGTATAATAAATTCACGATTGAGCATACTGATCAGTCGCGTAACAGATGCTCCCAATATTTTTCGAATACCAATTTCTTTTGATCGCTGTGCTGTTGCAAAAGCTGACAACCCAAATAGACCTAGGCAAGAGATGATAATAGAAAGGATGGAAAACACTGAGGCTAGTTTTTGAATAAACAGTTCAGATTGAAATGTATTATTAAAAGAATCATCTAAAAACCGATATTCAAAAGGGTAAGAGGGATTATATTTTTTAATAATTTTTTCAATTTGCTGAATAACGATTGGAAAATCAACACCATTTTTAGTTTTAATATTTAAGATTCCATTAGATGCAGAAAAAGGAATAAAAATAAGTGGCATTGGCGATGAATAGACACTGTTATAAAGAAAGTTTTTAACAACACCCGCTATTCGAAAGGATTCTGTTCCATAGGTAATCGTACTTCCTGCAACCATTCCATCTTTTTTGATCATTTTTGCGAGAGTCTCATTTACGATAATAGATGTACTATCTCCTAAAAAGTGTGGATTAAAGTTACGTCCATCGATCATTTTCATGTCCATGCTTGGAATAAAACCATCATCAGTTCGCAACATACTAATTAGAATACTGGATTTGGGATCTTTCCCTTCCCATTCAAAGCCACTTGAATTGCTACCGATATTTAAAACACTCATATCGCTAAGCCCTACATGTTCAATATTTCCTGTAGCTTTTAACTGATCTTTTATTAAATCAATATGTTTAGATAAATCACCTTGGAGATTGGTGGTAATGACTTGACTGCGATTATAACCTAAATCTCGACCTTTAGCATGGTTTATCTGTTGATAAATGATAATCGTACTTATGATAAGAACAATTGATGCGGTATATTGCAAAACTACCAATCCTTTTCGAATGAAAATTGACGCGCCAGCTTTCTGCTTGTGTCCTTTTAACGTCGAAATTGGATTGAATGACGAAAGATAAAATGCAGGATAACTTCCAGCAAATATGCCACATGATAATACAATAGTGAGTAAAAATAATAGATGGTTTGTACTCAATAGATTTACTTCGAGTTTTTGATTGATAATACTATTAAATGGTCCAATGGAGATGTAGACAAACAGAATCGCCAATAGTGCAGAAAGAAAGGCGAAAATCAAAGATTCTCCTAAAAATTGTGTAATTAGAGAATTTTTAGTAGCTCCAACCACTTTACGCATACCAACCTCTTTAGCTCTTTTTTCCGATCTGGCTGTAGCCAGGTTCATGAAATTAATGCAAGCAATTAGTAATACGATGCAGGCGACAAGACTAAATAACTTGACATTTTTAATCCCACCTTCTTTCTCGTTCCCATTTTGATCGAATGCATTGTAAAGGCGCCAGCGGTTCATCGGATAAAGGAAGTTCTTAGAAAATGTAACTTGGCCGTTTGTTTTATTTTTAACAAAGTCTAATAACTTAGTATTAATCTGATTAACATCAGCATTTTTCTCCAGTTGGATCAAGGTCATGATTCCATTATTATCCCATTCTTTTAACCATTCTTGTCCGGTCTCAAATTTTTTGAAAGGAATCATCCAATTAAATTTCAAACTGCTATTATTCGGAAAATCCTGGACAATACCAGAAACAATATACGATTCATTGTTACCGATATGAACAGACTTTCCAAGTGCGGGTTCATCCCCAAATAATAGCTTTGCACCATCCAAACTAAGAATAATATTATTAGGCTCTTTAAGTGCTTCAGAACGATTACCTTGTAGGAAATTTATTGATAATAAATCGAGAATTTCGGGTTCGGCATGATAACCATTAAGATAGAGATTATTCTCCCCATTTGAAAACAATAGGGAATTATTCGAGCCAACTCTTACTGCATGTTTTATACCTGGAATTTCTTTTTCAATAGCTTGGCTTAAGGGGCCTGGAGTAGACTCAAATACAAAGGTAGCACCATCATAAGTTTGCTTGGATTTGATAACATAAATATCATCTACATGAGCAAAGTGCTTATTATAGTTGACTTCATTTTCTACCCATAGAAAAATTAAGGCCGCTGCGGCAATTCCGACCGCAAGTCCAAAAATATTAAGAAAGCTGTAGCTTTTGGTTTTCCAAAGGTTACGAAAGGTGGCTTTTATAAAATTCTTAATCATGTCTTTAATGTATTAGAATGAGGTGTTAAACTATTGAATAACACCTCAGAATTTTCTCTTTATTTTTTTTGAGGACTAACGCTAGTATCCCACCATAAGTTTTATCAGCGTTTAATATTTAACTCCTGTACTTTATCATAAGTCTCATAGCTGGATACAATTACTTTATCACCAGGTTGTAGACCTTTAATGACTTCATAATATTCAGGATTCTGTCTTCCCAGTTGAATATCCACACGGTAAGCAGTATTTCCATTTTTATCCAGTTTAAAGATCCAATTACCACCGGTCTGCTGATAAAATCCTCCTTTTGCAAGTAATACTGCTTTGGTCTCGTCACTCAAAGCCAATCTGATCTGTAAAGTCTGCCCCCTACGAATACCCTTAGGAACTTCATTGATAAATTCCATATCGACCTGAAACCGTCCATTTGTTACTTGCGTATATACTTTTTTGATTCTTAACTTATATGCTTTATCACCAATTGTGAATTCACCTTGAAGATCCGGGAAAATTCGATTGATATAATGCTCGTCAATATCCGCACGAACCTTAAATCCCGTAAGTACGTCTATCTGTCCAAGACGTTCACCTGCATTTTTATTTTGTCCAATCTCAGCGTCAAATGATGTTAATTGACCATCTACAGGAGAACGAACGATCAAATCGCCGATTTTTCTCTTCATCAATTCAAGAGCACTTTGTGTACGTTGATATGTTTCTTTATCCTGATGCGCTTTTTGATTGGTCGAAACCTCATCCTGTTTTAGGATTTGTTTTGTTAAGTTAACCCGTTCTTTTTGGTAGTTATATTCATTTTTTGATTTTTCAAATTCTTGTGATCCTATCGCTTTTTCATTCAATAATTTTTTATTTAATTGATATACACGTTCAGCCTCTTTATAAGCCTGTTCTACATCTGCCATCTGGTTACGGTTATTGATCGAAACCTGTTGTGCATTGGTTTGGGCAATCTGTGATTGTGTCAAGAGGTTTAAAACCTGTGTTTCCTGTTGAATAAGAGTAAGCTCCTGATCGGTATTGGACAACCGCATGATTGGATCTCCCTTTTTTAAGGTCGCACCATCTTCTACATATTTTTCCTCCACACGGCCTCCAACAGAAGCATCTAAATAAATACTGCTAATAGGAAGAACAGATCCATTGATTGGAATGAATTCCTGAAAATTGTCTTTTTTAATCTCAACGATGGAAATACGATCTGCTTCTACATTCAACTTGCTGTTACCGCTTGTAAAATAAAAGCTTGCGGCTATAAGGCCGACCAAACCTGTAATTCCGACTAAGGTTAATATGCGTTTGTTATTCCACTTCTTCTTTTCTAAAGGTCTGTCCATAATACGTTTCAATTTTGTTATTATCTATGAAAGATGTGCCATAAATGTAATGTGTTGATATTCATTTCATTATTGTGTTTTAACTATTTGTCTAGTGTTCGTATTCGAACACTTATTGTTCGGCTGCGTACAACTTGATAATTGAGTCGTTTTTTTTCATAAAAAATGAGTGTATTATTGAAGTGTTCGCTTTCGAACACCTGCATGTACGAAGATGAACATAAATCGTTGTTGCATATTGTTATTTAGTTGATAATTAGTGATTTGTTTGTTTGGCATGGCCTGTGGTTAAAGATTTGGAAAATATGAAATATGAAACGAATCTTTATATACAGTTTGTGTTTTCTTTATAGCTTGACTTTTGTGCGTGCACAAGTTCAACAGCGCTCGTTGAGTGAATGCATACAGATAGCTATAAAAGCAAATCCGGCCTTAATGCGGAACGAACTAGATGTAAAAAGAGCAGGCATTAATTTGAATCAGGCAAAAGCAAATCGATTGCCAGATGTCAATGCAGGTTTGAATCATAGCTTTAGTACGGGCCGGTATTTGGATAAAACAATCAACCAATATACGACAACAAACAATTCTTCGGGAGGAGCTTCTTTAGGAGTAACTGTTCCTGTGTTTAACGGATTTCGAATTTTGCACGACGTACGTATGAAAGCTGATGCAAAAACTGCCAGCAAGTTGGAATTCGATTCGCAGATCAATACCCTTAAACTGGATGTGATCGAATCGTTTATTCAGATTTTGACTGCTCAGGATGTCTTGAAACAGTCCGAATTGCAAACTGAGGTGACCAGGGAACAGGTGCGTAGGGCAGAAGTACTTCATAAAGAAGGTGCAATTGCACCGGGGGATTATTTTGATCTGAAAGGACAATTGGCGAATGATATCAATGCAATTGAAAATAACAAACAGATTTTGTATCTCAATAGACTGAGGTTATCTACTTTATTGAATGTAGATGAAACAAGTCTGGGCGAGTTGAAAGCAATCGAATTTAAACAGGATGCCGAAATTAAAACTGCAGCGCAATTGTTTGATGCTGCAAGTGAGAATTTGCCAATTATACCAGCACTGGATTGGCGGATCAAGGCTGCTGAACGCAATATTAAAGTGGTGAAATCAAATTATTGGCCATCCTTGTCTTTCAGTGCAGGTTTATCTACAAATTATTCAAACGGTGCTGATTTTGGTTATTTTAAGCAATTCAACAATAATTTAGGGAAGTCAATTGGACTCAATTTAAACATTCCGATCTTCAATCATCTCGCTGTATATAATCAAGTGAAATTAGCTAAATTAGATTTGGAATCTGCCAAATTTCAAAAAGATGTTAGTCTCAATGAATTACGTACCGAGACTGCTAAGGCTGTTTTTAATTTGAAAAATGTCAGTAATAACATCGTTCAATTGCAAGAACAGCAACAAAGTTATTCGGAATCATTTCGTATTGCACAGGTACATTTTGAGGCAGGAAATAGCAATTCCGTACTGTTCTTAACAGCAAAGAATAAATTGGACAGTAGTCAGATTCAGTTGCTTGTGAAGCAATATGAATGGTTGCTTCAAAAATATATCAATGATTATTATGCAGGCTCGTTGAATTTATAGTTATCTTAGTATCTGAATAAATGCATGCATGAGTATTCTTTTATAATTATGAACAATAAATTACTCATGAAAACCTCATTGCCAGTGCAGAACAAATTATTTTAATGAAAAAGTCAGCAGTTTTAGTCGTCGATGATGACCATGATTTATTAACAGCAGCACGTATATTACTCAAGCCCAAAGTGAGCCATGTGCAAGTAGAATCTAATCCTGAAAATCTCATGGGACATCTGGATAAGATGTCTTACGATCTGGTTTTACTGGATATGAATTTTAAAAGTACAATCAATACGGGTAATGAAGGATTGTTCTGGTTGTCACGGATAAAAGAAAAATATCCAAATATTCGGGTTATCATGATTACAGCGTATGGAGCTGTTGACCTAGCCGTGAAATCGCTCAAACAGGGAGCTTCAGATTTCGTGGTAAAACCATGGATTAACGAACATCTATTGGCTACAATAGAAAGTGCGCTGACAGAAAATAAAAATCAAGACAAAAAAGTTAAAAATTCGCTTTTAACGTTGGACGGTGTTCCCGATTTAATTGGGCAGTCGGTCGTAATGGATGAGTTGCAATATAAGTTAGAGAAGATTGCTCCGACAGATGCAAACATATTGATTTTAGGAGAAAATGGTACTGGAAAGGATCTGATCGCACAGGCCATTCAGAAACGTTCACTTCGTGCCAATGATGTCTATGTGAAAGTAGACGTAGGCTCTTTAACGGAAAGTTTGTTTGAAAGCGAATTATTTGGATATAAAAAGGGAGCTTTTACGGATGCACGGGAGGATCGTCAAGGTCGGTTTGAAGCGGCCAATGGAGGGACTTTGTTTTTGGATGAAATTGGAAATATCTCGCTGCAGCAACAGTCTAAATTATTGACCGTCCTTCAAAATCGTTATGTGACGCCATTAGGATCACATCAGATGATTCCTGTTGATATCCGCCTCATAACAGCTACAAATGCAGGATTGAAAGTACTAGCTGATGAAAATAGATTCCGAAAAGATCTGATTTACCGGATCAATACCGTAGAAATACAGGTTCCACCTTTACGACATAGGGGACATGATATTCAGCTTCTCGCAGAACATTTTTTAAACGTTTATGCTAAGAAATATAATAAACGGATTGACGGATTTGAAGCAGATGCCATAAAAAAACTCTTTTCTTATCATTTTCCGGGTAATGTGCGAGAATTACAATACAGCATTGAACGCGCGGTGATTATGGCCGACCAAGCGAGTATTAGCGGTAACGATATCTTTTTTTCCCCAATTGAGCAACAGCCCGAAGAAAGTTCATTTGACACGAGCATTGCTGGTACAAATTTGGAAGAATTAGAAAGAAAAGCGATAAAAGCGGCGATAGACCGATTTAATGGAAATATAAGTAAAGCTGCAAAGGAGTTGGGACTGACACGGGCAGCCTTATACAGAAGATTGGAAAAATATGATATCTAAAGAATGAAAGGTAATCGATTCTTTAATCTAGTTAAATTACTGATTTTGTTGGCAGGATGTGTGATCGATGCCTTTCTGGTGTTTAAGGGTTTTTATACCTATGCTGTTTTGATTTTTCTTCTGCTTGCCTGCTTAGCTTACAGCATCTATCAGCAAATCCACTTTTTATCGCAGCAAGTGGTCGAGTTTTCCGAGGCGGTGAAATACCATGATTTTACACGTAGATTCGTTGTTAAAAATGCGAAATCAACGGAAGGTAGACTTTTTACCTCTTTTAATCAGATTAACGACACCTATAAGGAGATCAGCATGGATAAGGAGATCCAGCATCAATATCTCGATAGGGTTATTAATATGCTAAATTCGGCTATTATTTTCTATCAATTGGATAGCGGAAAAGTGATGTGGGTAAATGATGCTTTTAAGCAATTGTTTCATATGCCACATTTAGGAAATATTTCTGCCCTAAAGAAAAAACACGAAGAATTGTACGAAAAGACCATGCGTTTGGATGTTGGACAGCAACAAATGGAATCTGTACAGTCAAAAAAAGGAAAGATAAAGTTGCTTATTCAGAGTTCTAGCTTTGAAACGCAAGACGCGGTCTTTCGGATTGTCGTCTATCAAAACATCAATGAAGCGATGGATGAGACCGAAACGAAAGCCTGGCAAAAGCTTTTAAGGGTGTTGACGCATGAAATCATGAATTCAATTGCTCCGATCAGTTCGCTAGCAGAGACTTTAAACGGAAGGCTAAATCATTTCAGAGGACAGGAAGATATAGAGGATTTAAAAGTAGGAATTTCGACCATCCAACGCAGAAGTCAGGGACTTTTGCATTTTGCTAAAAGTTACAGGATGATCAATAAGGTCGACGAACCTTCGCTGGTTCCCATTTCTGCAGCACAGCTTTTTGAACATATTTACCAATTATTGGAACCAACAATTCTTCAAAAGAATGTGGATGTAGATATTATTTTGAAGAATACCCGCTTGATTCTTCACGCTGATGTTAATCTGATTGAACAGGTTATCATCAATTTGATGTTAAATGCTATTGATGCCGTTAAATTAAATGACAACCCTTATATCAGTCTTTCTGCCATAGAAGCCGATGGTAAGATACAGGTGAGGATTGAAGATAATGGAATTGGTATACCCAGTGATCTGCAAGAACAAATTTTTACACCATTTTTTACAACAAAGAAGACCGGTACAGGTGTTGGCTTGACCTTGAGCAAGCAGATTATGCTGCTGCACAAAGGGACGATTTTTGTTAATAGTGAAGAAGGAAAAGGAAGTGTTTTTATCTTACAGTTTTAGATCATTCCTTGCTATTGACTTATTTTATTGCTAACAGTTCTACGCTGGTTAGCCCTTTGCTTCTGTGTTTTATCATCAGCCATTCACGAATGTTCCATGTGAAATATTTCCTGTTTTATACTTTTTTAGAAAAATGAAGGTAGATCATGTTGTTTCTTAATAGGAAATATGTGTAGATCTTATTGTTATTTTCTAAAGGATTTATAGAGCTTTTACTTAGTATTGATAGAGGGTTTATAGAGCTAAAGCTCTATAAACCCTCTATCAATACTAAGTAAAATGAGTATAAACGCTAAAGAAATATCCAATAAGCTACACAGGTGATCCAAATATGTATAACTCTATGTACATTTGTCCTCGAAATGCAGTTTTATCTAAAATATTTACGTCATTACTTAATTTCTCATAGCCGTCATGGGACTCATTCTCCGTTTGTATATAAATTGGTTGATGAAGTTCTTTATCGAAAACCTACTGTTGAAGAATTGAATGCTGTGCCATTATTCTATAAGAGGGCAGGGAAGAAGGCTATCAAAAAATATTTATTTCTAGAACGTTTGTTGCGGACATTTGCCTTTAGAACCTTTAAAGTAAGAGGTAAATTGGTCCAGCAGGATCTTTTAGAATTATTTAGGCAAATAAGAAGTGATGACTTCCCTAGGGTTATTTATTATATTGATACCGATGAGGATTATCTATCTGTATTGGAGGATGTTGATGAACATGCTATTTTAATTATTGAAGAGCCACATGCTTCTAAAAACAATGAAAAATACTGGGACCTACTAAAACAAGCTGAAATGGTAGTCGTGACTATTGATCTTTTCCATTTAGGATTGGTTTTCTTTAAAAAAGGTCAAAGAAAAGAAGATTTTCTCATTCGTTTTTAAGAGAAGGGGTATTTATGAAATTGATCATCTCTTATTCGGAAAAGATGATCAATTAACTATTGGTATGTTATTTTAAAATGCTTCGCTAAGAGAAAGGTAGAATCCCGATTGTCTTTTTTCTCCTGGCCGCTGTTCGCCGTAAGCGTAATCAATTCGAATATTACTATTATGTTCTAAGCTGAAAAAATAACGAAAACCTCCTCCATAGGATGGAATAAATCGAGCATTATATTCTTTTGAAAAGACAGATCCCACACCTGTAAACGCTGCTGCTGCAAATCTGGGATGAAACCTGTAACGTAATTCTGCTTGTGATGCCAGATAGTTTTTATCTTTATACCGACCGATATAGTATCCACGCATCATCATATCACCACCTAAATCTCTATAGGCGTAATATGGAATGGTTTTGCCAAAGGTAGATCTATAAATAGCCTGAGCAGCCAATGTTAGTTTGGGATGAAGAGGAAAAAATGCACGCAGATCAGCGTCAAAATTGCCACCTTCAAAATCTTCTTTTGTCCATAGTTTTGGAGCATAAGCTAGTTTAGCTCTTGCGTAATATCCTTGAGTCGTGTAGGATACATTGTTTCTGCTGTCAAAAAGCTGTGAAATACCCAGCAGTAACTGTTGGCCACCTTTTTTTCCTAGTAATAATGCGTCGTCAAAGATACCGTCGATTTCTTTGTCCCTAAATTGTACATAATCATATTGTATATTGACACCAGCGTAATATTTGGAAGCAATTCTTTTTTCTATCTCTAATTTGGCACGAAAAAGTTTCTGACTGATGAGATCTTCATCCGCTTTTTTTGTATCCATACCTATACCATAGTAATTCGAGGGCCAATTGCGGTATCGGAGCTCTGAAATAATGTGATAATCATTATTATCTGTCCAAATATCAGCTTGTAGTTTAATATTGGATTGTTTTTTAGTTGTATAGGTACCCATTAATAAAATGTTTGATGACCTAATACTTGAATCTTTTTTGTTAAAATAGAAATTGTAATTGCTGGCGATTCCATATTCAGCACCTGTCTCTTGCGCATATCCCAAAGCCGGCAATACCATGAATACGCCCGATCTTGTTGAGTCCTTTGAGGTCGAAAAAACTTTTTTCGTAACTTTTTCTATTATATTTTGAGCTTTTACAATATGTGTATCGGTGATGAAAACAATGAATAGTATTGAAACTAGTATTTCGATCACTTTACGCTGATCTCGATTTTGCATGGCCAAACTTAGATAAATTTGTTTTATTTACAATTTTAATTGCGTCATATAGATAACAAATTTATCGATTAACATTTATTTTTTAGGCTTTATGATGGAAGCTCTGTTCTGGATCTCGATCTGTCAAGGATAATAATCTAGCCTATGCAATACTGAATTTTGCCCCCGTGTTATTAATTGTCTTATTTCGCTTGAAATTTATTTATCTGCGTATCAGTAGTGTTGTGAAAAAGTAGCGTTTTTTTTAAAAAAATATTTTTGTAATGTGGGTTTAGTGTATATCTTTGCATCAGCAAACAAGGAAATAGCGATGCTAACACAGAAAGTTTGATAGTTCTTTTAAGAGTGAAAAAAAATAAAAAAAAGCTTGCAAGTGTCAAAATTAAAATAGATATTTGCACTCGCTAAACAAAAGAAATTGAGTTTAGAGATTAGAAAGAAAGCTTTTAAATAAAGACGCCTCTTTAGCTCAGCTGGTAGAGCAACTGACTTGTAATCAGTAGGTCATTGGTTCGATTCCGATAAGAGGCTCAAACATAACTTTATAGTTATGGGGGGGTTCCAGAGCGGTCAAATGGGACGGACTGTAAATCCGTTACTTCGGTTTCGAAGGTTCGAATCCTTCTCCCCCCACACTAAACAGTTTGCGTGCTGTTGGTAGGTGAAAATCTAAATAAAACGCAAACAAAGCGGAAGTAGCTCAGTTGGTAGAGCGATAGCCTTCCAAGCTATAGGTCGCGAGTTCGAACCTCGTCTTCCGCTCAAATTTTTAAGTATTGATTTTTAGTCTCTGTCTTCTTTGATAATATTATATCTAAAGGTGGAGGCATTAATCTGTAAACAGGATTTTCGAAAAGCCGAAGTAGCTCAGGGGTAGAGCACTTCCTTGGTAAGGAAGAGGTCGTGGGTTCAAATCCCATCTTTGGCTCGTACAACATTGTATAACAAGTATAGAAATATTTATAATTACTAATTCGCATAAACATGGCAAAAGAGAAATTTGACCGTAGTAAACCACACTTAAACATTGGTACAATCGGTCACGTTGACCACGGTAAAACTACTACAACTGCAGCTATTACTAAAGTATTAGCAGACGCAGGTTTATCAGAAGCTCGTTCATTTGATTCAATTGACTCTGCTCCTGAAGAAAAAGAGCGTGGTATCACGATCAACACTGCACACGTTGAGTATTCAACAGCTAACCGTCACTATGCACACGTTGACTGTCCAGGTCACGCCGATTATGTGAAAAACATGGTTACTGGTGCTGCTCAAATGGATGGCGCTATCATCGTAGTTGCTGCTACTGATGGTCCTATGCCTCAAACACGTGAGCACATCTTATTAGGTCGTCAAGTAGGTATCCCTGCTTTAGTTGTTTTCTTAAACAAAACTGACTTAGTAGATGATGAAGAATTATTAGATTTAGTTGAAATGGAAGTTCGTGAATTATTATCATTCTACGATTATCCAGGAGATGATGTTCCAGTAATTAAAGGTTCTGCTTTAGGTGCTCTTAACGGTGAGCCTGAGTGGGTTGCTAAAATTATGGAATTAATGGATGCTGTTGATAACTACATTCCAATCCCTCCACGTTTAACTGAATTACCTTTCTTAATGCCAGTAGAGGATGTATTCTCGATCACAGGTCGTGGTACTGTTGCTACAGGTCGTATTGAAAGAGGTGTAATCAACTCTGGAGATCCAGTTGAAATCTTAGGTATGGGTGCTGAGAACTTAAAATCTACAGTAACTGGTGTTGAGATGTTCCGTAAAATTTTAGATTACGGTGAAGCTGGTGATAACGTAGGTTTATTGTTACGTGGTATTGAGAAAACTGATATCAAACGTGGTATGGTTATCTGTAAACCAGGATCAGTAACTCCTCACGATTATTTCAAAGCTGAGGTTTACGTTTTATCAAAAGCTGAAGGTGGTCGTCACACACCATTCTTTAACAAATACCGTCCTCAATTCTATTTCCGTACAACAGATGTAACTGGTGAGATTTCATTAGCTGAAGGTACTGAGATGGTAATGCCAGGTGATAACGTTACGATCACTGTTAAATTGATCTCTCCTATCGCTATGGAAAAAGGTCTACGTTTCGCTATCCGTGAAGGTGGTAGAACTGTAGGTGCTGGTCAGGTAACTGAAATTTTATAGTCTTTTAAGATTCTAAAATCACATATAATAAGCTAATCAGTTCATACTGATTAGCTTATTTTTTCAGTCCAGATTATTGATTAAAAAACAATAAAAAAAGATTAAAAAAATTTGCAGGGAATAGTTTAAAACACTATATTTGCATCATCAAAATAAGATAATACACGGGAATAGTTCAACGGTAGAATAGAGGTCTCCAAAACCTTTGATCAGGGTTCGAATCCTTGTTCCCGTGCTTAATAAATAAACTGAAAATGGCAAAAGTACTTGATTTTTTTAAAGACTCTTATGTCGAAATTACAGAGAAGGTTACTTGGCCTACTTGGGGTCAATTACAGAACTCCGCTGTAATTGTACTTGTTGCTTCTGTTATAATAGCGTTATTGGTTTTTGTAATGGATAAAGCTTCAAGTAACGTATTAGAGTTATTGTACGGTATTGCTTCTTAATTTCATCAAACATTATTTATGGCAGATCAAAGTTTAAAATGGTACGTAGTTCGTGCAGTGAGTGGTAAGGAGAAGAAGGTAAAGCAATATATCGATGCCGAAGTTAGCCGTTTAGGAATTGAGCATTTGATTACTCAAGTGTTGATTCCGATGGAGAAGTACTATTTGATGCGTGATGGAAAGAAAGTGGCTAAAGAGCGTAACTACTATCCTGGATACGTTTTGCTAGAAGCTGCTTTAGATGGTGAGTTGGAACACATTATAAAAGGAGTTAATAGTGTCATTGGATTTTTAGGGGATAAAGCAGGTAATGCTATTCCGTTACGCCAAGCTGAGGTTAATCGTATTCTAGGTAAAGTAGATGAGATGGCTGAGCAGGGTGAGACAATTAATGTACCATATTACGTTGGTGAGACAGTGAAAGTGAATGATGGTCCATTTAATGGTTTCACAGGTGAGATCGAAGAAGTTCATGAAGATAAGAAAAAACTGATTGTAATGGTGAAAGTTTTCGGAAGAAAAACACCATTGGAATTAAACTACATGCAAGTAGAAAAAGAATAATAAAAAGAGCAAAGTACAACTTTGCTCTTTTTATGTTAAAATAAATTTGCAAATAGATTTAATTCTATATATCTTTGCACCTCATTTGGTGGTTAAACGCAAGTTAATAACCAGGTGAAATAATAAATGTTACGTTATTTGCTTCCAACTTACTAACAAACATTTAATAATTTAATTCAAAACAAGATGGCAAAAGAAGTCAGTGCGTTAGTAAAATTACAAGTTAAGGGCGGAGCTGCGAATCCATCTCCACCAGTAGGACCTGCTTTAGGTGCTAAAGGTGTGAACATTATGGATTTCTGTAAACAGTTCAACGCTCGTACGCAAGACAAACCAGGAAAAGTATTGCCTGTTGTCATTACAGTTTACGCTGATAAATCTTTTGATTTTATCATTAAAACTCCACCAGTTGCTATTCAATTGAAAGAAACTGCGGGTTTAAAAAGCGGTTCAGGTGAGCCTAACCGTAAAAAAGTAGCTTCAGTTACTTGGGAACAAGTAGAAGTTATTGCTAAAGATAAAATGGTAGATTTAAACGCGTTTACTTTAGATGCTGCTATGAGAATGGTAGCTGGGACAGCACGTAGTATGGGTATTACTGTATCAGGTAATGCTCCTTGGAACAATTAATTAAGAAATCAATTTAAGAAAAGTGGCTAGATTAACAAAAAATCAAAAAGCGGCACTATCCAAAATTGAAGCTGGTAAAGCATACTCTTTAAAAGAAGCTGCGGCTTTAGTTAAAGAAATCTCATTGACCAAATTCGATGCTTCTGTGGATATCGACGTTCGTTTAGGCGTAGATCCCCGTAAAGCAAATCAAATGGTTCGTGGTATTGCAACTTTACCTCACGGAACTGGTAAAACTGTACGTGTTTTAGTTTTATGTACTCCTGATAAGGAAGAAGAAGCTAAAGCAGCAGGTGCTGATTTCGTAGGTTTAGATGAGTATATCAGTAAAATTGAAGGCGGTTGGACTGACGTTGATATCATTATTACAATGCCTAGTGTGATGGCTAAAGTAGGTAAATTGGGTCGTATTTTAGGTCCAAGAAACTTAATGCCAAATCCTAAAACTGGTACTGTAACTACAGAAGTAGGTAAAGCAGTAACAGATGTTAAAGGCGGTAAGATTGATTTCAAAGTTGATAAAACTGGTATCATCCATACTTCAGTTGGTAAAGCGTCGTTCGATGCAGACAAAATTTATGAAAACGCATTAGAGGTATTACAAACTATCTCTCGTTTAAAACCGTCTGCAGCAAAAGGAACATACTTTAAAAGCATTCACATTTCATCAACTATGAGTCCTGGTATTCATATTGAGACTAAATCAGTAGCGGGTATTTAATCATGAGAAAAGAAGAAAAACAAGAAATTGTTCAAGCTTTGGCAGAGCAGATTAAATCTTACGGTAATTTCTATATTACTGACACTTCTGAATTATCGGTAGAGAAAGTGAATGGCATTCGTCGCAAATGTTTCGAAAGTGATATTGAAATTAAAGCTGTTAAAAACACTTTAATCAAAAAAGCATTAATCGAAGCTGGTGTTGATTCAGAAGAGATCTTAGGAGCATTGAAAGGTGCCTCTACAATGATGTTCTCTGAAGTAGCAAATGCTCCAGCGAAATTAATCCAAGCTTTACGTAAAGAAGGTGATAAACCTTTGTTGAAAGCTGCTTATATCCAAGAAACTGCATTTGTAGGTGACAATCAGTTGAAAGCATTAGTGAGTCTTAAATCTAAAAATGAACTCATCGCTGACGTTATCGCTGCATTGGAATCTCCTGCTAAGAATGTTATTTCAGCTCTTCAATCGGGTGGAAATACAATTTCAGGTTTAGTAAAAGCTTTAGAGCAAAGAGGTTAACGAATACTCTTTTATAATAAAACATTCGTACTATTATTAATAACAATTTTTCATAACGACATTCAAAAATTCAAAATAAAATGGCAGATTTAAAACAACTTGCTGAGCAGTTAGTAAACTTGACAGTAAAAGAAGTTAAAGAACTAGCTGATATCTTAAAAGACGAGTACGGTATCGAGCCTGCTGCTGCTGCTGTTGCAGTTGCTGCTGCTCCAGCTGAAGCTGCTGCTGCTGAAGAGAAAACATCTTTCGATGTTATCTTGAAAGAAGCTGGTGGTGCTAAATTAGCTGTAGTTAAATTAGTAAAAGATTTAGCTGGATTAGGCTTGAAAGAAGCTAAAGATTTAGTAGATGGCGCTCCTAAAGAAATCAAAACTGGTGTTTCTAAAGACGAAGCACAAGCGTTGAAACAACAATTAGAAGAAGCTGGAGCTGTTGTTGAGATTAAATAATCTTATCTAACAAGCCCTCAAAAGGTTTAGACTCTGACGTAATTTCGTTAGAGTCTATTCCTATTTATGATATTTGACTACTAGTCTATGTGTGTGCTGAACATAGTCGAGATGTAGTAATAACAGCATAGTTAAGCTCAGTTTTTTTAAAACTAAAATTCATATCCCCTTGGCAAACAATAATATTCAACAAGAAAGAGTAAATTTTGCGACAAGCAGGAAAGTTCTGGAATATCCAGATTTCTTAGATGTGCAATTGCAATCTTTCAAGGAGTTTTTTCAATTAGAAACTACTTCTGACAACCGCCATCAGGAAGGGCTGTTCAAGGTATTCTCGGAAAACTTCCCTATTTCTGATTCTAGAAACATTTTTGTGCTCGAGTTTTTGGATTATTTTATTGATCCTCCTCGCTATGATATACAAGAATGTATCGAACGTGGGTTAACTTATAGCGTTCCTCTAAAGGCGAAGTTAAAGTTATCATGTAATGATGAAGAACACGAAGATTTCGAAACTATTGTACAGGACGTATATTTGGGAACTATCCCATATATGACACCGAAAGGTACTTTCGTGATTAATGGTGCGGAGCGCGTAATCGTATCTCAATTACACCGTTCACCTGGCGTTTTCTTTGGTCAAAGTAGACACACAAATGGTACTAAACTATATTCTGCAAGGGTAATTCCTTTTAAAGGATCTTGGATCGAGTTTGCAACTGACGTTAATAACGTTATGTATGCTTATATCGACCGTAAGAAAAAATTCCCAGTTACTACTTTATTACGTGCTATCGGTTATGATTCGGATAAGGATATCTTAGAATTATTTGATCTTGCTGATGAAGTTAAAGTTAGTAAATCTGGTCTTAAGAAATACGTTGGTCGTCGTTTGGCGGCAAGGGTATTGAAAAAATGGATTGAAGATTTCGTTGATGAGGATACAGGTGAAGTTGTATCTATTGACCGTAATGAGATCATACTTGAACGTGAGACTGTTTTAGAAGAAGATCACATTGATTTGATCATCGACGCTGGAGTAAAATCTATTATTTTAGCGAAAGAAGATGCATCTAACAATGCGGACTATTCAATTATATATAACACATTACAAAAAGATACGTCTAACTCTGAGAAAGAGGCAGTAGAGCACATCTACCGTCAATTACGTAACGCTGAACCACCTGATGAGGAAACTGCTCGTGGTATCATCGACCGTTTATTCTTCTCGGACAAACGTTACGATTTAGGTGATGTTGGTCGTTACCGCATTAACCGTAAATTGAAATTAAATACTCCTGATGAAACGAAGGTATTGACTCGTGAAGATATCATCGCTATCGTGAAGTATTTGATTAACTTAATCAACTCTAAAGCTGAGGTGGATGATATTGACCACTTATCTAACCGTCGTGTACGTACTGTAGGTGAGCAATTATACGCGCAATTTGGAGTAGGTCTTTCTCGTATGGCACGTACTATTCGTGAACGTATGAACATTCGTGATAATGAGGTTTTCACACCGACAGATTTAATTAATGCACGTACGTTATCGTCTGTTATTAATTCTTTCTTTGGTACTAACCAGTTATCACAGTTCATGGATCAAACTAACCCTCTTGCAGAGATCACGCACAAGCGTCGTCTTTCAGCTTTAGGTCCAGGTGGTCTTTCTCGTGAGCGTGCTGGTTTCGAGGTTCGTGACGTTCACTATACGCACTACGGTCGTTTGTGTACAATCGAAACTCCTGAGGGACCAAATATTGGTTTGATTTCTTCATTAGCTGTTCACGCTAAGATTAATAATTTAGGTTTTATCGAAACGCCATACCGTCGTGTTGAAGATGGTCGTGTTGTGGTGGAAGAACCTGTACATTATTTATCTGCTGAGGACGAAGATGAGAAAACAATCGGTCAAGCTAATGCACAATATGATGATAATGGTAATTTTATCGATGCTAAAGTAAAAGCTAGATATTTTGGTGATTTCCCGGTAATCGAACCTACGCGTTTGGATTATATGGATGTTGCACCTAACCAGATTACATCTATTGCGGCTTCATTAATTCCTTTCTTGGAGCATGATGATGCCAACCGTGCATTGATGGGATCAAACATGCAGCGTCAAGCTGTTCCAATTTTACGTCCACAAGCACCTATCGTAGGTACTGGTCTAGAAGGCCGTGTTGCGAAAGATTCTCGTACATTAATTAATGCAGAGGGTGATGGTGTGGTTGAGTATGTAGATGCGGATGAGATTAAAATTCGTTACGACCGTACTGATGATGACCGTTTAGTGTCATTTGATGACGACGTGAAAACATATAGATTGATCAAATTCAAGAAAACCAATCAGAATACTTGTATGAACTTAAAACCTATTGTAGGTAAAGGGCAACGTGTGACTAAAGGTCAGGTATTATGTGAAGGTTATGCAACTGAAAATGGTGAATTAGCATTAGGACGTAACTTGAAAGTTGCATTCATGCCTTGGCAAGGATATAACTTTGAGGATGCGATCGTAATTTCTGAGCGTGTAGCAAAAGAAGACTGGTTTACTTCTCTTCATATTGAAGAGTTTGAATTGGAAGTTCGTGATACAAAACGTGGTGAAGAAGAATTAACAGCAGATATCCCTAACGTTTCGGAAGAAGCGACTAAAGACTTAGACGAAAACGGTATCATCCGTATTGGTGCTGAGGTTAATGGTGGTGATATCTTGATTGGTAAAATCACTCCAAAAGGTGAGTCTGATCCTTCTCCAGAAGAGAAATTATTACGTGCAATCTTTGGTGACAAAGCGGGTGACGTTAAAGATGCTTCATTAAAAGCTTCTCCTTCATTGAAAGGTGTTGTTATTGATACGAAGTTATTTGCACGCGCTAAGAAAATGTCAAAAGAAGTTGAGCGTAAAACATTAGAGAAATTAGAAACAGCACATGAAAGAGCTGTTAAGATTTTGAAAGAACGTTTAGTAGAGAAATTGTTTACAGTTGTAAATGGTAAAACTGCTCAAGGTATCTATAATGTATATAAAGAATTATTAGTAGCGAAAGGAGCTAAGTTTACACAAAAAATCTTAGCTGAATTAGACTACAATAATATCAACCCTACAGGTTGGACAACTGACGAAGATAAGAATGAAATGATTAAAGCTGCTTTACACTTCTATAACATTAAGTTAAACGAAGAGTTAGGTGCTTTCAAACGTGATAAATTCGCAGTTTCTGTCGGTGATGAATTGCCATCAGGTATCGTTCAAATGGCTAAAGTTTATGTTGCTAAGAAACGTAAATTGAAAGTAGGGGATAAGATGGCTGGTCGTCACGGTAATAAGGGTATTGTTGCACGTATTGTACGTGATGAAGATATGCCTTTCTTAGATGATGGAACACCAGTAGATATCGTATTAAACCCATTAGGTGTACCTTCTCGTATGAACTTAGGACAGATTTACGAAACTGTTTTAGGTTGGGCTGGTCAAAAATTAGGTGTTAAATTTGCAACTCCTATTTTCGACGGTGCTGAAAAAGAAGAGGTAGAAGACTGGGTAGCTAAAGCTGGTTTACCTGCTTCAGGTAGAACTTACTTGTACAATGGTTTAACGGGTGAGCGTTTTGACCAACCAACTACAGTTGGTGTGATCTATATGTTGAAATTAGGACACATGGTTGATGATAAGATGCACGCTCGTTCGATCGGACCATACTCATTGATTACACAACAACCATTGGGTGGTAAAGCTCAATTCGGGGGTCAGCGTTTTGGTGAGATGGAGGTTTGGGCATTAGAGGCATTTGGTGCATCTAATATCCTACAAGAAATCTTGACTGTGAAATCGGATGATGTTGTTGGTCGTGCGAAAACTTACGAGGCTATCGTAAAAGGAAACAATTTACCAACTCCATCTGTACCAGAATCGTTTAACGTATTGGTACATGAGTTACGTGGTTTAGGTTTAGATATCACATTGGATTAATTAAGCAAAGTGAAGTTTTAGTGATCGCTATGATCACTAAAACTTCTTCATAAAGCTTTAACTTTTGAATAAGTATGTCTTACAAAAAAGATAATAAAATTAAAAGCAACTTTACATCAATTACTGTAAGCTTGGCGTCTCCAGAAACAATTTTAGAGCGTTCAAGTGGTGAAGTTGTAAAACCGGAAACGATTAACTATCGTACCTACAAACCAGAACGTGATGGTTTATTCTGTGAGCGTATCTTTGGTCCTGTAAAGGATTATGAATGTCACTGTGGTAAATACAAACGTATCCGTTACAAAGGTATCGTATGTGACCGTTGTGGTGTTGAAGTTACGGAGAAAAAAGTACGTCGTGAGCGTATGGGACACATTTCATTAGTGGTTCCTGTTGCTCATATCTGGTATTTCCGTTCTCTTCCAAATAAAATTGGTTATTTATTAGGTCTTCCTACCAAGAGACTAGACATGATTATCTACTACGAAAGATATGTAGTTATTCAGGCTGGTATTAAAGAGGATGATGGTATCAACTATATGGACTTCTTGACTGAAGAAGAATATTTAGATATTTTAGATACATTACCAAAAGAAAATCAATATTTAGATGACAACGATCCTCAAAAGTTCGTTGCTAAAATGGGTGCTGAAGCGTTAGAAGAATTATTGAAACGTATTGATTTAGATAAATTATCTTATGATTTGCGTCATCAAGCGGCTAACGAAACTTCTCAACAACGTAAAAATGAGGCTTTAAAGCGTCTTCACGTTGTAGAAGCATTCCGTGGTTCTAGAGATCGTATTGAGAATCGTCCGGAGTGGATGATTGTTAAAATCGTTCCTATTATTCCACCGGAATTGCGTCCATTAGTGCCTTTAGACGGTGGTCGTTTTGCGACTTCAGATTTAAATGATTTATACCGTCGTGTTATTATCCGTAATAACCGTTTGAAACGTTTAATTGAAATCAAAGCGCCAGAAGTAATTTTACGTAATGAAAAACGTATGTTGCAAGAGGCTGTAGATTCATTATTCGATAACTCACGTAAAGTTAACGCAGTTAAAACTGAAGGTAACCGTGCGTTGAAATCATTATCTGATATCTTAAAAGGTAAACAAGGTCGTTTCCGTCAAAACTTATTGGGTAAACGTGTGGATTATTCGGCTCGTTCGGTAATCGTCGTTGGACCGCACTTGAAATTACACGAGTGTGGTATCCCTAAAGATATGGCAGCAGAACTTTACAAACCGTTTATCATTCGTAAGATGATCGAACGTGGTATCGTTAAAACTGTAAAATCGGCTAAGAAAATTGTAGATCGTAAAGATCCAGTTGTTTGGGATATTTTAGAAAACGTGTTGAAAGGTCACCCGGTATTATTAAACCGTGCACCTACGCTTCACAGATTGGGTATTCAAGCTTTCCAACCTACGTTAGTAGAGGGTAAAGCAATTCAATTACACCCATTAGTGTGTACAGCGTTCAACGCCGATTTTGATGGTGACCAAATGGCAGTCCACTTACCTTTAGGTAATGCTGCAGTTTTGGAAGCACAAGTTTTAATGTTGGCTGCCCACAATATCTTAAATCCTGCAAATGGTTCTCCAGTAACAGTACCATCTCAGGATATGGTTTTGGGTCTTTATTATATTACTAAAGGCCGTAAGAGCACACCAGACCATATCGTTCATGGTGAAGATATGATTTTCTATTCTGCTGAAGAGGTTATTATCGCTTTAAATGAGAAGAAAATTGATTTGCATGCTTTTATTAAGGTAAAAACTAAAATCAGAACAAAAGACGGTAGTATTGTTGATACGTTATTAGATACAACAGTTGGTCGTGTTATCTTCAACCAGGTTGTACCTCATGAAGTAGGTTTCATCAACGAGTTATTAACGAAGAAATCTTTGCGTAATATCATTGGAGAAATTGTGAAAACTACGGGTATGGCTCGTGCTGCACAGTTCTTGGACGATATGAAGGAATTAGGTTTCCAAACGGCCTTCAAAGGTGGTTTATCGTTTAACTTGCAAGATTTGAACATTCCTGCTGCTAAAACTGACTTAATTCAACAAGCTACTAACGAAGTTGAAGAAGTAATGAATAACTATAACATGGGTTTCATTACTAACAACGAACGTTATAATCAAATTATCGATATTTGGACACGTATCAACAATAAGTTGACATCACACGTAATGGATATCTTATCGAATGACAACCAAGGTTTCAACTCTGTATATATGATGCTTGATTCTGGGGCGCGTGGTTCGAAAGAGCAAATTCGTCAGTTGTGTGGTATGCGTGGTTTGATGGCTAAACCTCAGAAATCTGGTTCAGCTGGTGGTGAAATTATTGAGAATCCGATTTTATCAAACTTTAAAGAAGGACTTTCAGTATTAGAGTACTTTATCTCTACCCACGGTGCGCGTAAAGGTCTTGCCGATACGGCATTGAAAACTGCCGATGCGGGTTACTTAACACGTCGTTTACATGACGTTGCACAGGATATGATTGTTATTACGCAAGACTGTGGAGGTTTAAGAGGTATTTACACAACTGCATTAAAAGATAACGATGATATTGTAGAACCGTTATACGATCGTATTTTAGGTCGTGTTTCATTATACAATGTATATGATCCTGAAACAGGTGAATTACTCGTTTCTGAAAATGAAGATATTGAAGAAGCTGTTGCTGAACGTATTGAAGCTTCAGGTATTGAGGGGGTTGAGATCCGTACCGTATTAACATGTGAGTGTAAACGCGGTGTATGTGCTAGCTGTTACGGTCGTAACTTGGCATCTGGTAAACGTGTTCAATTGGGAGAGGCTGTCGGTGTAATTGCAGCGCAATCAATTGGTGAGCCAGGTACACAGTTAACGCTTCGTACTTTCCACGTCGGTGGTACGGCTTCTAACATTGCTGCTGAGTCACAAATCTCTTCTAAATATGCTGGTACTGTAGAATTTGAAAACCTACGTACAGTATCTCAAGAAGGTGAAGACGGTACGCATCAAGTAGTATTGGGTCGTTCAGGTGAGATTAAAATTTTGGATGAAACTAAGAAAATTGTATTCCAACAAAATATCCCTTACGGTTCTCAATTATTTGTAGAAGAAGGCAGTCAAGTAGCTAAAGGTGATAAATTAGTAGCATGGGATCCATACAATGCTGTTATTATCTCTGAGTTTGCCGGTAAAGTTGAATTTGATGCAATTGTTGAAGGTGTAACTTTCCGCGAAGAGTCAGATGAACAAACGGGTCACAAAGAGAAAGTAATTATTGAAACTCGTGATAAAACGAAGAACCCTGCGATTAAAATTTTAGATAAAAAAGGTGAAGTAATTCGTACATATAACATTCCAGTAGGAGCTCACGTTTCTGTATCGGACGGTGTAACTGTTAAAGAAGGTGGTATCTTGGTTAAGATTCCTCGTTCTACAGGTAAAACGCGAGATATTACAGGGGGTCTACCTCGTGTAACTGAATTATTCGAAGCGCGTAATCCTTCTAATCCAGCAGTTGTAACTGAGATTGATGGTGTTGTAACTTTAGGTGGTGTTAAACGTGGTAACCGTGAGATCTCTATTGAGTCACGCGATGGCCAAATTAAGAAATACCTAGTTCCACTTTCGAAACATATCTTAGTACAGGATAATGACTTTATTAAAGCAGGTATGCCTTTATCGGATGGTTCGATCTCTCCAGCAGATATCTTATCAATTAAAGGTCCTTCGGCAGTACAGCATTATATCGTAAATGGTATTCAAGAGGTATACCGTCTTCAAGGTGTAAAAATTAATGATAAACACTTTGAGACGATCGTTCACCAAATGATGCAAAAAGTGAATATTGAAGATCCAGGAGATACGCGTTTCTTAGAAAAAGAAGCAGTTAACAAATGGGATTTCATGGAAGAAAATGATTCACTTTACGACAAGAAAGTTGTTGTTGATGCGGGTGACTCTAATGATTTACGTCCGGGACAGATCGTTTCATTACGTAGATTACGTGAAGAAAACTCTAGCTTGAGACGTCGTGATCAAAAACTAGTAGAGGTACGCGATGCTATTCCAGCAACTTCAAGTCCTTTATTACAAGGTATCACTAGAGCTTCGTTAGGAACGAAATCATTTATCTCTGCAGCATCATTCCAAGAGACTACTAAAGTCTTGAACGAAGCAGCTATTGCAGGTAAACGTGATAATTTATTAGGATTGAAAGAGAATGTAATTGTGGGTCACTTGATCCCTTCAGGTACAGGTCTTCGTCAATACGGTAATATTATCGTTGGTTCACGTGAAGAATATGATCAATTATTGGCTTCGAAAGAAGAAGATTAATAATTTATTAATAATACTTAAAAGGGTTGCAAATTTTATTTGCAACCCTTTTTTTTTAAATATTATACTACGACTCTTGTATATATACAGGTTGTTGCTGCAACCTGGTTAAAGAATGAATACTATTTGGTTCCAGCTACCTTTTCGTGAATAGGCATTTAGTACTTTTTAAGAAACATCAGCAAAGCCTTAATCTACGCATAGTATACTGAATTCAGTTGCAACAGAGGTAACCGCTTAGTGTTGATGATCGTTCAACGTCAATTCGAATGTTTCGATGAAATAGTCATCATCAGGAGTGATTGAGTAGGGGAGACCCAAGAAAATAGCATGACATGGTGCATCAGATAAATCGATGTGCCGTTCCAGATAAGATTTTCGTTCATTATGTAAAAGTTTTTGTTACGGATAAGCGGTAAGTGAAGATCTTTGGATGATCCACATATCGGGTGCTAAAAGTTAATTTACCGAAATGTACATTCCTTATTAAATGATCGGATATTTTCCGTTATTGATAAAAGATTTGCATTAAATGCTTACCTGAGCAGGTGTGTATTGAATCGCAAATTATTGTTTTTCTCAGATTAGCAATATTTTTTTGTGCATTATACCAATATATACTATGGGATTGCAGCAATTAGTCATTGAAATGGAGTTTAAGTATAGCAGTCCAAAACACCTTATAAAAGAAGGAACCAGTCCTTTTTTATTCCAGATATCTTGCTATTGATCTATAGCTTATAAATCAATCATCCAATGTTACAGCTAGTTAACCTTATTATGGAGAAATAAGCGAAAAAAGATTAGGAAGTGATTATAAAAAGTCGCTATCTTTGCACCACTCCGCAAGGGAGGAACGGCTGATCCGAAAGGATAGGCACTGAAAAAAGAAGGGTTTAATTCAGGTTAAACGCAGAAACAGCAGGAAAACAAAAAAAATAAATTTTCACATTTATTTTGGAGAAACCAAAAAGATTTCTACCTTTGCAGTCCCAACGG